>Ga0222715_10000004_pt1 | contig 346714 bp, 397 predicted proteins | sample C33_9DmetaG_FD_165056 | JGI IMG/M metagenome (GOLD analysis project Ga0222715, IMG submission 165056) | Estuarine water microbial communities from San Francisco Bay, California, United States - C33_9D | ecosystem: Environmental > Aquatic > Marine > Unclassified | place: USA: California...
CTGCCATTTATTCTAGTGGTTACGCAGGAACGGTTACAGTACAAGCAACGTTACAAAATCAAATAACAGGAAATAATACAGACATTTGGACTGACATTAGTACTGTAACATTTACTGGTGCAGAAACTGAACCAGTTGCTGTAAACTTTAATGGTGTTTTTAGTTACTTGAGATTTAGAACAAGTGTAACTCCTGTTAACACAATTGAGAAAATTTTAGTTAGAAACTGATTGACATTTTAAACTAACCACGCTATAATAATAGTATGAGTGTAGTTAACGATACAGTTCTGACATACTTGCCTGCTAAAAGGAAACAAACTCCTAGTGGCTGGCTATCCTTTAATGCGCCGTGTTGCCATCATAATGGACATACGGCAGACACTCGTGGACGCGGTGGCTTAATAAGCAACCCCGATGGAGGCGTAAGTTATCATTGCTTTAACTGCGGCTTCAAAGCATCCTGGCAACCGGGCAGAAACTTTTCTCATAAACTGCGTAAGCTCTTACAGTGGACAGGAGCACCTGACGATATAATCAACAAGGTAGCACTAGAAGTAATGAGAGAAAACGAGGGTGTTGAGGCTAAAACTCGCATAGCAGAGTTGCCTACCTTCAATACTGTTCCGTTACCAGATGATGCTGTTAAAATTACAGACATTACAGATTTTAACAAGTTTAGTATGTCTGTACTTGAATATATGGCGTCACGTAATCTAAACGTAGATGATACAGACTACTACTGGTCACCTAGTTTAGGTTATCGTGATCGTCTTATTATTCCCTTCTACTTTGAAGGACGCATCGTAGGCTGGACTGCTCGAAGTGTTGTACCAGATAAAAAGCCAAAATACCTTACAGAAGTACAGCCTGGCTTTGTATACGGATTAGACGAACAAGGTTATAACAAAGTATTTGCTATTGTGTGCGAAGGACAGATTGATGCTATACATGTAGAAGGTTGTGCATTAGGCGGATCAGAAATAAGCGATCAACAAGCAATGCTGTTGAATAGATTGCAGAAGCAGATTATTGTTGTACCAGATAGAGACAAGGCTGGTAGCAAACTTGTTGAACGTGCAATTGAACTAGGATTTAGCGTTAGTATGCCAAACTGGACACAAGACATTAATGACATAGGTGATGCAGTAGATAAGTACGGTAGACTATACACATTGCATAGTATTGCAACAAGTGCAGAAGAGTCACCTCTTAAAATTAGACTAGGAGCAAAAAAATGGTTTGGTTAAAAACGATTTGGTCTTGGATACGCTGGCCATATGATAAAATTAAAGAAGAAATTAAAATAAGGAAACGATTAAAAGAACTTAGAGAAAAGGACCCTTTTATTTACAAATGAGTATCGATCCTATTAGCCCAATTAACGTAATAAGTGCTTATACTAGAGTTCAAACATCTGGACCTGTTGAAACTGTAACGCACGTTCAACATACACAAAAAGACGGCGGCTCGTCAAAAATATCCGAAGTAGTTTATACAACTTATAATGCAAAAGGAGAAGTTGTGTATCCTGTACAGCAAGGAAGTAAAGTAGATATAACTGTATGATTACATGGGGTATAAGTGCTAACAGTCATGATGCTGCTCTAGCTGTTTTTTCAGAAGACGGACTAGAGTTTGCGAGTCATAGCGAACGTTTTAGCGGTATAAAAAACGACCCCGACTTAAATAACGAGTTAATTGAATATGCAAGGAAATGGGGAGAACCAGATGAAATTATTTGGTATGAAAGACCCCTTGTCAAAACTGTTAGACAATTTAGAGCAGGGCAAGGAATACGGTTGGGTGAAAACAATATTCGTAAGTATCTTGGATCTTATGGGATACATGCTCCTATTAGGTATACTGATCATCATCTTTCCCATGCTGCTGCCGGTTATTATACTAGTCCTTTTACAGAAGCCTGCGTTATTAGTATCGACAGCATTGGAGAGTTTGATACACTTACTATCTGGCATGGTAAAGAAGGAAGACTCAAAAAGGTCTATTCCCAAAAATATCCACATTCCGTGGGACTATGGTACTCGGCAATCACGCAAAGGGTTGGATTAAAACCTCAAGAAGACGAATACATTCTTATGGGTATGGCTGCATACGGTGACCCAGATCGTTTGTACCAAGCTATGGTTGAAGATTTTGTTGACCCTTATGGACACCCTATTACTTTTAAACGCAATTTACATAGAGGGTGCTTAGACTGGCGCAAGGATTTGACCACTGAACAAGACTATTTTGACATAGCGGCAGCAGCCCAGAACCTGTATGAAAAGATTTTTCAAGGTATTTTGAATGTAGCCCGCATAATGGCGCCTAGCAAAAACCTTGTGTTAATGGGAGGATGTGCGTTAAATTGCAGTGCTAACCATTTAGCATACAAGTTTTTCGATAACGTATGGATCATGCCTAACCCGGGTGATGCAGGCAGTGCAATAGGTTGTGTACTAGCCCATAAAAAACAACACATGGAAATGGATCATGTGTACACAGGTTATAACATAGAAGGAGATTATCCTGTTGAAGAAGTACTTAACGAGTTGCTTACTACTGGTATTGTTGGCGTGGCCAACGGCAGGGCAGAGTTCGGGCCCAGAGCTTTTGGACACCGCTCCCTCCTTGCAGACCCCAGAAGGCCAGACATTAAAGATAGAGTTAACGAAATCAAACAACGACAGAAGTTTAGACCTTTTGCGCCAGCAGTATTGGAGGAACATGCGTCTACCTATTTCGACGGATATGCAAACCCCTACATGCAATACACTGCAACTTGCAAGGATCCTGGACTACCTGCAATCACGCACAGGGACGGCACCTCTCGGGTACAGACAGTTTCTTCAACGCAAAGCGTGGGCTTTAGAAAACTGCTAGAACGTTGGTACGAAGCTACAGGCTGTCCTGTGCTACTAAATACCTCACTTAACATCAAGGGTAAACCCATTGTTAACACTGTAGAAGATGCACAAGCATTTGAAAAACAATATGGAGTTAAGGTTTGGACGGCTGCTGCAAACAAGTAGAAATAACAGAACACAATCAGACTCTTGAAGTTGACAAACATAAATTTTATGTTACAATAGTTTATTGTAAAAACTGTGGTAGTGTAAAAGCAAGAACTAACGTAAGGCACACAAAAGAATGACAAGACAAAACACCGACTATGGATATGATATCCAAAAAGTATATTTAGAAATGTTTATGACAGACGCTGAGAGCTTTGTACGCTGTCAGGGTGTGTTTGATCCAAAGACATTTGACAGACGTTTGGTAGAACCAGCAAAGTTTTTAAAGGACTATGTAGAAGAACATAATGCATTGCCTACATTTGATATGATCAATGCAGCTACAGACGCACAACTAAAAGATCCAGGTGACCTACAGGAGAATCACTATGACTGGCTGCTACAGGAGTTCGAAACGTTCAGTAGACACAAGGCACTTGAGAAAGCAATACTTGACTCAGCAGACTTGCTTGAGAAAGGCGAGTACGGCCCGGTTGAGGATTTGGTTAAGCGAGCAGTACAGATTGGACTGCAAAAGGATCTAGGCACAGACTACTTTGCTGATCCGCGCAGTCGACTAGAAGCAATCAAAGACAAGAACGGACAAGTAAGCACAGGCTGGCCCGCACTAGACAAGAAACTGTTTGGCGGATTCAACAGAGGCGAGCTTAACATCTTTGCAGGTGGTTCGGGTTCGGGCAAGAGTTTGTTTATGGCTAACCTAGGTGTTAACTGGTGTCTTGCAGGCATGAACGTGATGTACTTGACATTTGAGCTTTCAGAGAATCTAGTGAGCATGCGTCTTGATGCTATGACTTCAGAGATTCCAAGTCGTGATATCTTTAAGAGTCTTGATGATGTTGAAATGAAAGTCAAGATGATTGGCAAGAAGAGTGGTGCGTTTCAAGTCAAGTACATGCCCACAGGCAAGAACGCAAACGATGTTAGAGCGTACCTCAAGGAGTATGAGATCAAGACAGGACGCAAAGTGGATGTACTGCTCATAGACTATCTAGATCTTATGCATCCAATTGGACAAAAGATTTCAGCAGAGAACTTGTTTGTTAAAGACAAGTATGTGTCAGAAGAACTACGCAACTTGGCAATGGAACTAAACTGTATCTTTGTAACAGCAAGTCAGTTGAATCGTTCTAGTGTTGAAGAGATTGAGTTTGATCACAGCCACATCTCGGGTGGTATTTCAAAGATTAACACAGCAGACAATCTAATTGGTATCTTTACTAGTAGAGCAATGCGTGAGCGTGGACGCTATCAAATACAGCTGATGAAGACACGATCAAGTTCGGGCGTAGGACAAAAAGTAGATCTAGGTTTTGATGTAGACACACTGCGCATATTTGACATTGGAGAAGATGACGAAGCTGCTACCAGCACAGGCAACACAACTGCAAGTTCAATTGTAGCAAACATCAAACGCACACAAGCACAGCCGCAGGAAGATCCAAGCGAAGGCGCAAGTGTAGGAAAGATACGAGCTGAAACAGACAGTTCAAAACTCAAAGCATTTCTTAATAACCTAGGAGAATAAATGGAAACGCAACTGGTACAGTTTGACACTAGAGATTGGAAAAAGAGTTATATACTGGACGATCCTGTTCGTCCACACATTGATCTAGAATGGAGACTTCGAGACGGCAGAGAAGTATATGCGCTGGAATGGGACGGTGTGGTAGCTGCTGTACTGTGTGTAGCATATACACAGGGCACGGCACTAACTGAAGAAGAACTTGCGCACAACACCCGGCCCGACACTGCAATGTTCTATACAGTATGGAGTTATGCGCGAGGCGCAGGACGAGACATCATATTCTCTACAGCAGAAGTTATACAGCGTGATCATCCACACATACAACGCTACTGCACACTGAGTCCCCTAACAGAAATGGCAGAACGTTTCCACACACGCAACGGAGCACAGTTGCTACGCAAGGGCAAGACCTGCCAAAACTTCGAGTACAAGTTCTAAACAAGCGCGAAGCGTTTAAGCCCAAAAAACGGCGAAGCCGCTGCGGTAAACCTACAAGCCGCGAAGCGGTAAACGCTTTTGCGCAAGAAAATCAGCGTTTAGTTGCACACGATGCCAAACAATCCTAAACCTGCTGTATGACGCTTATATTAGCGCACAGACACCTATATAATTACAGGAGTAAAGCTTGTACTCTCTGATAGTATAAGCAAACCTAGCATGCGATCTCTATCTGACTCAAAAGCTATTCTACTGGCACTGCACTGTGATGTGTGTATGCCGCGCAAGAATAACTCTACTGTAGCACAGTATGTGATTGACTCTTTTAGAGTTAGCGAGTATGGCTCAGGAGTATATATAAGTTTTATTTCGTACATAATGTCCATATTACTTATCACTGTATAGCGCACACTGTAGAGGTTCTGTAGTACACGCTATATATGAGCAAACTCAAAGTCGTCTTTTGCTTCGCAAAGCGACAACTAACACGCTCGTTGGAGAGTCTTTCCTTTCAGGAAGCGACTCTTGCACTCACGTGTGTGTTACGCAGAGCTCGCTTTGTTACACAAGAGCTCCCTACGCTTATTGTGTTGCGCGAGTATACGCTTATTGTGTAGAGGCTTTTATATACATTGTCCGAAATGGGTCTACAGGGTAAAAAAATCTGCTGCGCAAAAAATTGTGGTGGAGTACTTATAGAAGTGAGGTGGTGATTTTGCATCACACCATTTTTAAAACTGCTCATTAAGCTAAGTGCTTGTTTTTACAAGACTTTTTATATAAGCCCCGGCCCCCCTCGAGAAAAAATTTTTTTATTTTTTTATTTTGAAAAGAAAAAAGGCAAGCGTTAGAACTTGCCCCTAGTCTCTCTACTGTTTGATCGTATTAGTCTAGTCGACTGCCTGCGTATGTTTTGTCAAAGCCATACTTGCGGAACACATCTGCTGCCGCTCGTGCACCTGCTTCTAGTGTGTCTACATTCTGTGTAGGATACTTTGACGGGTTCCATATTTGGTGTGCGCCGTTGTAGCTCTTAGTAATGCCTGCTGCCTTAAGCGCACGGCCCAGCTTGGTGTTGCCTTTAATGCCGAATATGTCTACCCAAGCAAAGCCACATGCTCCCCAGCCGTTGTCCGGAAAGTATTCCTGTTCAAATGCGTCCGCGGCAGTGTAGGCTGCTTCAGTTGCTTCTGCTAGGATGTTTTGGATTTCGTTTACAGTGTAGTTCATTGCAATGCCCTCTTGCTTTGTTTAACTTACTCTTACAGTATAGCTTCAAGCCGGTACTGTGTCAACCAGTATTTGGTTCATTTGTAGACTGTGGCTGTTATAGCTTGCAACATAGATGTCGCACAATGCGTTCCACTCGTCGTAGAATGCATCTGTTGTTGGATACTCTCTGCCGCATGCCATGTAGCAGTCAGCGTCTACGAAGTTCCAATTGATGCGGCTCATGCCGTCTTCTTTGTACCAGTTCTCAGGTTTGTTAACAGCCTGGAAGAATGTTTGTGCTAGGTTCATTACCATGCCTCCCATACAGTTGGTTCTACTAGACTGTTCTGTTTGCAGTATGCATTCAGCTCGTCCAGTACATCGTTAAGGTAGTTGCCAATGCGGATCGCTTCTTTGTAGTCGCGCTCTCCGTCTTGATGTAGGTTTTCTGGCGAAAGCTTTGAGTCAATGCTCTTGCCTAAGTCGTTTACATGTGCTTGGCTTAGTGGGAAAGTGATCTCTGCAGTGTTGAAGAGTGATCTCCACACGTTCTGATCGTCGACGAATTGCTGTAGTTTACGCATAGTTTTGCCCTCTATTGCTTAACTGTTATATACAGTATACCATCACTTGCGCTCGATGTCAACCTCTTTCTGTAGGAACTGAGCAATTAATTTGCGGTCTGCTTCTGAGAAGTCTTTGGAACTAGTTCCATAAGGAGCACCGTAGTGAGTGAGCATGTTGCCCACGTGACTCATTTCGTTCAGTGTTCGCAGGCCGTTGTCCGTTACGTCTCGTAGGCCTTGGGTGCGACCGTAGTTCTCGCTCCAGTCCATCATTTGTCGGCCGATGTCTGCGAGCTTTCGTTGCTGTTCTGTTGCTTCGAAGAATTGCATGTGTTTTCCTTTATGGTATAGGTTACATTATCAAGGTTGGTTGCCGTGTATGCACGAGCATCTTCTAGCCGACTGCATATTGCAATCGTACGACCGTCGTTGTCTTCGACTATATACATATTACCAGCTCTTGCGTTCTACACGTTGAATCAATCGACCAGTACACGCATCAACAGTATCGGTAATCGAACGTGTGCCACCGTCTGTGTATACTGTGCGAACTTCAACGCCGCAGTTGCGAGTGGTGTGCTGGATGACTACAGGCTGTTGCGGATGCTGATGACCGTGTGTGGTGTGACCGTTGTTGCCACGATTGATGTCTTGGATGATCAGTGTGCCAATCACTCCAGTAAGAATGCCTTGCTCACGTTCGCCCCAAGCGTGTGCTGGTGCCGCCGCGAACAACAATACGCCGCCAATTACGGCTGCTGACATTAGATTGCTTGCTGTGTTGATTGCGAATTTTTTCATTTTCTAACCCTCGTTTCCTAACTGTTATATACAGTATACCACCAGCTAGGGGTTTTGTCAACCCCTATTTTACCCAAATGTGATTAAATTTTGTTGGCATCAACTCACAGCTGAAGTTGGTAGTGCCAAACAGCGTACTAGGATAATTGATAACTTCTACGCAGGTGTTTGTAGCATAGCTCATCTTTACGTCTGGAATCGAAAGCGCATAGTCTGCAAGAACAAACAATGCGCCGCCTACAAACAATCCAACCAATAGTGACTTAATCATGCCCAGTGCTCCTCTTCTGTGCCTTGTGCAAACTTCATCAAGTCGGCTGCTACACTTGCAGCCTCTTCGCGTGTCAAACTTATATGCTTAAAGAAGTCTTTTGGATCTGCTGTGTAGGTTGTTGTAACCTGTACACAAGTGCCGCGAGCTTCGCCGCCCCAAAAGCGTGTCAAGCTAACATCTTCTGTTGTGCTTTTTAATTCTGTTGCCATTGTAGGAGCCCTCCTAATTTCTAACTATATATACAGTATGCACTCAGTCTAGTGTTTTGTCAACCCCTAATTTGCATAAGCTGTATTCTTTTTCAAGAACCACTTCTCTACTACAGGCAAGCCGTATTCGTCTTCGTCTACACAGATCACAGCAACCGTCTTCTTGACATTTCCATAACGGTAGCCGTCTCCTACCCAAATCTTGTGTGGGAAGTCTTCGTTGAAGCCTGTGAGTGGATCGTCGTTGACGCTATACTCGAAGTAGTTGCCTACCTCTTTCTCTACGAAACAACCAATTGGTTTGACGGTGTGTGTCCAGTAAGCCATAGGTGCCCTCCTAACTGTTATCTATACTATAGCACCAATGGCTCACTGTGTCAACCTCTTTTTTTAATCTAATTCTACTTCTTCGTCTTCGAAGCGCCACTCTTCTGACAGCAGATCATACTCTGCTTCAAATTCTCGGAACTCGTCGCTCCAAGTGTCCGGATCTTCTTTTAGCATATCGTCTAGGCTTTCAAAGTAGATGTCTCCTTTCTCACTTGACCAAAAGCCTCCGAAGTCCATGCCGGGCTCGTAGTAAGAGCACTCGATCACACACGAGTCAAAGTCGGCAGCCAATTGCTCATACACACCAATGGGTGGAGCCCATGCACTGTCAAACCAACCATCGATTGATGCAGTGCCATCTCCGTGATCCGTATACTCGAGTCCTTCGTCTGAGACCTCCCACTTGGTGCCCCAGTTCTCTACTCGCCAGTTATACCAGTTGTCGCCACCTTCGCTAGGAGCCGTTGTGCCTTCTAGCTCTTTGGGCATTGGCATAATAGCATTGAGCAAGCCGAATTCACCGTTGTCGGCAGTCTGTGCTGTGTCCCACAGTTCTTTGATTGACTCAGTAGAGCCGGTGATTGAAAATGAGTTATTGCACCAATTAGGCATAGTATTCGTCCTCTCCCATAATTTCCGTATCGACAATGTCGGGATGTTCAAAGGTGTAATCGCACTCTGCGATTACTTCCTGTTCGTTTGCGTCACGCAGTATCTCCAGCGCGACTGTGATGTAAATGCGACGAGTGTTGTCTGCTCCTGCCATTAGATATACTCCGGTTCGTAACCAACTTCGCCAAAGTCTTCCCACTCCTGAGCCTCGTCTACGTCTGGCTCGTCATCTTCTAGGAAGCGATCGGAAAGTTCGTTAGCATCTAGCATGTCTGCAACATCGTCTGTTGACATATACTTGAGGCAGGCTGTTAGCAAATACTCTGCTGACACTACGCCGTTCTCTACCAATTCTAGTGCTTCGTCTCGTGCATTAAACATATCTTTGCCCTCGTTTGTTTAACTTATACATACACTATAACAAAGGATTGACGGTTTGTCAACCTCTATTTGCGAATTACTTCTACCAAACGGCGTGCTCGACCCGAGTAGGCACTAGCACTCACACCTACCATCTGGCAACCTTTGTCCAGCGCACTCTGTTCTGAAAGTGCCATTACAGTTCCTTGGAACCGACCATCGTAGTATACGAAATATTGACGAAACATATTACACCTCCCTCGGGTCTACGTGTTTCAGTTGCTCGAGCAAGAACTCTCTGTAGTCCTCGTCTTCCGGAAGATCACGCTCCCACTCTGCATAGGTCTTCCACTCTACTGGAAACTCCTTAGCGCCGATGCTATTATGCATCTCCTTGGCTGCCACGAACGCAACCGCATCTTGGATGCGATCAAGACCTGACACACAGTAGTCTGTGCCTCCCTTCATCTTCCAATATGCATTGCCGGACTTGAACTTACCGTCCTCGCAGTGTGCGCCGTAGTTTTCCAGGAACTGTGTAGTAATTACGAATTGCATGATTTGCCCTCTTGCTATTTCCTAACTGTTATATACAGTATATGATCTACTGTGGGATTTGTCAACCCCTAATTTGAAACTATTTTCCGAATACGCCCCTAGTATCTCCAATCGCACCGCACGGCCTTATTGACGTTGCCGCTCTAGCTTGACTGAAACTAACAATGGTGCTTTTAGCCGGCCGGGTCCTCTACACGGACGCATCCGGAAAATAGTCTCCTAATCTTCCATAAATTGTTTCTGTTTCTCTTCAGGTAGGAAGTTCAGCAGTGCGTAAGGTGCCTGCATTTCAATCAACTGTTCGATTGCTGTGAGGTCTCCGTTGCTGACATCCTCGCGGATCTGCTCCAGTACAGCAATGATCAAATCTTCGTTCTCATCTTCGTACATCGTATTCTCCCTTAGTCTAAATCACAGTCCCAGTAGGTGCCATCAAATGTAGCACTCAAAGAACCCAACGGATAGTCTTTGTGCTCGAAGATAATGTACGGAGCGCCTGTAAACTCACAGATCTTTTGTGTGTGGATGTTTACTTCGCTCAACGGAATGTAACGTGCTTCGCCAGTTCCGTAACCTCTGTTGTGTACCTTAATCATCTGTTTGCCCTCTTACAGTGTTTCAACTTATACTAATAATATAACACCGAACCTATAGCTTGTCAACCATTTTTTTCAAAAAAAAGCCCCCGCAGTGTGAGGGCATACACTGCGAGGGCACTATTAGAGTAGAGCGTGAGGGCGTTCGTCTACTCTACTGTAGTTGGATGAGGGCGGTCCAACCACAATGTACTGTGAGCAAGTTGAGGGCGGACCCGCTCACAGTGTCTACCAATCAGCGGAGCTAGGCTCGACGCATCACGGTATTTTCGGCAAATGCTTCCCAACGATCTGGAAAGGCAAGTGCCAAATCGGCGACTTTCAAAACTGTTCTTAGGGACAATTCACGTAGTCGCTTCTTATTAATATCGCAGAAGTCTACAATCTCTTCTTTGATCTCATCACTCAGCTTATAGCTATCTAGCATACCGTCACGAATGACCTGCTTGATTCTGAGCATCTTGTCTCGTTCTGTGTCAATGGTAAGGTCCATGTAGTGACAGCGTGACTCTAGTGCTTCCAAGTGCTCACGCATCTTACCTTTGACTTTGTCAAACTTTAGGTTCGTGATAAAGATCGCACTTGCTTCGAACTTGAACTTGTCTGGCACACCTTCGTTGCGCAACTTGAACGAATCAGTGTTCCAGTGGATCCAACGATCTTTCTTTGAATCCAGAGCAGCCTTTAGGATGTTAAGGCTTAGCTCGTCCTGGAAGATCGAGTCACAGTCGTCAAACACTACAACCTTACCTTTGTCTGCCATCTTGAAAAGCTTGCAGTACAAACCAATGGGCGACATAGCACCTTTGATAACTTCGAACTGCTTGCCTCCGCCTAACATCTGCATAGTGTTATAGCGATCAAGTACTTCTTCTACGCCGTGGCTCTTACCAACACCTGGAGGGCCACTTACGATCATTGCTTTGACATCTTGCTTCTTGACAGCCTTGGTCATTTCTTTTAGCATGTCAAAGCGAGTGCGAATTCGTTCGATGATCTCTTCATCGCTTTCTTCGCGCTGTCTATCAGCGGGGCCTTCCCCCGCGGGTACGTAACTGTCGGCGCTTACAACCTTGATCTTGATATTACGATCCGGGAAGCCTGCTACTGCTGATCCATCAACAGTTACGTACCCGCCATTCTTACCCATTCTAAACTCTTCTACTAGAGGAAACGTTTGACCTGCTACTGAAGTGTCGTTGCCTCGAATTTTATATGTGCCTTCTACGATAGTGATATTCATCTAGTTGCCCTCTGTGTTTTCTATCTAACTGTGTACAGTATACAGCCTTTGTTGCCTTTGTCAACCACTTTTTTAAAATAAACTTACAATAAAAACGAACAGTGCAAGAGTCAGTACCACTCGAAGTGTGTTCCACCATAGTCCGAACACAATGCCAACACTCTGGTTGCAGTTAGGACAGCGTGAGCTTGTCCAAGGTTTCGACATGTTACATTCTGGACACATCATTGTCCTGTTCCTCTTTGTTTGGTGCCCGCGGCCAGACTCGAACTGGCACGCCATAAGCGAGGGATTTTAAGTCCCTTGTGTCTACCTATTCCACCACGCGGGCTAATTGGCCTGCCCTGTAGGATTCGAACCTACGACCCACAGCTTAGAAGGCTGTTGCTCTATCCAGCTGAGCTAAGGGCAGTTACTTGGTGGGCCCTGCGAGACTCGAACTCGCAACCTACGGATTATGAGTCCGGTGCTCTAACCGATTGAGCTAAAGGCCCTATTCATTTATACAAGTTCCTCTTTGAACATTTCGTATTGGCGCTCAAGCTCTGCTTCCCATGCTTCGCGGCGCTCTTCGTATTTTGCAAGGATGCGCTCAACAGTCTCGTCTAGCGCCGGGTGCATAGTGAGTGTTTGGATTGTTTCCAAGTCCTCAATCATTTCTAGCAGTTCGTTCATTGTTCCCTCTTTGCTAACTTATATAAACAGTATGCACTCAAAAGCGCATACTGTCAACATCTTTTTTCCTATGCAGGCAATTTATTTTCTAGCATGTCAAACACAGGATAGCCGTTAGCATCGTTGCCTACGCCATAGCGGTCGTGTACGATCCAACCGTTTGCTGTGTGCAAGTAGAAGTACTCGCAGCCTGCGCCTTCGTAGTAGTCTACAAACTCCTGCACAGTGTCAAAGTCTTTTGCGTCTACATTAGACTCGCCTCTGTCGCGTCCGTAAAACACAATCACATCTTCTTGCGGCGTGTTAAAACTGTGCGACTTGTCTGTTGGAAATACGTTTGGAGCGATAAACGACTGGTCGCCTAGCTCTACCATCTGTGCAATCTTACGTGCCTCCTGGTAGTGCTCTTGCAGCATCTTGCCAGTGTAGGCAGGGTAGCCATCGTAGTGGCTGTATTTTGCGCGAACTTTGCCTTCTGGTGTTTTGTAACCGATTGCTGAACGTGTACCCATTTTGTAAGCCCTCTTGCTTTTGTTACGTTATGTATATACTATAGCACCACTATGCTACAGTGTCAACCTCTTTTTTCATTTTTTCTTCTGCTTCGTCAAGCTGTGTAGCAAGCGAGCGCAGGTTGCGCATAGCCCAGTCAGCCATAAACTCGTCGTCTGCTGCTTGTGCAGCGTCAAGGTTGCGGATCTCGCGGCGCATCATATCTGCAATAGCTTGGTAACAGCCTAGCTTGTAAGCAGTGTTGTACAAATAATCTGTCATTGTGTAGCCCTCTTTGTTAACTTATACATACACTATAGCACCGAAGTGCTACAGTGTCAACCTCTTTTTTACGGAGCGTACCAACGCATAGCTAATTCATTTGCAATGTCGCTGTCACTACGCTCAGGTTCTGTGCGCAGTATATCGAACACCATATCGCGGTACTCACCGTCAGAGTAGAGATTCTCTGCCATCTTGACGATGCGTTCCAGTCTTTCGCGGTCTACTTGCATTGGATTGCCCTCCATTTGTTATACTACTAATATAGCACTCCTCTACAGAATTGTCAACCCCTAAATAATCTTTTTTGAGGATTTCTAGCTGCTCGAGTGCGTTCGGGTATCGTTGGAGTAGATCCATCTTACATGCTCCAGTAGGTTTCGCTTGCAGGTGACATATAGGCAGGAGTGTTAACAGGTTCGTAATACTCCTTGCCACCAAAGCCTTCTAGTACTTTACGCAGTACTTTCTTTTCAATCATGCTGTGGAAGTAGCTGGCCTCTGCAATCGAATAGCGATACAGTGCATAGTTGGGATCGGTTGGCAACAAGCCTTCTGCCTTGCAGATGCGTGTGAGTGCTGCTTTCGCTGCGGCCATAGTCTTATACGACTGGCGATGATCCGGACGGGCTACACCATTGCGGTCCGGCTTGCCAATAATGTAGGTTGTGCTGTTCTCGTAAATGTAATACATAAGATGCCCTCTTACATTGTTAACGTGTACATACACTATAGCATATGTACACGCAGTTGTCAACTACTTTTTTACGTTAATTGTGCATGTATGCTTTCACGTACTACAGTGTCTAGTGTGCTGTCTAGTGCAGCGTTTGCAAGTGCTTGTACACTGTCGTATTTTGTGTAGTTGCTAAACAAAAAGTTAATGCTGTCTATGCTGTCTGTAATTGCGTAGTCGTTGTTTTCTACTACGCTGTCGTGCGCACAATTTGCAATGCTGTTTGCAAAATTTTCAATTGCAGCAATAACTGCGTTTTCGTACTGTGTGTTTTGCATAAACTGCCCTCCGTTATGCTTTAGTGTATGTGTACATAGTAGCACACATACACACAGTTGTCAAGTGTTTTTTAAGCGTACTATGCAGCAAACGCACTAGTATACTTTGCATAGTTGTTGCGTAGTGCTGCATACTGCGGATAAGCTGCGTCTGCTTGTTGCTGTAGCTTAAACAATAGTTTGCTGTTAGCACTAGTACACGCATAGTTGGGATAGCTTTTAGCTAAATGCGTAAACTGTTTAGCACTAACACTTGTTAGCGTTACTGTACTTGCATGCACTAAGTAGTCGCTAGCTATGCTTGCATTAGCAAACAAATACATAGTTACGTTTAGCATGTTGTTAGCACGTACACTTTTAACAAGTGCTAAACGCTGTGTGTTTTTATAGTTTACTACTACTACGCTGTTACGCTTAATGTTGTTTTGCATGTTGCGGCCCTCGCATTTGCTGTTACGTTATACAAACAATATAACACAAGTTACAAAAAAAGCAAGCACTACGTAGTATAGTGCTTGCAATACTTTAGTATATTACAACTGTGCTAAAGCGTCCTCTATAATATTATGCGCACAAGCGTCTGTAGCAAAGCCCTCCTCTTCAGCAAAATCTATGCTGCTGCTGCACATAATAGTGTCTGTAAGCACATTAATGTTGTGTGTTAAAAACACTTGTACAAGTGCGTCTGCTGTTTGTACGTCTGTAGCAACAACTACATTGTTTACTGTTACAACAATTGCAGCGTTTTGTGCGTTTAAAAATACGTAGTTTGTGTTTTGCATAATGTGCTCCTCTGCATGTATGCTTGTTAACTTATACAAACAATATACTACAAGTTTATGCATTTGTAAAGCAAAAAGTTTTGTTTAAAAACAAGCACTTATAATTTTTCTGCTAAGTGCTTGTTTTTATTGAGTTTTATTTTGCGCAATGCACTATGCGCAAATAACGTGCATCCGGATGCACATTGTAAAACATAGGCTTTGTTGCATGCACTTTTGTAACGTTAAGCGCAGAGGAAATTTGTTGCACAACTGCAGGCGTTAAGTTTTTTGTTAGGAAGCACAAGTTACGTAATGCAGGATTAGCACATTTGTCGGTATAACTTTGCGAGGAATACATAACATTGTTTTGCTTTAGGATGTTGCGTACAATACTACGTGCAGTTTTTGTATTTGTGTTTTGCATAAAAAGCCCTCTCTATGCTGTGTTAGTGTGTGTACACTATAGCATAGCATACACACGTTGTCAACCTCTTTTTATCCTATTTGTTCGTATTGTTCTTCTGTTACCCAAAAGCTAAAGTTGCCATCTGCTTCTTCTGCTCTGTGTACATCTACTGTAAAGCCGTACACACGTCTGTCACTACTATTGCCGCAAATAAAGCCGTACTCTTCATCGTTTAGTGTATGCGTAACTTGTACGTTGTCTCGCCACACATCTCCGTCTCCGTATGCAGCCCACATGTCTGTGTCGTATCCGTATTCTTCAAACTCTGCACGCCACTCCGCGTCATCTTCTACTAGTGTTACACGCACTGCACTGTCTAGTGTTTTAATTACAGTTGCTTGCATATGTTTGCCCTCCTATATGCGTTATGCTAACAATATAACACAGTTGCACCAAAATGCAAGTGCAACTGTGTATAGTTTGCCTATACTGTAGTATAGCAGCCCTTATAGCAGCGGGGCCTGCGTATTAGTAGCCCCAGTTGTTGTCTACTAAGTCGTGCGTTTCAATGCGCATGTTCTCGCCCATTATCCAAAACGCTTCGCCGTACTCCGCTATGTCTTCTTTGCTCATTTGCGCAGCACGTTCCTGTGCTTCTTCCCAGCTTGCAAAAACGCTTGCGTTTTCCCATGCGTACTCGTCGTCGCCAGTGCCTTGTAGTTGTAGTATGTGTACTTGCATAGTTTGCCCTCTAATGCATTTAATGTGTACAAGTACTATAGCATGTGCTACAGTACTTGTCAAGTGTTTTGTTTCTAGTAACTGTTAAACACACGCCATGCTAAACAGTTTGCAATGTCAAGTTTTTGCAGTTTGTTTTGCTGTACAAGTGCAAAGTACTCGTTTAGCGCATCTTCAAACTGCTCGCATATGCACTCCCTGTACTCTGTGTCATAACTGCAAATAGCAGCACCCGCATCTTCTAGCGTAAACGTATAGCAGTCCTCGCCATCATACTCACTGTTGCACTTGTTTAATAGCATTACGTAGTTGTCCGCTACTTCCGCACAGTCTTGCATACGTGCAAAGTTGCCCTCCTCACGTAGTGTTTCACTGTTTAGCTGTGTAAGTGCGTTTAGTGTGTCTGCTAAAAACTCAAGCACAAAGCACTGTTCATCCATAGTAAAACGTGTCTCATCCGCACACTCATTTGTTAAGTGCTCGTAGTAGTCCGCTACTGTAGTGCTGTAGTTAATTGTTTGCATAAAGCCCTCACTTTTGTTGCAATGTTTAGTATGCGTATACTATAACACAGTACACGCACACTGTCAAGTGTTTTTTTAAACTTTTTATACTGCGTCTTCTTCTACAGCAGCATACAAGTCCTCTGCAAATTCTGCTACAGCATCCACCCTGTAGTCTAAACGCAGTGCTTCTGCTAGTGCAATTGCTTCAAATACTGCATCCGCTAACCTGCGCTTCTGCTGTGTTGTCCATTCGTTTGTGTTCGTTTGCATAGTGTGCCCTCTATGTTTTTAACTATACACACAGTATAGCCTCAACACACACGCCTGTCAACCGTTTTTTTGTTCTCGTGTTCGCGTGTTCTTTTCATCAGCTGCCCCAGTATGCAAACTCCGTGTCCACCAGTTCAATTCTCTCATCGTAGTCCAAGCTTGTTTCAAACGGCACATAACCAACATCTCCCACACGGCCAGCACCAGGCATTGTGTCCACATCTATGTCAACGGTGTAGCCTGTATACATCAACACCCCTCGAGGAGTTTCAATACGACCTTTGGCAGTAACGACCCCTTCTATGTAGTAGTCACGACCACCGCGGAAGTCATACGCTCTGATACGGTCGCCTACCTGTGCAAGATTCTGATATTTCAACATGTGATTTCCCTCTGTGTGTTACCCTAACTGTCTTTATAGTATATGATCAAAACCACAACCTGTCAACCATTTTTTTAAAAGAAACCAAAAGACGCCAGAACTTGAACACCCTACACTAAGCGATTGATTTGTATAGTAGTAGTGTAGTGTATAGTAGTGTAGTAATATCAATGACTTATAGTGTAGTGTTGAACTACTATAGTAGTGTAGTAGTCTAAGTCATTGATATCTATAGTGTTAGTAGTGTAGTAGTAGAGTCTATGCGTAGTAGTAGTGTAGGGGCCCCTGCGGGGCTGGTTGAGGTTCTCTATATAAGTCATTGATCTTTGGGCAGAATCAGTCCCATCCTGGTAAAATGGCGTCTTAGACCGCTTACACACGCATAGCAGCGGGGCCTATTGTGGTAGTTCATGGTTTTTCTTCACTTTTTTCAAGAATTTATATAGGATTTCTAAACCGTTGGCTGAGGACGATGGAGGCATAGTTCAAATACTTTTTCATATTTCTCTACTATATTCTCTATACACATCAACGGGTTACTACACAGTGTTCAACCTGCCTCTATAGCTATACTACTACTATAAGACTCAGGTTGGTTTGAGCTTTCTTCCTTTATACGTGCATTAGCAGCGGGGCCTCTACTACTCGCCACGTGTAACACATTCACTTAGTGCTAATAACAGTAGTGTAGTGTCTCTACTATTAAGCGCATCACTTGGTATGTGCATTTCGTACTGTGAGATTTCGTCATGAGTAACTCTAGGTGTGATGTCATAGTCACCGCCTGTAAGAGCGTGTACAAAGCATTCTTCTCGCCATGTGAGTTCTCTGTGTAGTAGTAGTTTCATACTAGTATTTACACGTACAGCGGGGTCTTTTGTTTTGGGCTAAAGCCTTTCAGGCGTCTTGGAATACAGCTTCGTCAATGTCCCACACATCATCAAAATCTACCACTAGTTCAATAGCAAGGTTAACATCTACTACTGTAAGACGACGATTGTTTAAATCTCTCTGATGTATCACAGCAAAGCCAGTTAGAGGTTCTGATCTTGGTGCAGCTTCGCCTGGTTCTGGTATGCGACCATCTTCAGTTAACTGTATGCGTGTTGAGTAGAGACATGCGTATGATTGCCCTGAGGTGATGGTTTCGGGTGTGTATTTGTTGACTGTTTCTAGTTTGCCCACAGTGGGTTCGCTTTTCATATTCATACTCATACTTAGTATAAATATTTGTACACGTTTCAAAAACTGATCAAGGAGAACTCCCATGACATTACGCAATATCAGCCTAAATCTAGAACTAGGCCAAACCATTCTTGTAGGCAAGAATCGAGAGCCCGCAGAAATAACCAAAATAGAATTTCACGAGCGTTCAGGGGAGATCAATATCAATACCACAAGGGGTCCGAGAAAGGCACTCACATTCTGTCTCAGTTCGGATGATGATCACCAGTTGGAAAATCCTGCGGATCGCTATCGCTGAGACTAAATAACTGTATGAGAGTAGAAGAAGTATTCACAAGCGAACAAGATCTAGAGGATTGGCAAGCTAGCCGCAGCCTTTGCACATCATCAAAGCCGGACTCGGCGCTGGGTGCCAGCGCACTCGCATCATGCAAATCGCAAGGCTATCGTCGACGTGACGGAAACAAAAGTCACAAACTGGGCAAAAAACGTGTCAAAGTAGGTGGTAAGAAAATCAAGGGAAAGAAGTATGGCGGACCACTTCCCGATTGGAGTTAATGACTGGGCTGACACTGCACTTATTGCAACACCCCGACTGGACGGCAGTGAGTTTGCGAGAACATGTGTATACGTATTCGAACACGCACCAAATGTCACCCAAGGACTCATAGTAAACGCACCATTGCCTAATGCTACACTGCACGAAGGCTTTCCAGGAGAGTTTGTTGATCTACTGGAGAATCGATCGGTCTATCGCGGAGGTCCAACAAATCCTAGAGCAGCATTTCTACTGCACTCATCAGAATGGTCAAGCGCAAACACACGCCGAGTTGGCGAACACTATTCGATAACTTCGGATCGTTGGATGTTGGAACGCATGGCCACACAAGTAGAACCTGTGTATTGGAAAATGATCATAGGTTGTGCAACTTGGCGCCCAGGACAACTTGAACAAGAAATAGACATGGGACTTTGGTTGCCCACAGCTGCCACAGACAGTATAGTGTTTGAAACCAACAGTCTCAGTCAATGGAGCGCAGCAGTACAAACTCACAGCTCAAGAGTGTTTGACAATTATCTAGCCTAAACATAAATACTTGTTACAACAGGAGATTACAATGTGGAAGCAACTTGCACTTGGTCTGGTGTTGCTCAGCATTGTTGCGCCCGCCTCAGCCCAAGAAGAACCACAACCCCAACAGCCCTTGACTGGTCCTAGATTGTTTTATGTACAACAGCAGTGTGACAGTGTTCAACAACTGATGACTAACATTGCAAAGTACACAGAAAATCCTTTGTTCGAAAGCACAGTAATAAGTCAGCATGTGAGTGGAGAATGGTTTCAAGGACGTGGTATGATGTTTGTTAATCCGGACACAGGCACTTTTAGTTTTGTTGTGCTATACCCAGACGGAACAGCATGCATGCAAGCAGTAGGAAATCGTTTTGAACCCTACTCAGGTCCAATGCTGTGGGAGCCGGAAAGATGACAGGCAGCTGGTATGTGTTTGTACTGCTCATAGGTTTGTATGCAGACGGAACACAAGACACTTATCTTTACACTGAACCCTCACACGAAAGTTTAGAAACTTGTCAGTCGTGGGTACAATCTAATGCAAGTGGAATTCGTCGTGACATGATGGTGCAATTTGGCGGAAAGTCCATTGACCGTGTGTACTGCATGAGAGAAGACAAACTCAAACGTTTCTTGTTGCTCAATGACGGAGCGCAAGAAACATGATCAAATGGATGTTGGTTTATATAATAGTGAGTGGAAACGAACCGCTAGCAATCAATGCTATGGGTCCTGGAGTTACCTTTGTAGATATGTACGAATGCTTTTCTGCACGAGAAGCTCTTTCATTACAAGTCGGACGAGGCGACGGATACTTCCACACCAATCAACAGGCCGTTTGCATACCAGTCGATTCGATTGATTTATAAATAATAGTATAAAGCGCAAGAGGATCACAATGGCAGACACACTTGTACTCAATGCAGACGGACAGCCTGTATCACTACTACCACCCTCCACTATTCAGTGGAAAGAAGCAATCACATATCTTTGGCTAGAGAAAGTACACGTACTAGAATGGTACGATGATTGGATAGTACGAAGTAGCAGTTGGGAGACACGGGTTCCCGCAGTAATTATGTTGAAAGACATGTACAAGCGGCGACGGAATCCACGTTTTTCCAAATACAACGTCCACCTAAGAGATATGTTCGTCTGCCAATACTGCAACTCTAAATTTTCCCAAAAAGAACTAACACTTGATCATGTACACCCTATTTCAAAGGGAGGAAAAACTGCATGGGAAAATATTGTCAGTGCTTGTAACCCTTGTAACTCACGAAAAGGTAACAAAACAAACATAAGACCAAAAATGATGCCTTATCGTCCAACCTATTACGAATTAGCAAATAATCGTAAGCAGATTGAATTTGAGATAAGACATCCTAGTTGGAGTACATGGCTTACTTGAGCCATGCAATTTTTTTACCTTCTTTGACTCTGCGTTCTTGTTCTTCAACTGAACCCGGGTAACGCCAAGCCCATATAGCAACTAATACCATAAACCCGCCGCTCCATGCTACAGCCTTGATGTTGCCTGTAGAGAACCAAAGAAATGCTAAACTGCTACTCATTACTAACAGCATTAGGTATTTTCCTTTGGTAGGAAATACTTTTTTGTGTGTCCAGTTTGTAAGGAACTCTCCAAACCAAGGATGGTTGTACAACCATGCGTGTAGTCTCGGAGAACTCTTTGCAAATGCCCAAGCAGCAATAACAAGGAAAATACTAAAAGGTATGCCAGGCACTACGAATCCTACGTAAGCCATCCCTACACAAAATAAACCGAGTGCAATGTAAGCGTATTTTTTAATTTGCATTAAAGACCTTTCTTAGTGCGACAACTAGGTCGCTCATCATCGCATCAGTATGTAACGGAGTAGGCGCGATGCGAAGACGCTCTTCTCCAACCGCAACTGTCGGATAGTTGATCGGTTGTATGTATATACCATAGTCGTTAAGCAACGAGTCACTCATGGCTTTACAACGTACAGCATCACGCACCATAACAGGAACAATATGGGTACATGCATCTGCATGTATTTCGATATCAGCTTCTTTTAACATACGTGTTAGTGTAGCTGCTCTTTCTTGGTGTTGTTCTCTTAGTTCGTTATGGTCTCGTAAATATTTAATTGATGCTAGGGCGCCAGCACAAATCACAGGACTCATACTGGTAGTAAAAATAAATCCACTTGCTATACTGCGAATTGCGTCTACGACGGTCCCGTTACTTGCAATATAACCGCCCTGAACACCAAAGGCCTTACCTAATGTACCATTAACTATATCAACTCTTGATTGAATACCTAGATGTTCTAGATACCCTGCTCCACCTGTTCCATACAACCCTACAGCGTGGACTTCGTCAATATAGGTTATAGCACCATAAGCGTCTGCTAGATCGCAGATCGAAGAAATTGGACTCACATCGCCATCCATACTATATACGGACTCGAATACAATGCAGGGGACTTGATTCCTGGCGGCAACCTGTACCAATTTCTCCTCTAAATCGCTCATATCATTGTGCTGCCAAATTAACTTGTCAGCACCACTGTGCCGGATACCCTGTATGAGGCTTGCGTGATTTTTTGAATCACTCAAGAACACAATGTTGGGAATGATCTTGCTTAAAGCGATTAGTGACCACTCATTGGCAACATACGCTGACGAGTATAAAAGCGCACCATCCTTGCTATGCAAAGACGCTAGTTCTCTTTCCAACGCTACATGATAATGTGATGTGCCGCCAATGTTTCTAGTTCCACCTGACCCACTTCCTGTTTGGTCAAGTGCAGTGTGCATAGCATCAATAACAACTTTGTTTTGACCCATGCCGAGATAGTCATTTGAACACCAATTAGTAATATTTTTAATAGCATACGGACCATACCATATACTTTTTGGAAAATCTCCTCTTTCTCGAAGTATATCGTTAAACACTCGATATTTGCCTTCTTGTTTTAGAGTTTCTATTACTTGTTCAAAAGGTTCTTTATCTATCATAATCCTATTTAACTAAATACGTAACAATGGAGTTTAACATATGAGTGCAAGAGACCTATTAAGAGCTGTTCTAGATATACTTGATGCTGAAGATGAGCAAAAGGTAAAGGCAGATGTCCATATACATCAAAATGACGAACCAAACGATAGATTCCGTCAAATCTTAGCAATGCTAGATGCAAATAGTTTTGGCGAGTATTCAAACACACCAAATGAGGTTGTTGCTCCAGTTGACGCAGTTACAACACTTGCAGGCGGCGGAGTAAACGGTCCTAAGGACCCTGCAGATATTAGAATTAAAGACCCGAGAGGATATGAATAATGAAATGTAATAACACAAATTGTAAATGTGAAAATTGCAACTGCGGTTCAAACTGCAAGTGCTAAGGAATAGACAATGGCAGCCAACGGTATATCAACAATCCCAACTAAAGATGCAAGACAACTTGCTAAACTCGATCTTGCTGCGGCAAAACGCAAAGGCAGAGTTATTACTGAAGGTGGCGGCACTTGGAGTGACAATGGAATTGATGATGATACTGCTATTGCATATCGTCCAAACAATACATATGATATAACAAGTTTACCGGATATCTATAATGTAAATGTTCCAGGTGCAGATGACAATCCAAACACAGGCGGACTACTACCTAAGCGTCCTTGGATTGCAGTTGGTGCTATTGCAGAGCCTACAAGTATTGAAGAATCAGTTGACGGTGGAAGTATTGCTGACCTACAGATTTGGTATGACGGTGCTGACCTAAGTACCTATATACCTAATGCTACAGACGAAGGACAGATTACACAATGGACTGATAAATCAAACTTTGCCCACAATGCCAATCCTAATGGCGGCAGTGCCAAACCTAGTTACGAAAATACAGTACTGCAAAATGGCTACGGCTATTTAGAGTTTGACGGCAACGACAATCTAAGCATCAATCCATTTACAGCAATAACAAGTGCTGACGCATTTACAATCTTTATTGTAGGCGCTCTTGTAACAACCACAGGAACACAATACTTTGGATCAACTAACGAAGGCGGGTTAAGCATTTACTCTAATGGTACTAACTTTGCAGCAAACGTATCAGGTGGCACTGCTACAGGTACGACACCGATTGATACTAACTGGCACATCCATACTCTAGTATACGACGGTGCTAATACTAGTTTAACTTATAGATTAGATAAAACGCAAGAAGCAACAGCAGTAGCAGGCGGATCAACTCAAGCAACAGCAGACACTTATTATATTGGTGCAAGAGATCCAAGCACAAGCAACTTAACAGGATTTGTAGGTGAAGTTATCATGTTTAGTAGGGTACTTGGTGCAACAGAATATGCTAACGTTGAAAACTATCTATCAAACAAATGGGGGCTATAACCTTTGGCAAGTAATCGTAATTATATAGATTGGCACAGTGCTGTTGCATTAGGCAAAAGCAAAGGTAATTCAGTACGCAACATCTTTGGTTACAATGCTTCTATAGGCACAACCTTTATCCCAGCCTGGGAGAACGCAACAGCCTACACCTATCCCACAGCCGCTGAAACAATGACGCTACGCTGGAACACAGCAGACGCAGGCTACACCGTCCTCATCAAAGGGTTGGATGAGAACTATGATGAGATACAAGAAACTATCACACTAACAGCAACTCCTGTGACACAGACAACAACTAATCAATACTTGAGAATAAATGACTTGGTTACGATTGCTACACCAGGAGGAGCGTTTGGTGATCCAAACAATGACATTACATTAACCAACGCAGGCAACACTGTTACCTATGCTAAAATGTTAGCAGGCACAGGCAAGAATCAAGCAAGTATCTACACCGTGCCAAGAGGCTATCAGTTTGCACTCAAGCGTATTTCAGCGTTCTGTGCCAGCGCCTCACTCAACAATAGAACACTGGCCTTCCGCAATGTTGCTAGACTAAAGACTGGTGTTGTCCTTCGTGTTGCTCAAACAGAGTTCCTTGAGCAGATGATCATTGACAGACAGTTACCGTTTGTATATGATGAATGCACAGACATTGAGTTCCAACTAAAAGGATCAGCAGGCACACAGTTTATTGGTGTGTTTTGTGAAGGCATCCTACACGAAAAAGACAATCAAACCCAACTTAACAATCTCGGCCCTTAAAAGATTAACCCCCCGCCTAGTAGAACTAAACGAGGGGCTGCTTGTTGTAAATTATTATAATAAAGGGCTATGCCCTAAAAAGGTAATAGTTATTATTGTACTTTTATTTATTAGTTTTGCCGTTTACAAAATCGTAAAACTTCTCAGCTGCTTCCATTACAGCATCAACGCCTGGTACTTCTGGCATTGACACTTTAGTTACAACTTCGTCACCTTCCTTAGTAACAGCAGTTTCAAACGCACCTAGTTTGGCGTGGTAATCTTGCCATACATTGTTTTGTGCCATTTCTAGCACCTTGGTGCGGATTTCGTATCCATTTTTATTTGTTGTGACTTTTGGCATTGCTTGCTTGAACATATCTGCAATCTCTTGTGTTTGTTTCAAGATAGTTTCGCCGTACTTTGTTTCTACGCTCATAATATTCTCCTTCTGTGTATGTGTGTAGTTGGCTACATTATTAATGTAACGTATTATTTAGTGTTTGTCAACCACTAACATAATCTTTTTTTGGTCTATACCAAACTTTTTGATGATGCAGTTTTGCTCGAAGTTCTTGTATCTCACGTTTGCTCGCATCATCTGCATTTGTTTGAAATAGGAATAGAGCTGACTCAATCAGCTCTAAGTCTCTTACGTTTAGATTAAATTTTGTATTAGGTTTTGCCATAGCAATACTTATAATACACCTGCGTAATGTAATCCGTTTACGAGAAGTAATGCTGCAAGGATACTGAATACGCCTAACATTGTTAGTGTGCCTCTGATAAAATTAGACATTGTCTTGGTCCTGTCTTAACATAATACGCTTTGCTTCTTCCATATAACCTAAACGAGCAAGTTCAGCAGCCGCTCTTGCACGACCAGCATTTTCGCCTATTGCAATCATACCTACAAAGATACCTATTGCAACTGAACTAATCCATTTGAAGATGTACGGAAGAGGATTTTTAAAAGTTGGTTGTCTATATGCTACAGCCATTATACCCACCCCCTTAGATTAACATTTGCTTCAGCAGCATCTTTAAGATGTCTAAAGTCGTGAGCAATACTCCAAATCTCTCCACGAGCAATACCAATGTCTTTTAGTTCGCGATCGTTTAGAGCTGAAAGTTCTTTGATTGTTTGACGAGCAAGTTTTGCACGTCTTAGATTTTCTTGCAAGTCTTTGAACCACTCTGCAAGTGAGTGTAAGCCGATTTTGTCAGCCGTCATTATTAGTGTAGTCATGCTACATTCTCCTGTTTCTATATGTGTATGTGTAATGTAGGTGTTACGACCCCGGTCTCTCCCGGCGCTACCTTTTTAAGGCATAGGAAATGCCCTTCGTCATTTTTATAGAGCTGAAGACGCTCTTGGAGATTTGAAATAGTGCAGGATCACTGTCCTATTTCGAAAGTATTTATACTAAAGTAGCATTGCAATGCACAAAAATCAACCATTTTAGTCAACTAATTTGTGCATTGCCGTTATGCATTTATTGTATATCTACTTTTTTACCCGATAATAAACATTCAAGAGCATAGCTCTTGTCGTTGCGGTATTCTGTTTCTGCCCACTTGCGTAGTTCAGATACTGTTTCTTTTTTTGATCGTGGAATATTGACCGCAGTCATCATTACACGACCTATTAGGTTTGCTAAATTAGTCATTGTTTTCTCCGTAATGTAATGATGCTTTGTGACGCGAGCGCGAGTTGTGCTACCAACTACTCAGGTCGAGAACTTATCTTGCCGAGAGTATTTAGTTCTTGACAACTACTAATTTATAAATTATTATGTAAATAACAATGCCGAGCAGACGTCGAGCTCGGTCTTAATAGTGAGCGACGGGGTAAAGCCGTCAAGCGAGGAGATAAAAAATGGACGCTTTTACACTATGGAGTCTTGTTGGCTTCTTACTGGCCGCCTATGCGGTTATAGCAAACGATTCAGTACAAACTCTCGGTACTTGGATTGCATCAAACAATGAGAGATTCAACTATAAAATACTTTGGGCCGCAGCTAGTGCGGTTTTATTATGGGCATTGTGGTATGGCTACTTTGTCTATGGTGACATTTCTTACGGACGGTTAAATCGTATTCCGTTTGTAGAAGTGCAATGGTATCACGCAATGGCACCACTTATACTTGTTATACTTACAAGGGTAGGTGTGCCGGTATCGACATCGTTCCTAGTGCTTAGTGCTTTTGCAAGTACCTTTGTGCTGGAAAAGATGTTGATGAAATCTATCATGGGTTACGGCATTGCGGCATTATTTGCTTACGGAGTATGGTACTTTGTTAGCAAATGGCTAGACGAAGCAAAGCCTGTAAAGGAAGAACATAAATCGTATTGGCGAATAGCACAATGGGTAGCAACTGCCGGACTATGGTGGACTTGGTTGAGTCACGATATGGCAAACATTGCAGTGTTCCTTCCAAGAGAACTTAGCATAGACTTGATGCTGTTTATTAGTGTCGTGTTTGTGGCAGGTTTGTTCTTTATGTTTAGAGAGAACGGTGGCAAGATACAAAAGATTGTTCTTGAAAAACACAACACTCGTTATGTAAGAAGTGCTACACTGATTGACTTGTTCTATTGGTTAACACTTTATTTCTTCAAAGAACTAAACGACATTCCAATGAGTACAACTTGGGTGTTCGTAGGTTTACTTGCAGGACGCGAACTTGCTATTGCACAGTTCTCAGGCAAGAAGAAAACAAAAGCAGTGTTTCCGCTAGTAGCAAAAGACTTTGGTAAAATGATGGTAGGCTTGGGTGCATCAGTTGCACTGGTTCTAGCAATACATTGGATTATTGTTCCTAACGGACTTTAATAAGCTAAAGGGGCAACGACGAGCCCCTTTTTTCTTGACTTTTAAACTAAAGTATGTTTTAATATAAACACTTGATATCTGACAGAGAGGAAACCAATTGAAAATGAAGATTATCGCGGGCAATGCTAACCCGAAATTAGCAGAGAGTATTGCAGAACACACTTTTGCATCTCTAGTTCCGGCAAAAGTAAGTACATTTGCTGACGGCGAAACTAGTGTTGAGTTTTTAGAAAACATCCGCGGCGAAGATGTTTTTATTATACAGCCAACGGCTACTCCTGTTAATGATAGTCTAATGGAACTAATGATTATGATCGACGCTGCTAAACGCAGCAGTGCAAGTCGTATTACAGCAGTAATCCCATACTTTGGATATGCACGACAAGACCGCAAAAGTGCAAGTCGTACACCTATTACAGCAAAGTTGGTTGCTAACTTAATCACAACAGCAGGCGCTGATAGGATTCTTACAATGGATCTACACGCAGGTCAGATACAAGGTTTCTTTGACATACCAGTAGACGATTTAACAAGTCGTGTGGTGTTTGCAAAAGACATCAAGCGATCAATTGGTATTCTTGACGATCCAGATATCAATCAACAAAGTACAGTATTTGTATCACCCGATGCAGGTGGCGCAGTACGTGCTAGAAAGTTTGCAGATATGTTCAACGGAGACATTGCTATCGTAGATAAAATGCGTCCTGAAGCAGGTAAATCAGAAGTAATGAATCTTATCGGAGATGTCAAAGGAAAACATGCAATTCTAGTTGATGATATTGTTGACTCTGGAGGTACACTATGTAAGGCAGCACAAGCAATTATGGATGCAGGTGCTCTTAGTGTTCGTGCTTATATTACACACGGTGTATTGTCAGGAGAAGCATGTCAAAAAGTAGAAAAAAGTGTTCTTGACGAACTTGTAGTAACAGACAGTATTGCCGATCGTTGTCCTAAGAATTGCAAGAAGACAAGACAAGTTAGTATTGCTCCTTTAGTTGGAGAAGCAATACGAAGAATTACAAACGAAGAATCTGTTAGCAGTTTGTTTGTATAAATAAAAATCTAAAACACAGTCAGACACAGGAGAAATTTATGATTGAAGGATTTAAGTTACCTCAGGTAACATTTAAAACACGAGTACGTGACGATAGTATCGAAGGTCCAAATCCTTTCCGTTGGGAAGACAAGACTACTGATGATTACTTTAAAGGTAAAAGAGTTGTATTGTTTAGCTTGCCAGGTGCATTTACGCCTACTTGTTCAACTTATCAACTTCCAGGCTTTGAAGAAAATTATAATAAGATTAAAGGCTTTAATATTGACGAAGTTTACTGCATGAGTGTTAACGATGCGTTTGTTATGAATGCATGGGCTAAAGCACAGTGTATCGAACGTGTTAAAGTTATTCCAGACGGTTCGGGAAACATGACTCGTTACTTGGGCATGTTGATCGGTAAGAACCATTTAGGGTTTGGAAATCGAAGTTGGCGCTTTATGGCTATCATCAACGACGGTGTTGTGGAGAAGTGGTGGCAGGAACCTGGCATCAACAACGACGGACTAGATGAAGATCCCTATATCGAATCAACTCCAGAAAATTGTATCGCTTATCTTGATAAAGAAGAAGTAATGATAGATTAAGAAGTAGATACTACCGGGTTGTGCCGTAACACACACGCAGGAGGCCACGGTTAGCCTCCTATTTTTTTATCCCACCTTTGGTTTTTCTACACTAAATACATGTAAGGAAATTAAACCATGAGAAAACGTACAAGAAGTATTTTAGAAGAACTAAACAGTCTGAACAAAGCTCGCGACAACGATTTATTAATCGAAGCAACAGCTAATAATATTATTGAGAGTGCAATAAATCTACTCAATCGTATCAATGATGTTTATGATGATACAACTGCTCTTGAACTCGAAAGAAGATTTATTAATTCAATTAAAAACGGCGACCCTAAAAAATTCCGCCGTTCGATGCAAAAAGTAATAGAGAGTAAGAAAAATGATTCTTAAAGAAGGTGGAAATGTTTTTAAGGACAAAGATGCAAATCCTTTAACTACTCGCATTGCTACTCCAAAGGTAAGACCTACGGTCGCTGCGATTGAAAAGATTATAGGTTTAGAATTTGTTGACGATGACATGCTAGGTACAACAGGCAAGAAGGTAGATCCAGACGGATCATTTGAACTAAACTCGTCCGGCGACTTAGATTTAAACACTGATCTAAACAAAATAAGTAAAGACGAGTTGATTGCAAAACTTACTGCATGGTGCAAAAAACAAGGCATCCCAGATAACGAAATAATGAATGTAGGTCGTAAGTTTAAAGGGGGCTGGATACATAGTGCCGGTGATCAAGTACACTTCCGCATGCCTATTGTTGGCTATGACGGTTACGTACAAGTAGACTTTATGCTTACAGATGATCCTGATTACCAACGTGGTGCAAAGCGTGGAGGTACAAAAAACTATAGTGGCGCAGACAGAGCAGTATTGCTTTCTAGTTTAGCAAGAGGTAGAGGATATAAAATGAGTCCTAAGTTTGGACTTGTTGATCCTAATAATGGTGATGCTGTAGTTACCAAAGACTGGAATGAAATTGCTAAAATTTTATTAGGCGATCCAAATGCAAAAGAATCAGATACGCACACAGTAGAAAGTATGATTGCAATACTTAGGAAAGATCCTAACTTCAAAGAATTAATCCAACCTTGGTTAGACACTATGGAAAAAGAAGGCAAAGGCCTACCTAATGAAAGTTTAGCAGACAAACACTTAAACAGAATTAAAGAACTTACACAAAGGATAGTACAATGAAAATTAATGAAGTAATCGTTGAAGCATCAATGGAGATCGATCCAAAACATCGTCCGTTTATCCAAATGGCACACAAAATTCGTTCAGCATTAGAACCTAAGAGTGGCATTAAATGGGATGACGAAGAGTTTAATAAAGCAGCCGAACTTACAACCCAGCTTGTGAGACTAGGTGCAAACTTTGGACCTAAAAGTCCTGCAGAAGCACTTAAAAATGCAGGTTATGACGTAGAAGAATTTAAAGCACTGATTGGCAAAGTACAAAATGCTGAAGTAGGCGCTGGCGTAGCAGATCCTGAACCAGAAGATGACGATGACGATATGGATAGAGCACCAAGCGATGACGATATTGCACGTCAAGCAGACATGAGAGCAAGACGCAACTAATATGGACTTTATTAGATCTATTGTTAACGATGAGGATTTAATTACTGATCACGATATGGATCAGTTCTTAGAAGAGCTAGAGTCAGTTGACATTGATCAACTAGACGAAGCAGCTCTTGACAGGGTAATTAAACGTGTTGAAGCAAGAGATCTAGCACTTTATAGATTACTTACTGGCAGCAAAGACCTAATGCTAATTAAAAAGTTTCTAGATCTAGCACAAGAAGGCAAAAGTATTCCTAGTTCTATGGTTAAAGCATATCAGCCTGTTATAGAATTAATTGACGATATAGTTACAGCAGGACCTGGGTTTGTACAACTTTTAAAGGCTTTAAGAAAAAGAGCCAAAAAATAATCTATTAGAAAGTTTTTTTATATTTTTATATAAATAATAGTATAACAGTTTACAGAGTAGTAAACTTAGTCATTAGAGAAACAGGAGAAAGAAAATGGCAGACTTATATGCAACAATCGGACAAAACCACCTAGCTCGCGCAGGTTCTGGCTTAGGTCCACGTACACAAATCGTAGCTACAGACGCAGTTGTAGCTGACGAAGCAGCTCTACAAGCACTTGTAACAGCAGCCGGCGCAGGCGGTTGGACAATCGCAGGTATTGCAGGCGCAATCGGCGGAGTAATGCACGTTGCTCTACAAGGCGGTGACGATGCAGACGGCGAAACAATCGGTCAAGCTGTATCACTAGTAGCAGACTTTACTGAGTAATAATTCCTAACTACCTTAGGGACCGTGATACGGAAGGTGTCACACAGAAGCGTCACTTTTTAAGTGACGCTTTTTTTATCTCTGTAAATACAGTATGAATTATAAATTTTATTCTTTAGTAGATATAACAGAAACAAATGCTAGAAGAGAAGACGATAGCAAGCTATACCGTCAGCATCAAAATTATATGAGTTTTTTACAAACTTTAAGTTTAAGATATAATCCAATAATTCCTAAACCTCCGCAAAAGAAATCTATACACATTGATAATTTAGAGTTTGGATCGTCATTTACTGGAGAACAAAATGTATGGATTGTCGATTTTGAAATAGAAAGAGAGATAGCTGTACCATTAGCAACATTAGAAAAAGATTTTGATTTTGTTCCTATAATAGTAGGCTTAGAAGAGACGGCAACATTTAAAAATAATACATTTTTATCAACCAATAGCAAACATAAAAACATATTTTTAAAAGAAATCGAATAAATAATACTATAACAACATTTATTAAGGCATACAAAAAACCACACAAAAGGCCAACTACGAGTTTACTTTATCAATTGGAGATTATTGTATGTCGACATTACCGTCAACAGCGTTAGAAAAAGAAAGTTTAGAAGCACACGTAGATCTATGCGCTCTTCGTTATGAGCAGCTTGATCGTCGTTTAACCGGACTTGAAGAAAAAGTTGATAAACTCCATACAGACGTAGTTGATGGCCAGAAATCAATGACAAAGGTTTTGATCGGTTCCGCAGGAACTATTGTAGCAGGCTTGTTATCGACCATTATTGTAATTTTAATGAACTTATAAATCACTCGCGATAAATAACTATATGTTACTACGTGAGTTTTTTAATGACCTTTTAATCGAAAAACAAACCTGGGCTCGTTCAGGTAAAAAAGTCGTACGGAAGTACAGATGTTCTAGCGGTATTAGAAAAAATAGAATAGTTTCTAATATTGGACAATGTTTTGCTGCACCAGATATAAAAAAGAGAGTTCAATTTAAAAGAACAAGAGCTCGTCTAGGTGCAAAAATGGCAAGAAAAGCAAAAAGAACTAAAAGAGTAAATCCAGCAAGTAGAAGAGTACAATCACTTAATCGTATCAGTAGTAAAAAAGGAATGAGAAGATGAGAGCGTCTGAATTTGAGATAGAAGAAGGCGCACAAAGTATTTATGGACGTAAGGGAAACACTAACGTTCGAAAGTATCGTTGTAATAGCGGACCGCGAAAAGGACGTATTGTTGCTAAAGCAAGTACCTGTACTGCTCCTTTAAGTGCAAAGAAAAGAAAAGCGTTTCAACAAACAAAAGCAAGGAAACGCAGTGCAATTAAAATAAAAACAAAACGCACAAAGTCAAATAATCCAGCGTCACGTAGACTAGGAAAAATTAATACTGGTTCTAGAATTAGAAAAAGATCGAGCAAGGCGAAAAGAATATGAAGATTAATGAGATAGTAAAACCTAATCCAAATGCTATACAGCAAACAGGTAAAGTAAAACGTGTGTCCGGAGCCGAAATTGAAATAGAAGATCCTAAGAAACCAGGTGTAACTACTAAAGTTGATCTTAAAAAAGCAAACGTAAGTACTGATGATAAAGGAAATACTAACGTAGACCTAACTGCTAAGACACCCGCAGGACCAAATAAAATTAAACCAAATTCTAATATTACATTAACAATGCCAAAGAAATGAAGCTTAACGAATTAATAACAAGTTTTGAAATTGCAACTTCAAACGAAGAAAAAGACCTGCTAGAAAGAATGCAAGGAGTAGCACCATACGACAATTTTACTGAAAGAGATCAAACCACATTAGACAACCTAATACGGAAAAGTTTAGTAAGTAAAGTACAACGCAATCATCAAACTTGGGTAGTTAAGAATGAAAGATATTGTTAAAGTATTAGAAGATATAATCAACCAAAATGTAAACGAAATTGATTTTCCTTATGTTAAGGGAAATAGTATTCGCATCAAAAATATGGTTATACGTAAATCACGTAATGGTTATCTAGTTTATGATACAAAAGAAAATAAGCAAGTAGCAAAAACTTTTTGCAAATCAAGTGCAGTTGCTATTGCAAAAAGTATGGCTAAAGGATTTGATGTAATAGATCAAGTTATGATTTGGGATCAAATAATTGAAAAGAATTATAACGATAGTATCTTTTATAAAAATACAATGAAGAAAACCAAAGACGAATTTAAAAAAGATATAATTGAAGTTAGATTCGAAGACGCTAAGTATCGGACTGAATATGCTAAACAAAATCTAGATACAATAATCTTTTCGTAATAATGATAAATAACTTAAAGCATAACCGTTAAGGGAAGAGATAAATGAACATTAGAGAGATATCAAAACCGATTACAGCTAAGGCACTTAACGAAAGCCTAGCTAAAAAGTTTGGTTCTAGAATTAACCTAGACAAGTTTACGTTTGAGCAATTAGAAGATGCTCGCAATAAACTACGTACAAAACTATCGCAAGTAGAAACAAATGAGAGTTTTAGTTCAGTGCATTCTGAAAAGTATAACAAAGATAAATTGTTCTTAGATGTTCTAAATGCCGCTATTATTGAGCGTGAGGAAGAACGTGTAAGTGTTCGTGAAGGCAAAGAAGACGAAGCAGAATTAGTTATGGCAGCTAAAGACATGGTTGACCGTGTTACTGGTTGGATGGAAGACACAGCAGAAATGCAGTCCGATTCTATGTTAGAACTAGCAGATGCTATCCGCGATGAGATGGGCTCAGAGCAGTCAGAAGCATTTGTTAATACTATTAAACCAGCATTGGATAGTATGTATGCTGCAATGGAAAGCACACGAGCAACACTTACAAACGGAGTAGGGATGCTAACTGGGGAAGGCGACGGCATGGAAGAGCCAATGGGCGATGACGACATGGGGATGGAGCCTACCGTTGACGCAGAAGATGATGCAGCAATGGATATGGATGTAGACGCCGGGGATGACTTTGGTGCAGATGATGCAGCAGCAGGCGGCGAAGAAGAAGCTGGTCGCGAAAAGCGTGAGTCAATCGAACGCAGTTCAAAAAAAAAGTAAGTGAGGCAGTAGAAGAAACTGCCTTACTTCTTCAAATTTTAAAAACTCTTCCTAAAAAAACAAAAGTCTCTTGGGATAAGCTAAATTCTTATATGAAGAAGGCTGGAGTCCCTCAGTTTGATTACGACAGTTTCAAAGTGTCTTACGATTCTAGTATTGATTTACAGAATCTAGTTCAGTTTGATCCTGACGGCGTTACTGTAGGAATAGAATCAAAAGACAAAGTAGATTCTCCTAATCCAAGTAAAAAAGATACAGTCGGTGACATGGCAAAACGTGCTACTGATCTATCTGATTTATAATTTTTTCTTGACAAATACAGAAAAGTCTGCTAACATATAATAAATTATAGGAGTTTTTATGACTAATCGATCTCAAGAAACAATTGAAAAAGAAATTAAAGAATTATTAGAAACACATGTTGCACCGTCAGTGGCAGCACATGGTGGCGAAGTTAACTTCCACAGTTACTCAGATGGTGTTGTAATGCTAGAAATGAGCGGCGCCTGTTCTGGATGTGCTGGCAGTACCATGACGTTGAAAATGGGAGTAGAGAATTTACTAACCCAAATGATTCCCGAAGTACAAGTAGTAGAAGGTTTTGACGATCCATTTAGTTCTGTAAATCCTTTTTATACACAACCATTCCATGACTGGGATATGATTGACACTTACGAGGAAGCAGATTTTGACTCTGATAACTCCTAAATTTAAATACGAAAAACTTACTAGAGTAGAAGTTGAAGGCAAGCGTAGATACGCTGCTCCCGGCGGCGCTCCTGTTGCTAGTGTAACAACTATCCTTGACGCTACTAAAGATAAATCACATCTTATTGCCTGGAAGAAACGTGTAGGCGAAAAGAAAGCACAAGAAATTGTAACTGAAGCTGCTGGTGTAGGTACCCGTATGCACAAGTATCTAGAAGACTACATTGAAACAGGTGAATGGCCAGAACCAGGCAGCAACCCTTATGCTCAACAAGCACATATGATGGCTACACAAATTAAAGAGCAAGCCATGGTAGATGTTGATGAAATTTGGGGGAGCGAAGTACCTTTGTATGTTCCTAACATTTATGCAGGTACTACTGACTTAGTTGGTACCTACAAAGGTCAACCCTGTATTATGGATTTCAAGCAAACTAATAAGCCTAAAAAAGAAGAATGGGTTTATGATTATTTCCTACAATTAACAGCATATGCAATAGCACACAACGAAGTACACGGCACAAACATCCGCGAAGGACATGTGTTTATGTGTAGTCGTGCAGGAGAATATCAACAGTTTGATATTTGGCCTGATGAGTTTGCTGATTGGGAAAACGAATGGTGGGAACGTGTCTACAACTATTACGAGAACTACGCATAAATACTATAAATTAAATGCGTAGGAGAATGACGTGGCAGTCGTATCGATATCAAGAATACAAATCCGAAGAGGTAAAGAACAGTCAGGAAGTGGCTTGCCCCAATTAGCTTCAGGTGAGCTAGGATGGGCAATTGACACACAGAACTTGTACATAGGTAATGGTAGTGTATCAGAAGGTGCACCGGCAGTAGGTAACACAAAGATTTTAACAGAAAACGATAACCTATTTGATTTACCTAACATTTATACTTATAGAACCGGCTCAAGTATTGCAGGCACAGTAACTCGTAATTTACAAGACAGACTAGATGACAGAGTAAGTGTAAGAGCGTTCGGTGTAGTAGGAGACGGGGTTACAGACGACACTGTAGCATTACAGACTGCCATTTATCAGCTTTTCCTTAATACTACAGTACAAGATCGTGCTATACTTTACATAGAGCCTGGTGAATACCTTATAACAGGAACAATATACCTTCCGAAAAATACAAGAATTGTAGGAGCAGGCATAGATAAAACTGTTATTAAGATACAAGGAACTACGATAGGATTTATTACAGTTAGTGATTTATCAACAGCCGAAGTACCTGTTTGGACTACAACAGTTTCAACATCAAACCAACCAAGTAATATTTACATGAGTGGAATGACTATTGAAAATATCGAAACAGAAAACGATAGACCAATGATACATCTTTGGAACTGTAAAGACAGTGTATTTGATTCTATTAAATTTAGTGGAAATTATAATACTGATAAATTATTTTCAAACGTTGACGGATTCAATGATCCAATTGTATCAGAAGTATTCGGAATACAAATATCAAGCGATAGTAGAGTAGTTTACACATCATCTAACACTATTTCAAACTGTGTATTTGAAAATCTTTTTGCTGGTGTTTATAGTGATGCATTTACACTGAACAATTTAATAGAATCAAATAATTTTGAAAACTGCATTTACGGAATAGGTTTTGGATTAAACGTTCCTTCTTACGAAGCATCTAACCCTTATCCTAACAATAACACTATACTCGATAACAAGTTTGATGAAATTTATGCTAATGGATTAGCAGTGCTCTATGGTGTTGACAACATTTCAAAACACAATAAGTTTTATAATGTAGGAAATAGATATGCAGGTCCAGCAGCATGGACAGCAGTTAATACTCCAGACTTCTTTTCTAATATTAGATTTGACTATACTGGAAACTTTTCGGTTGACGATTGGATAGAAAGACAGTATATTTTAAGTACAGGTAGAAGCAGAGATAACCTAGAACAAGTAAGTTTAACTAGCACAGTGTTTATTCCTAGTATCGAAGGTCCGGTTATGTACAAAGAAGGATTTACGAACTCACTAACTATACAGGATACAACATCGCCAGTTAACATTCTTAGATTTGCTGCTGATACTGATAAGACATATGAGATCGAATATTCTTATAAGTCGCAAACAAGAACGTTTTACAGATTTGGTAAATTAACAATTAGTATACAACCGACAACACAACAAGTGAATATTATCGATGACTATGACATTACTGGCGATTCAAACTATGCTGAAAATATTGTATGGGCATCTAGTTTTGCAAATAATGACACTGTTGTTATATCTAGTACCAATCCGGGAGACACAGGAACACTCATGTTTACATCTAATGTTAAATCATAAGAGGAAACATGCGTAACTGTTCTTACGAAGAGAGACTCAAAAATTGGCATGACTTTAGAGAATCGTTAGAACATTCTAGCGATCCTATTTTTGATGTCTTTAATTTTTACAAAGAAATTCCAAGAGTTTTGATACAAACAGATCCGTACGATAGAGAAACTTGGCCGGATCCTTGGGAATTAATCAACGAAAATATCTATTGTGATTTTTGTATATTGTTAGGAATGTGTTATTCTTTGCAATTAACTGATCGCTTTTCTGGTCAAGATTTTGAAATATATATTACACAGGATAGAGAAAAATCACAAACAAATTACTTGCTGTTCGTTAACGAATGGTGTTTAGGCTACGACATAGATAAACCTATTTTTCGAAAAGACTTACCTAATTCTGTAACAGTCGAAAAAGCTTATACTATGAATAGCCTTCAATAAATATTCTATTACTGATAAGAAGAGAAATAAGGAAAAGATAATGATTCAAGTCACCAAAAGAAACGGGTCTAAGGAAGCCTTAGATATTGATAAACTGCACAAAGTAGTGTTTTATGCATGTGAAGGTATTACCGGTGTATCACCTAGCGAAGTAGAAATCAAAAGTCAGATCCAGTTTTACAATGGTATGACAACTAAAGAAATTCAAGAAACACTTATTAAAGCAGCAAGTGATCTAATTACTGAAGAGACTCCAAATTATCAGTATGTAGGCGGTAGGCTAATCAATTACGGTTTAAGAAAGGAAGTTTATGGTGACTATCATCCTTTAACTGTTAGAGAATTAGTAGAACGAAACACCGAAGCTGGGTTTTATGATCCAGAACTAATTAATTGTTACGACGACGAAGAGTGGGAAAGAATTAATAGTTTTGTAAAACATGAAAGAGATGAGAATCTTACTTATGTTGCTATGGAACAATTACGTGGCAAGTATCTTGTACAGAACAGAGTTACTGGTGAGATTTTTGAAACACCGCAAATGTGTTATGTTCTTATTGCCGCTACATTATTTTCCGAGTACCCAAAAGAAGAAAGACTACGCTGGGTAAAGGAATACTACGATGCAATATCTTTACATGACATTAGCTTACCTACTCCTGTTATGGCTGGTGTACGAACACCGCAAAGACAGTTTAGTTCTTGTGTTCTTATTGAGTCTGACGACAGCCTTGACAGCATTAACGCTACTAGCTCATCTATAGTAAAATATGTAAGTCAGAAAGCCGGTATTGGTATTGGCGGAGGAAATATCCGTGCTATCGGATCTCCAATCCGCAAGGGCGATGCATATCACACAGGCATTATTCCGTTCTACAAAATGTTCCAAGCTGCTACTAAATCTTGTTCTCAAGGTGGTGTACGCGGCGGTGCTGCAACAATCTACTATCCGATTTGGCACTTAGAAGCAGAAGAAATGCTAGTGCTAAAGAACAACAAAGGCACAGAAGAGAATCGTGTTCGTCATATGGACTACGGTGTGCAGTTTAATAAATTGATGTACGAGCGTCTAATTACAGGCGGAGATATAACTCTTTTCTCGCCTAGTGATGTGCCAGGACTTTACGATGCGTTTTATGCAGATCAAGACAAGTTTAAAGAACTATACGAAACAGCAGAACGCAATACACGACTACGTAAAAAAACTGTAAAAGCACTAGAGTTATTTTCTAGCTTTATGGAAGAACGTAAGAACACAGGACGCATCTACCTACAGAACGTAGACAATGCAAACGATCACGGTGCATTCCTTCCAGAAGTTGCTCCAATTCGTCAGTCTAATCTTTGTGCAGAAATCGATTTGCCAACTAAACCATTAAAGGATATTAACGATCCCGAAGGCGAGATTAGTTTATGTACTCTAAGCGCAATCAATTGGGGCAATGTAAGAACTCCTGCAGATTTTGAAAGAATCTGCATGTTAGCAGTAAGAGGACTTGATGCTCTACTAAGTTATCAAAATTATCCAATCTTAGCAGCGCAATTGTCTACAGAAAAACGCCGTCCTATTGGTGTTGGTATTATTAACTTTGCTTACTGGATGGCAAAACATGGCCTTTCTTATCAAAATATTGATGCTGACGGACTTGCTATTGTTGACGAATATGCAGAAGCGTGGAGCTACTATCTAATCAAAGCAAGTGCCGACCTAGCAGCAGAGCAAGGTGCTATTCCAGGTCTTATGGAAACAAAATACGGACACGGCATTACACCTAACCAAACATACAAAAAGGACTTAGACGAATTAGTTCCACATCAAGAGCGTATGGACTGGAAAGGTTTGCGTGAGCAATTAAAGACTACAGGTATCCGTAACTCAACACTAATGGCACTTATGCCAAGCGAAACTTCAGCACAGATTGCTAACGCAACAAATGGTATTGAGCCACCTCGTGCTTATATCAGCGTAAAACAATCAAAGCACGGTGTTCTAAAACAAGTAGTTCCAGAATATCGTAGATTAAAAAACAAATATGATTTGCTTTGGGACCAGCGTAGTCCAGAAGGCTATATCAAAATTATGGCAGTGTTACAAAAGTATATCGATCAAGGTATAAGTGTAAACACAAGTTACAATCCTCAGTTCTTTGATGACGAAAAGATTCCGATGAGCGTAATGATGCAACACCTTGTGATGTTTTATAAATACGGTGGTAAGCAGTTGTACTATTTCAATACCTATGACGGTCAAGGCGAGTTAGATGTAAGCAAGATGGTCGGCGAAGACAAAGAACCTCTTGAAGAGTTACCTCCAATAGACGACGAAGCTTGCGAAAGTTGCACAATATAAAGTTGACACACTCGAAAGAGTGTGTTATACTCATCTAAGTAATATAATAGAGGATTATAAATGACAAGCGTTTTTGACATTAACAACCGTGCCGATCATACATCTGTAAAGGCTTTTCTTGATCCAACCGGTGGACCAACTATTCAGCGTTATGATACGTTGAAATATAAACAGTTTGATGGGCTAACTGACAAACAATTAGGATTCTTTTGGCGTCCTGAAGAAGTAGATATCTATCAAGATGCAAAAGACTTTAAGAGTCTAACAGAGCACGAGCGTCATATTTTTACAAGTAATCTAAAGCGTCAAATTCTGCTTGATAGTGTACAAGGCCGTGCTCCAGTAGAAGCATTTGCACCTATTGTAAGTTTGCCAGAAATTGAAAACTGGATTCAAACTTGGACGTTCTCTGAAACAATCCATAGTCGTAGTTATACACACATCATTAGAAATGTGTATAGCAATCCTAGCAAAGTGTTTGACGAATTAATGGACATTGCAGAAATTATTGATTGTGCAGAAGACATTTCAAAATATTACGATGAGCTAATTGAATTGTCTGCGTGGTATAATTTACTAGGAGAAGGCAAACACCAAATCAATGGTGAGAAAAACGTAACTGTTGATTTGTACGAGCTTAAGAAAAAATTATGGTTAACTCTTATGAGTGTTAATATTCTTGAAGGTGTCCGTTTCTATGTGAGTTTTGCTTGCTCGTGGGCATTCGCAGAACTTAAAAAGATGGAAGGTAATGCTAAGATTATTAAACTTATTGCCCGTGACGAAAACTTGCATCTAGCAAGTACACAAATGCTATTAAAAATTCTTAAAAAAGACGATCCAGACTTTGCTAAGATTGCAGAAGAAACAGAAGCAGAATGTATTCAAATGTTTGTTGATGCAGTTGATCAAGAAAAAGTTTGGGCAGACTATTTGTTTAAAGACGGATCAATGATCGGTCTTAATACACAACTATTGAGCGATTACATTGAATGGATTGCAACTCGTCGTATGACAAATGTAAATTTAAAGAGTCCTTACAATGTAAAAAATAATCCTTTGCCTTGGACACAGAAATGGATTAGTGGAGCAGACGTTCAAGTTGCTCCGCAAGAAACTGAAATAAGTAGTTATGTAATTGGCGGCACTAAACAAGATGTGTCTGAAGATACATTCAAAGGATTCAGTTTATGATTATTAACTTTTTAAAAAAGTTGTTTGGCATGTCTCAGGATGTGCCAAATGGCGTATTACACAGAGCACACACAACAAAATATGAGGATTTATGCCAATGATTACAATTTATGGAAAGCCTATGTGTCCTTTTTGCGATCGAGCAAAGGCACTCTGCGAACAAAGAGGTTTTAACTTCGAATACAAAACATTAGACGTTGACTATACAAAGGAAGAGCTATTAGAAACATTCCCGGGTGCAAGATCTGTACCGCAGATTGTTGTTAATGGATTGAAAGTAGGCGGCTATGAGCAGTTTACATCATACTTAGAAGATACTGGTTATACTGGAACAGGACATACACTATAATGTTGATTGAAACCCCATACAAAGCACAAGACGTAGTTACATTAAAAACTACAGCAGGAGAAGAAGTAATTGGTCGGTTTGTAAAAGAAGATGACAAAGCAATTACTCTTAAGAAACCAATGGCACTTATGATGAGTCAACAAGGTGTCGGACTAGGACCGTTTGCTGTAACTGTACATCCTGATAGTGAAATTCCAATAAATAAAAGTGCAGTCCTTTTTGTGCATAAAACAGACAGTGAGATGGCAAAGCAGTATATGTCAAGCACAACAGGGATACAGATGACTATGTAAGGAATATAAATGAGCTACAGTATAAGCGGTATACCAACACTTGAATACGCAACACCTAATGAATTTGAAAAGTATGTATCATCACCAGTACCACTTATAACTGAACAAGATGTTATAGACGGCGACCCTGTTCCTGTAGTTTATTATCCTTTTGATATTTTAAATCAGTCATCTAAATTATTTGTCCTTAAAATTAATATAGTAAAATCTTATACAACAGATAGATTTGCACTACGAGTATATCCTCTAAATTCAGCTGGAACGTCATTTGTAAAACAATATTACTACCTAGCTTTAGAAAATGCAGGCGAATATTCTATGGTATTGTCGGGCGCAGAATTATTAACAGGAAGACTCCGTGCAGAGATACTTGAATTTCCAGACAATGCAACAAGAGATCTAATATTAAGTAATCCTGATGGATACAAACAATCGTTTGGTGATATACGAGTTACAGGTACTTACGGATCTGTTACTATTGATGTTTCAGATATTGACAATATCGAAGCAACTTCGATTGTAGAAAACGAAACATACTTTTATAATTTAGATGTTGAAACTCTTGATTTTCCAGAAGTGCAAGACACTATTGATATAAATGGTGTTACAATATTAGAAGGACTAGGAAATTCAGTACAAGTTAATATACCAACTGCTGAAACATTAAGTAGATATACAACAACAATAAATGTTACAAATGCAGTTGACTTTGCCGAAACTGGAGCTCTTAAAATAGAATATCCTGATGGATATTATTATAAACCTATTAGAGCAACTTTAAATCTTGATACTTTTTTCCAAAATGTCAATTTTAATAACGGAGCACCGTCTTCAGAATATAATGATGATGTTGATTTATTGTTTAATCAAGAAGACAATTTTATTAGAGTTACACCTGTATTGTTTTATAACGAGCGAACCGCAGATGCTGCAAAAGATGCAGGGAATCTTTCAGGCAAGCAAGATAATTTTTCAGTTTACAGAAAACTTGAAGCCAAGAGATTCTTATTTGAAGTAACTGATGTGTTAGCTGCTCAACAGCAACTAGTTAGTTTAGAAAGTAGTACTAATATAATTTCAGAAGCACGTAATGACAGACGTAGCGGCGGTAAGTCACAAGTTACATTTACACTTACTTCGCAAGGATTTCCAGACGGAACAGTACAACCGTATACTTTTAGCGGCATTGCTTCAAATTTAATAGAGTTTGATGTAGACGATTTTCAGCTTTATAGTAACACTGCAACTATTACAGCTTCAATTATCGATGATATAACAGTAGATAGTACGTTAACAGTTCAAGCAGGCACCTTGTCAACTACTGTGTTTGTTTTAGAAAGTGACAACTATAGAAGACCGTCAAGGATTGATCCAAACGAACCTGACCCAAATCCTGACAGTGTTGCATCGCCTATTGGTTATGGCATAACTACAGACTTACCTTTAAGTGTAAGTTCTGCGATAGGTACAACTAATCTTTCGTCATACGGCATCGGAGCCGCAGCATTAACGTCACAGACTCAAAACATTGCATATGATTACAGTGAGCATTTCAATAGAGCAATCGAGGCATTAGACACTATTGCTATAAACCAATCTAAGATTGCAGGACATACTGGGCAGATGGCAGAAAGCCTAAATAGCATGGACGAAACACTTAAAGTAATCAAGGGCGATATTAAACTAATAAGAGAAAATATTGCAAGACTTCGAGACCTTGGCGACGGTGAACGAGACGGTGCCGGAATACGCATGACTGACAAATATAGAGATGTTGAAAGTGCAATTTTGTGGCAGTTATATATCGAACAAGGCGGAATACTCAATACAAACATTAGCGATGATTATTTACAAAAAGTAATTGATAATGATAATGTTGATATAGATCCTGCAATACAATCACAGATTAGAGCTAGAAGTTTGAATAGAATAAATGCTTATCTAACTTCCTTAAGAAGGAACTTAGGTGACGGCTACGGTGACAACTAAGGAGAAAATATGCCTAGAGCAATTCGTGTTGGTGATTTAGATAGTGATCAGTCTCATGGACTACACGGGCCTGATCCAGGACCAAACGCAATGATTGAAAACGATGCAACTGTTTGGATTGACGGAGCATCAGGTGCAGTTGCCGCAGTGCAAGTAGATGCAGTAACTGGATTTACAGGACTTCAGGGACCTGACCCAGCAGCCGTTACTGCTTTGATTACACAAGAAAGACTTGCTGGTCAACAAGTAGAACAAAACGAATATATAGAAAACCAAGGATACAGTTATACTCCCGGAGGAACACCAAGTACAACAGGAGGTTCTGGATCATCTACTGCTCCTCCTATAGGAGAAATTGCTGCTCCACCGAATGGAGGTACAGGAGCAGGTCCGGACTTTAATAACTATCCTGTGAACGAAAGCAACGAACTTTTAAACTGGGGAGTTCCAAGTGACAGGACTAGAGTTGATCCTGCTATTAAAACTATTGCAGATAGAATGGCTCGCAGTCTAGGAACTACAATTACAGTAAATAGCGGATATAGAGATAGAAACTACAATGCTAGTGTAGGTGGCGCCTCTTCAAGCAAACATATGTACGGAAAAGCAATGGATTTAGCGTATATCGGTTCAAATACTGCTGATAGACAACGTATGTTAGTTGCTGCAATCGAAAGCGGTGCTCAAGGTATAGGACTGTATAATAGTTTTATGCACATAGATCTTGGACCAAAGCGTACATGGAATGTTCCTCATCCTAGTTGGGCAACATCAACAATGGCAAGTGCAGGTTATAGAACTTAAAGGTTGACAGCCTCTTTACTATATGTTATTATACTAACACAATAGGCAACAAGAGGCTCAAATGAAGAATAAAGTTATTTTAACAGATTGCGATGGTGTACTTTTAGATTGGGAGTACGCCTTTGATCAGTGGATGAAACGCCATGGTTACACAATTAAAGTAACTGGTGATTATAAAATGGATATCAAGTACGGATTAGAAAAAAACGAAACAATGCGTTTAGTACGTATGTTTAATGAGAGTGCTTGGATCCGCAAACTACCTCCACTACGTGATGCAATGCATTATGTTAAAAAGTTACATACCGAACACGGTTATATTTTCCATGCTATTACAAGCCTAAGCAACGATCAGTATGCACAGCATTTGCGTACTAAAAACTTAAGAGAAATGTTTGGCGATACCGTGTTTGAAAAATATGTTTATTTAGATACTGGAGCCGACAAAGACGAAGTTTTGTTAGAGTATAAAGGTACCGGATGCTATTGGGTTGAAGATAAACCGCAAAACGTAGATACTGGTATTGAGTTAGGCCTTAACGGTATTCTAATTAATCATGACCATAACCAAGATTATACAGGAAATGCAATCTGTGTTTGGAATTGGAAAAAGATTTACGAAATTATTACAAAACAAGTTGACTAATGCACAAATATAGTGTATAAATAATACTGTTAGCGTTGAAGCAACGTAGACACATTCTGGACCCGGGGGCGGTACCCGGCGACTCCACCAAAAGCATATCCCGCTAGGCAGATAGCCTAGGTCAATATATAATATATGGGTATGCTTTTGATGGGGTCGAAATAGGATCGACAGGTGTGAAAGTGAAGTGGAGTTAACCGTGTTGGCCTACGTTATTCAGCCAAATTCAATAATTGCAAACAGCAATTTTAAACCTGAAGTTTTTGCTAACTTTGACGAGGTAGCAATCGCAGCCTAAACATCTGCACCTTCGCGGTTATGGAGAGCCCCGGGCAACAGAATGCTCTCCACTTTTTATTGAGAGGGCACCCAGGTGAAGGGATGGATAGTTTTACAAAAGAAACAACCTACAACTAATTACGAAAACAAAAGACTTATTGAAGAAGGTAATGGCAACTTTGAATTGGTAATGCATCCTGATTTAGATATATGTGTTTCTCGAGATGATAGACGTAGTATAAGATATAAAAATAAAATTGTAAGTTTACCTGATGTTGTTATTCCTAGAACAGGCAGCGGCACAGGATATTTTGGTCTTAGTGTTTTAAGACATTTAGAAAAGTTGAATGTTCCGTTACTTAATAATGCACATGCTATTGAAGTAACCAAAGACAAACTCTGGGCAACCCAAGTGTTTGCCGAAAAAGGATTACCTGCGCCTAAAACAGTACTAGTAAAAGATCCAGTGAATCCAAAACTAATCGCAAGCGAGTTAGGATTTCCTTGTGTAGTTAAAATTTTTGCAGGTTCGTATGGTAAAGGTGTTTATCTAGTACACAACAAACAAGAACTACAAGACTTTATAGAGTTTGCACACGGTATCAAAAGCGACGAAGCAATTATTGTACAAGAATACATTGATAGTAAGCCTGGCGAAGATATTAGAGTATATGTAGTTGGCGATAAAGTTTTAGGTGCTATGAAACGCAGTAGCAAAGACGGAAGTTTTAAAGCAAATATTACTAGGGGAGGAGTAGGAGAAAATTTTCCTATGAACGAACGCATAGAAGAAATTGCACTAGCAACAACATCTGCACTTGGCCTTGACATTGGCGGTATTGATTTGTTGTTTGATGGTGATGACTTTAAAGTATGCGAAGCAAACAGTGCTCCTGGTTTTAAAGGATTTGAAAAGTATACAGGAATAAATGTAGCAAAAGAAATTATTAGTTTTGCTAGAGATAGAGCAACCAAATAACTGTGCTTTTCTTGCAACACATCTTTACTTTCAGCATCCAGATATTGCAATGCAGCGAAAAACAATTATAAATATAATCGTGATAAGGTAGTCCCGTTACTTTGTCTTTACTATTAATTAATGAAATAAAAAAGGAAACTATTAATGCGTAAACTATTATCTGTTTTTGCAGCAACAATGCTTGTTGGTACAACAGCATTTGCTGACTCGGAAAACGTAGCAGTTCCAACTCCTGTTCTTTCTGGTGAGGTTGAACTAACATTCAGCGAACAAGCATCAGGCGACTGGGGCGGAGAACTTGGCTTAGACCTAGGACTTTCAGCAGGAACACTTGGAACTGTTGACTTAGGTTTTATTGCAAACGACACTGATCAAATTGAACTTGATACTTGGACTGTCGGAACAGCAATTGGCAGCCTTGGCGTAGCACTAGGCAACGACAATGGTGTATTTGTTGGAGCAGAAGGCGAGCAAACACTTGCAGCACCAGCAATGACTGAATCAATTAAAGTAACTGTAGGTGATGCAGCCGTAGCAGTTGGTTTTACTGACTGGACAGCAGACGTAACAGACATCAGCAACATTCAAGGTGCTTACACAATGGGTAACGTTGCAGGTCTAGCAAACATTACACTAGCAGGCGACTATAACATGGACAGTGAAAACTTTGTTCTTGGCGCAACTGCTGGAGGAATTGAAATTGCAGGCGTTGGTCTATCAAAGACAGTTACTTATGACGTAGATGCTGAAAGATTAGGCTTCGAAGGTGTTGCATCTGTAATGGGCGTAACAGCATATCTAAATGGTGATACAGACGATACGTTCCAAAACATTGGTGGCGAGTACACATACAACATCGGTGGTGCAGAACTTACAGCAGGTGCTAACTACAACATCGACGCAGAAGATTTTGCTCCAACAGCAGGCATCAGCTTCTCATTCTAATAAAAACATATAGAAGAAACAGTATAAAAGGGCAGTGGCAACATTGCCCTTTTTTGTGACTAAATAAACATAGTATATAACTTTAAAGGAATTCCTATGAACGCAAAATTTGGAATAGGTGTTGTTATAGCAATCGTTATGCAAGTAAGTGCATTTGTTTGGTGGACAGCACAACAAGCACAAACAATAGAAACACTCAAGGGCGAAGTAAGTGAACTAACAAGTCGTATGGCTTTAGAGAACGAAGTTAATATGGCACGTGATATAACAGAAATGAAAGCACGTCTACAAGATCACGAACAATGGATTGAAGAAAACTATACAGAAATTTTAATGTTAATTGATTTCGCAAAGTTTACAGAAAACAAATGGGCAGACACGTATGGAACAGATGACACATACGAACGCAAATGGGGGACAAAAAACCCACAACAATAAGCATTAACAGGAGAGGGTAAAAATGCAACAAAACGAATATGACGTAGTTCTACTGAAATGTGTAGACGGCGATACAGTTGATGTAGACATTGACTTAGGATTTGGCGTATGGTTAAAAGACGAACGTGTACGCATTATGGGCATTGACACACCAGAGTCACGCACTAGCGACAAAGTAGAAAAAGTCTTTGGCACAGCAGCAAAGAATAGATTAAAAGAGCTTCTAGCAGAAGGCGGCAAACTAATCACTACTGAAAATAAAGACGGTGAAGATATGAAAGGCAAGTTCGGACGTATCCTAGGCGACTTTTGGGTAGAGCGTTACGAAGGCAAGCGTGAAAAGGTAACAGACATAATGATTGAAGAAGGACATTGTGTTGCATACTTTGGTGGATCAAAAGAAGAAATCCAAACTAAACATATGGCCAACAGAATGAAGCTACTTCGCGAAGGTGTAGTAAGTCAAGAAGAATATGACGAAGCTGTTGCACTAATGGAAGGCAAATAAACCATTAAAAGGATCCGAAAGGGTCCTTTTTTAATAACTATTATGTAACCAATAGGAGATACTCAATGAGTGCAGAAGACGACAAGCGCAATGCGCAGAACGAAAAGAACCAAAAAGAAGCAGAAAAATCTCAGGCACAGAATCAACTAAGCAGTGCTACACAACAAAAAAACACTGCTGATTCAAATAAAGCACACGCTGATCAAGAAAAAGCAAAAGCAGAGCAACAACAAAAAGATGCTCAGGCACAGTTGGATCAAGCGCAAAAAGATCACGATGCGGCTGTTGAAGATCAAAAGAAAAAACAAGAAGAATATGATGCTGCTCACGCTGCTGTACTAGATGCACAAGCTAATGTTGACAAAGTAAGCGAACCGCAATACGCAGTAGTTGTAGATGCAAGTGCAGGTGTTGACACAAGCACAAGTGTAGGCAACGAAAATGCTGGAGCAAGTGCAAGTGCAGGTGCTCACGCAAGTGCAGAAGCGGGAGCAAGTGCTGGTGTAGAAACTACAGACAGTTCGTTTGCAGCAGGTGCAGAAGCTCACGCAGGTGTTAGTGCTGATGCAGAAGCAGGCGCAGAAGCACACGCACAACAAGACCTAGGTAACATTGGTACACTACACGAAGATGCAAGTGCAGAAGCAAACGCTCAAGCAGGTGCAGAAGTAGAAGCCCACGCAAACGCAAGTGGCGGCTGGGATGGTAGTGATGCAAGTGCAGCCGCAGAAGTAGGTGCAAGTGCAAGTGCTGATGCAACAGTAGGTGGAAGTGCAGATGCAAGCATTGGACTAGATACGCCTATTGGTGATGTAAGCGTTGACGCAGGCGCAGAAGGCGAAGCAGGTGTACACGCAGAAGCATATGCACAAGCAGGCGGAAGTGCAAGTGTTGGCGAACACGGTGCAAGTGTTGAAGGTGGTGCCATTGCAGGCGCAAGTGTTAGTGCAGATGCAAGTGGTTCAGCTCACGTAGGTAATGTAGAAGCAGGTGGTTCAGCAGGTGTAAGTGCTGGTGCACAAATTGGTGTAAGTGGTGGTGCTCACGCAACATACGAAGACAACAAACTATCAATTGGTGTAGACGGTAAGGTTGCTTGTCTAATTGGACTAGACGCAGACTTTGATCTAGACATTGATATGAATCCTATCATTGACGGCGCACAAGCAATCCTAGATGCAGGCGGCACAGTTGACAAAGCACAGAAGTATATGACTGATCAACTTGATGCAGCACAAGACGAAGCAGTTAAAGTTGCAAACTACAGCCTAGGCGTTGCACAAGAAGCACAAGTAGGCGCACAAAAAGCACTAGCAGGTGCTAACAGTGCAGTAAATGCGACAGAGAAAGCAGTAAACGATGCAACTAGCGCAGTAACCAATGCAGCTAACTCAGTAGCACATTGGGGCAGTGAAGCTGCTAATTGGACAAAACAAGCATTGTCTGCACAAAATATGATGAACGCAGCTAATTCAACTATCAATGCTTGTAACTCAGCAATTAATCAATGCAACAATGCAATCAACAGTGCTGAAAAGGCAATTGAAGACGCGGCTAACAAAGCCTGGAAAACCATTAGCAATCCTAAGAAATGGTTTTCAGATGTGCGTCTAAAAGAGAATGTAGAGTTTGCAGGTGTAGTTGCAGGACTTAACACTTACACATACAATTATGTATGGAGCAACGAGCAGCATACGGGTGTAATGGCACAAGAGCTATTAGACACTGAGTACGCTGACGCAGTGAGTATACACGAGTCAGGCTACTATCAAGTAGACTATAATAAATTGCCAAGTATACACTAATGGACGCAGATACAGCAAGAGTAGGCATAGAGTTTATCTACAATATGCGAGAACACTGGAGCGATATATTACTCGCAACAGTGTGGGCTCTTGCTGTTTATGCAAGTGTTCTTTGGATAAAGAAAAAACTTGACAAATAAACTGTTGACATAGATGTAGTGTTGTGCTATGTTATACACATAGCGCATTTGGTAGTCGGGAGGCAAATGCCCAACATGATAAAGGAGAAAAACATCATGAATTCAACTACTAAAAATACACTAATCGAATCTGTAAAGATTGTTGCAAAACTTATTGCAGGCTTTGTAGGAATAATGGCAGTATGGTATGTTATTACTCAAGGCTATGTTGCATTTGGTTACGCAGACTTTCAAAGTCAATTCTTTGCTTGGCTAACAATTGGTATTCCGTTTGTTGTTTATAGCTTTGCAATGGTTGTTTGGAGCGAAGCAAAACATCGTGTTTGGAAGCGTGAAAACAACATCCAATAAAAAGACTTGACAAGATAATAGACTCCTGCTATACTGTTTAGACAGTAACAAAATAGCAGGAGTTTTTTATGACTATGCATCTAGTAGGTCCTTATATGACCACAACAAACTACAAGAAGCGTAAGAAGAAGAATCTAACTGACAATCAAATGCTCAAACTAGAGCAAGAATGGCGAGCATATAACAAACGTATGCGCCAAACAAATTGCCATTCGGCACAGTTCGACACGCTCGAACAGTACCTTTCTTACATTCGCGGCGAACATAAGGTAGTTAAAAAAGAATTCGAACCATATGTTCCTAAAGAAACATATCAGCGAGAAACAAAAAACTATCCAAGTCTTTCTAACACTATTGATGGTTTTGCAGCAAAGAAAGAATCACCCCAATATACAGGAGACCTTATTGTTGGAATTGGCACAATGCATAAATCCAATGCTGTACCTATTATGCGTGGTACTAAACAAGCAAAAGAAATAGCACAAATGCGTCGATAAATACAAAAAGGGCAAGAAAACATGAAAAAATATCTAATCGCAGCAGTTCTGCTGGCAGTATCCAGCACGGCACAAGCAAAAGAAACTGGCATGGACATTTTATTTCCACATGCAGGAAATGAAGAAGAATGGTGTCTTGCACAGAATATTTACTACGAAGCACGAGGATCAAATCTAGCAGATCAATTAGCTGTTGCTGATGTAGTTCTTAATCGTGTACAAGATACACGCTATCCAAATACAATTTGCGGAGTTGTAAAACAAGGACTTAAACATCCTAACGGACAAATGAAACGTAACCAATGCCAATTCAGCTGGTATTGTGATGGCAAAAGTGATTATCCTACAGACAAAGATGCGTGGGTAAATGCACAACAAAGAGCATATATGATGATGGTACACGGAGATTTTAGAGGAATCTCCGAAGGTGCTACTCACTATCATGCTAATTATGTACAACCTAGATGGGCTCGAAACTTTGATTTAGTTGGAAGAATCGGTGTACACGTTTTTTATCGATGGGAGAAGTAATAAGATAGCTTAATTCGAGGCTATTTTTGACTTAAATACAAGACTATGCTCTTAGGAATTTTAACATTAATAACGGCGCTGTCAATAAGCGCCGTTGCTATATACTACTCAGTCGCTGGCCTTGTGGCTATTTTTGCCGCGGCTGCTGTGCCTATTATGATTATGGGCGGCACACTAGAGATTGCTAAACTAGTAACAGCAGTTTGGTTACACCGATATTGGAAACAAACTGTTTGGTGGCTTAAAGGATATCTGACACTTGCAGTAATAGTTCTTATGCTTATTACAAGTATGGGTATCTTTGGATTCTTATCTAAAGCACACATCGAACAAACAAGTGCTAGTCAAGAAAGTGTTGCACAAGTTGAACGTCTGACTACAGAAATTGCACGTCAAGAAGGCATTGTAGTAAGAGCACAAGAACGTATTGAAAACTTACAGTCTACAGGTACAGGTTCTGATGCAAACATACAAAATCAAATTGACAAAGAGCAAGAACGTATTGATCTTGCATTTGAACGTATTCAGCCAGCTATTGGTCAGCAAAATCAAATTATTGCAGATGCTAGAGAAAATGATAATAATAGAACTAAGCCATTTGAAACTCAATTAACAAATATCCTAGATGAAATATCACGTTTAGAAACTACCGCAAGAGAATACGAAGATAAGATTGCAAATCTTAGTGCTGACACAAGTGCAGTAGATCCTTTGCTTGAGCAAATAGATGCAATTGAACAAGAAATTATTCGTGTTACTAATCAAGTCAATAGTGGCGAACGAGATCAAATTAGAGCAGGACAAGCAATTATTGGTGTAACAAGTGATGGCGCATTTGGGAGTAACACACGTAAGGCTCTTGTTGCTTGGGTAGCGGCACAGCGTGAGCGTATTACACAAATACAAGGCGAAGTATCACAATTACGTGTATCTGCTACAAGCACAGTAGATAGCGAACGCGAGCGTCTTGCAGGAATAGTAAAAGATATTAGAACATCTCAAATACCAGCATTAAAAGACAGAGAGCTTACAATGCTGGGTAAGATTGACGAAGTGCGTCAAACTGAGTCTCCTATAATTGCAACAGCAAGAGACGAGATACAGAGATTGCGTGAGAGTGCAGAAACTCAGGTTGCACAATCACAGGCATTAATTGAACGTCTACGAGCGCAACTTGCGCAAGAAGACAAAGCCGCCGAAATAGATGCGGCTATTGAAGAACAAAATGATCGCATTAGAACTGCAAATGCAGAAATAGACACACTCACAGAAGAAAAATATGCTCTAGAAGCAGAATATCGCAAACTAGAAGCAGAAGTAGGCCCAGTAAAGTATATTGCAGAATTTGTTTACGGTGAGCAAACTGATACTGATATGCTGGAAGAAGCCGTTCGTTGGGTGATACTTATTATCATCTTTGTTTTTGACCCGTTAGCTGTGTTACTTTTGATCGCAAGTCAATATACGTTTGAATTTAATAAAAAACGTAAAGACGATCAGAAGGAGTTACTTCGGCAAGCAGAATGGAAAGATCACGAACGCCAGCGAGAACATACTATAGTTGACAACTCTAGTTTTAATATTGACGATTCTACGCCGCCTACTAAAGAGGAGGAAGTAGATGACAACGGAGGAACTGTTGAAACAATTACTAGCGAACATACCACTGGAACCGGAGGTACGAGAGGAGACACTGCCAAAGGAATGGCTGTGGCCACAGAAGAAGAGAGACAGCTAGATGAAGAAGTTGAACAAAGAACAGCACTTGAAGAAGATGCAGAAGTTGCGCAGGAAGATGTTACGCCAGTGGGCACAGAAGAAGAATCTGAAAGCACAGAAGACACGCAACAAGATAATCCAGAAGACACTGGAATACAACAAGGAGAAGTAGATGATACACAACCTACTGACGATACACCTAGCGAATCTAGAGATGATGGACAAAATGTTCGGGACACAGATGCAACAGAATTACAAGAAAACGATGTGGTGGACAATGAACGAGATGGGGAAACTAGCCATGAGTCAAGTATTCAAACAGGGCAGAGAGTGGCGAACATTACAAGACCGATTCCTTTACCTTCCGACGAAGTAGTATACAAAACAGGATACGTACAAAACGCTGAACAAAGTCCCGATAGTCTTTGGAATAAAGTACAGCAGCCTATTCCTCCAACTGTAAATAAAATGTTTTATACAGAAGAAATTGAGGAAATTCAAAAAAAGAAACCTACCAAAAACGACAAAAAATAATCAAGGTTTGAATATATAAAGTATGCACACAATTAACTTGATTACCGCACCGGATAAATTGTTTAATAATAATCGTAGTTTTTTATTAATCGGTTGTAGAGATTCTATAAAAGAAGAGTTTCAAAATCATCTAGAATCTTGGAATGCACCTCTTAATATTTACATATACGATAATCCCGAAGAAGAAGAAAATATAGATTGGTTGCTTAGTGTTGCACACATAGCAGATATAGTAATCTTTGACATTGACAATAGCCCAAGACGTGTAAGAGATTTAGCAAGTTTTATTGTTGCAAACACAAACACTTATTGGTTGACAAATGATACCAATCCAGTATATACTAATATAAGTGTTAAAAGAGTTTATACACTCGATTTTTTGATAGAAGATGGAGGCAATTTTGCGCAGGAATCAAAATAGAAAAAACGAAGTTGAAGTTCAAGGACTTCGTGTAGAAGTACGCAATGGCGATTTTAATAAAGCTATGAGACGCTTCAAGAAATTAGTTCAAGAAGATGGTGTTTTACAAGAACTAAGAAATCGAGAATTTTATGAAAAGCCGAGTATTGTAAAAAACAGAAAGAAAAAACAAGCTCGCAACAGACATCTAAAAGCACTAGCAAAACGTAAAAGAGAATTAGGTTACTAAGAGGTTATTATGCGTCTCGAAGAAGACATGAAACTTGATTATAAGGATGTACTAATTCGTCCTAAACGATCAACTCTAGGATCTCGAAAAGAAGTAGATTTACAAAGAGGCTATACTTGGCGTAACTGGACTCCGGAAGATATGAGTATGGAACAGTTACGTCCTGACACACGTCACTGGCGAGGCGTTCCTATTATGGCTTCTAACATGGACGGTGTTGGAACGTTTGAAATGGCCGACACACTGGCTAAACAAAGTATCTTTACTTGTTTAGTTAAAACTTATAGTGTACAAGAACTTGTAAGTTTCTTTGATACTGATGACTATAGTCGCACTAACTATGTTGCTATGAGTATCGGTATTACTGATCGAGACGAAATGAAGTTTCGCAATGTATACGAACAAGCAGACGGTAATCTAAAATATGTGTGTATTGATGTTGCGAATGGCTACTCAGAACGCTTTGCAACATTTGTGCGTGAGTTTAGACAACGCTATCCACATATTGTAATCATCGCCGGAAATGTAGTAACAGGCGAAATGACGGAGGAACTTATTCTTGCTGGAGCTGATATTATTAAAGTTGGTATTGGACCTGGTAGCGTTTGTACTACTAGGATTCAAACTGGAGTCGGATACCCACAACTTTCCGCTGTCATTGAGTGTGCTGATGCTGCTCATGGGCTTGGCGGACATATTATTGCTGACGGCGGCTGTACTTGCCCCGGAGATGTTGCCAAGGCTTTCGCAGCTGGTGCAGATTTTGTAATGCTTGGTGGTATGTTAGCCGGACACGATGAAGGTGGCGGCGAAGTAATTACCAAATTGTATAAAACAGACGAGTATGTTTTGATTTCAAATGAAGAACCAAACGATGTTGAATGCATTTATAAAGAAAAAAAGTTTGTACAATTCTACGGAATGAGTTCGAAGGCCGCGAACGAAAAACATTTTGGCGGACTAAAGGAGTATCGCAGTAGTGAAGGAAGAACGGTTCTTGTTCCTTACCGAGGAGCAGTGGAAGGTAGCATTCAAGATATACTTGGTGGGGTGCGCTCTACTTGCACTTATGCTGGCGCAGTCAGATTAAAGCATTTGAGCAAATGTACCACATTTGTTCGATGTACACAGACACACAATTCTGTGTACGAATCGTCAACTATCGGTAATTGATAGTTGATAAATAAAGTCGTAACGCCGAAAGGGTTACAATGTTAACTTGCTTATTAAAGGAGAAAAAACATGACAAGACTAACAACTCTAGACCTACCTCAATTCCACAGAGCTACTATTGGATTTGATAGAATTTTCAATCAACTTGAAAGAGAATTTGCTAATAGTAAGACAACAGGATATCCTCCATACAATATTGTGCAAATCAACGAAGATGAGTATATGATCTCACTTGCAGTTGCTGGCTTTGGTATGGATAACTTAGAAATTACTAAGGATAAAAATATTCTAACAATTGAAGGTAACGCTCCTAAGGGAGGCGAAGAAGTAAACTACCTACACAAAGGAATCGGCGGACGCAACTTCCGTAGAGAGTTTACACTTGCTGATCACGTTGAAGTAGAAAGCGCAGGCCTTGAACTAGGTATGCTTAACATATATCTAAAGCGTGAAATACCTGAAGAACTACAGCCTAAAAAGATTGCTATTACAGACTGGAACGGTCATGTACAAGAAGCAATCGAAGGAGAGTTCGAAGGAGAAGTAGGCAAGTAATTGTCTAGGGGGAGCTCAGACTCCCCCATTTACTTACTAGGAGATAATATGAGTACAGATATTGAAATTAAACTAGATGAAAAAATTGAAGAACAAATAACTGAACCTTTAAAATACAATGTTATTTTCTTAAACGACGACCAAACACCAATGGAATGGGTTTACAAAGTTCTAACAGAAATCTTTAAACACAGTCGCGAATCTGCAGAGAGTATTACAATGACAATCCACAACGAAGGAAGTGGAGTTGTTGGAACTTATCTTTTTGAAATTGCAGAGCAAAAAGCAATCGAAACAGTTAATTTAAGTAGAACAAACGGCTTTCCATTACAAGTTACAGTAGAGGCAGAATGAGCAAACTTAAAGAGCTTACATGGGCTAACCATCAAAAAGCAGAACGTACCGAACATGCCCGTAAATTGTTAAAAGGCATGACTCCGCAAGAATATCACAGATACATTTACAATCAATATGTACAATATGCAGTTTTAGAATCGATTGCAAAACAACGTAGTGTTCTAGAAGGTATTGAAAATATTTGTAGAGTAGACAACATATTAAAAGATCTCGAAGAATTAGAATCAGAATATGATATTCAAAGAAACACAGATTTATTGTGTCCTGTAGTGGATCAATATGCAAGTCATGTAGTAACTTTGAATAGTGACGAATTGCTTGCACACATTTATGTACGTCACTTTGGTGATATGTATGGCGGTCAAATGATTGCTAAACGTAATCCAGGCTCAGGTAAAATGTATGAGTTTGAAGACGTAGAAAATTTAAAAACAACAGTACGTGCAATGCTACACGATGAGATGGCAGACGAAGCCAATCGTTGTTTTGAATTTGCTATGCAACTATTTGAGGAGTTAGGAGAAGAATGAGTTTTATCTGGGATAAACTAATCGATTGTAAAGATGAAATTATTAAAACGTTTGATGAACGTGCAACGGAAATCAACGAAGAAGGACTTGATGCTTTTAATCAGCCAGACAATGGTTGGATTAATCGTGTCTGGGCTAACGATAGCATTCGTCGGGCACATATTGATGTTGTTGACGCTCGAGATACAAAAGGCCTCTGGATGATGCACGTATGTATTTTTCCTACCTTAGATAATTCTGCTCCAATTTATGGCTTTGATGTTATTGCTGGTAAGAATAAAATAACAGGAGCATTCCATGATTTTTCGCCTAGTTCAGAGGTTGATCATCCTATGATACAAGGTTACTACGATAGTGTTGAACACTTTATTCCAGAGAAACAGCGTGAACTACCAGAATGGGCGAGAAATATATTTACAGGTAAAATGTTAGCAGCTGGCAATGTTAAGACAGAAGACGAAGCAACAGAAATTATAAGAATTGCACTAGACAACTTACATGCATACTTTGACGAAGTTGGAGAATCAAAGGGAGAAGGAAGTCCTGATATCGTAGCAGCATGCCAAGATTATTATTGTCATAATCAGCAACAAAATCCGCACACCCCGGCAGTTATGAAAAGTTTAGGTTTACCTGAAGAAGATGTAGAAGTATTCTGTCGTGACATGTTGTTTCCTAAGATTACATAAATACTAAAAATATTTAGGAAACTATCAATGCGTTTTAGAGAATTTAAATTATACCACCAACCAACTGTACTAACAGAGGGTTATACAAAAGGCGATCTTGCAGAAACAGTATGGGGAGCAGCCGTTACTGCTGCCTTTGCAAAATTCCCAAATCCAGTAGACAAAGCTGATGTAATTAGAGTTATTAAAGGGCTTGATCAGTCGTTGACATATCTTGATACTAGAGAAGACGGTATGAAGAGTGAGATTACTGACAAAGTTGTTTTTAAAAATATTATTAATATGAAGGATCACATAGCTGATCTAAGACGTATTGAAACATCTATTGAAAATATTTCTGCTGAATTACCTGGAATTATTAATGATGCAAATGCTCAAGTAAAAACTGCCGGACTTCAATTAAAGGATATTTTTGCAAATGGTATAGCTGATAGTATTGCAGTAGGTGCTGAAGGCGGCGCAGATCAAAAAGGTACTAAAGTTGATGTAAGTATTGTACATACTGATACTGAAGGTAACAGAGAAGTAACACGTTTAGGTTATAGTTTAAAAACAGATACTTCAGGTAAGGGTGTTATGCCGGTTAGTCAGCATCCAGGAGTTGATAAAGGATCAGGCGGACAAGTTGAATTCTTTGCTGATATTGGTATTGTTGATGATATTGACGATGCATCTTTAGATGCATATAATGAGCTTGATGCTAAATTGAGAGATCTTGTAAACAAAAATGCAAAAGACGGTAAACTTGAAAAAGAATACGAAAAAGAACTTCGTGCTATCAGACGTGAAAACGAAGGCGTTCAAGCATTTAATAAAAACATAGTTAAAGCAGCAGAACAAATTAACACTCAAATTGAAAAAGATGGAGAAGAAGCAGCATTTTTAAACGATATAGTTGTATTCTTAAAGAAACATATCAATAAAGACGATGACAATATTAAACTTCTTACTTTTGATAAAAACGGAGCATATACTACAACCGTACAAGAATTTGAAAAAAACGTTCCTAATCTAACAATAAGTGCAGTAGCTGATACAAAAAAATCCGAATTAAGAATTATGGCAGACTACGAAGAAGGCGGAAGCGATTTAATTTTTAAAATGAGATTTGTTTGCAGTGGCGGGCGTTTTAGCGGTAGCACATACAGAAAGGCGTTGAAAAAGAAATCTGTAAAAGATGGAAAAGAAGCACCTAGCGGGTACGAATTATTACGTTATAAAATGTATGTAGAAACCGGACCAGGATACAAAAAATCAGCTACCGTTGGATAATTAGAAGTTTATTGTATACTTTTTAATTTTATAAATTAGGCATTCTCGACTGATGCCTAATTTTTTTGCGGCTCGAGTTTGATTATTATTTTCTTCTTTTAGAGCTTCTTTAATACAGTCGATCATATAGTGCTCGATATTAGATAGCATATTGGTTTTATTCTCTTCAACTGAACTACTAGAATATAACTGATCTCTCATATCGTCAAATAGATCCCACCATATATCATTTTCTGTTTTGCTCATAACGTATTTATAAAGTAGGTGTAAAATATCTTACAGTGTACAAGATAAATACATTATATGAGTGTGAGGGCACTTATAAAGAGGGCACGAGAATGACTAAAAAACTTTTGTTGGCTTCTGGAGTATCACTGTTGTTATCTTCAGGAATTTATGCACAAACAGTAATTGACGGAACTAGTTATGATTCTACTAGTTATGTTACTACAAACAATGACTCAACAACTACAACAAATAGCAATGTAACAACAGACAACACCAACACTAATACAAGTACTATTGATAGTACTAGTACTAGCACGAATACCAACACCAATACTAACAATACAACAATTGATAGTACAAACACCAACACCAATTTGAATACTAATAATACTACAATTACTAGTACTAATACAAATAACAATGTGTTGAGTGGCGGCACAACTAATACAAATACTAATTTGAATACTAACAACACTACAATTGATAGTACAACTACCTCTAACAATACAAACACTAATACAAACGTTAATACTAATGACACTACTATCAATAGTACAACTACTAATACAAACAATAATATTCTAAGTGGTGGTACAAACAATACAAACACTAATACAAATACTAATAACACAACTATTAACCAAACTAGTGATTCAACAATCAACCAAAATGTAAATCAAACTACAGATTCCAATATCAACCAAACAGTTAATAGCACAAGTAATGTTACTAGTAATAATACCAATACTAATACAAACAATAATACAAACGTAAACACTAGTACAAGTACAAATACAAACACAAATACCAACAACAATACAAACAACAATAATAATGTAAACAAAAACGATAGCACTATTACACAAAAGATCGAGTCTCCTCCTCCAAGTGCTATTGCACCTACTGTGATGTTAGGTGGTAACGACACTTGTACTGTAACATACTCTGCGGCTGTGCAAACACAAATACTTGGCGCATCAGGCGGTGGCCACGTTCGTGATTTAAATTGTGAAAGACTCAAAAATTCAAAAACACTCTACAATATGGGGATGAAGGTTGCAGCAGTTGCTCTTATGTGTCAAGACCCAAGTGTATATCGTGCAATGGAAATGGCAGGTACTCCTTGCCCGTTTGATGGTTCAATTGGTACAGAGGCAAAAGCAAAGTGGGAACTAAATCCTGAGCTACAACCAACAAACATAGAACAGGAGACAAGACGTAATGACCAAATGGAAGGGGCTGTTAAAGGCATCCTCGGCGCTGGGCTTATGGTTCTGCTTTTGGGCCTCTAATAGTTTAGCACAGGAAACTACGTTTAGTGATGGGACTACTGGTACAGTAGATACTGGAACTATCTATGGCATTCCTGGCGATTCAAGCTATCTTGAAGAAGACATAACCTACTTTGATCCACTGTTAAACAATAGTGCAGGCAGTTGGAGTGCAACCTCAGGCTGCTTACAACAAAGTCAAGACAATGGAGGTGACGGTTCGTGGGCAGGGACATCAGGAGGTAGTTGTGCTAACATTGGTATTAATGGAGATGGTGCTATACGCTTTGGTTATACAGCAGCAACTATTAGTCAAACACAAGATGTAATTGCACAGGCACTAAGAGAAGTAGGTATTGATGTTGTAGGTTACTTGTATCAGTGGAAAGTTAAAAACGCTAATGCTAACGACACAAGCACAAACCAAATGGCTAACCAAGATCCACTAACTGTAACCATAACATTCAAAGACACAGCAGGCAACGAACTGTATTCTAAAGAATATGACTATTCTTATCGTATTGCTAACTGGGAACTAAAGAGTGGACAACAGTTATTCCCGCAAGCATTTGGCACAGACGCAACAGGTGTTGACACTGTTACAATTGAAGTATACGGACAAGATGCAGGCTACTGGGCAGGATGGTGGGGACCAGAATTTAGAGAAGGACAAATATACGGACTGTATGTTTACCGTCCACCAGAAGAAGATAACAGTTGTGACTTAGATCCATTAAGCAGTCCTACTTGTCCTGGTTATGCAGATGCACTGGCAGCAGAACAAGATGCACTATTAGAAATGATTGCACAGTCAACCACAGCAGATCCTGCAGGAACAACAGACGATCAAGCGTTCCTACAGTCAGTACAAGAAACATCAACAGCATCATTAGATGACGGATCAGGAGCATTGGAGGAAATTACGAGTGAACCAATTACAGAAACTCAAACGCAAACTTTTGAACCTGTTCAAACACAAGAAAGTACACAAGTCGCCGCTGCAAGTGATCCTACACCATCTGAGGCAGTTGCAGAAGAAACAACAGCAGCAGTTGAAGAAGTAGCTGCGGTAGAAGAAGCTACAGAAGAAGTAGCACAAGAAGAATCATCAGCGTCTAATGCACCTAGTGCAAATCCGTTGAGTGTAGCAGCAGCCGCAGTTGCAGCAGCAGACAATGTAGCAGGCGCAGCAAGCTCGGGAGCAGTTGCAAACTCACAAGCAAGTGTAGCAGCCGCAGAACAAACAAGCGCAGATATACAATCAGATATTGCAGAACAAAGTGTTGCTAATTTAGAACAAACTGCAACAGCAACAGCAGTTGTCGCAGGCAGTAGCACAGAAGCAACAAGCACAAGCAACAGTGTAGCAAGCAATTCAAGCACAAATACAACTGGTTCAGGTTCTACAGGATCACAAAACTTTGGATCACAGTCAATGGACGGCAGCGATGACGGTTCTAGCACAACAGGAAGTCAAGCAGTTGCAATGGGCACAACAACAGACGAAAATACAGACTCAACTGGATTACCCAGCAGCTTTGGCGAGTCTGGTACAATGAATGTTGTTATATCGTCAACACCAGGACAGTCGGACGATACAGGCGACACAGGCGGACTAGCAATTGAGCTAGTTGTTGATTCTAACTTTGACATTGCAGCCGTAGACAGTGCAATAAGTTTAGCATTTGCTAAAGTGCAAAGTTTAGAAGCAGAAACTGTTGAAAACTCAATTGAAGAAAGTACAGAAAGTGTGGAAGATCAAAATGCAAAAGAAGATGCACTTGTAGCAGAAGCATTAGCAGGTACAGATAACGAAGATGCAAATGCTGCACTACTAGGTTACAATCCAAACTTTAGAGCATATCAATCACAAGGTTTAGCAGATGCTAATTTTTATGCACCTAAAGAAATATACGAAGGGCAAAAGAATTATGACAATCCTAATGCAAGATTGTTTAACGGAGCAAGCGATCAACTACATAGAGATATGGTTAGATCGCAATACGAATAAAGGAGAGGGCAATGGCTAACAAAGACTTAGGTGAAAGCCTAGAAAACATGGAAGAGGGCATAGAAAATCTAAAGAATAAAGAGTTCCGTGTCCTTGGAATAAAAGTTACATTTATGAGTGTAACTGCATTATTAACTGTAATAGGTACTGTAATAGGTTCTTTATACGGAGGTTTCTTAATGTATCAAAAGATAGAAGAAGCTATAGCGTTTGTAGATCAACAACAAGAGTACCAAGAGCTTATGGCATCCTACAGTGAACGTATGGACATTATAGAAGTTAAACTTGAAGAAGCAGTAGACTATACTCGTGATATCAAAGACGGACTACGTGAAGACATTCTAAAAACTGAACAAGCAGTTGATAGAATGGAAGATAAAGTAGACGAATCAGAGAAACGTGTTAAGGACGCACAAGCAAGTATTGAAGCAACCCTCGAAGGTGTACGTGCTGATATAAATCAAGTTGAAAAAGATGTAGCACAAAGCATACGTGAAGTTGAGTCACTCAATAGAGAAACTGAAAAAGATGTGCGTGACACAATGAGAGCTACTGAATCGAGAATAGACGAAAACATGGACAAGCTAGACAAGGACATTAGAGAATTGCTACAGGAGGCACTGGATAATCCTCTAAATGATATGAAATAATGTGGAGTCATAGAGATACAACACCAATGCAATATGTATGGCTATGTGTTATTCTCATAGCCATAGTAGGTTTTGCGGTAGTAGTTGTATTTTCTTGAAGGAAGGAAAACAATGGATCCAATAACATTAGCTTTAGGATTAAGTTTACACGCAGGATTAGAACACAATTACAACGGAGTACATCCTCATATACGTTATCAAAACGAACAGTTAATATCTGGATTTTATTACAATAGTGTAGATAAAATAAGTTTTTACGTAGGATATAGACAAGATCTTACAGAGAATCTTAGTTTCGAAGCTGCATTAGCAACAGGATATCCAGAAATTTCAAAGCTTGCACCTTTTGCAAGATTTACTTATGATGCCTCCGAAAATACTAGATATTTTATTGCTCCAACTGGTGAATATGTAAATAGTGATCATAATTTCGGTTTGCTTCTAGGAGTTGAATTTTTGGTTAAATAACAGTATGCTTAAATGGTTAAGACTAGAAAGGAAAGTTATAGATGCCGAGCAACCTGAGGATGAGCTCTATCAAAGAATTGTTGACATCAAGAGAAGAATCGCCGCTATTAAAAGCAGCCTTGAGATCGATAACAGACCCAATAAAAATACACAGACACAACCCAAGCAATTGGTGGATGAAGCAAAACGACAGCCGCCGAGAAGTTTGGAGAGAACACGAGAAGAAAATACTCAAAGAGCTAAACACGAAAAAGAGCTAGATGATTTAAAAGCAAAACTTATGCGAAAAAAAGGTTGACAGCTCTGCCATAAGTGTAGTATAGTTATTATAACTTAGATGTTAACGAGGTTATAAAATGGCAACTAGCGAAGAAAAGCAAGAAACTATCGATACACTTAAAGGCGAACGCTATTTTCGTGTATTGATTAGCGGATACGGCGGCGAAGCAGCCTACATGAGTATTTCAAAAGAAGCACATGATTTTTGGAAGCCTGTCTTAGATGAGCACGGCGATAACGATCTTGTATCATATATGGCTTCTGACGACGACGAAGAACCAGAATATGATGATATCGACGGTGTGCCTGAAGAAGCACAGTTCTTACACGACAAAGACGATGACAATTATAAGCGTCCTTGGTACGAATCTCACACAGAGTTTGAACACAGCTATGGCGGCACATGGGATAGTTGTCATATTTGCATTGATGAGGTTGATAGTGACGAATATAGTTCAAGAGTAATTGCAGAAGTGCTAGACGAACGCATCGACGAATTGAATGATCGACTAGGTGAAGAAAGCGACTACGAAGTTGAAATAGTTCAAATGGGAGTGTCAGACGAAACACCAGAAGGTACTGAATACATTGCTCAACTTTACAGTAGTGAAAAGGGTACATTCTTTGATGGTGTTATTACTACTTACGGCGACTTTGATCCTAAGAAACTTACTATTGTAACTACAGAATTTTTAAACGGTGAAGACACTATTACTAGTGTAGAGTATGACGGCGTTGAAGTTGATAACGGAGGCGGCGATACTAATGGAAAAGGATACTATGCATCTGTTTGGAAGAACTAGTAGATATTTCTATAAAGTCTGACAAAAAATTGAAATGTGTAGCAAGTTGTGAGAACAAATCAGGACTCATTACCTCTGCTACTATTTCGTAAGATCCAATTCCGATATCTTGATAGTATTTACGATTAAGTCCGTGTTTACGTCCATATGTAGGAAAAACACCTGTAACAAACAAACAAATATCGCCTAGTTCTTTTGCACTCATATCGCCAGGACGTTCTAGTTTTAAGTATGCTTCTGCAAATGATTTTTCAGGTAAAAAATTAGGATGATCTATATGATGAGCCAAAAGCATAACAACGTAAGCCTCAAGGTGTTCCGGTAATTCGTATCCTGTTTTGGCTTGCGTTTCTTTTATTACATCGTAAAATGCTAAACGATACGCATCGATCATATAAATATTTATCAGAGGAGAACCCTATGGAAAAACCAATTGTTTATAAAGTAGAAGATATTTTTGAAGACATTCCTGGCGATGACGAAAATGTGCTAATGAATATTCCGCCAGAAGTTCTTGAAGCAGCAAACTTAAAAGAGGGAGATACTCTCAAAATTTCTGTGGGCGATCAAGGTACATTGATTTTAGAAAAAATCAACAAAGAGGAGTAAAAGTGGCCAAAGACAAAGATTTGTTCGAATTAAGCGGTACTATTGTTGAAGTATTACCAAATCAAATGTTCAAAGTAAAATTAGACAATGAGCATATCATAACTGCATATACTGGAGGAAAAATGAGAAAATTCAAAATTCGTCTAGTACAAGGAGACAAAGTTACAGTAGAAATGTCTCCATATGATCTTTCTAAAGGCCGCGTTATATATAGAACATAAATCTTTGGTTGACACTTACTGTTTTTGATCGTATAATAATACTATATTAACAAAAACGGGCACCTTCCTATGGAACTTACGATAATTGGCGGAACACAGTCACAAAAAAAGTATGTAGAAAGCATTGTTAACTTTTGTATTAAGAAGTTAATGCCGCGTATGCGTACACTAGACATAACCGTTAAGCTAACATCTCCTAAAGGTGCGTATGGTTATTGTTTAAGCGAAACTACACGTACATTTGAAATTGAAGTAGATCGCACGTTGAAATTACGCAGACTGTTAGAAACTGTTGCACACGAAATGGTGCATGTAAAACAGTATGCCCGTAAAGAACTAAAATCTGAAAACGTATGGCAAGGTAAACTGATCAGCCCAACTACTGATTATTGGGATCAGCCGTGGGAAATAGAAGCACATGGAAGAGAGTGCGGACTATTTGTACGATGGGCAGAGCAAGAAGGTCTTGGCAATAAAAAATGGACATGGGACACATGATTAACATATATTCTTACACTTATCCAAGTGCAATTAAACTTTTCGACGGCTATGTACTTACAAAAGTAGGTGATAGTATTCGAGATGTTGAAGTTCGTATGAACGAACAAGGCGGCGCAGCCGAGTACGAATCGAAAGTACACGTAGGTGCATGGAATAACTTGCAAAAAATCAAACGAGATTACGAACTACACAAAGTTCTTACTAAAAGAGGACTGCACCATACTGACGGCAAAGGCACAGAATGGTTTAAGATTCCCGGCAACAACGTTGAAGATGCATATACATACATTGACGCTTTAATTGCAGAACTTGAAGGTAAACGAATTCGTAACAAAGTAAAATTGCGTAAGTTGCAAAAGAAAGCATTAGACGAAGCAATGGACATTATTGAGAAATGCGGCGACATTGCTACAGTAATTGCAAATTTATGTCCTCGATTTGGTAAAACTATTTGGGCTCTTATGTTGTTTAATGAGATATCTAAAAAGTATGGAAATCGTGTAATGCTATTACCTGCTTACTGGCTTAGTGTACACAGTAGTTTTATTGATGAGCTTGATCAGTTCGATGACTTTTTAGATATTGCACTTGTGCAAGACGAGTTGAGTGCTATACATGCACTTGACAACAACCAACGTATTATTATTCCTGTATCATTGCACGGCGACTTTGACGAATGGTCTACTAAACACAAGTGGATTGCAAATATTAATAATGATGACATTTTCGTATTTGCAGACGAAGGTGACTTCGGAACACATGCAGACAACCAAGTTAAGAAGATGGAGTTTTTAACATGTTAATTAAAGTTTTCGCAAGCGGCACAAATGTACAACGTCTTGCAAAAGGATCAGGTCGTGCTGACGGTGTTATCTATACTGCATACTCGCAACTAGAACAAACTGAAGAAAACATTGTTAAACGTAAGTTTTATATGTTAGAAGTAGACAATCTTAAAAAAGACGTTGAAGAGTTTGATGAGGTTGTGCAACCAAGTTGGATTAAAATTTGGGGAAAGCCTAACGGCAACAAGGCATTTATTACTAAACTGTTTCTTAGTCTAACTGGCGAAGAGCCCTTGCGTCAAGAGATTAACTTGAGCAATCTTACTGGCGAAAGCATTGATTGTTTTATGATGTTAGTAAGTGCAAACAAGCGTGAGATGAAACAGATTAAAGAAATTGCAGAACGTGCAATTCCTAATTATCATATTAAGATTCTTAACGGCGACTACACTAGCAATAAGCAAGCACAATACGAAACTACTAAAGAAATTAACGAAGCACGTATGGCAGGCAAAGAAGGTGTAATTATTATTGCTAATCAAATGGGCTCACGTAGCTACAGCATTTCGGAAATTCAAGCAACTGTCGTTGCATATGATCGCGGAAGTGTAGATTCCACACAACAAAAAGTAAGCCGTTGTCTTACTCCGGGCAAAACTTACTCCGGCAATTTTAAAGAGTATGGACATATTTTAGATTTGAGCTTTGATCCTAACCGTTCAGAGAACATCGAGCGTTTGCTTGTTGACGAAATTGTAATGGTTCAAAAAAGCGAAAATTTAGACTTTCCAAGTGCGCAAAGTTTTGTACTATCTAGCATTGATTGTTTTAAGGTACGTTACGGTACAGCCGTTGAAGTTACCGAAGAAGACTTGTTTAAAATACTTGGAGATAACGAAAACCTATTACGTATTGCAGATGTATCTGTTGACGTTGAAAGTGTTTTAGATATCATTGAAGACATTGCAAATGTTAAAGCATCTGCTTCTGAGAAGCAAAAACGAAACGCTATCAATAAGGCTAAAAATAGAATAACAGAAGGTGATACTGAAAGAACAAAATTAACCGATAACGAAAAAATTGCTCTTGAAAAACTTATCAATGATGCAGTTAGATCTCTCAATATGAGTGCAACTAGTGTTTACAATCTTGCTAACGCAGGAAATACCTATAGAGAATGTATTCAAATAATCGGTAATGACACAGAAGATGCAGAAGAGTTTGAAGACTTGTTTGGTGTTTCGCCCGACTTTGTAGAAGTGATTCTTGATAGAAATCTTTTGAACGAACCTATCCTAGATGTAATTGTACAAAACTCTAAGAATACAGTTGACAGTCCATTTATTGTATAGTATAATATACATAGTTAATAAACGAGGGCGTTATGCGTTTTGTACGTGATCTTACCAAAGGCATTTTAGGTAAACCTGATTCGAAAGAATTATGGGATGAAATCCTCGAAAACATACCTGATGCACTCTTACTCAAAGACAATGTAAAAATCTTATCTATTGCAAGTGGACATGCCACTGAAGCAAACGCAGTTGCACAACGTATGCTTCGTCTTGGACGTTCGGTTCAAGACATTAAAAATAGCATTTACTTGACCGATAAGTACAAAGTGTTTACTAACGATTTAAAAAACAAAGGTTTTGAAAATGTTATTAAATCAGACTTTTTAGAATGGAAAACTGATATGCAATTTGACGTAGTAATAGGCAACCCTCCATTTAAGCATCCAAACGGCAAGAATGCAATTTATCAGCATTTTTATAATAAGTCGTATAACTTAGTTAAAGACGGAGGATATGTTGCTTTAATTACTCCTCCTACTCTTTTTCCAGGGTTGTTTGGACATAAAGTAGATGGTACAAATATGGAACGAGCTGGAACTGTGCATATGGTTTCAAAAGGTAATCGTGTACAAAAACATTTTCCAAACATTGGTGTTGAAATCGGATACTCAGTTGTACAAAAAACTACAAATTTTAAAGACAGCTATATAGAACTTTCCGACGAAGGTACTATAAAGCACGATACTTATAAAATGTTACAACTAAAGAAGTATGCTGCCGATCCAGTAGTAATGTCAATCGTAGACAAGTGTTTTGATAGCGATGGACCTAATAATTACAACGGTACTAGTGCCGATATTGGTAAGTTTGATAAAAATAATTTTGTAGAAGATCCTAATGGAGAATTTACTGCAATTGGCGGAATCAAAGCAGGCAATAACCCAGTAACTTATCAAGTCACAGTAACAGAAAAAAAGCTAGAAAAATTAAAGAAACAAAACGAAGGATTTGATCCAAGAGGACCAAAGTTTATCACTGCAATGCTTGGAACTAGTTACGTTATTGATTATAACGGAAACATGCTGTCAGGTTGTCAACAGCATCCTTTGGGCGGACACGGGGTAATTTCTTACAGCACAAAGACAGCAAAAGAAGCAGAATCGCTAAAAGAACTATGTGTTTCTGATCTTTGTAAATTCTTTAAAGTTATTACTCAAGAAGGTCGTGCTCCTAATATCAAGTTTTTAAAATACTTGAAAAAGATTGATCTCACACAAGATATTAACATTGCAACTATTTTTAATCTAACTCCTGAAGAATTAAAAAAGGTACAAGAAATTGGATCTGAAGAAGATAAAAAATCACATACGAAATAGATCGTATATGAGTGGAATAGAACGAGAAGAAGTTAGAGTTAAATCAACTGGCGAAGTTTTTACGCCAACTGAACTTGTAAACGAAGTACTTGATCAACTTCCGCGAGAGTTGTTTACAGATCCTACAAAAACATATCTTGAACCGAGTTGCGGTGATGGACAATTTTTAGGCGAAATACTTATACGTAAGATGGAGAATGGTAGCACGTTCGAACACGCACTTAGTAACATTTATGGTGTTGATCTTATGCAAGATAATATTGAACTATGTCGTGAGAGATTATTATGTGGAAGAGAGGACCTACGTCATATTGTAGAAAAAAATATTGTATGTGCTGACGGACTTAGATATCATTATCGTTTTGACGGAACGTTTCCTTATGACGAAGAAACTTTAGAAATTATTTTTGAAAAATTCTTTGATTCGGTTGACATCGATTAGGTTCGGTGTTATAGTATATACATAACTTAGGCAAACACATAGAGGCACATTATGGCAAAACTTCCTAATCCAGATACCCTTGACTGGGGTAGTATGAGCAAGTCAGAGTTTAAGCGTTGGGAACTAGAATACGAACTTGCTGACGAAACTCCTAGCATTACTATTGCAGGAAATAAGCATAAGGTACTTCCAATGAAAACTGTTCCGCTTACAGATGCACTCGCAGTAGCGTATGCTGCCTATCGAATTAACAAAGAAACTTATGTTAAGCATACCCGTCGATTTAGCGAAGAAGAAAACAAGACACAATTTGCTAATAAAGATCTTGTTCGGTTCTACTGGGAGCAGAAAACCAACAGTAGTAATGCACAATATCTTCCTACAGACTTTGTTATGTTTGAACCTACCGAAGGCGATTATGCTAGTGTACAAGAAGCAATCAAGTGGATGAAGCGTTATGTGATGCTTGGTTTAGGCGAGCTTGACAACTTTAAAGCAGATATGGTAACAGAACTGACACAGGACGAAGTTCGTGTTGTAGGTATGGGTCGCATTGCATATGCTCCAGAATTTATCAAACGTGATCAGCACGAAAATGGACTAAAGAAAGAGATTCGAGTTGAGTATCGCGACAGCCAGTATCTTGGTAAAGAAAAAGACATTGTTGAAACTGTTGTAAAAATTCTTGACAAGCGTTACAGCACACAGTGGGAATCATACAACTATACAGCAGTTACTACTGACGGTAACCTTGTGTCTTTTATGAATAAATTTGAATATGCGGTGGGAGACCGCAAGCGTATTAAAGCAAAGGTTAAGTCACAAACTAAAAATCGTTTGTTTGAAGCAAACGAAACTCGTTTAAATTATGTAAGATTGTATAAGGTGTAAAAATATGATTTGTGTAATGTTAAATACATTAAAGGGAGAGTAAAATGGGTGGCGATTTAAGTTTAGCATGGGACGTATTACAACCTTTATTAGTATTCGGTTTTACTTTTGGTGTAGTACTTGCAGTAGTTGCAGGAGCAATTAAACTTGGTTGGCAGTTAGCACCTTGGATTTTTGTAGGTGCGGCATTAGTTTGGTTGTTTGGAGGATAACATGGAACTATGGGTAAACGAAATTTGGTTGTTACTCACAGCAGTAATTTTTACAGCAGTAGGATGGACATGGGGATCAAACTCTAAAGGACTTCTTACAGCAGAATTAGTAATTGATAGTTTAATAGAACAAGGGTATTTAAAGACTCGTGGACAAGGTGATAATGTAGAAATTTTAAAACATACCGAGTGGCACGATGATAAAACTACAGAATAAGTTACCAAGAGAAGTTTACGTTGCCTGTTCAGGCGGCGTAGACTCGATGGCAGTTGTAGACTTTTTACGCAACAATCATACTGTTTCGGTTATGTATTTTGATCATGGCACAGAACACAGTAAAGAAGCAGGATATTTTATTGGCGATTACTGCAACGAACACGGCCTAGGTCTTTTGTATGGTCGTATCACTCGAGAGCGTGATCAAAATGAAAGCCAAGAAGAATACTGGCGCAATGAACGTTACAAGTTTTTCTCTACAATTAACGCAGATATTATTACCTGCCATCACTTAGATGATTGTGTAGAAACTTGGGTGTGGAGCAGTATGCACGGTACAGGAAAAATTATCCCCTACCGCAACAAGAACGTGATCCGTCCTTTCCGCCTCACACGTAAAAGAGATTTTGAACTTTGGTGTAATTTGAAAAATGTACCGTACATAGAGGATGACAGCAACACAGATACGTGTTATACTAGAAACTATATTAGACATGAAATGATGCCTCATGTATTACAAGTAAATCCTGGTATCCATAAAACTATTGCTAAGAAGGTAAAAGATGAATATTCAACATAGACCTAACTTTGATGTAGAAAAGGTCACAGAGCACTATACTAATAAAGACGGAGTGGAGGTAAAATATGTTTGCACTACAGATCTTACTGCTAGTGATGTCCCTGTGGATGTGTACTATAGAGAAACGCCTCATCCCGAGTTTGGTAATCGTTATTTTGGGTTGTATTACGATAATGTTAGAGGTCACCTTATGATTACTAACGCAGATGTTGTGGAGTCACTTGAGTTTGGTATGATTGAAGAAGAAGGTAAGTACTATTACAGTCAAACTCATCATGATTATCGAACACTAGATAATGGTAAAATGATTGACGGCGGCCGGGTGTATATTAAAAGCAATGGCTGCGATTTAGTGATGCGAGTTATTAACGGTAAATTTATTGCTAAAGACGTAGAAGATTTATTTGCACAGCGTAAAGAAGAAGAATATGTGTATCCGGGCAAGGACTGTCAAGTATGAGCGATGACAGTATTGATAAAAAGAAGCTGTTTAAAATGTGGAAAACATATTTGTCTAACTCAAGACTGTCAGAGAAAGAACAAGTAAAAAGAGCTAAAGAATTTACAAGAAAAGGTATGGAACCAAATGAGCGAGAATAATCACGAATTAGAATTTGGCGAAGCATTAGAAGATACTGACTTTGGACTTATTATTTGCGGCAAAACTGGATTGTTAAAAGGATTATGGGTTCCAAAGAATATGGAGGAAGATCCTGTACCTGAAAGCATTATAAAATTATGTATAGATGTATTTGGTATCGATCCTAAAGAATTTGATGAAGACGATGACGATGGCATCGGCGAACCTTTAACAGGAACTATACACTAATGACACCTGTAGAAATATTTGAATATAAACAGCGTTGGAAGCCAGGATATACTGTAAGACTACACAGTGATGTAGTTGATCGTGGAAAAACATTTGCTAAAAGGAATTGTCAACAACACCAATGGAGTGTTACTACATGGACAGATGTTTATGAGCATACATTCCATTTCGAATATGAAGAAAGTGCTAGAAAATTTAAGATCGCAATGGGAGAATACGCAGACCAATGAAAATCGGACTTAGCCTCAGCAGATGCATGAGGGATATTTTAGAAGAACGTGTAGACATCGGCGATGTACTAGTTATTGTTGCTAGGACAGATATAAACCCGCACAATGACAACCACTGGAGTCAAATCTGGGAAGGTTACTTGTACGGCGGACTTAGCCATCCCGAATGGGCTGGACTAGAAGATCGTCAAAAAGCAATGCACGACATACTAATAGAGTTATATGACTCGGGCAAACTACATCAGCCACGACAGTTTAAGGCACATCCACAGCGTATGCCCTACTACTGGTTAGAGTGCTTTGTACCGCCTGAAGAAATGACACCTGCACAACAAAAAGCGTGGGACAATTATCAATTGATTACAGGACTATCATAATGAGCGATTTAAATGAAATGGCAAGTAATTTAAAAGATTTACAGTTTAAAGACGTAAGCCGTGTAGAAGTAATTGGGTCAGACGGGCGCGAGTACGTGCGTTATTTTAAACCTGACGAATGGATGCATTATATGCTTCAAGACGATGATCGCACACTAAAGATTTTTATTGAGGATTGCAAATGACACTTCCAATAGAACGTACAAATGCAGTATTGCGAGTAGAACGTTTCTTAATGGATCTGCGAGATCCTAAGAAATACCCTCGTGTACCACGTGCAGTGCGTGAAGAAGCACAACGATTGCTAAGACATTATCCTTCGCAGTATAATATGAAGTATATTGAAGAGAGCTTTGAACCATTAGAGGAACTAGACTATGACCGTAAGTGATTACAAAAGAGAAGATGGTTGGTTATTAGTAAGTGTTTATGCATTTGGTGTAACACTTTATAACAAGGACACGAGAGAAACTGTGACGTGTACGCAATAATGGTATGCCTGGACGAGGTAGAAGATGATTGGATTTTTATTACTGAGAAAACAGATCATTGTTGGGACTTGAAACCTTTGCTATTTGAAGATGCAGAAACAGCAATGGAATATGCACAACCTTGGGTCATACCAGGCAAAGAACATAATGTAGTGGTGGTAAGTTATGAAAGTTAAAATTGGAAAATATGAATCATGGTACGGGCCATATCAGTTGGCCGAAACACTTATGTTTTGGGTGCCGAAAGAAAAGGACGAGTACGGCTTTCCGCACACTGCGGAGCGTGTACACAAGTTTGGCGAATGGCTTGCTCACGGTAGCATTGAGCCAGAAGCAGAAGTAGGTGAAGTGCGTGACTGGGGAGGCGATCGCCGTCCTACTACTTGGCTTTACAAGTTTCTATCTTGGATACATAGTAAGCAAGAACAAAAGATTGAAGTGCGAATCGATCGTTGGGATACATGGAGCATGGATCATACTCTAGCACACATTGTATTGCCTATGCTCAAGCAACTAAAGGCAACCAAACACGGTGCTCCTTATATTGATCCAAAGGAATGTCCGCCAGAACTAAAGCCTAAGAAGCAGACCAAGAAGCAGAAAGACAACTGCGAAACTGATAGCACACACTTTGAGCGTTGGGACTGGGTACTAGACGAAATGATATTTGCGTTCGAAAGCAAACTGGACAATAGTTGGGAAGAACAGTTTGAGTCAGGTGAATGGGACGTCCAGTGGAAGAAACTAGAAGATGGCAACTACCAAATGGTAAAAGGTCCTAACGATACTCGAGTGTATGATTGGGAAGGACGCAAGGCATATCAAGAACGTATCTCTAATGGATTTAGATTATTTGGAAAGTACTATGAAAACCTCTGGGACTAATATGTTTGAAGTAGATGACGAAGCAATTCGCAACCTTGTAGCACTAGCCAAAGAATGCGAAACAGTAGATCCTATTGACTGGGGCGAATTAGCAATAACAGAAGAACAAGCCTATATAATGATGGCTACGCACGTTCTAGAAATGGAAAGAAATCACTTGACAGATGGCGCAATTATTGTTAAACTACTAGTAGAAAACTTTGTATTAAACCTTAAATTACTAGGAAAAAAATGAAAGCAATACACGAAACATTAGCTATGTTAACTAACACTAGTAGTGAAATAGCTGTAGAAGCAGAAGTAGATAACTTTAGAGAAGGTCAAAGTTTTGATGCTTTTGTTGCCACTAATAAAATTCCAATGAAATGGAATGGAAAAATCTATGTTGGTAACGCTCACGGTATGGAATTTACTAGTCCAGGACCAGCAGTGCGTTATATTAAGGAAGGACGTCGATAATGCCACTTATTCCTATGGTAGTAGAACAAGAAGCTCGCGGCGAACGCTCTTGGGATATTTACAGCCGCTTGATGAAGGATCGCATCATTATGCTTAACGGTCCAGTAGAAGACAACATGGCAAATGTTATTGTTGCACAGATGTTATATCTCGAAAGCGAAAATCCTGATAAAGCTATTAATTTATATATTAACAGTCCAGGTGGCGCAGTCACAGCAGGACTTGCTATCTACGACACAATGCAATATATTAAATCACCTGTTCGTACTATTGTAATGGGTCAAGCCTGTTCAATGGGTAGTTTCTTAGCACAAGCAGGTGCACCGGGCGAGCGTATTGTGTTGCCAGAGAGTCGTACAATGATACACCGTGTAAGCTCAGGTACTCCTGGTACTAGCGGCAGTGTACACGTACAGGAATTACAGTTTGAAGATGCAAAGCGTCATTATGAAGAGTCGCAGAAGGTTAATAAACGTCTAACTGAGTTATATGTAAAACATAACACAGCAGGCAAGACCTACGAAGAACTTTTCGAAACTATGAAATTTGATACATTTTTAACAGCAGAAGAGGCAGTAGAAAATGGACTCGCAGATAAAGTCGTCACAAGTCGCTGAAACAGTAGCAAGTCTTAAGGGTATTCCTGTAAAGGAAGAACTTAAGACACTGCTTGAGCAAAATGTTCTAGTGGTTGATTTTACTAAGCTCAACGGTGACAAGCGAGTAATGACTTGTACACTACGCGAAGATATGAAACCTCGTGCTACAAAAGACGATACAATGAGTCAAAAGAAAGTTCGAGAAATATCAGATGCTGTTGTTGGTGTCTGGGATGTTAATGCAAAGGGTTGGCGTAGCTTTCGTTATGAGCGAATCAACTCAGTAGATATTATTGACGAGTACAAACAGGAGTGGTATAATGTCGAATAATCAATTTCGTGGCAAAGTTTATCATAGTTGGACACAGCCTTACCGTGTAAGTCTAAATCCTGCGTATCAGCCTGATATAACTAAAGAAGAAATTAAAACTAGACAAGAAATGAAACGTTGGGAATACGTAGATAATATTGTTGATAATATGGAAGAATATCCCGAAGCTGAACGTATACTGAGAAAAATTTTAAATGACAATTGAAGAAATGATTTTTGAAGATATACAAGAATGGGTTTCAAAAAACATTCTTGTACATCAAACATGGAATGAGTATATGGATACTGTAAAAAAAGAAGAGTATCCCGATAAACTTCAAGAATTTATGGAAATTTATTGGAAAGATCACATTTTTCCGATTGACAAGTACTACAATTAATGTTATAAATAGTGCGTAAGGTAAGGAAGGGATCTATGAAAAAATTACTTATTACAGCATCTGTCTTAGCAGCGACGGCGTCACCCGCTCTTGCAGATAAGACACCATTAGCAACTATCACACAAGTTGAAGCTAATTACGAAACACAAATTTTTACAACACCGTATCAGTCTTGTAGTACTGTTGATGTGCCAATCTATGGCAATGTTGGCAGCGGAGCCTCAGGTGGAGATGTGTTAACAGGCATGATTATCGGAGGACTACTTGGTAAAGGAGTTACTGGTAAAGATAATGGTGCAGCGGCTGGTGCTGTTCTTGGCGGAGTGATTGCGGCGGACAAAGGACAACAGCAAGGCATTGTCGGATATCGCCAAGAGCAACGTTGTACTAAAGAGTACAGACAAGAAACTGTAGAAAAACTAAAGAACTATCGCATTACATACGAATGGAGTGGTGTGCAGGGAAGTAGTTATACATACAACCAGTACAGTATTGGTGATCGAATTCCTATTAATGTAGTCATCAACGCAAAATAAGTTTATTCCCTGATAGTTCAGTTGGTAGAACACCGGACTGTTAATCCGTATGTCGCTGGTTCGAGTCCAGCTCGGGGAGCCAAGTTAAAACATATCCTGCATACAGTATAGCTGATGCAACGTATCTGATAAAGCGGGGATATGTTTTATAGGAAACGTGGGTGAGTGGCTGAAACCAGCTCCCTGCTAAGGAGCCGTACGTGATAAGCGTACCGAGGGTTCGAATCCCTCCGTTTCCGCCATACAATGCGGGAGTAGCTCAGTGGTAGAGCTTCTGCCTTCCAAGCAGAATGTCGCGAGTTCGAATCTCGTCTCCCGCTCCAAATAACTTAACGAGGAAATACTTATGGCATCGCCAAAGATTAACGAAGTAAAAGTAAGCACAATGAGCAACGAAGCTCTAGTACGTGCATCGCAAGATAATAACAACCGTAAACACAAAAGCAAAGCAGTTGCGGAACTAAATAAAAGAGGTTATGTTGCACCTGTAGAGGAAGTAACAGAATAAACTTTAGCCGGTGTAGCTCAGCTGGTAGAGCAACTGATTTGTAATCAGTAGGTCCGCGGTTCGAGTCCGTGCACCGGCACCATAAAAGAAAGTAAACTATGTTCAAAGCAGTAAAAGAAACTATTTGGCATCTAACTTGCGGAAATTGCAAGAACTGGTTTACATATGCTACAATGGAAAAAATGAAAATTGATAGGTATCAGTTTAGTTGTCCACATTGTGGTATTAAAGCCGGATGTAAAATAGAAGAAAATAATTCAAAAAACGGTTGACACACAGAGATAAATAAGTTATAGTATACGCATACTAAATGAAAGGATAGATACATGTTCAAGACTAACACAACAAACATTACTTGTTGGCCTCCAGGATGCAGGGGTATGTCTTGACGTGACTTTTTATTACGTTGACAAGCCCCTAGCACTAATAATGTTAGGGGCTTTTTTTATGGGTGTGGTGTAATGGCAACACAGCGGTCTCCAAAACCGTTAATGGGGGTTCGACTCCCTCCACCTATGCCACGGGGATTAGCTCAGTTTGGTCAGAGTGTTCCGTTTGGGGCGGAAAAGCCGCAGGTTCGAATCCTGCATCCCCGACCAGTTTTAAAGGATAGGACTATTGCAAAACAGAGGCGAATTTAATTTAACTGCAACACTGTATGACAAGCGAGGACGCAAGTTAGCAGTTGGTACAAACAGTTACACAAAGAGCCATCCACTGCAAGGTAAGTTTGCAGTTGAAGCAGGTAAGCCTGATGCAATTTTCCTACACGCAGAAATTGACGCTCTGCGTAAATGCAAAGATTGGACTGCAATCAGAAAGATTGTAATCGAACGCTATGACAGAGATGGTAATCCTAGATTAGCAAAGCCGTGTCGTGTATGCCAACACGCAATTGAAAAAATAGGCATACCAGAAGTAGAATATACAGTGTGAGCGTGGTCGAAAGGTTAGGCAACAGATTGCAAATCTGTCTCATGCGAGTTCGAGTCTCGCCGCTCACTCCAATCTAAAAAATAAGTAATAGTATGATTTTACCAAGTACGTTTTGTGTATTGCCATTTATTTCTTCTACACTAGCAGGACATAATAAACTTATCGAAACAGATAATATTAAACCGTGTTGTCGATATAACGGTACATTAGATTCAGTTGGCGAGTCTGGTTTATTAAATTCAACTGATTATATAGGTCTACAAAAACAGTTTCTTCGAGGAGAAAAACCACAAGGATGTAGTGCTTGTTGGAAAGCAGAATCGTTGAGACATTCAAGTTATAGATTAGATAAACTAAAACAGTTCCGTCATTTATTAGACAACAAGGACTTTTTAGATCAAAAACTAAGATTCCTAGAGATCACTCCAGGTAATGCTTGTAATTTAGCTTGTAGAATGTGTATGCCACGGAGTTCGAGCAAATGGTTCAATGTAAAATTACCTAACGAGTACGAACATATTAGAACAGAACGAATAGAGTTTTTTGAATGGAGCACATTAGATTTATCATCTCTTGAAGTTTTAAAATTGATGGGCGGAGAACCTACTTACCAGAAAAAGCATTTAGCATTATTAGAACATCTAGATAGTATAGGACAATTGGAAAAAATACATCTAGAAATGCCGACTAATTTACACGAACCTTTTACAGAACAATGGTTAGAAATATTTGAAAAGTGTAAAACTACACATATCTATGTAAGTATTGACGGAATAGGAAAAGTTAATGATTATGTAAGACAACACTCTATATGGAATCAATTTGAAAACAATTTAAAAAGTCTTCTAAGTTTTATAGAACACAAATCTATATATGTCGGAATTAGTGTAACTTTAAGTATGTTTAATATCAATCAAAGTAAAAAGATAGAAAAATATATTGAATCGCTAGGACTAAAAGAGTTTGACCGTAGCCAAGTTGTTACAAATTATCCTTCTTTCTTAGATGCAAGAAATCTAAAAGATAGTGCTAAACAATGGCTAATACAACACAAACTAGTAACAGACAGTGTAAAAGATATTTTAGAAGATAGCTTTGGCATGTACAATCCTGCACAAGTTGAAAAATTTAAACAATATGTAATTGATTTAGATAACTTTTACGGAACTTCGTTTGAAGAAGTAAACAAAGATATGTACAACTTGATTTTTAGAAGTTGACAGACTAGCTAATAGATGTTAAACTAAAATAAATTAGATAAGAGGGTCATGACATGGCTAGAGATATTTGGGTAATCAGTGATACACACTTTGATCACGCTAACATTTTGACATTTACTGACATTGACGGACGTCCTACTCGTGGCGATCGTTTTACTGACGTTGAAGATATGAACGAGCAGATGATCGCTAACTGGAACAGTGTAGTCAAGCCAGGTGACAAAGTGTACCACTTGGGCGATGTGTTGTTTGGCACTCGCAAGCAAGAGTGGATGGACACTAACATGCCTCGGTTGAACGGACAGAAGCGTTTGATTGTTGGTAACCACGACAACATCAAGTTCCACGCTGCCGGAGGCTGGTGGGGCAAGATTGACATGTGGAGAATGTTCCCCGAGTTTGGATTGTTATTGACCCACGTTCCTGTACACAATAGTACATTAGGCGAAAGTCACAGATTTGGCGAAGGCAGTATGGTAAACGTACACGGACACATCCACCAGAATCCATCGCCAACTGAATTCCACAGATGCGTGTGTGTAGAGCAAATTAACTACACTCCTGTTAACATAGAGGAATTGAGAGTACGATGAAAATAGATTGGAGCATCGTAAAGGTGCTCCCTTCCGACTACAAAGACTACGGTGGGGAAGTGGAGCGTTGGGCTGATGGAGACGACTATCCAGATTGTAGCTGTGGATGCAAGTGGTTTTGGGCACTTGACGCAGACTGGGGAGTATGCACCAAGCCTAATGCTCCGCGAGCAGGACTACTGACTTGGGAACATCAAACAGGAAGAGGATGTTTTGAAAATGATTGAGATTACTGAAAAGGAATACGAACTATTCCAGAAACTGAAAACTATCTTGAAGCATTCTAAAGCAGAGCAACTTGAAGGTGTTTACTTTATCTGTGGCGAAGGTGGAGAAAAAGATGATATGGGCTTACCGGAATTTATTTCGGTTTGCCCTGCCTACGGCCTAGACGGCATGGCAATGTACAAGAAACACACAGACTATTCAGCACCAGGGTGGTAATATGAAACTGAAAGACTTTAAATGGATGACCAAAAAACAACACAAGAGCCTTGTAACAGAAGCAGGCGGACAAATTATATTAAATTTTGGAAACTATGACTTGAGTATAATTGACGATGGTTACGGCGGAAAGCAAGGATTGTACGAAATTTGTGTATTTAAAGATGGTGATATGAAAGAACTACCGGGTGTCACTCAAGAGGGAGATACGATAAAAGGATGGTTGACAGAATCGGATGTTGATGCTATTATAAATAAAATGTATTTTTTAACAGGCACAAAACCGAGGCAAATATGAAAAAGTCAAAGTTTGAACGATATCTAAAGCCTACTATCTTTGATCCTAAAGATCATTGGATGGTAGGCATTGTCTGGCCTATGCAAGGTTCTAAAGGCAAAGAATATAGTGTAGAACTACACGACAAAGGGTTTAACTGTGATTGTACTGGGTTTGCATTCCACGGTTACTGTAAACATTCAAAAGCAGTGCTAGCAAAAGTAGAAGGGGCAATGGCATGAGCGAAATGGGCGATCTTAAATTTACAACAGCAGGTGATTATTTAGAGTCTATGAGAACACAACCTACCTATATTATCCACGCACTAGAAACACACAACAGTCGCTTAGATAAGGAAGCAATTCTTAAAGCAGCATACGACGAAGGACTTCCAGAGTTCTTTGAAGGTTTGCGTATGGCACTTGATCCACTTGTAACATTTGGTGTTAAGCAGGTTCCTACTAAAGAAGTAGACGAAGGACAAGGTCTTGGATGGAATAGTTTCCTTAAACTAGCACAACAACTGCGTGATCGCGAGCTAACAGGACATGCCGCTCGTGATGCTATTGAATTGGCAATGAGTGTTGCTACTACAGAACAGTGGAATGATTGGTATCGTAGAATCCTTATCAAAGACTTGCGTTGTGGCGTAAGTGAGAAAACTGTAAACAAAGTCGCACCAGGCACTGTTCCTGTGTTTACTTGTGCTCTTGCACACGATTCTGCTAACCACGAAAAGAAAATGATTGGCAAGAAGCAGATCGAAATCAAACTAGACGGTGTTCGTGTATTAGTTGTAATCCACGATCGTCACGGCAAGAAGATTGAAATGTACAGCCGTAACGGCAAACAGTTCCACAACTTTGATCACATCATTGAAGAGATTCGTGCTGTGGTACAAGAATATCCTGTGCCTTATCCACTAGTACTTGACGGCGAAGTAATGAGTGCTAACTTCCAGGATCTTATGAAGCAAGTGCATCGCAAGGATAATGTAGCCGCTGGAGATGCAGTACTGCATTTGTTTGATACTATTCCGCTAGGCAACTTCCTAAACGGTTCTTGGGATAAGCCACAGAGTTTTCGTAGTGCAATTACTAAAGCATGGGTAGAAGAACACGCAGACGTTTTAAAGCACGTACAAGCACTGGACTGGGAAGAAGTAGACTTGGACACACCTGAAGGCCAAGAACGTTTTGTAGAGCTTAATAAAGCAGCCGTAGAAGGTGGTTATGAAGGTGTAATGATTAAAGACGTTGATGCTCCATACGAGTGTAAACGTACACATGCATGGCTTAAAGCAAAGCCGTTTATTGAAGTTACACTGGAAGTAATGGGTTACGAACATGGAACAGGACGAAACGAAGGACGACTCGGGGCTTTGGTATGCTCTGGGGTGGATGATGGGAAAGATATTAGGGTTAATGTCGGTAGCGGATTTACGGATGATAACCGCACTACTTTTTGGAATAGCAGGGATGCTCTTGTTGGTCAACTTGTAGAGGTTAGAGCAGATGCTATTACACAAAATCAAGATGGTACTTACTCGCTTCGTTTCCCAAGGTTCAAAACCTTCCGCGGATTTGAAGTACACGAAAAAATATAAGCAAGAATCTGTTCGTTGCGTTTGGAATTTAGAAAAAGAAGGTTGAAAAAATCTTCTTTTGGCTATATAATATACGCATAAAACAAAACAAGAGAAATATATGACTGACAATTTTAAACTACTATCGGATGCAGAACACATTCGCAAACGCTTTTCTATGTACGGGGGATCACAAGTTGTACAACAAGAAGAAGCGTTTCTAAACACAGAATTCAAAAAGGTCAATATCGTAGGTGGCTTGCTAAAAGTAATCAACGAGATTATTGACAACTCAGTAGACGAACACGTTAGAACTGATCGCAAGTTTGCTACACGCATTGATGTAGATATTGACCCAGATGGCACTATTATAGTAAGCGACAACGGTCGCGGTATTCCAGCAGTTGAAATTGATACTCCAGACGGCAAAGAGTATCAAATGGTTTCAGCATTTACAAGAGCAAGAGCAGGTTCAAACTTTGACGACACTAACCGTGAGTCAATTGGTATGAACGGCGTAGGCTCTATGATTACATTTGTAACTTCAAAGAAGTTTGAAGCAAAGAGCGGCGACGGCAAATTGCAAGTACATCTCCGCGGAGCAGATGAGCAGATCAAAAGTGTAAAGACGAAAGAAACTGCACTCAAAGGTACTACAGTTAAGTTCCTTCCGGACTATGAGTTTTTTGGGCTAGAGAACATCGACGAAGCGCACATCCAAATGATAGAAGAACGTGTTCGTTCGCTTGCACTAGCATTTGATACGATTCGCTTTCGTTTTAACAAAAAGATTGTGCGCCTTAAGTTTAACGAATACTTTGGCGAGTGTGATATCTTTCCAAGTGAAAAAGCAACATTTGGTATTACTAAGTCAGACGGCTCGCATCAGTCGCACTCACTAGTAAACGGACTAAGTGTAAAAGGTGGTACTCACATCGATCACTTCTTAAGTGTTGTGATTCCAGAGTTCCGTGATACATTAAAAAGACGCAAGAAGGTGGATATTACTCCTGCTCGTTTGAAACAGCACTTGCGAGTACACGCTATTATCAACGGCTTTCCTGCACTAAAATTTGACAGTCAAACCAAAGAACGTGTAACAAATTCTGCCGCTGAATGTCGCGAAGCAATTGGTGAGATTGACGCTAAGAAAATTGTTAACAAGTTAATGAAAAATGATGACTTGATTAACGAAATTTGTGCTTACACTAAAATGCAAGAAGACCTAGCGGCTAAGAAAGAACTAGGTAAACTTGAAAAGAAAAAGAAAGTTAAAAGCGACAAATACTTTGCTGCCATTGGACACAGAACAGACCGTATCTTTGTTGTAGAAGGTGATTCAGCAAGTGGTGGTTTGATTAAATGTCTTGGACGCAAAGGTAATGCATTTTATGCACTAAAAGGTGTTCCACTAAACGTGCTAGAAGTATCGCATCAAAAGTTTATGGCGAACAAAGAACTGAGCGAACTGTATTCAATTATTACTACATTCCCAGATGCTGAGATTTGTATTGCTACTGATGCTGACGCAGATGGAAGTCGTATCCGCGGATTGGTTGCGCTGTTTATGTACAAGTACTTCCCTGAGCATTTAAACAATGGTAAGTTAAAGATACTGCGCACACCTATTGCTATCGGCAAGAAGAATAATATAGTTAAAGAGTGGGCTTATACATTCGCTGATGTAAATAAAATTGATCACAAACTAGATGTAAGTTATGTAAAAGGACTTGGTTCTTGGAGTGAAAAGGATCTAAAACATATTATTGATCAAGATACAATGGATGAAATGTTGCCAACTGTGAATATTGATGACACTGATCTCTTTACAAACTGGTTTAGTGGTAGTACAATTGATTATCGTAAAGAGCAAATCCTACAGGCTGCTCCATTTGATATTATGAAGGTGTAACATGGCAGAACTCAAACTAGAAGATTTCTTCAAAGAAGAATACATTGACTTTTCAGTATACGACAATGTGCGTAAACTGTCTAGTTACATCGACGGACAAAAGAACGCAAGTCGTAAGATTGTACACACTGTACTACAGCAAAACATTGACAAGTTTGTTAAAGTAAGCAATCTAGGTCCTAAGGTACAAGACTATGCACAATACTTGCACGGTAGCCTAGAAGGCACTATTGTTAATATGACTGCTGACTATGTAGGTAGTGGCAACAACGTGCCCTTGCTAGAAGGCGATGGTAACTTTGGTAGTGCATTTATTAACGAAGCGGCAGCAACACGTTACATTTTTGCTCGTATGAATCCAATCCTTAAACAGTTGTTTGTTAAGGACGACTTTGTAAACCTTGAACATCAGAACTTCGAAGGTGCAAAGATTGAGCCACGCTACTATGTGCCTACACTGCCTGTGCTTGCAATTAACGGCTCGGACGGTGTATCAATTGGTTACGCACAAAAGATTCTACCACGTGATCCTGCACAGATTGTCAAGTGGGTACAACAACGTGCAGAAGGTGCTAAGATTACTGCTCGACTAACACCATACTGGCAAGGTATGAAGTGTACTGTTGTAAAAGGCGAAAGCGAAGGACAGTGGGAAATACACGGATCGTTTACACGCAAAACTAAACATCGTATTACTATCGATGCACTGCCTGTGGGTTACACACTCAAGCAGTATCAGAGCGTACTTGAAAAACTAGTAGAAGATAAAGTAATCAAAGACTACGAAGACTTTTCAGATAATGACGAGTTTGAATTTGAAATTCAAGTAGATCGTGCGTTTGGCGAGCGTACAGACGAATGGATTATGACCAAACTCAAATTAATTAAGAAAGTAACCGAAAATTATACTTGTATTGACGAAAACAACAAAATTGTTATTTTTAATAATATAAAAGAACTACTAGAAGCGTGGTATACTAAACGTATTGAATATAACAATCTGCGCAAGCAATACCTACTTGCAAGTATGCAAGAAGAAATGGATTATACAAATGCCCGTGCTAAGTTTATCCAAGGTGTAGTAGAAGAAGCAATTGAATTACGTAACGCTAAAGAAGCAGATGTGATTGCTCAAGGCGAAGCGTATGATGCAATACTAAAAGATCGTGTTAAAGGGTTCTTAGGATTACCGATGCGTAGTTTGACTACAGAAGAAATTAAAAAGCTAAATGCAAAAGCAAAAGAACTAAAAGCAGAGATTAAAGAATACAGCAAAAAGACGTTTGAAACTATTTTACTAGAGGACTTAAATAATATTTCTCTTTAATACAGATAAATATTGTTATGAACAGTAAAATAGATCCAGCTAAAGTAGATATTATAAAAGAGGGTTTTGCACACGTAGGACCTCTTTTAAACGAGTTATTAGAAGCAGCAAATGCTTCTCAACCTTTTGATCCTAAAGCAGTTGCAAATCGTAGTATTTCCGGCGACAAAATTAACGGCGGCAGAATTACTAATTTTGAAAGTGTTGGAATAAAAGATAAAAGCAGCAGATTAGTTGTTTTGGTCAACGACGAGGGTCTACTAACAGACAAAATTGATGTAGAAACACTAGTTGGAGATACATCAGTTGATGGTAATCTAACAGTAAAAGGTAAAATTTCGGCAGAACAATTACATGTTGAACATATAACTCAAGACACACGTTTTGAGCGTTCAAGTAGTTTAGAATTTTTAGCTGCTAATAATGGAATACACGGAAAAGGACTTCTTTGGATAGGATCGGGTCATACTAGACAATTTGTTTTAAAAGCAAATCCAGATAGATTATGGAGTACTGAAAGTTTAGATTTACACGGAGAAGGTGCGTACTTTATTGACGGCAGGCCTGTATTATCAAAAACTAAAATAGGCGAAAGTGTTAGAGAAAGTCGTTTAGTAAAAGTAGGTACACTACAAGATTTACACACTTCAGGTAACCTTACAGTAGACGAATTTATATTCTGGGACAGCGGAACAATGCGTTTGGGTATAGGTACTGATACTCCTAATGCCATTGTTAGTGTAAAAGGATTAAATTCAGAATTTGTAATAGATCCCGACGCTTCTAGTGTTAAAGCAGGTACTTGGACAGCATCAGGTCTTGATATTATAACTGATGATACTCCTAGAATATCTATTAGTTCGAGCGGAAACGTAGTAGTTTCAGGCAAAACAAGTTTCGAAAGACGTGTTGGAATTGGGGTTAGGAACTTTGCAGATGATGCAGACTTAACAGTAGCTGGTCCAGTAAGATTTCAAGAAAAGAAATTTGAAGTAGCTGAAAGAGCTCCAACAGCAGGAACATATCGTCAAGGTGATACAGTATGGAATTCTAATCCTACAGCAGGCGGCTATATGGGTTGGGTATGCACTCGTTCTGGAAGCCCGGGCGAATGGAAATCTTTTGGACTAATATCAAAGTAATAGTATATAATAACTAATGTATAGATATTAAATATTACTATGGATCTCGAAAAACAGCGAAAATTAAAAAAAATAGAACAAGAATTCGATGCCTGGCATTGTGCAGCCCGTGTAATACCTATAATTGGTGTAATAACTCTGCTGGCAGCATATTGGTTTGGTACGTCTGAAACTCACCACAAATTATCAATATTAGTTACAGGTTTATTTTCAGGAATAGCTGCATTTTGGTGGTATTGGATTATGAGAAAAGTACAGTCTCTCATAAATCTTTATTCGCACTCCATAGTTTTAATAGACGACCTAAGAGAAATTTTAAAATCTGTTAAACAAGATCTTAAAGAATAATTGCTTCTACTAAACCATCTTCTCCATCTTCAAGTGCAATAGCAAAACTCCACGCTGTACGACTGTTGTCGACAGTAGCATAACCTGCAAAGTGGCTTGGTGCTAGTCTGTCACCTTTGCGTACAGTACCTATGCACTTAACTGGTACACGACCTTTAAGTGCAATTGCAGTGCCATCTACTAAATCCTTGTTCATTAAGAACGCAGGAGCAGTACTTACAACACCTAGTACGCTGTGTGCAATTTCGTCGTGCGCTGCTGTTACTTCTGCATCGCCGCCAACTGCTATTACAGTACCTGGACCATAGATGTCATCTGCTAGATATTTTTCTGCTAAGTCAGCGTATTGTGCTTGTGTTGCAGTACCATCAAATGTTGTAGCGTATACAGTATTCCAAATAGCAGTTGCACTACCGATGTTTCGATTGTTAGCTGTTGAGTCAGGAAGTATGTTTGTATTAGCAGTATTTCCTCTACCAAGAACACTACTCAATGTGTCTGCTTCTGCTGGTATTGTAATAGTAGAAACATCAATAGCTGTTACATGACCTGTTGCATTTGTTGTAACACTTGTAACTGCTTCAAAGGTACCACCATGTGACGGAGCATCGGTACTTGTTGTATCTGTTCTAGTAGTGTTATCATGATTTATAGTTACTGTGTCGCCGGATACACCAGCAGTTAAATATGTTCCGCCTGTGATAGTTAGTGTGTCACCTGATTGTAGTGTACTAGTACCTGAGTTTGCATTAATAGTTAAAATGTCACTACCGCTAATAAATGCAACAGTACCACTACTATCTGGGAAAGTAATAGTTCTGTCTGCTGTAGGATCTGTAATTACAAACGATGTTTCGAATGCATTTGCAGTAGCACCTTCGAATACTATGTTCGAACCATTAATTGTTAATCCGGCAAATGTTGGACTATCACCTGTTGCTAGTCCATGTGCGTCACCGCTTGCTGTTACTACACCGGTAGCACTTAGACCCATAGTAACGTTTAGATCACCTTGTGTAGTTGTTGTAGTGTTGTCTACAGCAACAGCCATTGTACCGCTATTGTTTGGTATGTTAATAGTTCTCGTTGCTGTTGGATCAACTACGTTAAGTGTAGTCTCAAATGCATCTTCTGTTGCACCTTCGAGTACAATAGTATTACCGTTAATAGTCAATCCTGCAAATGTTGGACTATCTGTTGCAGCAAGTCCTTCGGCACTACCACTGATTTGACCTGCTGCACTTATGGATAAATCTAATCCGCTTTGTGTAGCACTAGTACCAGCACTTACAACTACTGTACCATCTGCATTTGGGAACGTGATAGTTCTGTCAGCAGTTGGATCTGTAACTGTTAGAGTTGTTTCGAAGTCGTTAGCAGTTGCACCTTCAAATACTACACTTGAGCCATTGATTGTTAAACCAGCGAATGTTGGACTATCACCTGTTGCTAGTCCGTGTGCATCGCCTGTTGCACTTACATTACCGGCAGCACTTAAGGTAAAGTCTAAATTTAAATCACCTTGTGTAGTTGTTGTGGTATCAGTTACACTTACTGCAACGGTACCACTTGCATCTGGGAATGTAATTGTGTTACTTGGTGTAGTTGGATCTGTAATTGCTAATGTTGTTGTAAATGTGTCATCGGTTGCACCTTGGAACACAAGATCTGTAGCAATTTGACCAGTAAATGTAATTCTATCTGCTGCTGCATTGCCTAGTGTAACATTTCCTTCTAGTGATGTATCACCGGTAACAGTTATGCTGCCTGATGTAATACTAGTAAATGCACCGTCGTTGAATGCTACATCGCCTGCTGTACCACTAAACACTTCATTTGTGTTTGTTGCATCTGGAATAAATGTAAATTTGCCAGTGCTATCATCAAATCCAAAGAAACCAACCTTTGCAGTTGTTGTAGGAGTATCATACCATCTAAACTCAATACCGCGGTCTTTATTATCATCAGTAGTAGGTACTGTGTCACCGCCTAGTGTAAAGATCGGATCATCTATTGTTACAGTTGTACTATTAACAGTCGTTGTTGTACCATTAACTGTTAAGTTTCCAGCAACAGTAAGGTTATCATCAATCTCAACAGTACCGCCAGCTGAATCAAGTGTTAAGTTACCACTAGTTGTATCAATTTCGTTGTCACCTGTTACAGCAACTTGAATGTTGCCTACAGTTAAGTCTGCAAGTGTTAGTGTATCAGTCCAAGTAGGTACTGTTCCGTTGCTTTGTAGTACACTATTTGCAGCACCTATTGCTAGTGTACTTAGGGTTTCGGTAAATGATCCAGTACCTATGTTAGTTGCTGCATATAGTAGATCGCCTTGTGTATAACTGCTTAAATTTGTACCACCGTTTTCTATAGGAACAGCTCTTGACAAATTGACTGGATTTAGATAGTAACTTCCTTGTTGACCGTCTAGTTTGTCAGCATCAATCACGCCGCCGTTAGCAGGTGTTTTAGTTGTTACTAGTCCATTTGCGTCAATGTTAAAGTGGTTAAAATCAAATGCTGCAACACCTACAGTTTCTGTTCCTGCACTTGGTGCAACAGGATTATCATAGTTTGCTAGTTCTACACTTACTTCTACTTCGTTGTAGTAAACATCTTTAACACCATCATTATAAGATTGACCTGTTAGTGTAACAGGAAACTCTGGAACCATACCTTGTACAGCAAAACTCCAAGTCGAGTCTCCTCGTAGGACTGTTAAGTTATTTGCACTACCTGTTGCCAATCTTGATGTGCTAACAATACCACTTACAATATCTTCAGCATCGATTGTTGTCGCACTTAGATTACTCCAGCTGCTTTCTTCTTTTCCGCTAGTGTTAACTTCGCCTACTATCTCAACATTTTGAATAGTAATTGTTGCATTACCACTACCGTCAGCAGTTAAATTTACTGGATTTACAGTAATACCGTTTACACTATCTAATGCGCTACCTCTTGCACTGTGTAATGTAAATGCATTTGTAGTAATACTACCTGCAAACAGATAATCGCCGTCTGTAATACCTACTACAGGTGTTGTAGCATTAAATTGAATTGCTTGTCCTGCTGTTAGTCCGTGTGCAGGAGCATAGAAAAATTCGTCAGTTAAGTTAACAAAATCAATTTTTAATTGATGCGACCCTGTGCTTGAACTAATAAATGTAACTTTGCTGTTTAAGCCGTAATTAGTATAAAGTTCGATAGTGTCTGCGTCAATAACTTTAACAAAATATGTATCGCCGTTTGTTAAACTTCCTATTGTTGGATTGGCGCCGGAATCATAACGTACAGGATCACCGTCTGCCATGCCGTGTGCTGTTAGTGTAATTCTACTGTTTGAGTAAGTTACATCGCCTCCAACTCCAACATCAGCAGCATCAAATCCGAAGTTTGTTTCTGCAGTTTGGTTAATAGTAAAATCAGTAGCATTATCGTCAACTGTAAATTCTACATTAATATCAGATGCATTAAACTGTATACCAATAGTAGGTTCTAGATCAATATACAATCTATTTTCAATGCTTAATACATCTACACTAAAGTCAGTGCCGCCACCGCCTTGGCCACCTATGTCGTTATCGGCTGCACTTAGTTCGTCTCCTACAGCATAACCACTACCGCCAAATGTAATATCAATACTGTCAACCTGACCTGCGCCATTTACAACAATATCTGCTAGAGCGCCTGTACCTGTGCCTGTAACACTTGTAAGAGCTACGTCATTGTATGCACCAGGGGTTAAATATCCTGAACCTGCAAGTAAGTTATTTACATCAACACTTGTAACAACACCTGTTCTGTGTTCTGTAGCAGTACCTGTTGCGCCTGTTAGTGCTCCTGTAACAGGTGTTGAGTTTGCAATTATATCAGTAAAGTCATATGTGTCAGCTGGATCTAATACTAAGAACTGACTTGCATTTGCAGTTGCTAAGAAATAGTTGTCTGTTACATCGTTAGGTCCGCTTACAACAGTTGGGACACTATTAGCACCTAATGCTCCACTAGTTGACCCTGTAAGTTCGTCTGTTAGATTAAATGTACCACTAAATGGAGCAATTACTCTAATAGTAGAACCATTTGTTACACTTGTTTTAACAGTACCAGTTGCGGCGCTATTTGCTTGTGTTACAGTTTCGCCTGCAACAACAGTAACATTACCAGTTAAGTTAATAACTGTCTCTTGATATTCTTCAATTACAATGTCGCCTGATTTTAGATCGTTGCTTGGAATATCTTCGTGGAGTTCTAAACGTGCATTATATTCGTCTAGTCTAAATGCACTTGTACCACTTGACGGAGGAATAAGTTCCGCATTAATTTGACCTTGTCCGTTTAATTGAACAACAGCATTTGGCACAGCATTGGTTGACAAGTTTTGGTCGATAAAGTTACCAAGTCTGTTGTCAATAAAGCTTCTTGCAGCTAGCTGAGTAACAAGTCTACTATGCTGCGGTCCGCCAATTTCGTTGTCACCTAAATCAATATCAGTTGAAATTTCGTCAACTACAACACCAGAACTTAGACTTAATGCAAGTGAGTCAAGCTCACCAATACTAACTTTGTTTTTAAAGTTAATGTTGCCTGTTCTGTTAAACGCTCTAACAAAATCACCAACTTTAAAGTCGCCAAGTTCGTTAGTACCTGATGTATAAACACGACCCGGAAGTGTACTTACTTGTTCAAAGTACTCAACTGTTTGTCCGCCGTTCTGTGGTAGAGCATTATAGTCTGTACCTGAACCTGCATATTCCCATGTGTGTGCAGAACTGTTAACAATCGAAGGTCTATGTAAGTAAATTTGATTAAACGCAGTACTACCGATAGTTTGCATTGGTCTGTTTTCTGTACTAATAATAGCAACTTCTGAACTATACAAATCTCTTCTGTTTGCTACGCCAAGAACATTTACTGTACCGCCTGCTATTTCGCCTGCATCAATAACACTGTTAGTTGTAAACTCATTTCTTACTGTTGTTTGTCCACTTTGTACAAGTTCAACACTTACTACTAGCTCGTTAGTACCTGAGTCGTAGCTGTAAATAGTTGCACTAATTGTATCAGCGCCATCAGTTGCTTGGATAGTATCACCTGGTGTGATTGTGTAAGTTCCGGCAGGTATTGTAAGTGTTTGGTAGATATTATGCGAACTAACGACTTCAGTTACATAAAATTCTTCATACCCTGACTTAAACTCGTGTGTACCACTTGTAGGCGATGCATCTAAATCTACTACTGGTTTAGTAAAATCGGCATCATTAAAAATTTGTATTTGAGTAGTGTTTGGAACACTTACAAAGTAAGTCATTTCGTTTAGTAGACCTACAATTTCTACATTGCCGTTTGAATTATATTCAACTTCTTCGCCTGATTGGAAACCGTGTGCTGAAGCAAAAGTAATAGTATTACCGCTTACATTGCTAATTGTCGGAACAACACTTGCAGTATTACCAAAAGTACTATTGTTATTAAAGTTATCAGTAATATCAATGTTAGAATTGTTTCTAACTCTAACAATAAAGTGTTCCAATGGAGCACGTTGTAAACCTACAAATTTAAGAGTTTGATATACTTCGTATATACCGTTGCCGCTGATAATACCTCGGTCAAACTCAAATGCATTTGGACTATAACCACTTGCTCTAAGAGCAAACAATCCAAAGTTTGACGCCGAGTTTGTAATAGATAGATAACCACCATTTTGTGCAATACAGCCGTTGCCAGTAAAGATTACGAAGCAGCTAACAATCTGTGCATATGCTTCGTTCATTACACGCCACGCAACACCACCAAACGATAGAATAGTAAATGCGTTAGCAACCATTGACTTACCTTGTTCAGGTACACCGTCTGCTAAATCAATAGGATTCTCTGCTTCAATATCACTGTTTGGAATGTTTGGTGTATCAATTAAGTTACCGTCTATTTCAACCCCGTTACCGCCTAAGAACGAAATCACAGAACAGTTTTGAATGTATGGTGATGTAAAAATCCTAGGACGGCTAACTGGAAGATTTACATATCCTGCCCTGCTGGTAGCAGTGTCTACCACATTATCAAAACTAATAGCATAGCGGAATGTATAATCTGGTATTCTGTTTACTAATCCGTCACGGAAAACTACGCCTGTAATGTAAGAACTGTTTCTTACACGGAACATATCTAAATTTTCGTTCGCTGGACGGATAACTGTTCTACGTAAGTTATCACCTACAATCGAAATATCATCACCTAATAAGATCGGGTTTTGTTCAACATAATCGCCTGATGCAACCATAATGGTAATTTGGTTAGTAATAAAATCACCGTATGTTTTTGCAGGTGCGTTACCTAAACTTGTAATAATACTTGTTACAGTATCAAAACTTGCGCCAATTGCAGTAGCTCTAGTACCTGTTAAGTATGTTATTGCAAGGCTTTTAGCATAATTAATAGCATCTATAGTTTCTGATACTTGACCAGTAATATATAATGTACCAGTACCGTCATAGTAATACTCACCTGCTGCTACTGAACGGCTGTTGCCGCCAAAGCGTAAATCGTAAATAGCACTGTCGATAATTTCTTTAACATCTCTGTTACACTTTGCTTGGTCATAAATTAGTGTTGGATATGTTGTATTAACATATGTAATAGTATCGTCTGCAATAGACTGTGCTGCTGCTCTTAGTGCAGCAGTTTCTGATTCAGTTGTTGGATCAGTTGTTTCTGGAGAGTATGCTAGATCAGCAGCGATTCTTGCTGCTCGTGCAATAGTTGCGACTGGAGCAGTTATACCATCGTTTGCATCGTCACCTTTTGCAGCACTTACATAAACTCTGTTACCACCAAACGTGTCTGCATCACCGAAGAATAACTGTCCTTGTGCATCAGTTTGTACAATTTGGTTTACAGTACCGTCTGCTAGTGGAAGTGTATAATCATTAACATTTACTGCATCACTAACAAATAGCTCACTCCAACGAAGTGCATCTTCGCCAAGTGCATGTGTTGCTGTAACTTCGGGAACAAAAGAGCTAGCAACTCTGCTATTAAATGTAACAGTATTTGTATTACTAGATCCAACCGTTAAGTTTTTCTTAATAGATGCACCACCGTCAACAATAAGAGCACCTGTTGTTGAATTAGTGCTATCTGTTGTATTGTTAATTCTAACTAAAACATCATTTTTTACATCTAATAATGTTGATGACAACGATAAACTATTTGCAAATGCATTGTAAAAATACAAAGTATCATCGTCAGTTCCGGGATTTAGTTCTGCTGTAATGTAGGTGTCTAAGTCGACGTCACTTACACTTCCTAATTCGTTCCAGAACCCATTTGAAAATCCTTCAAATTTGTTAGTTTGTGTATTATATCTAATATATCCGTCTGCGCCAGTTGGCTGTTCGGCTGTAATACCTTTAGGTAATGCAATTGCATCTGTTCTGTTTATTACTAAACTAACAAGAGGGTTAGCTTCGTCTATACCAACATTGCCGCTTAAAAACACTCTGTTGTTTGCAGTATCAGTTTCAAGTAAAACGTTAGTTGCTACATCGTAAACTTCGTAAGTTAAATTTAAATCTACTCTTACTTGGCTAGTGTTACCAGTCCAGCTAACAGTAATTCTGTAATTAACAGTTCCGCCGGTGTAACTTTCTGCATATGTATTTGAAAGCTGATATGTAACACCTGCTGTTGTACCTGACTGTTGCGCAATAGGAGCCCAAACTCCTGGATTTAGTGGATCTTCTCTTTCAAGAACAATACTACCTGTTGTTAAGTTTAATGGAGGTAGATAGCTAGCAGAGTAACCAAATATACCTGCTGCACCTACGCTAAATTCGTATGTTTTTGTATATGTAGGATCAGTAATACCTACATATGCTGGCAACAGTCTAGCCGGGTTATCTAAAGTACCGTCGCCTTGAAATTCGACACCTAGAACTGAAAATCCGTCAACACCAGGAGTACTTGTAATATCACCAATTTCTAAATCATTTATAATTAGTTTATTAGTAGTAATTGCACCTCTTTTGGTTACAGTGTGTAGATTATCATTTTCAGCAACACCGTAACTTGTAAATGCAAGCTCATCATCTGCAAGTCTGCTAATAAAAACACCAGAACCAGGTGTTAATTTTACATCTCTTGTGTTTGAATTTACATCTTGTAATCTTACAGTTGTAGTTCCAACAGGCACATATAATTGATAATCTACATCAATGTCAAACTCGTCTCCAGCAGCACTTGGATTAAATGCTACGCCAAGTCCTTGGTTAATTGTAAGTGTGTCCTTGTACTCGTCAGCTACGATAGTATCAATTGTACTACCATCTGATTTTACTTTGAGTGTTAAGTTTCTGAAAATATCATACCATACAGCTTCTGTTGCCATGTCGAATCCTATAGTTTAAGTTTGCTGTAGTATTTATTAAATTTTATATGTTGAGGTTGACAGGATAAGTAATGTATACTATAATACATAGTATGTTACAAAGTGGTCTTATATGCTCATCCCACTATAAATATTCTGCGCATCAAACTTACTCAACACAGGAGGCAAGAGATGGGTAAACATTATTCTACAAAACATTACGGACATAATATTGGTCTGTCAGCAGTGTTTCGTCAGCCTAACGCTGATCATTCGCACTGTCATCTACTACACGGTTACAGTTTAGCATTTACGTTTACATTTGGATGTGACGAGCTAGATAATAAAAACTGGGCAGTAGATTTTGGAGGACTAAAGCCACTAAAGGCTTGGCTCGAAGATAACTTTGACCATAAACTATGCTTAGACAAAAAAGATCCTTGGCGTGTAAAACTACAAGAACTAGAAGAATTCGGACTAGCAGAATGTAGAGTGTTTGACGGTGTTGGTGCAGAGAAGTTTGCAGAACATGCATTCAACTTTGCAGATAAACTAATTCGTGATATGACAGACAATCGATGCTATGTTGTAAAAGTTGAATGTGCCGAACACGGTGCCAACTCTGCAATTTATTCGATTTAAAGAGGTAATTGTGTTTTTAAAAATAACAGAAGTAGAACATTATACAGATACGTTGTTTAGGATACGTACAGAACGTCCTAATACATTTAGGTTTACAGCTGGTGAGTTTACAATGATTGGAATGGGAGACGATGATATTAATCGTGCTTATTCTATAACAAGTGGCCCATATGACGACTTTCTTGAATTTTATTCAATTAAGGTTCCTGACGGTCCGCTTACTAGTAGACTACAACATGTAAAAGTTGGCGACGAACTTGAAGTAGGCGATAAACCAACTGGCACATTAACTCTAGCAAATTTAGAACTTGGCGGCGATTTGTGGATGCTTGCAACAGGAACAGGCATTGCGCCCTTTATAAGCCTGTTACGAGATCCAACTACATATGATTCTTTTAATAGAATACATGTAGTATGGAGTGTAAGACAAGCAAAAGAATTGCTATCATATAATGAGTTCTTGCAAGAAATGGATATAGATTACATTCCTATTGTTACTAGAGACCCGGAATGGCCAGAACAAAGAAATAGGATGACAGATCTTATTAAAGATGGTATAATATTAACAAATGGTGATCCTAATACAGATAAAATCATGATATGTGGTAGTATGCCCTTTAATAACGATCTTAAAGATATTGTCACTAATTCAGGTTGGGTAGAAGGTAATCGTAGAACAGCAGGTAATTTTGTACAAGAAAAGGCATTTGTATTATGACACAACGTATAGGCTTTGCATGCAAATACATGCATCCTGATCAGACACAAAAAAAGAAACTGTTAGAGGAAATCCAACGTCCACTAAATACTCGTAGCACAACAGTACAATGGTTGAATAGACAATCTCGTGATGTTGCTGAACAACGGTTGTGGGATATTATGGTACATAATATCGAAAGCTACTACAACCTGATTGAATACGTAGGGAGTTTACCACATGAATTACGAATGGTTCGACTTGGCAGTGATGTCCTTCCTGTATACACTGAGCCTACTTGGTGCTATTACTGGAAACGTCCTGATGTGGTCCGATATTGTGAAAGCAATTTCGCAAGGGTCGGTGATCTTGCCCGGTCGCTTGATGTTAGGTTGTCTATGCATCCTGGTCAGTTTACTGTCCTTGCAAGCGATAACGACGATATAGTAGATAGGAGCATAGAAGAATTTGAATATCACACCGATGTCTTGCGCTGGATGGGATACGGTCGTACCTTCCAAGACTTCAAGTGCAACGTACACATATCGGGTCGAAGAGGTCCACAAGGCATCAAAGACGCCCTCAAGAGACTCTCGCCCGAAGCACGAAACACCATCACGATCGAGAACGACGAGAACAAGTGGGGACTTGAACACAGCCTCGAGCTTGTCGACCACTGCGCACTCGTTCTTGACATACACCATCACTGGTGCCGTGAAGGAGAATACATTCTCCCAACCGACGATAGATTTACTCGCATAATTGACTCGTGGCGTGGTGTACGTCCTGTAATACACTATTCAGTATCTCGAGAAGACTTGCTTGTAGGACATCCTACAAATGTTAAACCTGATATGGATATACTACTTGCAGGCGAATACAAAAAAGCAAAACTACGAGCCCACAGCGATTACATGTGGAATGATGCAGTCAACGATTGGGCACTAGAATTTTTGCCTTATGCAGATATTATGGTCGAAAGCAAATGCAAGAATCTAGCAAGTATTAGCTTATATAAATACTATATGGAGAAGAATAATGAGCTATTTGAACAAGATGTACGGCAGAAAGTCGCCGGACCAGACCCAATCATCATCTAATAAAAATCCTAATCGTGTAACAGGCGGATTACGAGCGCAAGGTGTTGACACAGTTCTTATGCTTGGAGAAGATGGCTCGCAGCAAGAAGTTCCGTCTTTAGCGTATGTTAGAAGTTTGGAAGAGCAGTCAAAAAAACAGCGAGCAGCTATCGATGTATTAGAACGAAAGCTTGCTCGCCAAGATTCTGCAATAACGCAACTACAAGCGGCAATTAGCCGTTCTTAATTGCATCAAGAATTGCACCTTTGCTCATGCTAGCATTTGATTTAACACCAATTGTCTTTGCGTGAGCAAGTAAATCCTTTTTAGTCATAGCATCTAAATCAACTTTTTTAGCCTTTTTTGCAGGCTTTTTGGGTTGCGGCTTGGGTTTTGCAGCCGGCTTTGGTTGCTCCTGTGCTATAACTGGTGCCTCAGGATAATCAGTTCCTAAGACTCTTTTTAACCATTTTAACATAATTACCTCCTATAGGAATAATTACTTATATAAATATTTTAACAAGGAGAACAGAAATGATTCAAAAATGGATTAATGCAAGACTTAAAGAACGTACAACACTAGACGGTGTTATACTAGTAGGAGCAGGCGTTGCGTTTCTTATCTTCAAGCCAATTGCTGCTCTAGTAGCTTACGGTGCTATTGCATACGGTGCTTGGACTATTTGGAAAGCTGAATAATGGAGCCATTATTAGGAGAAGTAAAATACTTCGCAGGTAACTTTGCTCCAAGAGGTTGGGCATTCTGTAATGGAGCTATGTTGGCTATTGCATCAAATACAGCATTGTTTAGCATATTAGGTACAATCTACGGCGGCGATGGCAGAACAACATTTGCTTTGCCTAAAATAGAAGATCTAAATAGCTGTAAAGCAATTATTGCAATTGAAGGCGCATATCCTAGTAGATCATAATTTACTAATAGGAATATTAGAACTAGCAGACAGGCTCCACACTTGTTTTGCTTGAACACCTCTTTTTTGAGCAAATACTTTAGCATCACAATTTTTACAAACATGGAAATAGTTGTTGCTTAGTCGTTTTGGATCCATCTTTCCCCTTGGACGATCAAACTCTTTATTACAATTATCACACCTAAAAACACAAATAGTCGATGTGCGCCAATAAGTATGTACTTTTCCTAGTTTGCTAGCACGTTCGTACCTTTTTGTTACTGTATATTCTTTTAAATACATAACTATATTTACATTAAGATTATAAAATCTATGAATAAATACAGTCGAAGAGGAACAAAAAATGAGTCTTATCAAAGTAACACCAGCAGCCAACGTTCAAATTAGCAAGTTGTGTCAAGAACACGATTGTTATGCTATTACGCTGAATATTAAAGGCGGCGGATGTGCAGGATTTGAGTACGAATGGGGTACAGCACAAGTAGACGAAATAGAAGCACACGACTTTGGTGTTGAGTGCGATATGGGGATGTTTGTAGTTGGAGCTCATAGTTTAATGTTCCTAGCAGGATCAACAATTGACTATACAAAATCAATTATAGGATCAAACTTTGAGATTAAAAATCCTAATGCTCAGTCTGCATGTGGTTGCGGAGTGAGTGTAAACTTTGATATGGAAAAATTACCGGACTTAGCTAGTCCAGCAGTATAACGGAGCAAACGAATGGCAAGACAAATTATTGACATAGGTGTAGAGGGTAACGACGGCACAGGTGATAGCGTCCGCGAAAGTTTTCGTAAAACAAATGAAAACTTCCGTGAGATTTATGCTGTTGTAGGTTTAGGCGGACAGATTACATTTACTAGTTTAGGTGACACACCTGATAGTTATGATGCTTATGTCGGAAACAATCTAGCTGCATACATTCCAATTGTTAAACAAGATGGAACAGGTATTGAGATTAGAAAAATAGTATCTAATACAGAAGCAGCAGGTGCAACACCAGAAACTGTAGACACTATTGATATTGATGTGACCGAAGAAGGAAAAATTATTCTTTCGATCGGAGAAATTGCAATTTCAGAAGACCAAACACCGGAATTGTCAGGTCCGTTAAACGCTAATAATAACGCAATTGGTAGAGTTAGTGTAAATGAGCAAGCTGTTACGGATTACAATATTATACATGAGCCTAATATTACAATAGATGACTTAGTTATTGATAAAAAATACGCTGACGAAAACTATATTAAAAGACAAGCACCGGGTAATAGAGCAAGAATGCGTCCTGAACCAGCTGACGCTTCTGAATATACTCTTACTATAAACGGATATACAACATCTACAGGATATCTAGAAATTCCAGCACACGGATTAGATGCTAGTATAAACGGCAGTGCATGGACATATGAAAGCGGTAGTACTGATGCTACAGGACTAACAAGTGGAAACACTTATTATTTAAGAGTACGTAATGTAGACGAACTTGAACTATACGCAACATATCAAGATGCAACAGCTGATACAGAAGCACTTCGTGATGCAGTACGTTTAAGACCGTCAGGCGGATCTGGTGTACAAACTATTGTTGATAATGACTATAATGATGCACTTTACGGAAACTGGCTGCAAAATGAAGCACTTCCGAGAGAAAGTGTTGTACGCAGACAAGGTGACGATATGGAGGGTCCGCTATACCTATACGACCATCCAGGAGATCTTGCAGGACAAGGAACTCCGAACGGTCCGACAGATTTACAAGCAGTTACAAAATACTATGTAGACCAAGCAAGCCGTTCAAGTACAACTAATATATTTGTAAGTACAACAGGTTCTGATACCCAAGAATTTACTCCCCCAGGTAGCGAAGGAAGAAGTCTAAGTTATGCATTCAAAACAGTTGGTGCTGCTGCACGTAAAGCAGAAGAAATACAAATTGCAAGTAAGTTTGAGCCAGGTCCTTATATGCAAACAATTACTTGGACTGACCAAGGAGTTGAATCTAACAGTGTAGTTGCAGGTGCAGGTATTGATAGTCCTGTTGCAGATGATTTAGTTGCACAAACACTTGTAAACAATAACCTCGATTTTATTGTTGCAGAAACTGTTGCATGGATCGACTATAATGTTACAAATCAAGAAACAACACTCGTAAGAGGAACCCAAGTTGACTGGACTGGCTATTTCTATGATGTAAAAACTTTAGAAGACCATTTATCAAATGTTATTAAAAGTGTTATATTAGATCATGTAGCAGGGATTCGTGCTAATACTCTTTCAATACAAGCGGGTGTTTATTACTACTCAGATCTAAAAATTAATAACGAAAAAGGATTATCGAAATATGAATACTTGGCTGCGGTTGATCGTGCAAAATTAATTACGGATTATATTTTAAGAAATGATACAAATGATCCTTACTTTGATTCAAGAACTGGAGCAGTTAACCAAACAATTTACACACAACAGTTTGATGCATTAAATGCAGGAGTGTTACCGGATCAGCAAGACGAAGATAGCGTTGAAGATAATTTTAATATTGTATTAGATATTGTTGAGAACGGCGTTTTTTCTAGACCAAAAGAAGTTGACGGGAAAAGATTTAGAGTTAACATTACAAACGGTGGTGCAGGTTATGTTGACCAAGGTAATCCAACAAACAGTGATTTAAGAGTTGGTAAAGTAGTAGTTGGTAAGTCATCACGTGCGATTGGTAGAATTACACGTTATGACTACGAAGCTGATACTGCAACAACTACACCGACTAATAATGATAGTCTTTATCTAAATCTTTTAAGACCTATAGAATTTGTAGACGGTGAAGAATTAGAATTTGGAAACTTAGTAAAAGAAGATCAAACAACTATTAGAATCGAAACTGGTATATATTACGAAGATTATCCAATTCGTGTACCTGGAAATACTTCTATCAAAGGTGACGAATTTAGACGTGTAATCATTCGTCCTAAGAATCGTCCATCGTTAAGTCCTTGGGCTAACGTTTATTTCTATAGAGATAGAGAATTTGACGGATTGACAGGCGACGGAGCGACAAGTGCTACTGGTTATGCCGATACAAACTTGCCAACAGGAGGCACAGAGTATTATGATCCTCTACTAAATTTAACTCCCGGCGTTGATGATCCAACAGGTTATTTTGGTAGACATTATCTTATCGATCCTACAAGAGATATTAACATAGACAACAATGGTCAGTTAACAGTTACTAACGCAGGAGAGTATGAAAATACTGCTCGCTTGCTAGAGAAAAACAGAGCATTTTTACAAGCAGAAATCATTGCTTGGATCGACGATAATATTCTAAATAATGTAGGAATATGGAACGGCTTTACTTATGACAGTGCTAAGTGTTCTCGAGATGTTGGATTTATTGTAGATGCAATTGTTGCAGATCTTAGAGAAGGCGGTAGAAGTAATTCGTTAGCTGCACAAGGTTCTTATTATGCAGGTGCTGTAAATGGACAAGAAGCACAAACAAGTGCTGCTATTCAGCAGTTAAATGCTTATGTTCTTGACATTGTTGATAATACAGCAATAACAAGTTTAAGTTCTTTAACACAATATGTTAATACAAATATTGTTAAAGAAACAGGTGTTAATAGTCCAATAAACGAACTATTTGCTTTGATGTTGTTTGCTTTTGATCCAGACTTTAACCCAGCACGAAATAACACACAATTAGATGCATTTATGATGAATGATGCAACTATTTTGCGTAATATGACTGTACAAGGGCACGGCGGATTTATGTGTGTGCTTGATCCCGAAGGACAGATCCTAACTAAATCTCCATATATTCAAACTGGTTCAAGTTTCTCTCAAACAATTAACCGTCAGGCATTCCGTGGAGGTATGCTTGTAGATGCATTCTGTGGTAATACTCCTTTAACTATTACTAATGTTATTGATTCGTTTACACTAGAAGTTGAAGGCGCACCAAACAGTGGATTGTTTATTAGAAAACCACAAGTTCCGGCTCCGTTTTATATAAACGGTTCTAGATACCAAGTTAACGATATTGTAGACTATGATCCGAAAGATGGTATTTTAAGTCCAACTGCTACTCTTATACTAGATTCTACTTCTGGACCAGACGATCAAAACGGAAATCCAGTTGGTTATAGCAGTGTTGATTATCCTGTACCATATGATGTTACATTACAAACAGCTGGTAACAGATCACAGCTAGGAAATGACTTTACACAAATTAACGACTTAGGTTATGGCTTACTTGTAATGAATGGTGGCTTGTCAGAGATGGTTAGTATGTTTACATACTACTGTCATGCTGCATACTACTCGTACAACGGTTCGCAGATTCGTTCAGTTGCTGGCTCTAACGCTAACGGTAACTTTGGTCTAGTTGCAGAAGGTGCTGATCCAAACGAAGTTCCAGACGCAGTTACACTTGAAAATGATATGGTTCAAGCAGCTAAAGCATTTAGTGTTGACGGCATTGTTACAACTACAGGTATAGTAAACGCAACTGCTGGTGATGCAGTAACGCAGCCTACTTCAGACTTTAGTGCTGATATTGCATTTACAACAAGTGGAAGAAAAGTATACTTAAACAACGTTTCAGGTACACTTAACCTTGCTGAAGAACTTGAATTTGCAGCAACAGGACAAGGTCCTGACAGTATTCCACTATCTATTCAAACTGGATTTACAAACGAGTTTGAACAATTAAGTTTACATTTCTATGATACAGAATTTGTTCCAACTAACAAAGGTGAGTTAGATTTAGTACACAACATACAAGGCGCAGATCGTATCGGAAGATACGAAGTAGCAAACATATCAAAAATTACAGGAGTATTAGTTGACGGCTATACAATTGATGATACAGTATACACTACTACAAGCCCGGGTGGTATAAATGCAGAATTTGTAATCGAAAAGAGTCAGCAAAACGGATACACTCTAAGTATAACAGGTGGTGGTTCAGGATGGCTTGGCACTGAACAAATTGTAGTAGACGGTACGGAATTAGGTGGTAGTACTTCAACACACGATGCAACAATCACAATTACAGGAGTTAATACAGATCCTGAACTTGGAGCGGTTGGTGCTATTACATCGGCAACTATTAGCGGGACTATAAATCAAACAGCAATAACTCCTGTAAAAAGTGGACAGGTTTATCGTGCAAACTTTTCAACAGGTAATTCAGGATTTAGTAATGACGGACTTTTAGCTGCAATAGTACAAGACGAGCCGTTAAACATACGTTCAAACCAAAACTTTATTCTTACTGGTGCAGAAAATCCTGGCAACTTAACTATTCGTCCAAGTACTGCTGTTAACTTTGCTGAAGATCCTAACTATACATACAGATCAATTAGTTTTGGATCTGCTGATGCAGCAGGTAATGATTTAGCATTTGGTTCTGTTTATACAGCATTTGATGCAACATATGACTATGTAAGACTATTGGTCAGCGGAACATATGCATCACAAACAGCTAACCTTCCTGCAAGTGTTACAGGCACTAGCATGGGTGGTACAATTGGCGATGACCAAATTGCTATATCAACACTTACAGAAGAAAAGGATAGAAATCGTTTAAACAACAACAGTTTAACACCTGTAGGCGGTAGACCAGCAGATTACACTAACCAACTTCCAATGGTTATGACTTGGGCAGGTAAAAAGCACTATGTTTATAATTATAGAGAAGTTTCAGATGCTGCAACAGGCGCAGAAACTTATAGTTATAATTCAGATGCTCACCCTTATGCATTAGTAGATATTGCAGAAGTTCCAAACAGCGATCTTACTAGTGCAGGTGTTACTGGCTTAAATTCTCCAGTAGATTTAACAGGTGAAAGTGTTGTACTTAGAGCTGGATTGCAAGACGGTGCACCGGCTACAATTACAATCAATATTTCAACATGTCGAGCAACAGGACACGACTTCTTAGACATTGGTACAGGATCGTTTAACGAAACTAACTATCCAAATGTTATCTTAGGTTTCCCTGCAAAAAATGCAGATCAAGACGCCGAAGTTCAAGAGCGTAACAAAGGGCGTGTGTTCTATGTAAGTACAGACCAAGATGGTTTCTTCCGTGTTGGTAGATTCTTTACAGTTGACCAAGGTACTGGTACTGTTACATTTAGTGCAAGTATTGCGCTTTCAGATGTTGACGGTATTGGATTTAAACGTGGTGTTGTTGTTACTGAATTCTCTACAGACAGCGAAATGAGCGATAATGCAATTGATACTGTTCCAGTTGAAAGTGCTGTTAGAGCTTATGTGAACAGACGCTTGGGTTACGATCATTCAGGTATTCCTGTAAGCAATCCAATTGGTCCTCGTGTAATCGTACAAAACGGATCTGTGCCTATGACAGGCAACTTAGATATGGACGGTAATTATATTACTGACCTTGCTAATATTGATCTAAACTCTGATCCACAGGTTGCAGTAAACAAAGCATATGTTGACAGTAGATCTGATGCATTTAACAAATTCTCTTTACTAAGAGATGTAAGTGTTTATAACGGTGCAGAAAATCAACTGCTAGCTATGAGTGGTGCAAAAATAATAATAATTGATGCACTATCTATATCAGGCGGCGACTTTGAAATTGGTGCTATTTTAAGAAACCAAGCAGGAACAGTTGACTTTGGTACCGTAGTTGGTGTATATGCAAGAACAGACAGTGTTCTTGGCGATGTTGTAGAGATTGCATTTACTCCTACTGTAAATTACACAGGTATTACTGTAAACGCAAGTGTTTATACAAACATAGGTGTTAGCGGTACAGTTGAAGACGGAATATACGATGAAATAATCAATGCTGACGAAGATGCAAGTAGTGATATTGGAATAACTATTGTAAGAACAGACAATGATAACTCAGATGATCCTAATGTAGATCCTGATGTTCCAACAGCAACAATTGATTTACAAATCAATCCAGAAGTCATTGTCAATGCAGATGTTTCTCCAACTGCTGGAATACTACAAAGTAAACTAGATATGCAAGAAGCGGACACTTATGATCCGCAAAATGATACTCTTCCAGTTGGCGGCGATGATGATGCAACTGTACAAGCAACACTTGGATTGGCAAAATTCGACGGAGACATATTCAGTGTTGCAAGAGGTTGGACAACTATTGCCGATAACGGGATATCATTAAGTAAACTACAAACAATAGCATCTGATAGTGTTTTAGGTAATTCAACAGCAAACACCGCTAATGTTGCACAAGTATCATTTGGTACAGTAGTTGACGAAGGCGGCGGCATTTTACACACAGACATTAGCGGTAGTAATAATGGCGCTGTTGTAAGAACTGGTTCAGAAACATACGACATTGAACTTATTACAACTACTGGTACAGCTGATAGTTTGGTTAAGACAGAAGCAAACGGTGAAGTTACTGTTAACTCTCTAGCACTAGGACAAAACAATGACTATACCGTTCTACAACTAGACGGCACTGGCGGTACTAGACTAAAAATTACAACACCAGTAGAAGGTGTTGTGTTAACTGCACAAGGCGGTAGTTCAACTATTAATCCAGATGTTTATATTCCAGGTAATCTAAACATTGGCGGACTAACTGATCCGGATGGTGCTGACGCTGGTACAGATCCAGATGTGTTTGATACTAGTATTCTACAAGACAACAGTACTTCGTTTAGTGAAAGCTCTTGGGTTGCAAGTAACTGGGCATATCACGGATTTATCGAAGCACCGGGTGAGAAAGAAGCAGCAAGTGCAGGTATTGCAATAGGTGCAGGAAGTGGTAAAGCAGGTACTGGCGAAGTTGCTATTGTTGTTGCTAACAGCGGTAATAGTACAAGTCCAGTAGTTGCAACATTTAAGTCAACAGGTATTGAACCTGATACAGACAGTGCTTATGATATTGGTACCAACAGTTTACGTTATAATGAGATTTTTGTTGACACTGTTGATACAGCAGATATTGTTAACAGAAATGGATCTTTTACAACGACAGTACAATTTGCAGGCGCAACAGTTAGTAACAAAGTAATTGAATTTAAAGACGAAAGTGGTACTGTTGCATTATTATCAGACGTAACTAGTTCAAGTAATGGTCTTACTAGAACACTTCAACAAGTAACTAACGCAGGCAATACCACAGATAATGACATATTACCGAGTTCAACTGCTGACAATGTAAACTTAGGTAGTTCTTCGAGTGTGTTTAATACAGTGTATGCAACAACATTTGAAGGTACTGCTACACAAGCACAATATGCTGACTTAGCAGAAAACTATTTAGGTGATGCAGATTATGATGCAGGAACAGTTCTTGTACTAGGCGGCGATGCTGAAGTTACTGTAACAAACACCAAAGGTGATCATAGAGTTGCTGGTATTGTTACAACAAATCCAGCACACTTAATGAATAGTGCGCTAGAAGGTGATCATGTTGTAGGTGTTGCACTAAAAGGTAGAGTACCTTGTAAAGTAATTGGTAAAGTACAAAAAGGTGATATGTTAGTAACTAGTGCAGTGCCTGGATATGCTTGTGTAAACAATACTCCAGGCGTAGGTACTGTCATTGGTAAAGCAATATCAACGAAAGACGATACTGACAAGGGTGTTGTTGAAGTGCTAGTAGGAAGAACATAATGACGAAAAAATCGGAAGAAAAAACGGTTTCAACAAACAACAGTGGCAACAAAGTCACTGTTGTTACAAATCGTGGAACAAAATTAGCAGTTAAAGTAGAGGGTAAAGTCTATGGCAAAACAAACAATTAATATAGGAACAAGTCCTAACAAAGGTGATGGCGATCCGTTACGTACAAGTTTTACTAAAATTAATTCAAACTTCGACGAACTATATGCCCTTACTGGAGGAACAGCAGCAGAACTAGAAGAAATATCACAAGACTATGCTGCGGCAATGTTTACACATGCAAATCATACTAACATAACTGCTACATACGATGACGATAACGATCAAATTTTACTTTCTACTAGTGGTGCAGCAGGAATAGCTCTTACAGATTTAAGTGTTACAAGTCTTGCTGCCGCAGGTAGTGGAACACTAACTTACGATAATATAACAGGAATATTTCAGTATACACCACCTGACTTATCTACGTATATTACTACTGAAACAAACGATTTAACAAGTGCGGTTACTTGGGCAAACGTACCAGATATAAACATAACTGAATCAAGTGTTACACAACACCAAGCAGCTCTAAGTATCACCGAATCACAAATTAGTGATTTAGGATCATACATTACATTAGCTGATCTAAGTGTAAGTGCAGATGCAACAGCAAGTGGAAGTGGAGGACTTGCATACAATAATTCGACTGGTGTGTTTACATACACTCCACCGGATCTAAGCAGTTACATCGAACTAGCTGATCTAAGTGTAGGTGCTCCAGCAGCAGCAAGTGGTAGCGGTGCTATTGCATATGACGTTTTTACTGGTGTGTTTACATATACACCGCCAGATGTTTTAGGCAATTTTAGTGTTGTATCAAACCCTGCAAGTGGTAATGGAACACTAACATACACAGATAGCACAGGTGTGTTTACATATACACCTCCAGATTTATCATCTTATCTAACAAGTTACACAGAAACTAACGATCTAACAGCAAGTGTTACTTGGACAAACGTACCTCCTGCAAACATTACAGAAACAGCAGTTACACAACACCAAGGTGCTATACTAATTACTGAATCTCAAATCACAAACTTAGGCAACTATACTACGTTGAGTAGTTTTAGTATAACTAATAATCCACCGCCAATCGGCGGCACTGGTAGTTTAACTTATAATAACTCTACAGGGGTATTTACATTTGAACCTGCAGATGTCGAAGGCGGCATTGACGCACACTTAAACACAAGTACAGCAACAACAGGTCAAGTACTTAGTTGGACAGGTACTGATTATGACTGGGTCGCACAAAGTGGCGGTGGTACATCTAATGCTATTACACAAGGCGACAGTGCTGTTACTGTAACTGACACAGGATCAGATGGTAATATTGAATTTAAAACTGAAAACACCGCTCGCTGGGATATTACATCAGCAGGACACTTTATACCTACTGCAAATGCAACATATGATATTGGTAGTGCAGAGTTTAAAGTGCGTCACTTCTATCTAAGCAACAACAGTTTAAAATTTGTTGATGATAGTGATCCACAAAATCCTGTAGAATATCCAGTAGGTATGAGTGCTGATAATAGGCTTACATTTAATAGTACTTCAATTAAAACTACAAGTTTTGCAGATGCTCCAGTAGGTGGACCAATTGATATAACAGTTACAAATCATTTTATTGTACCGGGACAAAATTATACACTAGCAGATGGTACATATATAGGACAAGAACTAAAACTTTGGAGGAATCCAGGAAGCGGATTCAATGATATTACTGTAGCAAATGCTATATGGACTAACGGGGCTCTTACAACTGCTACTGCTACAACCTTTACCTGGAGACTTGAAGAATTAAGTACAGGAATGTATAGTTGTATTTGGAATGGCACAGGATGGATACTTGCTAACGGTAGTATTGGTGCATAAGTGAGTTACGATAAATATATAAAACAATAGGATTTAGAGAATGGCTAATAGATATCCCCTAGTAATTGATACATCAAACGGCGGCAACTTTGCAGAGTTGCCCGAAGGTGATAACTTATTACTAACAAATAGTAGTATTACTAATGTACTTAATATTTCAGCAGTAGGAAATATTGCTACTGGATCACTTGAAGTAAATGGTGTAACAGTTACAGGTGATTATAACGACTTACAAAACTTACCTGATATTCCAGATACACTAACAGATTTAGGAATTGCTGACGGGACAGCTGGACACATACTTCAAGCAAACGGAGATGGAACATTTCAGTTTGTAAGTAGACAAGCAGCTAACGTTGGAAATTTCCAATTTACAGATAACGTAATGACTGTTGCTAGTGGCGAAACAGAAATACGCTCTCCGGCAAACCTTGTACTGTATCCTACAGACAACATTTGGATTAGTGCAGGAACTAAACTTATATTTGAAGGCACTGCACCAGATGACTTTGAAGCTAAACTGCAAGCTACAACAGTTACCGCAGATAGAGATGTTATTATTCCAGACGAAGATGGTACCCTTGCAACAAGAGAATGGGTAAACAGTCAAAACTTTGGTACAGTTATAGTAGACTGGACAAATATACAAAATACTCCTACAACACTAGGAGGATATGGTATTACTGATGCTGCAACAGCAGCACAAGGAGCTCTTGCTACGTCAGCAGTACAGCCAGGAAGTTTAAGTACGCTTGCATTTACAGGACAATGGACTGATGTAATAAATAGACCAACAGTGTTAAGTGCATTTACAAATGACCAAGATTTTGTAGATGGATCATTTTTATCAGGACAACTGGCTAACTATGTAACTAGCAGTTTCTTATCGTCAACTCTTTCTAACTATGCGCTATCGTCTACTGTTCCAACAACACTTACTGATCTTGGTATTGCCGATGGTTCAAACGGTCAAGTGCTTTCTACAGACGGTAGTGGTAATTTTATATTTACAACTATATCCGCAGGCGGCGGAACACAAAACATTTTCAGTACAGTAAGTTCCGATAACGGAAGTGTAACAGCAAATAGTACCAATACTATTTTAACAGTAACAGGCGGAATTGATTTAAGTACTACTATCACTGGACAAACACTTACAATTAATTTTGATAACGACACAGGATATATTGCATCTGATTCAGCTATTGCTGCACAACCTGTTCGTCAATACTATGTAGATCAATTAGCATTTCCAAATGCAACAACATGGCACGGAGCAATAGCACATAGCCACGCAGATGCTGCAATGTACTTTGCACATGGAGGTGCGTGGAATAAACTAGCAAATGATGCAGATGTACCGACTGTACTAACCGATCTTGGAATAGTAGACGGTTTAATTGCCGGGCAAGTATTAACAACAGATGGCGCAGGTAATTTTACGTTCCAAACACCGAGCGGCGGTGGCGGCGCAACAACATTAGATACGTTAACAGATGTAGACCTAGGTGCTGGAGCTAACAACGGAGATATAATTTCGTATAATAGTAGCACTGGTAACTGGGAGCCAAATGCTCCTGCAAGTGGCGGAACTGTTGCTGATATCAATGATATTACTAATGTTAAAATTACAAGTCCGACTGATGGACAAGTTTTAACATATCAAGCAGCTACTTCGGACTGGCAAAACGTTACACCGAGTGGTGGCGGCGGCGGAACCAGTTTAGGAAGCAGAACAACTTTCCAAGTTACTACTTCTAGTTTAACTGATCAAAGTCAAGCACTTGCAACTTTATCACTTACATTCCCAGGATATATTTTATACAAAATAGAAACAGACGCAGCAGCGTGGGTAAGAATTTATACCGATGCTAATTCGAGATCAACTGATAGTGGTAGATCCATTGATGTAGATCCTATCAATGTTAGTGGTTTAATCTCTGAAGTTGTAACAGTTGGCGCACAAACTGTAAAATTAACACCAGGGGTAATTGGTTTTAATGACGAATCACCTGTTACAAATGATGTTCCAATAATTGTAAGAAATTTAAGTGGAACAACAAGAACAATTACTGTAACTGTAACAGTAGTACAAATAGAGGCGTAATATGTCTGAATTAAGAGAATATGTAGTATCACTAAGAAGTAAAGAAGAACTGGACGATTTCTACAACGATATGGAAACTCCGGGAGGAAATTTATATATTCCTGATCGTGCAGTTGACGTAGCCAACAGAAGAATTCCAAGTAGAAATACGCATTATATGCTTACTGAAGAAGAAGCAGAACAAGTTAAAAACGATCCGCGAGTAATCGGCGTATCTCTTACTCCGGAAGAATTAGGAATGGTAGTCACACGTTTTTACGAGCAGACTAGTTCTAATTTTGATAAAAGTTCAATTGAAGATGTAAACGATGTCAACTGGGGATTACTTAGAGTATACGAAGGCACACAACGTGGAAACTGGGGATCGAACGGAGGAGTTTTTGTTTCAAACCAAAGCGGGACAATTAACGTTCAAACAACAGGCAAAGATGTTGATGTTGTAATTATTGATGGACACTTTGATCCTGCGCATCCTGAGTATGCTGTTAACTCGGATGGTACTGGAGGTAGTAGAGTAAATCAGTTCAATTGGTTTAGTATTACTAACCAAGTCACAGGCGGCGCAAACGGAAATTATGTGTATACTCCATATGATAACGGAAGCACCGACTTAACTGATGACAACAGTCACGGATCGCACGTTGCAGGAACAGCCTGCGGAAACACACAAGGGTGGGCTCGACGTTCAAACATTTATAATATTAACCCGTATGGCACAAATGTAAATGCTTTAAGTGCTTTATCGCTTTTTGATTATGTTAGAGTATGGCATCAAAACAAAGCAGTAAATCCAGATACTGGAAGAAAAAATCCTACAATTACAAATAACAGTTGGGGATATAGTTTCCAGATTCCTATTGCAAATATTACTTCTGTTGTATCTCAGGGAGTAACTGATTCAAATGCACCGTTTAGTTCTGGTACACTTGCAAGTTATGGAATCACAGTTTTTAATATACAAGGAACTTTAACTGCTGTTGTGCCAGCTAGATATAATGCACTAGAATTAGATATTAGAGACGCAATTAATGAAGGGATCCTAGTTGTTGCAGCCGCTGGAAACAATTATTCTTTAATGGATGTACAAGGTGGCAATGATTTCGACAACAGATTTGTAGCAGGTAGTACTTACTACTTCCACGAAGGTGGTGCACCTCAAGCAGCAGACGATGTTATTTGTGTAGGAAATGTTGGAACACTATTCCAAGAATATCAAGCAGATAGTAGTAACTGTGGACCTCGTGTAGACATATGGGCACCTGGCACTCAAATACAAAGTAGTGTTAATACTCTTACATCTTATGGCGGAAATTTAGATCCAAGAACAGGTGCAACCTATGCACTTGCAAAAATAACAGGAACATCAATGGCAAGTCCTCAAGTGTGCGGAGTACTTGCGTGTGCAATGGAAATGTATCCATGGATGACCCAACAAGATGCAAGGGATTATTTGTTCCATCATGCAAAAGCTGGACAAATAGGAGACACCGGCGGTGGCTACACAGACTATACTGCTTTACAAGGTGCAGCAGATAGATATTTGTATCACTATAACGAAAGACCGGAAAACGGAACTTTATGGCCAGAGTCAAACTATTGGATAAGAGATACAGCTGGATATTCAAAAGCATATCCAAGACCTAGAGTAAGAAAATACGGCACATAAATATATACAATAAACGGAGATATTAAATGGCAATTGAGATGATTAACGTAGGAGCAGCAGCTAATGATGGTACTGGTGACGATCTCCGCGAGGCTTTTGTAAAAATTAATCAAAATTTTGAAGACCTTGATTTACGTATTGACGATAAAACAGAAGGTGCTAATGTTGGCGGAGGTGCCGGAATCTTTAAACAACGCCAAGGATATAATTTAGAATTTAAAAGTATCGAAGCAGGTACTAACGTAACAGTAACAGAATTTGAGAACAAGATAAGTCTTAGCGCAACAGGCGGATTGCAAAACTTGATATTTGTAACTGACAACGGAAGTGTACATGTAGCAGACGGCGAAGTTGTAAGAATACAAGGCAACACCGGAATTTCAACTAGTTATGATGGCTTGGGTATTAAAATTGATAATACTAAACTTTCAGTACTAGCAGAAGACACATCTCCTCAGCTTGCTGGAGAACTAGATGCAAATGGACAAAATATAACTAATGCAGGGCAAATTACTGCATCATTAGTAGCAGCAGCATTTCAAGGTAACTTAACAGGACCAGTAGTAGGAAATGTAACTGGAAATGTACACGATATTGACATTCGTACACACGATCCGTTCTTTACAACAGTTGATTTTGGATCATTGAGTTTAGAGCTTAACACAATGTATGATCTTGTTAAAGTAAGTTTACCTGTTGATTTTGGAACACTAGCCGACCCTTCGTCTACTGTACTTGATTTAGGATCCTTTATTTAATACGATAAATATTATTGTAAAAGGAAACTAACGCATGGCATCTCTCTGGAAAGCAAACAATAATAGTGTTATAGCAACATTACAAGAAAAAGTAACAACCGAGATACAATTACCTATTGATTACGATGAATCTCTTCAATTACAAAAAATAGCAGGAAACATGCCTCCTGGAATGAGAATCGAAGGATTAAAGCTTGTAGGTACTCCATTTGAAGTTCCAAGAGATACAAATTACAAATTTGTAATTAGAGCAACAAATGATTATACATTTGAAGATATAACATTTAATATCTTAGTAGTAGGTCCAGATGATCCGCAATGGATTACAAACGAAGGACTGTTAGCTGCAATAAATTCTCGACTATTTGTTTTAGATTCAGAAATTATCGACTATCAATTAGTTGCTATCGATTCTGATACGTCAGCCGGAGACGAGCTAGAATATTTTATTGCTTCGGGTGATGGTATTTTGCCTCCAGGATTACAACTTACTAGTGACGGTAGAATAGTCGGAGTTGTGGAACCTTTATTAGCATTAGACAAACGTGCAGGTTCAGGAGGTTATGATACAAATCCTTATGGTGAGTTTCCTATGGATTTTGCGTTCTATAGCGATAACGGCTTTGGAACATTTTTCTATGATACAGAAACATATGATTTTAGTTTTAAGACACAAAGTCTTAAAAAATTAAACAGACGCTACAGATTCGCAGTATCAGTATCAGACGGTGACAGTATATCGCGCAGAGAATTTGAAATGTACGTAGTTGGTGATGATTTCTTACGTGCAGACAACTCTGTTATGAAAGTTGGTACTGGTGTATTTACTGCTGACATAACACACATTAGAACACCAGTTTGGATAACCCCTGCTAATTTAGGTTATAAACGTGCAAACAATTATGTAACATTGTACCTTGATATAGTTGATGACTATACATTAAGCGGAAACGTAATTTACACAGAAGACGAAACTAATGACGATGGTACACCTAGTAGATTACCAGAAGGATTATCATTAGACAGTCTTAATGGAGAAATTGTAGGAAGAATTCCTTATCAACCTGCGGTAACACAAGAATATAAATTTACTATTAGAGCAACACGATTTACTGGTGATACAGATTATGCAGAAATTACTGGTACAGTACTTGAAGATACGTTTGCTGGCGTTAACAATTTTAAAATAGGAAAACTTCCTATTGGAACAGCAGACGGAATAGATGATGTTGCTGCTCTTCGAGGACAAATACTCGAACTTAAAGGAAACTTTTATATTATAAACAGTGTTGATAACACTCAAGAAGAGTATGATATAGTTTACTTAACTGATACATTACGTCCGAATTTCTTTATACAAACATACGATATTGTTCCAAGTGGAGTTGACTTCTTTTATATTAATAGTGTTGATTATCAATCTAGAGAACTATTACAAAATACAAAATTTAATTACTCCGATACCGAAGTCTACACAATCGAAAGTATATTCCCTTACGTAGAATGGGATATTGAGAGTGATTTTGCAGATTTAGAAATAAACTGGGATGTAGTAACAGAAATTGAAAACATCACAGATGATGATGGTGATCCAATCGTTGAAACATTTGCAGAAAAGATAAAAAGAGTTTTAGAACAATTAACAGGATTTTCAGCAGAAGTTTACGAAGCAACAACTAATAGAATTAGGTTTATAACTGCAAAAACAGCAGAAACTCGTCGTTCAAGAATAGAAACTATTTTTGTTAGTCCAGGTGATGCAGCAATATATACAGTTACTGAAGATGCTATTGAAAGAGTTAAATTAGATAATGTTTTAACAAGAAGTTTCCAACAAGGTCAAACTATTAGTTGGGCATTGAAAGAAAAAGATTCGTTTGTTAAATCAATCTCCACTGACGCTAACGAAGATATTAACAACCCTTATACATCTAAAACATTTACTCTTAACATATTAGGCGAAGTTGACAGTACTATTCAATTTACTACAAATTCAAACCTAGGAACTATTCAAGCTAATTCTGTAAGTACTATTAGAGTTGATGCAACAACTACAATTCCAAACGCACCTCTTGTATATGAGGTAACAAGTGGAACAATGCCTCCAGGCATGTATTTGAGTTATGATGGAGAATTAATAGGTAAGCCGTCCCAATTTGAAACAGAAACTACACTCGGTCTTACAAGATTTGATGGGGGGAATACATTATTTGATACATCAACAACTAGCATTGACAGGACATTTAGGTTTACTATTAAGGCACAGGACAGATTTCAATACAGTGCAGTTGAACAAGAATTTAGTTTAACTGTTCTCGACTTAGAGGAAACACTGTATAGTAACTTGTACATCAGTCCACTTATTGAACCATCGATGAGAGATGAATACAGAGTTTTTGTTAGCGATCCTGACATATTTCCTCCAGAAACAATTTATAGACCAAACGATCCTGAATTTGGATTGCAGACAAGTATTAAAATGCTAGCCTTTGCTGGAGTTGAAACAAAGGATATAAGTGAATATGTTAGTGCTATTTCTAAAAATCATAAGAAAAAACGTTTTCGTTTCGGAGAAATAAAAACAGCATTTGCTAAAAAACCCGGAACTAATGAGATAGTTTACGAAGTAGTATATGTAGAAATAATCGATCCAGCACAGCCTAAACAAGGCGAAGCAGCAAAACAATTTAAAATAAAAGGTGGCAAGCATATTACAGCAGATAGTGTTTCTTATGCAGTAAAAGATGATGTTACAAAGTATAGAACTGGTACGCCACAAATTGAAATACAAGGAAGATCGTCAACTGATTCAGTTGACTTAGATAATGAGCGTTTGACTGTTAGTACACGAGACGGAGATATTACACAATCTGTTGACAACGATGATTTAGATGTTATACTAAGAGACAGTACAGAAGTAAATGTTTCTACTACTCCAACAGATAGTGAACCTTGGAGATTTAGACCAGAAACAAATACAACTAAAGCAGACTCAAACGCAATAAAAGTTAACCAAACTAGAGATAATGTAAAGTATATTTCTAACTTACAAAATATGCAAGATAGAATTAGAGATATCGGAGCAGTTCAAACAGACTTTTTACCGTTATGGATGCGAACACCACAAGAAGGAAGTATAGGAGCTCTTGCATATGTTCCAGCAGTTCCTTTGGCATATTGTAAACCTGGAAAAAGTGGAGAAGTTTTGCTTAACATACAGAATAAAGATTTTGATTTAAAGAAAATTGATTTTACTGCTGATAGGTATATTATTGATTCTACTCTAGGAAAATCAGAAGAGCAATATATTGTATTCGCAAATTATAGTTTTAACGTATAATGTCGATAAATAGTTTTAGAAAGAGGAAATTTAAATGGCAAGTAACATAGATAGTAGTTCAATTGATGCAGAATACCCTGTTGCTGGCAGAGATAATGATAGCCAAGGATTTAGAGATAATTTCAGCACTATCAAAAACAGTCTTGCCGCAGCAAAAGCTGAAATTGAAGATATTCAAAGTAAAGCAGTTTTAAAGGACGCATTAACAGACAGCACATTAGAAAATAATATGGCAGGCAGTCTTATTATTGATGCTGACTTCCAACAATCAACTTTTAAAGGTTATATTGGCGGAACTATTGATGCCGACACAACAATAAGTTTTATCAACGGACACTACCAAAAAGTAACTGTTGCTGGAACATTAAGTATTACACTAGCAGATTGGCCAACTAGCGAGCGTTTTGGCACAATGAGAATTGAATTAATTGATGATGGTACTGCACGTGACATTACTTTTAATGGTGCTGTTGGTGCTATTAAAACTGACGGAGATGCAGCATGGACAGGGTCAGCACTAACTACTCCAGCTGACACTGATGTATCAACAATTATAGAGTTTTTTACAAACGACGGTGGTGTAACTATTTTTGCTAGATATTTGGGACAATTCTCATAATGTTTAATCCTTTGGTTGATAGTTTTTCTGAGTTATCAGACAATCAAATAGATGATAAAATTAATGAATTAAGTAGGAAGTATTTTCTTACAAACAATCCTGATTTGCAAAGTCAAATTGCAACAGTCCTTAATATGTATAAAGAAGAGTTACGTACAAGAAGTGCCGTTGCTATGCAAAGACAACGAGATGGTCAAGATTCCGGTGAAGATTCTCTTGACAATCTTATAAATGTGTCGTAAAATACATATATGCTTATGAAAACAGACGAACTAGGTATTCCACGATTCTCTAATCGCGATCTTATCGACATGATTTATAGTGGTCATGCGGATAAGGTACACGTTGTACTATGTGACGAATCAGACGATGTAGACAAATTCAACTCAGCTATGGAAGAGCAAGGCTTTGACAAGCTACAGAAGTATATCCCACTAGATGTAGATCAAAAGACTTTTGACGGCGTATGTCAAGGCGAATGGTTTATGCCTGAAGAATATAAGTCGCTTGCTATAGAAGAATGGGTAGCGGCAAAACTTATGGAAGAATTACAGTGTGAGGATTTCCATATTGAAACTACACCCGAATGGGATAGAGCATACGAAGAATTACAAGAATTTAAAAAGCGTGATATGAATGACTTATTACGCTATATGGTTTATCTTGTAGACTTTATGCGTGAGAACGATATTGTATGGGGTGTAGGACGTGGATCAAGTGTTGCCAGTTATGTGCTGTATTTGATCGGTGTACATCGTATTAATTCAATCAAGTACAGTCTTGATTGGCGAGAGTTTTTGAGATAATAAATATATACGTATATAACTTAAAGGAGAGCTATAATGGCTGCTGGAAGAAACGGACGTACAGTCTATAAAACAATGCAAGGAAAGTCAATTGACATGGACTTGCTACGTAAAAAGAACGAATTGACGCCTGCTGTTGGTAATGCAAGAATGAACGCTAGAGGCGATATTCTTGGACCCGGTGGCAAGATTGTTAAAAAGAGAGAAGATGTTGCAAAGGAATATTATAAAACTAAGCCTGTTGCTTCAGAAACTCCTAAGCCTGTTGCTGCTCAAGCAAGTACAGAAGAAGTTACTACAACTGTAGAAACTACTCCTAAGAAAGCAACTAGAGCACAACAAAAAGTACAAAAAGAAGCTACCCCTTCAACATCTGAATTAAAAGAATTTGACGAAATGGATGCAGAATGGGTAGAAGACGAAGATGGCAATTTTGTAAAAAAAGGTGAATAATGGCTATAAACTTAAATCGCATTAAAGGTGATCTAAGACCTATCGGTGATAGAGTTCTTGTAAAAGATATGTATTTTGGAGAACAAAAAACAAAGAGTGGATTAATCCTTAGAGACGATGACGGAACAACCCGAGGTATATATCCACGTTGGGCTCGAGTACATGCAAAAGGTCCAGAAAATAACGAACCTTACGAAGTAGGCGATTGGATCCTTGTAGAACACGGTCGTTGGACACGAGGCGTAGACATGGATATCAACGGCAACGAAGTTACAATTCGTATGGTTGAAACAGAAAGCGTTTTAGCATATTCAGATGAAAAACCAGACGGTGTTACAATCGGTGCAGAATATAGCGACGGCGAACATGCAACAATTGATCCTAGCTCATTTATGGGTCAACAATATTAAGAGGTATTAATGACAAATCCATTTAAAGATATTGACACGTTTGGTTCTGCATGTGATCAAGAACCGAGTGAAGCAAACTATAAAATGTATCTTGGTTTAATTGCAGAAGAATTTGACGAACTTTTAACTGCGGTTGAAGAAGAAGATAAAGTAGAACAACTTGATGCACTAATTGACATTCTAGTTGTTACTATGGGTGCTATTCGAGCAGGCGGCTTTGACGGAGAAGGTGCATGGAAAGAAGTAATGAATACAAACTTTGCAAAAATCAATCCAGAAACAGGCAAAGTAATCAAGCGAGAAGACGGCAAGGTATTAAAACCAGAAGGTTGGAAGGCTCCGGAACTAGCACCATTTCTTGGCCAGAATTAAATCTACCTCCTATTAATTTATGGACGGTACCTTTATTTGAGGAGAAATACAATGAGTACAATTACAGAAGCACGTAGACAGTACGACGAAGGTTTACGTGAGTTTATGCTTAACATGTACAACCATACTGCGGCAGGACTTGCTGTTAGTGGAATTGTAGCATGGCTAGTTTATTCAACCGGAATGCTTGCTGCAATGGCAGGAGCAATATGGATTTTTGCACTAGCGCCATTAGGAATGATCTTGTGGTATAGCTTTGCAGGACAAAATTGGAGTTATGATACACTTCGCACATTCTACTACACTTTTACAGCAGTGATGGGTGTCGGACTTGCACCAATTTTTGCTATATATACAGGCGCAAGCATTGCACAAGTTTTCTTTATTACAGCAGCAACTTTTGCAAGTGCAAGTCTATGGGGTTATACTACTAAACGTGACCTTACAGGATTTGGACACTTTTTGCTTATGGGCTTAATTGGTATCATTATTGCAATGGTTGTTAATATCTTTTTAGCAAGTAGTGCGTTACAGTTTGTAATTAGTATTATTGGTGTTGTTGTGTTTACAGGATTAACTGCTTGGGACACACAAAACGCTAAAAACATTTATATAAGTCATGGCGGCGATCCAAGATACGGAATACAATTTGCAATTAGTTTATATTTGAATTTTATAAACCTATTCCAGATGCTATTATCACTACTCGGAAATCGCGAATAAAAAACACTTGACTCCTAATAGTTTATACGTTATAATATGTATAAATTATTAGGAGATCTCATGAAACTACCAGAATATGCTATTACTGTAGGACCACAAGCAAGTGGCATCGGTACAACAGGTGCGACTGGCATCGCACTATTAATTTTACATATAACAGGTTACTTGACGGGGTGGGCATGGCCCATACTATATGTCTTCTTAATTATTGCAGGCATCGGTCAAGAAAATCGTAAAAACAAGGTAACAAAATGACAATACATGCAATGATCGATTTAGAGACACTGCATACAACACCCGGTGCAACAGTGCTTAGTGTAGGTGGTGTAAAATTTGATCCACTTTCAGACACTGAACCGCATAGTGAGTTTTATTATAAATTAGACATCGACAGTCAATATCGTCAAGTAAGTGATGCTACTATTAATTGGTGGTCGCAACAGGATCCTAAAGCACAAGAAGAAGCGTTCTCAGAAGAAGGACGAATTGCTATGGACACTTTTATTGACACATTGCCTAAATGGATGAATGGTGTTGATGTTCTTTGGGGTCACGGTTATGGCTTTGACATTACAATTTTAGAAGATATGTTGCGACAGTGTAGCAAACCTATACCGTGGCAGTTTTGGCAAGTGCGAGATAGTCGCACACTTTTTGCTTGCTGTAAAGTTGATCCACGTAAAGTAATAGGACAAAGTGATTTACACAATGCACTAGCAGATGCATACTTCCAAGCAAAAGGTGTACAAATGGCATATAAAGAATTAGGGATCACACAATGAAAGAATTATGGGTAGAAAAGTATCGTCCGAAGACAGTAGACGGTTATGTGTTTAGAGACGAAGCACAAAAAGCGCAGGTAAAAACTTGGATAAAAGACAAAACAATCCCGCACTTGCTGTTTTCAGGCAATGCTGGAATAGGAAAAACAACGTTGGCAAAATTGTTGTTCAACGAACTAGACGTCAACGATTTAGACGTACTAGAAATTAACGCATCGCGAACAAACTCTGTAGATGATGTTCGTGATAAAATTGTAAACTTTGTACAAATGATCCCATTTGGGGACTTTAAGGTGGTACTATTAGATGAGGCTGATTACTTATCTCCAAACGCTCAAGCAGCGTTACGTGGTGTTATGGAAGAATATCATAGCACTGCTCGTTTTATACTCACGTGTAACTATCCAAACCGTATTATACCGGCTATCCACAGCAGGTGCCAAGGTTTCCATATTGCCAAAATCGACCAGACAGAGTTTACTGCGAGGGTCGCGGAAATACTTATTACGGAGGGAGTTAGCCCGGACCTTGATACTTTGGACACGTATGTCAAAGCAACATATCCAGATTTAAGAAAATGCATCAATATGGTGCAAATGAATTCAGTCGACGGAGTATTAGTTGCTCCACAACAAGGCGACACAGGCGAGAGCGACTGGAAGTTGGATATGGTTGAACTGTTTAAAGCAGGCAAGATCCAAGAAGCACGTAAACTGTTGTGCGGTGCTATTCGTCCAGAAGAAATGGAAGAAGTTTATCGCTGGTTGTATGATAACATTGAACTGTTCGGAAGTGAAGAACAACAAGATCAAGCAGTACTTGTAATTAAACAAGGACTAGTTGATCATACACTAGTAGCAGATCCAGAGATAAATTTAGCTGCAACACTGATACGTCTAGCGAGGTTGTAATGAATTGGGTTCTAGTTGCATTAGAAAGCGAACTTGACAGGAATTACTTTTTTAACAATCGTCCAGATACTAGTTGGCAGATTGCATACACTGGTGTAGGAAAAGTAAATGCTGCAATTGCTGCTTGTGGTTTAGTAAAGTTACCTGGCACTCAACAAATAATTAATTATGGTACCGCTGGAATTGTTAGCCAGAAAAATTTAATAGGTCAATTAGTTCAGCCTGATGTTATAATACAGAGAGACATGATTGCTGAACCTCAAGCACCTAGAGGAACCACTCCTTTTGAACATGATGATACAGCCGGTCCTATTTTGTTAAACACTAATACAAATATTACATTAGGTACCGGTGATAGTTTTGTTATGGAACACGATCCGTGGTTTGAATATGCAAATGTAGATTTAGTCGACATGGAAGGCTATGCTATTGCAAAGGCTGCAAATGTCTTAAAGTTTAAATTTAGTTGTTACAAATATGTTAGTGATTTTGCAGATGAGAATGCAATGGATAACTGGCAAGAAAACGTTAACAAAGGCGCCGAAGCTTTTATGGAGGTAATAAATGACTTATCTGGTAACAGATAATTGTGTAAAATGTAAACACACAGACTGTGTAGAAGTTTGTCCTGTAGATTGTTTTTACGAAGGAGAAAACTTTTTAGCAATTAATCCAGACGAATGCATTGATTGTGGAGTCTGCGAGCCGGAATGTCCTGTGGACGCTATTGTTCCGGATATGAATCTAGACGAAGCAGAACGAGATAAATGGACACAAATTAATCACAAATATAGTTTAATTTGGCCTGTAATTACAGGTAAAAAAGATCCGTTACCAGATCACGAACAGTGGGACGGTGTACCCAATAAGTACGAAGAACACTTTTCAGAAGAGGCTGGTGATGGCGATTAAAGCAATTTTAGCATGTGACGACGAAGGTGGCGTAAGCAAGGACGGAACACTACCATGGCCTAACAATTCAACAGATTTAAAATGGTTCAAAGAAAATACAGCAGGTCATATTGTTGTTATGGGGTCTACTACTTGGGAAGATCCTCATATGCCACGGCCTTTGCCTAAACGTACAAACGTATTAGTAACTACACGTAAAGAAGATTATCCTGGCGCAGATGGATATATTAGTGGTGATTTAAATGCAGAACTAAAAGAACTTGAAGCAACATGTCCGGGTTTAATTATTTGGGTTATTGGCGGACCTAACATTGTTGAACAATGTCTTGGTGTTATTGATGAATTTTATATAAGCCGTATACCAGGCGAATACGATTGCGATACATTTTTACCACTAATGAAAATACAAACACTATTTGAATTAGATCATTTAGAAGGTGATCCCGAAAACGTAATATTTCAAATTTGGAAGAAAAAAGTATAATGTCAGGATTTTTTTATTATTGGGGACCTTTGTTATATAGAAATAAAGTTCCTCAACACGTAGTTGACGGATTACTAGAAAGAGGTAAAAACTCAACTATTGATGCTAGACCTGACTTAGCTGGAATTTTAGATAAAGAATATTTGTATAATCAAGAAGATCAGAAATGGTTTGTTGATCAGATGCACCCCGTGTTAGACGATTACTTTAATGTATTTGAACATTATTATGGTTGGAGAGCAAATCATTCTAATTTTAATCTCGGTACACTGTGGATTAATTTTATGCAAGCAAAAGAATTTAATCCTTGGCACACACATTCGCACGATATGTCTTTTGTAATATACTTAGAAGTTCCAGAAGAATTAAAAGAAGAATATCAAAAACATGTAAGTGCGGCTAAAAAAGAATTAATAGAGTCAGGTCCAGGATCTATACAATTTTTACACAGTAGTCACCAACGCTACTCAATAAACACTCGTAGTTTTTTTCCGGAAGTAGGAGACATTTTTATATTTCCTGCGTCTTTGTATCATTCAGTTGCATCATTTAAAAGCGACTGCACTAGAACATCAGTATCTGGAAACTTTTCGTTAATATAGGAGAAAATAATTGAAGCAATATCTTGATGCACTAGAACATATATTAGAACACGGTAAGGATCGCGATGACAGAACAGGTGTAGGCACACGGGGCGTTTTTGGTTATCAAATGCGTTTTGATTTACGCAACGAATTTCCAGCTGTTACAACAAAGAAACTGGCATGGAGAGCAGTAGTTGGAGAACTACTTTGGATGCTCGAAGGAAGTGCAGACGAGCGTCGACTTGCAGAAATTACTTTTGAAAAAGACAAAACAGAACTAGTAGATAAAAACACTATTTGGACTGCAAATGCAGATGCACAAGCAAAAGATTTAGGTTATATTAATAATGATTTTCGTAAAGATTTGGGACCGGTATACGGGCACCAATGGCGCAGTTGGGATGCCAAGTTCGGCCATGTCGATCAAATAGCAAATGTATTAGAAAGTTTGCATTATAATCCCGAAAGCCGTAGACATATTGTAAGTGCATGGAATGCTGATATGGTAAGTGTAATGGCTTTACCACCGTGTCATACACTTTTTCAGTTCCATGTACAGGATGGCGAACTAAGTTGTCAATTATACCAACGCAGTGCTGATATGTTTTTAGGTGTTCCATTTAATATTGCCAGTTATAGTTTGCTTACACACATGTTTGCACAATTGCTTAATTTAAAACCAGGAGACTTTGTATGGACAGGTGGAGATTGTCATATCTATCAAAATCATATGGATCAAGTAAAAGAACAAATTACTCGCGAGCCTCAAAAAGGTCCTATACTTGAAATGCCTGTATTTAAAAATTTAGAAGATCTAATAGAAACTGTTCCTAGTCAATATAAATTACACAATTACAATCCAATGGATTCAATTAAAGCACCAATGGCTGTATGAAACATATAAGTGCATACTTTGATCAAGTAGAGACAGCACATGAAAAGTTTGCCTGGTGGCCTGTAAGAAGTAGCTTTAGTAAAAAGCGTATTTGGTTAAAAAAATATATATTACTAGAAATTACATTCGACGACATGGGTCGTCCTCCTATTAAAGGACGTAGTTGGGATTTAATATATACTCGCAATGAGTATTTGTTATATCAAATAAAAAGAGAATCAGGTAGTAAATCAAGAGATCCCCACAATGAAAGAAAAGTTTATTAATGCATACATGGATGTTGCAGAACGATTTGCACAACTAAGTTCAGCAGCTCGTTTACAAGTAGGTGCAATTGTTGTAAAGGACGATCGTATCATCAGTATTGGTTACAATGGTATGCCTAGTGGCTGGGATAACTGTTGCGAAACACATTCAGGTAATGGTGCAAATTTTAAATTAACAACTAAGCCAGAGGTCCTCCATGCAGAAAGCAACGCAATCGCTAAACTAGCACGTTCGCCTGAAAGTGGTGAAGGCGCAAGTATCTTTATTACACACTCACCTTGTATTGATTGTGCAAAACTAATCTATCAATCAGGAATAGCCACTGTGTACTACAAAAATGATTATCGTAGTACACAGGGCATTGATTTTTTAAATCAATCTAATATTGAAGTTATAAAGACTTAGTCGTCTCCGTAAACTTGTAAAACTTCTTTAACTGCCTCATGTCTTTCAATATCTCCTTGACCAAAATTGACTATGTCGATATGTGTTAAATTTGATTCTAATAAGCGGTTTGTAAAATCTATTAGACCGTTGTCTTTTAATCTATCTGCCTGTGCTAGGTCACCAGTCACAGCCATCATAGAACCTTCTCCGAGACGTGTTAGTAACATTTTTGTTTGATTAGGAGTTGCGTTTTGCATCTCGTCTGCTAGAATAAAGGAATTTTTAAATGTACGTCCTCGCATATATGCAAGCGGTGCGATTTCGATAATCCCTTCTTCTATCATCCCTTCAATTTGACGAGCATCAAAATATTCTCTTAATACATCAAAAATAGGCCTTGTCCACGGAGCCATTTTTTGCTCTAGTGTACCTGGTAGGAATCCCAGGTCCTCATCTACACTTACTGCCGGTCTTGTAACAATAATTTTATCAACTTTTCCTTCTTTAAATAGTTTAACCGCTACTTGCACAGCCAATAGAGTTTTGCCTGTTCCTGCTGGACCTATGCCAAAGACTATATCTTTTGTTTCGTCTAGCAGTTTTAACACGTAAGTTTCTTGGTTTCTATTTCTTGGAAGGATTTGTACTTGTTGCTTTTTTTGATGAAAGTTAATGTCAACTACGTTGTTGTAGTTTTTGTTTGCACGTGATTGTGCTTTCCTTTTTGCACCCATTAAAGGTCCTCCTTTGGTGGAATATGACGCAGGGTAGTTCAAGTTCAGTAGAACATGCTTGCCCTACATTTGTATTTACCATAGAAGGTGCAGACAAAAACTATATTATAAGTTTCTGATCTCGATAAATAAGTATAGAGATGGAAGTAAAGCATGCACGATACACTAGACATTATTAAAAACGTAGAAATGATTTATAATTCTAATACTAGCTTTCAAGTATTGAAAGACTTTGAAAGAGTGTTAGATGACTTAGATTTATATGTATACGAAAATTGGGAAGATGGCGAATTAGCATCTGGACCTAATATTGAAAGACATTGGGTCACATGTTCCTTTATGTGGCCAAGAGATAAGATGCCTGACCCAATGGGAGGTAAGCGTCTTGTTGATTATGACTGCAAAGTTTCTTATAAAAAAGACGAACTAGTAGTACCACGTAAAATCAAATCACCAGATGATATGCGTCCAGGAACTAAAAAAGGTAAACTTGATCGTATGCCTATATGGGTCGTAGAAATTCAAATGCCGAAAAAATTAATATCGGAAATTTTTACAGGCTGGAAGGAAAATAATATATTTGATAGAGAAGCCGCTACTGATCCAAATTTAACAAGTGATGTACAACCAGCAGAAGATGCAGCAGAAGCAGGCGCAGACGCAGCGCAGGAGGCGGGTATCTAATATGGGACTAAAAGCAAAAGATTTAAGAGATTTAGTTTATAATATTTTTGAAATAGATTCGTTTAAAAGTAAAATGGGCGATGACAAAGATATTGTTACACTAAGTTTTAGCGTAAAAGAACAAGTTGCAGCAGAAGACTTAATGAACTTTTTAGAAAAAGGATATGATTTTGTACTCGATGCTGATGTTACTAAAGGTGAACAATCAGATGGCACGTATAAAGTATTTGTTGAAATTGAAAGAGACAAACATGCTGCTGATAATATCTTAGAACTTGCAGACGGAGTGCAAAAAGTAAGCGACATAAACAATCTTAGATTCCGTTATTATAAAAACTTTAAAAGTGCGCAGTTAACTAGTGATAATTTAGCAGAACAATTACCTCTAGACCCAAACGATTACGATCAAACTGTTACTGAAAGTAATTTAAATAATTACAAAAATTTCTTTAATAGAAGTTTTGTAGAAACTATAGATATGTGGGATGACATTATTAGAATTAAAAAGTCTTATGCTGATCCTGTGTTTTTTAATTTTATAGATTTTGGCGAAACTTCAAATATTATTGATAACCTCACTGAATCGCTAAACGTACAAGATTTTAGCGAAATTATCTTCCTATCTAAATATATCGGCGATTATAATATTACTAAATATGGTAGTAAACTTACTTTTGAAAACGAAGGAAACACTCTAGTTTTAGAACGTATACAAACATAATGGAACACGTCTATAAAAGAAGTTATTGCGAAAACTGTGGTCGAGAATCACATTGTGGATCTGATGCTAAAATGAGCGTAAATGCACATGATGTTGGTATCTACGAAGTAGTAGTTTGCAATCATTGTAGATGTAACAATTGTCAACAAAAGGAAAATCAAAATGGCAGCTGAAGACTTTGAATTTGAATTTACCGAAGAAATGGTCATTGAACTGTTAAGAGGTAACGAAGAAGCAGAAGATTGGTATGACGCTATGTGTGAAATACTTCCGCTTTGGGAAGTAGACACACCAGAACGTGTAGCAATGTTTATCGCACAATGCGGACACGAATCAAACAACTTTAAAGTACTAACAGAAAATTTAAATTACAGTGCAAAAGCACTTAATGCAATATTCGGAAAATATTTTGAAAGGGCAGGAAGAGATGCTCAAGAATATCACAGACAACCTCGTAAAATTGCAAACGTTATTTACGCAAATAGAATGGACAACGGCGATACAGATAGCGGGGACGGCTGGACCTTTAGGGGAGGCGGCATTCTACAACTCACTGGACGATACAATTATACAAAATTTGGGGAAGAAATGGAAATGTCCCCAGAAGAAGCGGTAGAATATGTGCGTACTAAAAAGGGTGCTTTAGATAGTGCTTGCTGGTTCTGGGACACTAACGACCTTAACAAATATGCCGATGCCCTTGATATTAAAGGTGCTACAAAACGCATTAACGGTGGATACATCGGACTTGAAGATAGAGAAAAACACTATCATCATGCAATGGAAGTATTAGGTGGCGACTGGGATCCAAGTGCTATTGTTTATGAAACAATTCGCTTAGGTTCAAAAGGACCAACTGTTAAAGCAGTACAAGAAGAATTAGAAATTGGTGCAGACGGAATTTTTGGACGTGGCACTGAAGCACATGTAAAAGCGTGGCAAGAAGAAAATGGACTTACACCGGATGGTGTTATGGGTCCTAAATCACTTGCTATGATGTTTGGGGAATAAAAATGAAACTGTCAGGGATACTTTTAATTGTTATAATAACTATGGGCGGTATCGGATACTGGTATTACACTGAAACTCAGAAAACCATTTCTGTGCTGACTGAAAATAATGCTAAATTAGAACTGGCAGTAGCAACCAACGAAGAAACAATCAAAACAATGGCGGCGGATTTTGCTGCCGCCAATGAAGAGTTAAGAAAAGTAAATGAGGAATTTGCTAACATTCGTCGACAAAACCAGCAACTTGCTAATAAATTACAAGAAATTGATATGACAGCAGCAGCTATTGCAAATCCAGAAGGCATCGAACGTGCTGTAAATAGAGGTACATACAATGCAGGCAGATGTTTTGAATTACTAAGCGGAGCCGAATTAACAGAGGATGAGAAAAATGCAGAAAATGCAAGGTCTTTTAACAAAGAGTGCCCTTGGCTTTATGATGATTATAAGTCTCGCGGCATGCTCAACGACCCCACAAACGATACAAGTAACCAGCAAACCGATTGATAAACCGGAACTAGTTCTACCGCCTGTTGACGAAGTTAATATGCGCCGTGTTGAGTGGATTGTTATCAATGAATCTAACATCGAAGAAGTAAGAGCACGCCTTGAAAGCGAAGGCAAAGCATTTGCATTTTACGCACTAACAGGTGATGGATATGGTAAACTAGGTTTAAACTTTTCAGACATTCGTGCTTTAGTACAACAGCAACAGCAGATTATACTAGCATACGAAAACTATTACAAAGAAGCAGAACAAGCACTTGATGAAGCTGAGGCGCAACGTCAAGAAAATACATCACAACCATCAGAAGAAAATAGCGGATTCAATCTATTTAATTAATCAATAAAAGGGCAAATATTATGAGGGTAATAAGTATCTCGCTACTTCTAGCGACTTTTATATCTGCATGTGGAGTAACAGACTCTAACGGCATACCTATACCAGAGCTTAGACCTAATATATTAAAAGTAAGCTCTGGTAATCCAGCATCAACAGCATACAATTATTACGGATTACACGAAGCATCTAACAGATCAGAATTAAAAGACTTTATCGGTGTTGATCCTGTTCGCACAGAATGGTGTGCTGCATTTGTAAATGCGGTATTAAACGAAAGCGGAATAGTAGGTAGCGAAAGTGTTAGCGATGTTCCTCTAATGGCTAGAAGCTTTTTGGAATGGGGTATCGAAGTAGATAAAAATGATATCCAAGCAGGAGATATTGTAGTGTTTCCGAGAGGAAATCAAGGATGGCAAGGGCATGTAGGATTTTTCCTAAGAAGTGTAAAAGTTGGTGATGTTGAGTACTATTACATCTTAGGTGGGAATCAGTCAAATAAAGTAAGCGTGGAATCATACAGAGCTAGTAAGGCCTTAGGAATAAGACGTAATTCCGTATAAATACGTTTAGCGTATGAAGGGGCAATTTATGGGCATTGTAGAAAAATTATTTGACGATACGCTGTGGATTTATACAGCAATTTTGGGCTCACTAGTCGGTGCAGCCTTTTTAGCATATTTTAAGGATACTAGAGCAGGTCTTTGGTGTTACGCTAAACTAGATCAAACACTTGATTATCTAGTTGAGCGTTGGGGGTTAACGTGGTTTGAGCAACCGACTGATGCGTGGCGTAAAAAGTATCCTTATGTTACTAAGAAAATAGATGAACTAGAAGAAAGAATCAAAACCTTGGAGGGCAAAAAATGATTAAAGATCTAAGTTTCAAAGACAGAAGTTTACTATTTGCTAAGTTAGCTTCTATCGCATATAAAGATGATCAAAAAGAAGTAAAAAAACTTGTTAAACCTTTGGGATTTACAGAGGTTGAATTTTATGACAAACACGGTGCTCAAGCATACAGATTTGCAAGTAAGGATGATATGGTTATTGCTTGCCGTGGAACACAACCAACACAATTTAATGATATTGCAGCAGATTTAAAAGCATTACCAGTAATAGCAGAGACCATAAGCCGTGTGCATCAAGGCTTTAAAGCAGAGGTAGACGAGTTATGGCCTATGGTAATGGCAGATCTTATGTCAAAACAACCAAAACAAGACTTATGGTTTTGCGGACATAGCTTAGGTGCAGCAATGGCAACTATTATGGCAAGCCGTTGTCTGTACAACACAAAAGTTCCTGATCCTGTAGAATTATATACATACGGTTCTCCAAGAGTAGGATGGAAAAAATATTGCGTACACCTAGGAGTAGAGCATCACAGATGGGTAAACAACAACGATGTTGTTACAAGAGTGCCTTTGAAAATTATGGGTTATACACATCACGGTACAGAGCATTATATGAATGCTTATGGCGAAGTACGTAAAATGTCAGGATGGCAAAGAATGAAAGATCGCTGGCGTGGTTTTGCGATGGGCTTGAAACAAGGCGGCATCGATAACTTTAGTGATCACAGTATTGGTAATTATATTGCTAACTTAGAAAAAATGGAGGGTTAATATGCCACGTAAAAAAGCAGAAGAATTAAAAAGTAATGGCGGACCGGGAAAAGCTGCACCAGTAGATAAGCCAGCACCGAAACCAGCAGCAGCGGCTCCGAAACCAGCAGCAGCACCTGAAGTGTCGTACTCAATGAAAGAAGACGCGGCACCAGCAGCATCAATGGGCGGATGGCATCCTGCTGATACAAACGGAGACGGTCATGTAAGTGCAGAAGAAGAAGCAATGTATCTTGAATTCAAGCGTAAAGAACTTGAAGACCAAGATGCAATGCGTGATGCACAGCGTAAAATGTCTTGGTTTGCACTATTTGGTATGCTACTTTATCCATTTGCAGTAGTACTAGCAACATGGTTAAGTTTAGAGCAAGCAGCAAGTGTACTAGGATCAATGGCAGCAACATATTTCGTTTCAGTTGCAGCAATTGTTATGGCATTCTTTGGTGCTCAAGCATATACCGGTAAAGGTAAAAAGTAAAACCATTACCATAAAACCTTAATAGTCCATGCGATAAGTAATTGTATGGACTATTATTCTATTTTAGGTGTAGGAAAAAATGCTTCCGATAAAGAACTAAAGAGCGCATATCGTAAACTTGCTATGCAAAACCATCCTGATAGAGGCGGTGATGAGAAGAAGTTTAAAGAAATTAACGAAGCATACGATACACTAAAAGATCCACAAAAAAGACAAGCATACGACAATCCGCAAGTTAATATGAACTCTTCGGATTTTACAAATGCCTACGGAAACTTTGATGACATTTTTAACTCAATGTTTAGAAATGCACGAGGAAGACCTCAGCCAAAAAATAGAGACATACACGTATCAGCTAGTATCGAATTGAGGGATGTTTTATATGGACGATTATTAATATTTGAGTATAGGTTGCAAAGTGGAAAAAATGAAAGAGTAGAAATCGAAGTTCCTCGAGGTGTTGGCGATAACCAAATGATTAGGTATAGAGGTTTAGGCGATGACGGAAATCCAAGAGTGTCTAGAGGAGATCTAATTGTAAAGTTTATTACTACTCCATTAAAAAAATGGCGCAGAGATGGACAAAATTTGCATACAACGATAGACATTTCTGCATTTGATGCTATACTAGGTATAGAGACTGAAATTGAAACACTTGATTCAAGAAGATTAAATATTAAAATACCTGCAGGAACAAATCCAGATACTGTTTTAAGCATTGCTGGATATGGTTTACCGTATCTTAATGATAGTCGAAGAGGAAATATTTTTGTTAAAGTAAGGGTTATTGTTCCAAAAATAAAAGACGATGCCCTGTTAGATAAGATTAGGAATATAAGAGATGGAATTAGTTAAATCACCGAATGAATGGTTACAGAAGGTAGTAAAGCCATTTGACTTTGATGCTTTAGATGCTAAAGATATAGGTGAGAAGATGGTAGCACTTATGCAAACTCTAAGTGGACTAGGAATGAGTGCAAATCAAGTTGCACTTGATGCTCAAATTTTTGTAATGAGACCTATATTGTTAGAAGATAAAACTCCTTTAGTTATTATCAATCCTGAAGTAACTTCTGCTAGCAAAGAAACTGAGCTAATGATAGAAGGATGTTTGAGCCATCCCGAATTATTTCTGCACGTAAGAAGACCTAAATATATTACTGCCAAATATCTTGACATAAATGCTAAAGAATGTATAATAGAATTATATGATATTGATGCACGTTGTTTCTTACACGAGTTTGATCACCTTAATGGTATTGAATACACCGATCGTGTAAGTAAACTTAAACTGGACCGAGCGTTGAAAAAACAAAATAAATTAAAAAAGAGGAAAGTGAATGGTTGAACCTAGTAAAGAACTACAATTAGTGTTCGAAAAAGCAATCAAGGATGCACAAAAATTAAAGCACGAATACTTGACACTAGAGCACTTGCTATTTGCAATGCTATGTGACGAGAATCTCGAAAAAATTATTGAAGGTTATGGATCTGATCCTCTTTTTATTAAAAAGAACTTAGAAAATCATCTTCGTAATAATTGCGATGATATCAAAATTGAATCTGAAGATTTTAAACCCAAGAAAACTCAAACAGTTGAACGTTGCTTAAATCGAGCATTTACACAAGTATTGTTCCATGGACGTCAGCAAATTGAGTTAGCCGACGTTCTTATTGCAATACTTGGTGAAAAGAAAAGTATCGGTTGTTATTGGTTAGAGAAAGCAGGAATTGAAAAACAAAAATTCTCTAATTACATAAATGCAGAAATGGAAGACGACTACGAAGAGGAAGAAATTAGCGGTGCAGCCCAAAAAGCATTAAGAGCATTTACTGACAACCTTAATAATCGTGCTAGCAAAGGAAAAATTGATCCTGTAATCGGCCGTGAAGAGGAAATTGAAAGCATTTCTCTTGCACTAGGTCGACGCAGTAAAAACAATGTTATTCTTGTTGGTGATCCTGGTGTAGGTAAAACTGCTATTGCAGAAGGTCTTGCTTGGAAAATTGTAAACGGAAACGTGCCTGAGTTCCTAAAAGATTATGAAGTGTATAATCTTGACATTGGCGGCATGCTTGCTGGTTCAAAATATCGTGGTGATTTTGAAGAACGTCTAAAATTAGTTATTCAAGCACTAACTAAAAAAGGCAAAACAATTATGTTTGTTGACGAAGCACATATGATGAATGGTGCGGGTGCTGGATCAAAAGACAGTTCAAACGATCTTGCTAATATGCTAAAACCTGCTCTTAGTAAAGGAGATATAAAGGTAGTTGCTTCTACTACCTGGGAAGAATATCGCAAGTATTTTGAAAAAGATCGTGCTCTAATGCGTCGATTCCAACGTGTAGGTGTAGACGAACCAAGTGTTGAAGTAACAAAAGACATTTTACGTGGAATTAAAAAATATTACGAAGAATTCCACGCAACTGAAATTACAGAAAGTGCTATCGAAGCAGCCGTTAAACTAAGTGTTAAGTATCAGACTGACAAGAAACTACCAGATAAAGCAATTGACTTGATTGACGTAGCGTGTTCTCGCTTTAATCTAAAAGAAAACGTAGAAGAAAAACGTATTAGTAGAGAAGAAATTGAATTTGAACTCGCGAAGATGGTTAATATTCCAGTAGAAACTATCAGTCAAAAAGAAACCGACAATCTTATAAATCTTGAAAAGAACCTTAAAGGAACAGTATTCGGACAAGACGAAGCAATTGAATCAATTGTTGATAAAATACTTGTAAGCCAAGCAGGTCTTAAACCAGATGATAAGCCTATTGGTAGTTTTATCTTTATGGGTCCAACTGGTACAGGTAAAACAGAAACTGCTAAACAATTGTCTGAACAACTAGGTGTTAAACTTGTTCGTCTTGATATGAGTGAGTATCAAGAAAAGCATAGTGTTGCTAAGTTGATTGGTTCTCCACCAGGATATGTTGGTTTTGAAGATAGTGCTGGCATCCTTATTACTAAGTTACAAGAACATCCTAACTGTGTATTGTTGCTTGACGAGATTGAAAAGGCACACCCAGATGTTTCTCAAATCTTATTGCAACTTATGGACAATGGTAAGGTAACAGGCTCTGACGGGAGGGAAGCAGATGCTCGTAACTGCACACTTATTCTTACAACAAACCTAGGTGCAAAAGCCGCAGAGAAAAACACCATTGGATTTAGCACAGACAATGATTACGACTACGAAGATACAGAACTTAAACGTTTCTTTAGTCCAGAATTCCGTAATCGTCTAGATGGCATTATTACTTTTGCACGTTTAAGCAAAGAAGTAATGATGAAAATTGTTGGAAAATTCTTGCTTGAACTTAAAAATATGGTTAAAGAAAAAGGTGTCGATATCGAAGTTACTGACGAAACATTAGATGCACTAGTAGAAAAAGGATTCGATCCTAAAATGGGTGCAAGACCATTACAACGTGTAATCGATAACGAAATTAAACGTCCTCTTTCAAGATCATTACTTTTTGGAGATCTTAAAAATGGTGGAACTGTAACTATTAATTATAATGCAGAAGAAGATAAATTTGTATTAGAGTCTTACAAGTCTAAAACTGCTTTAGAGGTACCATATGATGGTTAAAAAATATACTACTCGAAAGCTTTGGTATAACAAATTTATGTATAAAATTAATTTGAGGAATCCTATTAATAAAATTTTCTCAACACGTTACGGTAGATACTCGCAGTTGGAGTTTGCGTATGAGTGTTTAGAAGAATTAGACTTTTTATACAAGTCAAATAATCCTTTGCAACTAAATGGTTATAGAAATAGAGTAGAAGAATACTCTACTGATGACTATTTCTATGCTAAAAAATTAGTAGAAAAATTTGAAGAGTTAGATTCTTACAGATTACGAATTGATTATTATGCACTAAGCATTTATTTAGAAAACGAAGAAGATTTAGACAGCATACTAAATGATCCAAGTATTAAACCCTATGTTAGAGAAGTACATAAGCCGAGAGAACAAGATATTTCTTCGTTCTTAGATGATGCATCTGTTTACATTTTAAATGAGCCGTTACCTTACGAATATAGAGTGCATATTAAATCAGGAAAAAATCCTGAACTTGCTGATTGGTTGGAAAACAATAAAGATAAATCAAGAATAACAGAAAAGGCACTCGAAAATTTAAGAAATTATCAATGGTGTAATTGTTATTTTTATCTTCGAGATTCAAAACTTATGCTATTAATAGAAATGTTATCTAAAAATAGTATCGGTAAAGTCGAACGATTAGTCTATAAAGGTAATACAGATAAATAACTGTATGCCAGTAAATAGTGAAACAATATTAACAACACAAACATACGATGTACTTGGAGATCCGACACAAACTGTAACAGGAGACAAGTACAGAGGTGACGGATACTATGGACGTAGCGATGGTCTGCACACCGTACAGTATTCTTATGATAGTTTTTCAGGAACTATAAAAATTCAAGGAACACTTGCAATCGATCCTGCTGAAGCAGATTGGTTTACAGTGCATGACTATACAGCCACAACTGAAACGTCAAGTAAAATTGCAAATTTTACTGGAAACTATGTATGGGTAAGAACTGTAATAGAGTTTACAGAAGGCACAATTAATTCAGTAATTTTAAATCATTAAAGGGTAACGCTATGGAACACTTTGTAAGAATAGTAATGGAAAAACAAGAAAATGCTCAACTACTAGACGAGAGTATTTTTGCAGAACAAGAAGTTTACGAAACCGAACAAGGTGCTACAGTATACGAAATTGCACTTCCTCGTCAACTAAGCGAAGAAGAATCAGATGAATATGCTAACCGTTTAGCAGACTATATGTTTGAACAAGGTTACGATGACTTTGACATTGAAATTTCGTCTGAACTAGGTGAAGATATTACAGAAGAAACATACGACGGCGATGATTTCTTCTTAGAATACGGTGTTATGTGGTTCAACGAAGATGACGAAATGGACGAAGCGGAATATCAAGGTCGTAAAGTTAAACTAGGCAAGCCAATGCGTGGCGATGTTAAAAAGTTTAAAGTGTATGTTAAGGATCCTAAGACTAAAAACGTTAAGAAAGTTAACTTTGGTGATCCTAATATGAAGATTAAAAAGAGTAATCCAGCACGTAGAAGAAGTTTCCGTGCTAGACACAACTGTGACAATCCTGGTCCACGCACTAAAGCACGTTACTGGAGTTGCAGAAAATGGTAAAAATTGTAGAGTTTACACAACCAATCGATGATTCTTTACCATTTAATCCTGCAGAGGATTTAATGGTTTTTATGAAGAACGATCCGGTGATTTATCGCAAAAGTTTGTTTCCAGCGTTAAGTAAAATGAGCGATTGTTATAGAAATAAAGAAGAATTTAGCTTTGCAGAAACAATGCGTCCAGTAGTTGTTGATGCAGCAAAACAATATTGTAAAAAATACAATATGCCCAAGCCAGCAGGCGTTATGTTTCCTCCTAGCGATATTGATAATATTATCGAACGTTTAAAAGAAGAAGAACTGGAAGAAGTTTGTAAGGGAACTTATTAATGAGATTTTCAGAATTCCGTCCAATTTTAACAGAAGCAAAAGTAGGTAGAGAATATCAACATTTAGAAGACCTTGTCTTTATTGAAGGTTCTAAAGGTGCAATGAAGGCAGCTGATACCTTAGAAAAAATGGGTTCTGACAGTTCAGACATTGCTATTAAATGGGACGGTTATCCTACTATGTATTATGGTCGTGACGAGAATGGCGATTTTGTACTTGTAGGTAAAAACGGCTGGGGAAGAAATAAGTCAACTAGTGCAGAAGATCTTAAAAAGTTTATTTTAAGCACAGGAAAAGGCGAAGACTGGCGTGAGCGTTTTGCAAACGAAATGGCTGGCATATTTGATGTTATGAAAGAAGCTACTCCGGAAGGTTTCCGTGGTTATATTTACGGTGATATATTATATCATCCTGGAAAGCCATACGAAATAAAAGACGGAAGTATAGAATTTACCCCTAATAAAGTTACATACACAGTGAGCAAAAATAGCGAACTTGGTAAACGCATAGCAGGTAGTAAAGTTGGTGTTGTTGTCCACACAAAAATTAACGAATTTGGGGGTAAAGCTGGAAAACCTATTTCAGATGTAAATGAACTTAATTCAGAAGGTGCTGTTGTTCTAGGACAAACTTATGTAACACATCAACCTAGTGTAGATACAAGCGAAGTTGAAGAAATTAGAAGTATGGCAAAAAGACATGCTGGAATAATGGATAAGTTCTTAGAAGGACAAGCTGGATTAAGTAATGTTCCTGGGATTATTTACACATATATGAATCAAATGAGTAAAGTACAAAAGCTAGGAGACATTGAAAACGGGTTCTTTGATTGGCTAGAAACATCAAAAGTTAGCAAAAATCAACAAGCAAAATTAGCAGCTATGAACGAAACAATGCCTAATGCACTTCCTGCTATTTTTGGTCTTGTTAAAAAAGTAATGACTGTTAAAGATCATATTATCAATCAACTTGACGATGCTGATACTGATGTTAAACAATCAACACAAGGTGAAAAGGGAGGCGAAGGCTACGTTGCTCTTGATACTAAAACTAAACTAGTACCAAGATCACGTTGGCAACCGAACTAAGTTATGTTATTAAGAGAGTTATTTGAAGGGAAAGCAAGACGTATTGTAGCTGTAATGCCAGGCGGTTTCCATCCATTCCATCCTGGACATAAAAGTTTATATGACTGGGCAGTAAAAACATTCGGTCAAAAGAATGTTTATGTTGCAGCAACTAACGATACTAAAGCAAGACCGTTTCCGTTTGAAGTTAAAAAGAAACTAGCAGCAATGGCAGGTGTTCCTGAAAGTAACTTTATGCAGGTTAAGTCACCTTTTAACAACAGAGAGTACGCAGATCTATTAGACGGAGACACAGCACTAGTATTTGTTCGAAGCCAGAAGGATAAAGCTGAACAGCCGCTTCCAGATCAAACTAAAAAGAATGGCGAGCCAGGATACTTGCGTAGTTACACAGGTAAAGATCTAAACACAGCAGATGAAATGGGCTATATGGCATATGGTCCTACTATTAACTTTGACTTTTCAGGTATGCAGATTAAAAGTGCAAGTGAGCTAAGAGCTACTTGGCCTGAAATGTCAGACGAAGATAAACTAAAGGCTGCTAAACTTATGTACGGTAATGGTGCTCCTGTTGCTGTAAAATTGTTAAATCAAGCACTAGGTGATCCTGAAGCACCAGTCGGCGAAGATGCGTCACCAGACGAAGAAGATGAATTCCACAGAAAACTAGACAAACTTGTACATAAAACATTTGGTCATAGTTCAGACGAAAAGAAAAAGAAGAAAAAAGAAGTAGATGAAATTTGGGGATATGCTGCTGGTAAATCTTCTAAGAAAGCTACAGTTAAAAAGAAAAAAGAAAAGTTTGAACCTAGCATACAAGACAAGATTGCAGCAAGACGCAAAGCAGCAGCTAAAGGAGATAAAGACGCATGGAAATCGAAGATCTCCAACACTTAGCAGGTATACGTAACAAGTACACAGGTTACAAGTTATACCAAGTAGAAGAAAATTTATCAATATCAGGTACTGAAAAAAAGAAAATCGAACGTGAGAAAAATATACAACCTGGTACAGATGAGTGGTTTAAACTATGGTTCAGTTTACCAGGACTAACAGGTAACAATGGATTTCGAGGGCGTAAAAAATGATAGGATCAAAAAGAGAATGCAAAACATGTGGACACGATTGTCATTGTTATTCTCCAGATTGTCCTAAATGTGTAAATGACGTATGTACTAAATGTAACTGTAAAGAAGATAAAAAATGAGAATGTTTTTTAAAAGAATATGGAGAAGTTGGAACCCTTGGTACGTGTTAGAAGTAACACATCGTGGCAAGGATCGTCGTATTATTGTAAAAGATTTTAAAAAGAAAACACCCAAGTTACTGAGCGGAACAAACGCAGACGGAGAGTGGTTCGAACTTAAATCAGACACACCTATGGATTACTACGTAGAAGAGTTTAGGGACGATCTAAAATGAAAATCTATGATCTAGACGAAGCTGTAGGAAGAATTGTTAAAGGTGTTAATACAACAGCTGATGTAGGACCAAACGAAATTAAAAAGCAAGCAGCAAAATTTGGTAACACTGTTGACAAAGACGGAAAGCCTCCTACACTAAGTTCTAAGGTAAAAGGCAAGTCAACTAACGTACTATTCAATCTAGGATTAACTGAAGGTTATAAGTTACAACTAGAAAGAGATAAAAAAATGCTTGTGTTGCATATTAAAAATACTGAAACAGGGCATCGCACAGAAGTACGTGGCAAACTAGGCTACGAAAGCGGTAACTATGATCCTAATGACGACTTACATCAATTGTTAGATACTATAGGTAAGAGTGCAAATATAGCAGAATTAATCAACGGCGAAGTTGTAACTATTAATCCAAAGCATCCTGATGCTGAAAAGGCAAAAGCAGCAACAGATAAAGCTTATAGTGAACGTTTTACTCCTATGGAACTTGCTCTTATGGAGGGCGGACATAGTATAGAAGAAACAACTAAAAAACGCAGTGATTTATTTGCACAGTTAGAAAACTTTGCAGATGGTAAGAAAAAAGGCAAAAGCAGACCAGGGCGTGTAAAACGTGCAGGTGCTAGTTGCAATGGTAGTGTTACAAGTTTAAGAAAACGAGCCAAGAATAGCTCAGGTGAGAAAGCGAGGATGTATCATTGGTGCGCAAACATGAAGTCGGGACGGAAGAAAAAGTAGTAGAACTATATCCGAACAATAGTGGCATAGAAACAAGTCATTATGTTGCTAAAATAAAAGAACACGAAGCTCGACGAGCAAGCACAAATGAACGTCAGAATTATTGGAAAACATACCAAAAATACTTAAAATGACCTTACCAACAAGTTTGCACATTGAGCCGACTACTGATTGCAATGCTCGGTGCCCCCAATGTATGAGACACAGCGGAGCAAGTCCTAATTTAAAAGAAGGTTTGTCTATAACTGAATGGTCAGCAAAGGACATAGCTAAGACGCTTGACGATCCGTATTTCAAAAACTTAAAAAAAGTTTTAATTAATGGAAATTATGGAGACATAGTTAAGCATACTCATCCTAAAGAATTTATTAACGAATTTTTAAAAAGAAATATAGAAGTACACATTAATACTAACGGTGGAGCACAACATATTAATTTTTGGAAATGGTTAGGAACTAATAACGTCTTAATTGAATTTGGTATAGATGGTCTAGAAGACACTCATCATTTATATAGACGAAATACTAGATTCGATGTTATAATTAATAATGCTAAATGTTTTATTAACGAAGGCGGAACTGCTATATGGACTATGAATGTTTTCCGCCATAATGAACACCAAGTAGATGACTGTAAAATGTTAGCAAAAGAATTAGGATTTAAAAAATTTAAAGCAAGATCTTCAAACAGATTTTGGAAAGATCATTTAGATGTTTTAGATAAAGATTATAAAAAACTATATACAATATATCCTGCTACAAAGGTTATAGATTATGACGGATAAAATAGATTGCTTTGCTAAAAAAGAAAATAGTGTATATCTTTCTGCAGATAAAAAATTGTTTTATTGTTGCTGGTCAGCGTTTGACTATCAAGAAACTCAAATACTAAATACAGATAGTAGTTTTACAGAAAGATTTTTTAAAGAAAAGAAGTTTGACAACGACTTTAATGATGTAACAAAGTTTTCTGTTAATACAATAGTAGAAAAAGGCATTTTTAAAGAATACGAAAACTCCTGGTCTGATGTACCTTTTAGAGAATGTAATAATACTTGTAGAGTTAAGTCTGGTACGCACCATAAACAAAGGAAATTAACAGATGAAAATTAGAGATTTACTAGAAGGTAGGGATTGGGAAAAATCCGTTGCTGCTGATTTAAGAGCAAAGTTTGCTAAAACGAAGCCTGTACAAAAGTCAAAAGGAAAAGCATACGATATAAATGATCCACATGCTGATAAGAGCACAATTTGGAAAAAAGGTTTTGCTGATGGTAAAACAGGTAAAATGGATCCTAAGGCTAGTGATGCATACGGTCCACGCACTAGCGAGTATGAAGACGGGTATAAAGCAGGACTAAACGAAACCGTTGCTGGAGATATTGGTTCTAGTATGGGTGGTGGGAACGGCTTTGTCAATGGTGGACCTGGTATGGTTACACGCACTAAGAAAAAGAAATCCAAAAGTAAACGTCAAAAATAAACTACAAATAAGTATTGTTAATGCAAACATTAACACATTCAGATCCTTCTCATAAAGACTGGTTTATCGTAAATTGGTGCTTAGGCAACACTTGTAATTTTAATTGCAGTTATTGTCCTGACATCTTACACGATGGATCAACTAAGTGGCCTGACATTTCTTATGTAGAAAGGTTTGTTAATAAAATAAAAACATCTTTTCCTAATAAAAAGCTCTACTTTGAATTTACTGGTGGAGAAATTACGCTTTATAAACACTTTGATCAGTTGTGTAAACTTTGTTCAGATAACAATATTAAAGTAGGACTGATTAGTAATGGTAGTAGATCATTAAGGTGGTGGGAAGCTAACAAAAAATATTTTAGTTCAATTAATTTAAGTTTCCATCATGAGTATGCAAACAAAGATCATTTTATAGATGTAGTTAAAATACTGCACAATGATCTTCGAACCCATGTAAATATTATGATGGATCCTAAGAATTTTGATTATTGTTATGATGTTGCAGATACTATAAAAGACTTAGGTAATTTAACAATATCGTTGCAACCGTTGTTATATGATTTAAGTGGAGACTTATATCCATATACTGACGAACAGCATCAATTAATAAAAGATCAACAAAAAAATATCAAAGATAAAGTCATAAAAACAAAACGTTTTCCTTATTTGAGAGGAAAAATGACGTACAAAGATGTTGATTACGGAGCCAACGAGCTAGTTAATTCTAAAATGAATAACTGGAATGGATGGAATTGTCATATTGGCATAGAACAACTTATTGTATTCCTTGACGGTAAAATTAGTAGAGGCTGGTGCGGCGTTGGTGGTAATATCGGAAATATATTTGATGATAAATTAGAGTTACCAAACGAGCCTATATTGTGTAACAAGGATTGGTGTCATTGTAATTTTGATATTACTTGTACAAAGGAAAAGATAAATACACTATAATGCGAATTACGGAGTTTTTCAATGAAAGAAAATGAGATCAAAGAGGGTTTAGGTGACCTTGCAGATCGTGCAGAACGTGACCACGAAGTGCAAATGGCTCGTGCTGATCTATATAAGATTGCAAAGTATGCTATCAAACTACACGATATGCTAAAAGGTGTTTCTGAAGAAGAAGGTATTGAAGGCTGGCAACAAGCTAAAATTACCAAAGCAGCAGATTACATGGGAAGTGTCTATCATAGTTTAGATTACGAACAAGCAACAGGCGAACTAGGAGAAGCAAAGGATACACATTGTTCAGACAAATGCTGTGGATCTGATGTTAAAGCAGAAGATTGTACATGTCCGCCGACTTGTAAGCACTGTAACTGCAATGCTGTTAACGAAGGTAAGTTCAAGTCTGCTGCACAACGCAAAGCTATACACGCAGCAAAAGCATCAGGTAAAAGAAGTAAGAAGAAGTTAAGAGACAGCGATTACAAAAGCTCTTTAGCTGCAAAACTTGCAGAACGTACACTTACTAAGGACGAATCAAAAAAAAAGAGAAATACGTTAAAGGTATGAAGAAAGCCAAAGGCGATTTTAAAAAACGCTATGGCAAAGATGCAGAAGCAGTAATGTACGCAACAGCAACTAAAATGGCTAAAGAATAATGGATTATCACGCACTACAACAAAAACTATTTGCATTGGATCCAAGTGATCCTAGAGAAGACCTTGCAAAATTAAAAGCGCAAGCTGGACAGCCTATAGATAATGTAGCACCTACAACAAATTATCTACAAGAAAGTGCAGAAGTGACCGAAGGTAGTTTAGGCTTGGATAAAGATTATTCCATAACAGATTTTGCAGCACTTGCTGGTGTAAGATTAGACGAACGACAAAAAACAGGTTCTAGTGGTCAAGCAAAAGGATCAGATCCTTGGCCAACTGCGGAACCTGGGCGTACAGAACATCCTCTAAAAGATAAACTTGTTGGAGATAGTATAGACAACGATCTTGAAGAAAATCCAACAGCAGGTGATGCGTTTAGACAAGGCTTTGACAAATATAATAAAATTGATGCATTGGCTCCTATGAGCTTTGATAAAAAAGAAAAAACTCCTAAAAAAGAACCTAAGGAAAAACCTCAAGCAGATAAAGTAACTCCAGACGCTCAACCAAAAGAAGATTGGCCTGTTAGTGACAACGGTTATGTTCTTAAAAAAGGAGATAACGTTACCTATACTAATTCAACAGGACAGAAAAGAACTGCACCTGTAATAGGTTTGTTAGTAAATCAAAAAGATGGTAAAGGAAGACCGCAGATAAAGCTCACTCTAAAAGGAGCAAATTTTGCTATCAGCAGACAACAAATAACAGATGTAAATGGAAAACCATTTACACTAAAAGATGCTGCCAAGGGAACCGGAACTATTAAAGATAGTTTATTAAAAGCACTAGAAGCATACAAAGATAAGCCAAAAATTAAACCACGTGATCCAAATGCACAAACTATGCAAGATTTACGCAAAAGTGGTGCAATGGGCGCACACAAAGATAAGAAAAAAGTTTTACCACGAAAAGAAAAACACAAAGGTAAAATAATGGGCGAGTCATATACCAAAGTTGATGGCATGGACGCCGAAGCGTTACGTAAAGAATATGCTAAAGATTGGGAAATACGTAAAGGAAAATATCTATATAAGAAAGTAGCGTTTGACGATTACAACACTGTACTACGTTTCTTAATGGTTATCGAAAAACCACAGATTGAATTAGATCATTTTGCAGATATCAAGTTCTTTTATAACGAAGTAGAGCTTGTTGTATACACACACGATACAAAAGGCCTTACAACGGATGATTTTAAATTAGCTGTTCAAATTGATATGGCATTAGATCGTATGGGAGCAAAAGAGATCGGATGATACTTCAGAACTTATACCCTAAGTTCGATCCAGATCCATTTCTTCGCAAACCAATAGCACGACTACAAGTCGAAACACTTCCATTTAAAGATTTTGACAAGGACGGTTACGAGGTTCCAACTCCTTTAGAACATTTGCACTACGAAGCAAACGGTGTTAAACTCAACAGAGAAATACAATATCATATTGCTCCGGTGCAAGAATGGTACACGGACGTAGAACAAAGCGAACACGGGCTTGTACTAGATCACTGTATGCTATTAACTCGTTATGCGTTTGCCGGAGAAGCAAGAGAGCAAATAGAAGAAGTATGCAAAAATCGCCCAATACTTCAAAAATTGCTAAACATTAAACCCAAATGGGGTATTGATTTTAGTTTGGATTTTGTTACACACGACATTGTAATGGAAGTGATACACATAGAACAAGATTTTGACAATGTAGAATCTGCCTATGCTGCAAAAGAACGTCTAGAAAAAATTATAGACGACACTGATTGGTATGACGGTGCAATGCGTTTATACCAACGTAAGGACGAATGGGAAAATCTAAGTTCAGACGATCATTCGGATTATAAAGCACAGTTCTTTGGATGGGAACGTGCTTTTGACAATAAAAAAGTATTTTCTACTTGACAATTACCTAAATATACCATATAATTATACTAAACTAACAATAGGAGATCTATATGAGTGACCGAGTCTACGGACCAGAAGAAAAAGCAAAACTCGAACGACTAGTACGTGAAGGTGTGACTGTACTACAAGAAGTAGAAGATTTGCAGACAGGACTAAAAGATACTGTTAAGGCAGTTGCAGAAGAACTTGATGTTAAGCCTAGTCTAATTAACAAAGCAATTAAAATTGCTAAAAATCGTGATTGGGAATCACATGCTGATGCTCATGAGGATCTTGAAACACTTATTGCAACACTAGGTTATGATAAGTGAACAAAGTAAGGCAATTTATAAAAGATAGTTATAACTTTTCGCCAATTGCTTTTTATGCAGAAATGGCTGAGGCTACATTATTAATATGTGCCTCAGCTGTTCTAACATTTACAGTGTTAGATCCTGCAACTAAAATTTTTATTCCCATGTATTTGGTAGGAAGTATTTTAGGTGTGATAAGTGCAGTTATTAGAAAAGCAGCGTTTGTTATTGTGCTATGTAGTTGGTTTGTAATTATGAATTCAATTGCACTGGTACAGTTGTTTGTATTGTAATATATACATAGAGTCGTCCACTTACGGACAGGTAGATGGTAAGTTGGCCATAAGCAACAGGAGAACTAGATGCCATATGTAGATGCGATGTTTGATCGTGATCAAGATATTATTCGAGTAGTCGAACGCCGCGATGGAAAGCGACATTTCCACGAATACCCTGCAAAATATACGTTCTATTATGAAGATCCTCGAGGCAAGTACAAGAGTGTGTACGGAGATCCTCTAAGTCGTATTGTTTGTAAGAACACAAAAGACTTTCGAAAAGAAGTTGCTATTAACAAAGGCAAGAACTTGTTCGAAAGCGACATTAATCCAATCTTCCAATGTTTGAGTGAGAACTATCTCAACCAAGATGCACCTAAACTAAACATTGCGTTTTTCGATATTGAGACAGACTTTGACCCAGAACGTGGCTTTGCTGATCCAGCAGATCCATTTATGGGCATTACGTCTGTGTCTGTGTACTTGCAATGGTTAGAGACAATGGTGTGTCTTGCTGTTCCGCCTAAGACACTTACTATGGAGCAAGCAGAAAAAGAAGTAGAAGGTTTAGAAGGTGTTGTACTGTTTGAAAAAGAAGCAGACATGCTAAACACGTTCTTAGACTTGATACAAGATGCAGACATCCTAAGTGGTTGGAACAGTGAAGGTTACGATATTCCGTATACTGTAAACCGTGTAAGTCGTGTATTGAGTAAAGACGATACAAGACGTTTCTGCTTGTGGGGTCAGTTGCCTAAGAAGCGTGAGTATGAAAAATACGGGAAGCAAGCAGTTACATTTGACTTGGTAGGTCGTGTACACTTGGACAGTTTAGAACTGTATCGCAAATACACTTATGAAGAACGTCACTCATATCGACTGGACGCAATTGGCGAGATTGAAGTAGGCGAAAACAAGGTACCGTATGAAGGCACACTAGATCAACTATACAACAATGACTTTCGCAAGTTTATTGAATATAACATTCAGGATACTGCACTACTAGACAAACTAGATAAGAAACTACGTTTTATCGACTTGTCAAACAGCATTGCACACGAGAATACTGTACTACTACAAACTACAATGGGTGCTGTTGCTGTTACAGAACAAGGTATTATTAACGAAGCACACAACCGTGGACTGCAAGTTCCTAATCGTCCTAAACGTGATGAGTCAGAAAGCACACAGGCAGCAGGTGCTTATGTTGCGTTTCCTAAAAAAGGATTGCACAAGTACATTGGCTCAATGGACTTGAACTCACTGTATCCGTCAGTGATTCGTGCGCTGAACATGGCGCCAGAAACAATTATAGGACAAATTCGTCCAGAGATTTCAGACGCTCGTGTACACGAAGACATGACACTAAAGAAAAAGTCATTTGCAGGTAGTTGGGAAGGACGTTTTTCAACAGAAGAATACGAAGCAGTTATGGAACAACGCAAAGATATTGCACTTACTGTTGACTGGGAAGATGGACGTTCAGATGTACTAAGCGGCGCAGAAATTTATCAACTTATATTTGATAGTCAAATGCCGTGGATGCTTAGTGCAAATGGTACTATCTTTACCACAGAGTTTGAAGGTGTTATTCCAGGTATCCTAAAGAGGTGGTATGCAGAACGAAAAGAACTACAAAAGAAACTTAAGAAAGCTAAAGATGCAGGCATTGATGCAGAGATTGAGTACTGGGATAAACGTCAACTTGTTAAGAAAATTAATCTTAATAGCTTGTACGGTGCTATTCTTAACCCAGGCTGTAGATTCTTTGATAAACGTATTGGACAATCAACAACCTTAACTGGTAGACAGATTGTTAAGCATATGAGTGCCGAAGTTAATAGTTGTATTACAGGCGAGTATGATCATGTAGGTAAAGCAGTTATCTATGGTGATACTGACTCTGTATACTTTAGTGCATGGCCTGTGCTTAAAGATGATGTCGAAGCAGGCAAACTTGATTTTAACATTGACAAATGTATTGCATTGTACGATCAAGTGTGTGAGCAAGCAAATACTACATTTCCTGACTTTATGGTAAGAGCATTCCATTGTCCTAAGACAAGAAGTGATGTTATTGCAGCCGGTCGTGAGATTGTTGCTAGTTCAGGCTTGTACATTACTAAGAAGCGTTATGCGGCACTAGTAACTGATTTAGAAGGTTTTCGAGCTGACACAGACGGTAAGCCTGGTAAAGTAAAAGCAATGGGTCTAGACTTACGTAGATCAGACACTCCGGTGTTTATGCAGGACTTCTTAAAAGAACTACTACTAATGGTTCTTACAGATACTCCACAAGAAGATGTTCTAGAGCGTATTACACAGTTCCGCAAAGAGTTCCAAGAAATGCCAGGTTGGGAGAAAGGTTCGCCTAAACGTGCAAACAAGATTGGACACTATCAGCGTCTTGAGCAAAAGCAAGGCAAAGCAAACATGCCTGGACACGTTCGAGCAAGTATCAACTGGAATACACTAAAACGTATGAACGGTGACAAATACTCGCAAGAGATTGTAGACGGTATGAAAGTTATTGTTTGTAAACTTAAACCAAATCCGCTAGGATATACTAGTGTAGCATATCCTACAGATGAGCTACGTTTGCCAGAATGGTTCAAAGAATTGCCATTTGATGATGCAGCTATGGCTGAAACTATTATTGACAACAAACTAGACAACTTGATCGGTGTGCTCGACTATCCACTAGAAGATACAAAACAGCATACTACTTTTAATAGTTTGTTTGACTTTGGAGATTGATATGGAACTAACACCTTTGTTTCCTAAACCAGTAGGTAACACAAAAATAGATAGAGACTTAACTGAAGAAGAGTATAATTTTTGTTTAGAACAAAAAGAAAAATCAGATCTAAATGACGGCAATTTAACATCAACTGATCGATATATTCTCGAATCTAAAGAACTACAAAGTCTTAAAAGTTTTTGCGAGAAAAAGATAAATGAATATTTTGATACAGTGTTTGCTACTAAAACTGATGCAGAACTAACTATTACACAAAGTTGGTTAAACTTTACTGATCAAGGTGGATTCCATCATACTCATTCTCATAATAATAGTTTTTTAAGCGGAGTGTTTTATATTAACACAACAGAAGAAGATAAAATATTTTTCTTTGACAACCAATGGGAGCCATTTGAACTACCGTCAGACAATTATAACATTTATAATTCTAGTTCTTGGTGGTTGCCAGCAGAAACAGGATCATTGTTGATTTTTCCATCTAAACTAGTACATAGTGTTAGACCTTTAGAACAAGATCATACAAGAATTAGTTTGTCATTCAATACCTTTTTTAAAGGAACAATTGGCAGTCATAGAAATTTAACTGAGTTAAAATTATGAAAGTGAAAGTAGAAATAGAAATTGATACAGAAAGCGAACACGACCTAAATACCATTGAAGAATTGATTGAAATGTTAAAACAACTAGCAGAGAATATAAAATGAAGGTAGGATTTACATGTAGTACATTTGATTTGTTACACGCAGGTCATATACAGATGTTGCGTGAAGCAAAAGAACAATGCGACTATCTAATATGCGGATTACAATTTGATCCTAGTCAAGATAGAGCAGAAAAAAACGCTCCTATACAAACTGTTGTAGAACGCTACACTCAACTAAAAGCAGTAAGTTATGTAGACGAAATAGTTCCATACTCTACTGAAAAAGATCTAGAAGATATCTTGACAATGTATCAAATTGATGTTAGAATATTAGGAGAAGAGTATAAAGAAAAGGATTTTACGGGCAAGGATATTTGCAAGAAGCGGGGTATCCAGCTCTACTTTAATAAACGAGATCACCGCTTCTCATCATCAGACTTGCGCAAGCGAGTAGCAGAAAGGGAAAATAATGGTTGAAGGACCTTTTAAGAACGCATTTGACGCAGACACTCACGGCGTAGTTCGTCGTGAGATCACTACATATCGTTATAAAAACGGTATGCTAGTAAAAGAAACAGCAGTGCGTGACTATTACAAAGACGGTGATTATCACGATAGTCAAAACGCAATGCCGCTAGTGGAGAGATAAAATGGGACAACTGCCTGAAGGTCGTAAAGCATTAACAGACAGCGATATGGTTGTGCTGTTACACAATATGGCAAGAGATTTAGAACAGCGTGATCCTAACTACGGTGCTGAAATGCGCCAAACAGCAGATCGTTTTAGCGAACTTGCAAAGGCAGCAAGTGTAGCACAGCATAAGGCACAACAAGGATGAAACTTAGTGAAATTATAGCATGGGGTCTAGCACTTGGTGGCTGGGCAGTAGCAATTGATTATGCAACTGGCGCAGGAGGTATATATACTCATCCTTATGACGAATGTCGTAGTATGTACGAAACACCAGAAGATATTAGTGAATGTGTTTGGATTAAGGAGAATCCGTAATGTGGACACTTTGGATCATAACTAGTGTAATAGGTTTAGACGAACCTAAATATACTCGGTATGCCGAGTACGATAGTAAAATGAGTTGTCAAATAGAATGGCATCTTGTAACTATGGACTTTAAGGAAAACGAGATTGCATACTGTGAAGGGCCAGATGAATAAGTTTATATTTGATGTAGATGGAACACTAACTCCAAGTAGACAAATTGTAGATTCTGATTTTGAGAAGTTTTTCTTAGAATTTACCAAAAACAATAAAGTTTGGTTAGTGACTGGTAGTGATTATCCTAAAACTAAAGAACAATTAGGTAAAGAAATCTGCGATTCTGTTGTTACTGTTTATAACTGTAACGGAAATGATACATGGTTTAAAGGAAAACGTGTTAACAGTTCAGACTGGGTCTTGTCAGAAACTGCACACACGTTTCTAGCTCAGTGCTTAACTGAAAGTGCGTTTAGTTTACGTACAGGACAACACTTCGAACACAGAAAAGGAATGTGTAATTTTAGCGTAATAGGTAGAGGTGCTAATACAGAACAACGTAAAATGTATGTAGAGTTTGATAAATCAATAAACGAACGAAATATAATAAGCGATGCTTTTAATACAATGTTTCCTGATTTACAAGCAACTGTTGGAGGGGAGACTGGAATAGATATTTCTGCTAAGGGTCGAGACAAAAGTCAAATACTATCCGACTTTGACGCTCCATACAGTAAAATACATTTCTTTGGCGATAGAGTAGATCCCGACGGTAATGATTTTCCTCTAGCAAAAGTTTTAAAAGAACATGACGGAAACGTGTATCATGTTAAAGACTGGACAGATACATACAATCTATTAATTGATTTACAGTCAAAAGGTATAGCAAATTGAATATTAATCTATATGGATATGGTTTTGTTGGAAAGGCGCATTACGAAGTACTTCGACACGGCAACTATATTAATATTATAGATCCTAAATATCCTAATTTAGCTGTTCCAGAATTTGAAGAAGAGTGTGCTATTATTTGTGTTCCAACACCTGAACTAAGCACAGGTGCGTGTGACATGAGTAATGTGTATGATTGTATAGAATCTATTTCTAAGAATACTCCTATACTAATTAAAAGCACTATTAGTTTAGAAGGATGGAAGTTTCTTAAAGAAATATTTCCGGATCATAAGCTATGTTTTAGTCCAGAATTTTTACGAGCAGAATCTTACTTAGAAGATATGCAAACTGTAAGCATTATATATCTAAGTGAAGAACACAGTAGTTTCTGGATTAGTGTATTTGAAAAAGTTTTAAATGCTGGATTTATAGTTGCTGATCCAGAAGAACTTATACTTATAAAGTATTTTAAGAATGCATTTCTTGCAACTAAAGTAAGTTTCTTTAATCAAATTTACGACATGTGCAAAGCAACAGGTATTAATTACGATGCAGTAGCACAAGGCATCGCACAGGACGAAAGAATAGGATTCAGTCACATAAACATTACGCCCGAACGTGGATGGGGCGGTGCTTGTTTTCCTAAAGACACTAGTGCCATTATTAATACTGCAAATCAGTACAAGGTAGATTTAAGTTTAATTAAAGAAGCTTGTTCTTATAATAAAAGGATAAGGAAGGAATAGCAAATGAAAATATTAATTACAGGCCATATGGGATTTATCGGCAGTGCATTAATGAATCGATTAGACTCAAAAAAGCACGATATATATGGACTGGATATTAAATGGGCAAATAGAGATTTATTAACTGTCGACTTTACTGAAGATTATGATTTAATTATACACTTAGCAGGTAAAAGCGGAGTACGTGAGAGTTTACAAGACCCTGCAAGTTATTGGATGAATAACGTAGAAGCAAGTCGTAGATTGTTTGAACGTTACTCAGATACACGTATACTGTATGCGAGCAGTTCAAGTGCTTACGAGCCCGATTTGAACCCTTATGCCGCTTCGAAATACATAATGGAAGAATTAGCTGAGAGATATAACTCCGGCAATATGTTAGGTATGAGATTCCATACAGTATACAGCGACAACTGTCCTAGAGAAAACATGTTCTTTAATAAACTAAGGAACGGAACATTAGAATACGTAACTAGACATTATAGAGACTTTATACATTTAGATGATGTACTAGACGCTATAGAAATTTTAATAGAAAAAGATCATGTCAATGGTGTAATTGACATTGGTACAGGGAATCCTGTTAGGATCCAAGACTTAGCACCGGACTTGCCAGTGCGTCTAAATACCCCAGGAGAACGAGAATGGACTTGTGCTAACACAGAAAAAATGAAAGCACTAGGCTTTAAACCTAAATACACAGTAGAAAAGTTCTTGACAAACAACAACTTAGGCAATATAATTAACTTATTCAATGGAGAAACAGTAGAATGAAAGATATTTTGCAAGACGTAGTAGCTCATACTCACGCACTAGGCTTCTTATCATTAGTAAAAGTCACTAACGAAGATGGCACAGCAATTGATTCAATGGCAGAGGACCGCTCTGTGATTTTATCAGCAGTAACACACAATCCTGTAGCAGAGTTTTTAGGCACATTTGGTATGCCTAATCTAGATAAATTATCGCTACACTTAAAAAATCCGGAGTACAAAGACAATGCAAAAATTGAAGTTGTACAGGCAGAACGCAACGGCGAAACTGTTCCGACACATATACACTTTGAAAACGCAGCAGGCGACTTCCAGAACGATTACCGCTTTATGAATAAAGCGATTATTGAAGAAAAACTAAAGACTGTAAAATTCAAAGGCGCTAATTGGAATGTAGAAGTTGCACCGAGCGTAGCTGCTATTAGTCGTATGAAACTTATGAGTGCAGCACACTCGGAAGAACCTAACTTTAATGTTCGTACTACTGATGGTAACTTAGTGTTTAGCTTTGGCGATGCAAGCACACATGCAGGTGAGTTTGTATTCCAACACGGTGTTGAAGGTGCGCTACAGCACACTTGGAGTTGGCCAGTAGCACAAGTACAAGCAATCTTAAATTTGGACGGCGACATTACTATGAGCATTTCAGATCAAGGTGCTATGATGATTTCAGTAGACAGTGGTATGGCCAAGTATGACTATATCCTGCCAGCGCAAAGCAAGTAAATGGGCGAACTAGCAACAGCAATTAGTATACTTGCTCTTATAATTATAGGCTTTTATGTAATTGCAGTAATCGAGATTAACAAAAGAAGATGAATAAAGACTTAACTGCAACACAAAAAGATTATGCTGTTTTTCTTCCTGCGTTAAGTGGCTTTTATGCCACTTACGTAGGCAAACAACGTTTTGACAACTATGTTGATCCGGCTCGTATTCCTAGTAATTTTACCAATGGTGTTGAAAGTTTAAACTATCTAAACAAGCAACAAGGTCTGTTTAACTATCACTGGACACTGTATTCAGCAGGACATGCTGAATTAGATGTAAACAAACACGCACCTAAAGAAGATATGATCCGCAACAGAGATCGTAAAAACAGTTGGGTGCTAGGTGACTCAGGCGGCTTCCAGATTGGTAAGGGTGTTTGGGAAGGTGACTGGAAAGATCCTAACTGTCCTCGTGCTCAAAAGAAGCGTGAGCAGGTTCTTACGTGGATGGATGCTTACATGGATTATGGTATGATACTTGATATTCCTGCGTGGGTAGCACGTTCGCCAGCTGGACAGAAAGCAACTGGTATTACAACTTATATGGAAGCTGTACAAGGCACTTACATTAATAACGATTGGTTTATCCGTAACCGCAACGGTAACTGTAAGTTCTTAAACGTTCTACAAGGTGAAAATCACGCTGACGCAGAAGATTGGTATCAGCGTATGAAGAAGTATAGTGATCCTAAACACTATCCAAACGAACACTTTAATGGTTGGTCAATGGGTGGTCAGAATATGTGCGATGTGCATCTTGTACTTAAAAGATTGATTGCATTGCGCTATGATGGTTTGTTAGAAAAAGGTGTGCAAGACTTTATGCACTTCCTAGGTACAAGCAAACTAGAATGGGCTACTCTATTAACAGACATTCAACGAGCAGTACGGAAACATCATAATGAAAACTATACTATTACTTTTGATTGTGCTAGTCCTTTTCTTGCCACCGCGAACGGACAAATCTACATTCAAAACGAAACTCAAGATAGAAGCAAATGGACGTATCGTATGGTGCCGTCAGTTGACGATAAGAAATATGCTACGGACAACCGCATCTTTAGAGATGCTGTTATATCAGATGGGATATTTAAAAACTTTGAAGACTCGCCAATTACCGCTGAACTCAAAGTATCAGACGTTTGCACTTATGCTCCCGGAGACCTAAATAAAATAGGCAAAGAAGGCAAAACGTCTTGGGATAGTTTTAGTTACGCTATCCAAATGGGGCACAACGTATGGAGTCACATAAATGCAGTACAAGAAGCAAACAGACAATACGACAATGGATGCGTTCCGCGCATGCTTGTTCAAGAACGCTTTGACAGGTTATTTTTTAGAGACATTGTGGAAGAAATATTCGCAACTGACGACAAAGACAAGGCCCTAGCACTTGTAGATGAGCATAGCCGTTTTTGGATGGCTATTCCTGGTACTAGAGGTGCAGTTGGTAAAAAGACTGTAAATGCTAGTACGTTCTTCGATAATCTTTTTGAAGTAGAAGAAACTATTGACGAGAACGAAGAACTCGATGAAACTAAACTCGAGGAACTGGAAGATGAGCAACTTTGAATCTGATGAAGATAAACTTAGAGCACGTTACGAAGAACTTGAAAGACGACATAGAGCACTTGACAAAGAAATAGAAGTGCGTTATAGTAATGTTACTGTCACTGAAGAAGTTCGACGAATGAAGACTATGAAATTATATCTCAAAGACGAAATGCATAGAATAAATTCTAAATTAATACAACTAGGTTTAACTTAAATGGATTACCAAGAAAAAATTAAAAAGCTCGAAATGTTATATGAGTCTAAACAGGAACTAGAAGGCATAATCGAACGAGCAAGAGAAGGTCAAGCACAATTTTTTGCGCAACAACTAGAAGCAGTTAAAAAAGAAATCCAATCACTTGAGGTAACATTGTGAAAAGAGATTACGAAGACGGTGTACAAACTGATGTAAAGTACTTTGTAGGCGTTGAAGTTGAAAAGACTCCTGCTTACGGTATGCGTACATTGTTTGTAACAGGTGTACAACCTACAGATGAAATTGAATTCTGGTACGAAAAAGAACAGTGTGAGCATATCTTTTTTGGTGCTAATCACAGTTTCAAACCAAATGAAACAGGTCCAAAGAGCTTGTTTGACAGTTGGCAAGAATGGGAAGATATGATTGAATACTTCCTAGACAAAGACATTCTTTGCACACTTGATATTCCACTTGATCACGTAGCAAACTTCCACGACGGTGGCCTTTGCGAAAAAGATAACTTTATTCCACAAATTCGTGTTCCATTGCCTTACACGAAACTTTGGAACTACAACACAATGATTAAAATTGATGATGTAGACTTTAAGGCAACTAACCCAGGTGTCTGGTGTCATAGTTTGCACGATCTGATGGATAGAGAAAAGTTTACAGATTGGAGCAAATATGGCCTTGACAAAGTTATTGAATGAAAGTATACTGTATAAACAATGCAAGAACGATATCATGATTATATGTTACGTAGAATGAAAGAAGAAGATATGAATGATCTTATGAAAAACGCAGAGCGCAGTATTTGGGTAACCTTTGCAAAAGAAGGCGTACATATGTATCCAGGTGCTGACAAGGATCCTGCACTAGCAACCGGTGACTGGGATGATGTGTCATTCCTTGGTATTCCACATCGTCACATTTTCCATTTCCGTGTTCGCATCGAAGTATTCCACAACGATCGTGATATTGAATTTATTCAATTTAAACGGTGGATGCAACGACTCTATGACGTCGAAGGCGTACTAGAGTTAAATCACAAGTCTTGCGAAATGATCGCAGATGACTTGTATAAAGAAATTTCTGCAAAATATCCTAACCGTTTTGTAGAAATTAGTGTCGCAGAGGACAACGAAAATGGTTGTTCGATTTTTTACCCTAAGTCATAATAAGAGGAATATTAAAAATGACTATTGAATTTAATCGCAGTGCATACCAGAAAGTATTTAACGACTTGGATGCGTATCGTGATTATTGCCGCTTTGAAGGCAAAGTTTTTGATGAGGCTGCTCTTTATAAAAAAGACGACCCAAATTGGCAGGCTTATCAAAAGTATCAAGGTTGGCTACGTGCGAAAGCTCGTAATGCAGGACGTAATATTAATCAGCGGAGAAACTAATGACAATTTATATTGTAGACATCGAAGCAGTTGACACACGCTATACTAAACAATGGAAAGAATATCTTCCAAAGCAACTGCAACGGGCTACAAATACAAATGTAGAAGTTATTAGTGGAGGAGATACACCTCAGGCTACTACGCCTGGGGCGTTTCTCAATTTCGGTGGCACTAATGTTTACAAGTCTAAGCAACTTGAAACAATAGGAGAAATGTTTTGTAATGGAAAAGTTAAAACCGGTGACTACTTTTTATACACAGATGCTTGGAACCCTACTGTTATACAACTACGTTACATGGCGGAACTACTCGGCGTGGATGTACGCATTGGGGGATTATGGCATGCCGGATCATACGATCCGCAAGACTTCCTCGGAAGATTAATTGGTGATAAGCCTTGGGTGCGTCATGCAGAAATGTCAATGTTCCAATGCTATGACGATAACTTCTTTGCAACTGACTTCCATATTGATATGTTTACAGATGTAATGATGGAAGACTATAATATTGATTATGATAAAATACATCGTGTAGGTTGGCCTATGGAGTATCTAAAAGAAAGCCTTGTTACATACAGCGGTATGGATAAGCGTAATCTTATACTATTCCCACATCGCATTGCTCCAGAGAAACAGGTAGACATTTTCCGCGATCTAGCAGAACAACTGCCAGAATATGAGTTTGTAGTATGTCAAGATCAAACACTTACTAAGAACGAGTATCATAACTTGCTAGGCGAAGCAAAGATGATATTTTCTGCTAACCTGCAAGAAACACTTGGTATTAGTTGGTACGAAGGTGCTCTTGTAAATGCTATTCCTATGGTGCCAGATAGATTAAGTTATTCAGAAATGGCACTTCCTGAATTTAAATATCCAAGTCGATGGACTGAAGACTACGGTAGTTATAGAACGCATCGAGGTGATCTTGTTGCAAAAGTCCGAGACTATATGGAAAACTATGATGACTATATGGTAAGTTTAGACAAGCAACGTACTAAACTAAACAAAGAGTTTTTTAGTGGAGCAACACTATATGAGCAAATCAAAGAACGACATTTGGATTGATATGTCAGATTATACTTCAATAAATTTAGATACTACAACAATAGATGATAGTACTATTACTATTAGTGCTAATTGTGAGAGCTTGTATAATAGTATGTCATCTACATCTACATTTGATATTAGCAGTATTACTGTAGATACTGTTGATCTTAGTGGTATAGTAGACGATAGCGATTATACTATCACTTGGGGTGTAGAAGAAGTTGAATTTGAAGATAAAATGCCAAGTGTAGCTAAAATAGAAGACATGTGTAATGACTATCCAGCATTAGCTAAAGCATATGAAAATTTTAAAAGCATATATGCTTTAGTACATCAAGACTGGAAGGGTCGGCAAGATGATGATGATGAGATACCGTTCTAAAGGAATAAAATAATGTTACATACTGTTGAAGATCTTATTGAACGTCTTAATGTAATGAAGGATAAAGCAATTGAATTGCATCGTGTGCGCAACCAATACAGCGAACTGAGTGGTAAAACATACGACAAAGCATACGCTCAAGCATTACTAGATGATATTCAAAGCATGGCAAGACTTATTGCAGAAGACAAAGATGGCACAGAAATTAGAACTAAAATGGATGACTGGAAAAAATGATTAAGAAACACTATTATAGTTGGAAAGATGTAGAACGTGCATGTCTAAACATTGCACTACAGATGTATAACGATAATTGGAAGCCTGACTACATTGTAGGTATTACACGAGGCGGCAATGTTCCTGCTACTATCCTAAGCAATATGTTAGGTATCCGTTGTGAAGCACTAAAGGTTAGTCTACGTGACAACCACGAAGGTGAGTCTAGTGAAAGTAACTGTTGGATGAGTGAAGATGCATACGGTTATAACGACACTGAAGAAATGTATGACCCTATGTTAGGACATTTTAAAGCCAGTAAAGAAAACCGTAAAAACATTCTTATTTTAGATGATATTAACGATACTGGTGCTACATTTAACTGGATTAAACAAGATTGGAAATCAACCTGTTTGCCAGACAGTCCGGCATGGAAGACAGTATGGGGAGAAAATGTTCGCTTTGCAGTAATGACAGAGAATTTAAGCAGCGAATTTGGAGAAGTAAACTATCACGCATACGAACTTAACAAAGCTGAAGAAGATGTTTGGCTTGTATATCCTTGGGAGAATGTAGGAAATGTTTGAGTGGAATAGAATACACAAATGGGAAGAAAACTACGAACGTGACATTACCGACGATGTCATCGGACAAGTTCTTGATCATTATAGCGTAGAAGAAATCTGGGATCTTACTGAAGAGCAGATAAACGAAATTGAAAATTTTCGTAATAATGATCTAAATCAATATAGTGTAATGCAAATCGGTTTTAGTAATTTACTTAACCAATTAGACGATGCTGATTTTTATGAAGACGATATTGAGAATTGGGAAGGGTTTGACGAAGATGAATGATACTTTAGAATTAGCACAACAAGAAGGTCGTGCTCCTTGGACTGATATACAATTGAATACTAGAGATTTTGTAGTATTCAATGACGGCTTTCCTGTCACAGAGGGTCATACTCTTGTTGTTCCTAAAATAAATACCCAGGAAGAAATTCTTAAATGTTTTAAATTTGCACTCGAAATGGGTAAACAAAATGTCAGTAGTTCGACAAACAATATTACAGGTTACAATATAGGAATTAATGTCGGAGAAAGTGCAGGACAAACTTGCATGTATCCTCATATACATTTAATATTCCGTAGACACGGAGATTGCGAAAATCCAAAGGGAGGCATACGTCATTGTGTTCCTGGTAAGGGAGATTATACTAGACTTTCTTCTGGATTTGTTGAGTATGCAGTAGAATCAATGGAAGGAATTTAAAATGCGTGATCAATTAATTAAGGCAGCACGGATGCATGCCGAAGGAGAGCTTGAAAGAGCAAAAACAAATATTATGGTTTATATGAATCATAGTGTAGGAATCGGTGAGCATAGCGACATTGTTGAAGCCATTCAAGAAGAATTAGATAAAATGGCAAGTGCTGAAGACCGTATCGAAATGTTAAACAAACATTTTGGTTGACAAAAACCTAAATATATGGTATACTTTTATTATGAGAGTATACCATTTTTTATGACATCCTCGTCACTAACTCGGAGAAATAGATGAAGAAATACGAAGAAATTATTGCACGTTGCAAGGCTGCTGATAAACGCTTTTGGGCAGGAGACAATGTGCATCGTCTGATACATCCAGGCGAAAAAGAGCAATTAATCGAAGAAGCAACAGAAGCATTTGAAACTGTTCTTGATACATTGATCATCGATCGACACAACGATCCTAACAGTAAAGGTACAGCACGGCGACTTGCTAAAATGTACTTTAACGAAATTATGGCAGGCCGTTATGATGGTCGTCCAGATGCAACAGCATTTCCAAACGATTCAGACGAACGCTATGATGGTATGCTAGTTGTACGAAGCGAACTAAAAAGTATGTGTTCGCATCATCACCAGCCAGTGAGCGGTGTAGCGTACATTGGTATTATTGCAGGTCCTAAACTAATTGGTCTTTCTAAATACACACGTATTGCCCAGTGGTGTGCTCGACGTGGTACACTACAAGAAGAACTTGCAAATGATATTACACGCGAGATTAAGTCTGCAACTGGCGCACATAACGTAGGTGTTTATATCCAAGCAACACACGGTTGCTGTGAGAACCGCGGCATTATGGCACATAGCAGTCTTACACAAACAACTGTACTTGAAGGTAGTTTTAAAAGCGATCCTGCAACAAAGAAAGAGTTCTTTGACAACATTAAACTGCAACAGGAGTTTGCTTGCTAATGAGTATTTCAATTGAAAAAATTACACCAGGTAAATCTTATAACTGCACATTTACAGTTAAAGATATTCCTTTAGATCAATTTGGTCGTCCAGGTGGTATGTATAGCATGGCTGACTTACCTATTGCAAAATACGGTAATTACACAAGCACAGGTGCATTGGTTGCCCGTGATACTGCTAGTCGTTTAGTAGAAGTATTAGATGACAAATCAAATAAAAAATATGTAGCATCGTTTGATGATTTAGAAAATATTATGGAGGACGTTGATGAAACTGAGGTATAGTGAAGCGTTCTATAGCGTACAAGGCGAAGGCAAATACGTAGGAGTACCTAGTGTGTTCCTACGTACCTTTGGTTGTAACTTTCGTTGTATGAACTTTGGTGTTGATACTAAAAAAGATCGTTGGGAGCAACACAAAGAAGGTCAGCGTTACAATGCAGAAGTAAAAGCATTGATCGATGCAGGTGTACACAAAACTACAGAAAAGTTTGAAGACTTGCCTATTATCCATACAGGCTGTGATACATACGCAAGTATCTATCCAGAGTTTAAAGACTTTAACAAACTTGCAGAAGTTGACGAAGTTGTAGATCATTTGATTAGTTTATTGCCGGAAGGTAAGTGGACTATGGATAATGGTCAAGATATCCATCTTATTTTAACAGGAGGAGAGCCGTTACTAGCTTGGCAACGACTTTATGTAGAGTTGTTCGAACATCCTAAAATGGCCGATTTGAAAAATGTCACAATTGAAACTAATACTACACAACCTTTACACGATGACTTCTTCAATTATCTCAACGATAATGATAGAATTCAAGTCACATTTAGCTGCTCACCAAAGCTCTCCGTTTCAGGCGAACCTTGGGCTGATGCTATTAAGCCTGACGTTGCTCGTGAGTATTCCCTTGTGGATGGCAGCGATATTTACTTTAAATTTGTTGTTGCTACTATGGACGACTTTGAGGAAGTTAGTAGAGCTGTTCAAGAATACCGCGATGCAGGCGTTGAGTGTCCAGTATATCTTATGCCGCTTGGCGGACGTTCAGAAGAATACAGTCTCAACGTTAAAGATGTGGCAGAAGCGTGTATGGAACGAGGATGGCGATTCAGCCCTCGACTCCACATATCACTATTCGGAAATGCATGGGGGACCTAAGACATTGGAAAAGACAATTAAACACGAAGAAGCAATGGTTGCTCCAGTATTTGAAAAAGGATATCCGTCATACGAGGCGGTTAATCGTAAAGAACCAGATTACGATACAGACATAGAAAAACGTGCTAGGGAGGCAGGACTATGAAAGATCCAAAAGTTGCAGAAATGGTTAAAGAGCTTAACACATTAATTAAACAACTAAACAAGCTAAATGTTAAGTTATACAAAGAAGGTGTTTCGTATAGACTAAATGACGGTTATAACGAAACGTTAGAATCGAAGGAATTCGAAATACAATGGCTAAAGCAAACGGTGGAATACTAATGGGTTGGTGGAATAAACTCGTAAGAGACAAAAAAGCCGAAGAAGAAAAGGCACAGTTCGAACAAGAGAAACTAGAGTTTCTTAAAAAGAAAGATCCTAAGGAATACGCTACTAGACGCAAAGAACCTTGGGTAAGTGTGCTTGATGTTAAAGTAAACGAAGAAAATGTTCGTAACGGTTTCTTTGAACTTGATTGGAACAGTTACTTTATTGCACAACTAATTGAAAATGGTTATGGTGTCGATAACGATCCAGAAGAAGAAATTGTAGATCGTTGGTTTCGAGACATTGTTTACAACATGCTCGAAGCAGAAGGCATGGATACCGATAGAGGTGCAGGATATATTAATGTTGTACCTATCGATAAGGGACGTTCAGAAGTTTCTTGACAAATCATCCATTATGTATTATACTAATAAAGAAACAACAAACAGAGGCAAACAATGGCAACTTATGTACTAGTTGATACAGCAAACACTTTCTTTAGAGCTCGTCATGTTGTACGCGGCGACATTGATACTAAAGTAGGTATGGCGCTACATATTACACTTAACAGTGTTAAAAAGGCTTGGCAAGACTTTAATGCAGATCACGTTGTGTTCTGTTTAGAAGGACGTAGTTGGCGCAAAGACTATTACGAGCCTTACAAACGTAATAGACAAGAAGCACGTGATGCACTTACTCCTACACAAGCAGAAGAAGATACTGTGTTTTGGGAAATCTTTGACGAGTTTAAAGACTTTATTGGTACAAAAACTAACTGCACTATGATGCGTCATCCGCAACTAGAAGCAGATGATTTGATTGCAGGTTGGGTGCAAGCACACCCTAATGACAATCATGTTATTATTTCAACTGATGGTGACTTTGCACAGCTGATTGCACCTAATGTAAAACAATACAATGGGGTAAGTAATACTACTATTACTCACGAAGGATATTTTGATGACAAAGGCAAGCCCGTGCTTGATAAGAAAACAGGACAAGAAAAGTCTGCTCCCGACCCTGAATGGCTTCTTTTTGAGAAATGCATGCGTGGCGACACTAGCGACAATGTGTTTAGTGCCTATCCTGGTGTGCGCAAAAAAGGCACAAAAAATAAAGTAGGGTTGTTAGAAGCATTTGCTGATAAACAAACAAAAGGCTTTAACTGGAATAACATGATGCTACAGCGTTGGGTAGATCACAACGGTGAAGAACATCGTGTGCTAGATGATTATACACGCAATGTTACATTATGTGATTTAACTGCACAACCTACAGAAATTAGAGAAATAATTAATACTACTATTGCAGAAGTAGAACCTAAAGAAATATCACAAGTTGGTATGCGTCTTATGAAATTTTGTGCTAAATGGGATATGCAACGTATTGCAGACCAGGCAGCATCTTTTGCAGAACCATTACAAGCGAGGTACCCTAAATGAGTTTTAAAGCAAAACCGGTTCTAAAAGACCGTTTTTGGATTGTAGAAGAAAACGGTGTAAGAGTAGGAACTCTTGGAATTAGCGACGACAAATTTGTTTTGAGTAGCCAATCAGATGTACAATTCTTTAATAGTAAACGACATCTTGAAAAAACGTTTGGCAAAGATTTATTTGAAAAATACATTAAAGAAAAGAAAGAATCTGTAGACGAAAACGAAGTACAAGGATACAAAACAGCTACAAAACCTAGCAATCCAATGTACGATGTAAAGCGTAGACTTCCGTTGTTTACTAAAAGCGAAAAATCTAAAAGCGTTTATTGTGCAGGATATTATATTATTCGTTTTGATAAAGGCTGGGTTAAGTCATTTTGTCCTAAACTTATTACACTAGAACGTTACGATTTCCAAGGTCCGTTTAAAACAGATTTCGAAATGAAGGAGGCTCTTAGTCGTGCAAACCGTTGAACCTCTTAACACTATTCCTTTACAGCAATTTATACAACAGGTAAAGGGTGCAGATGCTAGTAGAGCAAAAGAAGTTAAACTTAGCATCGAACAAGCAAAACGACTTGCATTTACACTAGGCGAGGTTATGTCTCGCCTAGAAGGCGATCTCGAAAAACTAGTAAAAGAACAAAAGAGCACAGACGAACAAGTGATCGAAGTTCAACTAGATGGCGGAAATAATTGGAGATAACTGCGCACTTAACTATTTTTTGAGATAAATATATGCGTATATAATTAAAGGAATTACGCATATGAGTAGGCCTAAGCCAAACGTTTTATTAGAATATGTTAATAAAAAGAATTATAAGAGTGAACAGATTTTAGATGCTGAAGCAATCTGGGCAGTATTTTATAAAGATAAGCCATTTAACTTAAAGAGTTCTAATATTCTTACCAACTATCCGGGGCCAAAATATAAAAAAACAAGTTTCTCTAATCCAGGTCATGCACTAAACCTAGCTAAAAAATTAAACGAATTGTTTAATGTAGACGATTTTAAAGTTTATAAACTTACAGCAGGTGAAATTGTAAAAGAATGAACTGGAAAGAAACTTATACCAAGATCTTTCTAAAACAGTTAGACAAAAGTACTGACCAAGCAACACTAGCTCAGTATATGCCTTTGTGGTGGCAAAACACCAGAGTAAAGGCACAAGGCGGACTTAGACTCACTGACGAAGGTTTTAAAGTTTTGCAACAAATAGAAATAGCAACATACGACATACCATATCCAAAAGACATGCCGTTAACAACACAGGTTATTATATTTTTAGACAAGTTTATCGACTGTCCTTACTATCTTACAAACAGAAGCATTACAGTAACTAACGAACGTAAAGCAGTCGAACTAACTTTGTTTTCTGGAGACTTACGAAAATACGGGTTAACTAAAGCAATGTCTAGACAAAAAAAATCTTAAAAACGGTTGACATTTGCTCTAATGATGTTATTATATATGTATAGTAAGAAATTAAGCACTGATCCAAACACAAGGAATATACTATGTCAGAAGCACGTACAGTAAGCCCGAATAAAGCAAAGAAAGCACTTCGTCATTCTATGCTTAAAAAGCGTCCGATTTTCCTTTGGGGGCCTCCAGGTATTGGTAAATCAGATATTGTACACCAAATTGCAGACACGATTAATGCACCTGTCATTGACGTTCGTTTGTCTCTTTGGGAACCTACAGATATTAAAGGTATTCCATACTTTGATGCCAACCAGGGCAAAATGGTATGGGGTGCTCCGGCAGAATTGCCTGATGCAGAACTAGCATCAAAACACGAATACATCGTTCTTTTCCTAGACGAAATGAACTCAGCGGCGCCTGCTGTACAGGCAGCTGCCTATCAACTTATTCTTAACCGCAAGGTTGGAACTTACGTACTGCCTGACAATGTAATTATTGTTGCGGCAGGTAACCGCGAAGCAGACAAAGGCGTTACTTACCGTATGCCTGCTCCGCTTGCAAACCGCTTTGTACACTTAGAACTTGCTGTAAACTTTGACGACTGGTTCCAGTGGGCTGTTGACAACAAAATCCACAAAGATGTTGTTGGTTTCTTACAGTTTAGCAAAGGTGATTTGTATACGTTCGATCCTAAATCTCCAAGCCGCTCATTTGCAACACCTCGCTCATGGTCGTTTGTTTCAGAACTAATTGAAGATCAATTAGACGACGAGACAACTACTGATCTTGTTGCAGGATCTGTAGGCGAAGGACTTGCTGTTAAGTTTATGGCTCACCGTAAAGTAGCTGGTCAAATGCCTAATCCTAGTGACATTCTTGTTGGTAAGGTCAAAGAGCTTAAAACAAAAGAAATCAGTGCTATGTATTCCTTAACTGTTTCTCTTTGCTACGAGCTCAAAGAAGCATGCGATAAAGGTGATAAAAAGTTCGATGACAAAGTTAACAACTTCTTGCGCTTTGCAATGGATAACTTTGAAACTGAACTAGTTGTAATGGGTATTAAACTTGCCCTTACTCAATACTCATTGCCAATTGATCCTGACGAAGTCGAATGCTTTGACGAGTTCCACGACAAGTATGGACATTACATTAAGGCTGCCCAGCAAGCTTAAGGTGATACGAAAGTGAGCAGGAAACTGCTCACTTTCTTTTTTTCTGGTTGACAAAACTGTTAAATAATGCTATTATACTTGTATAGAAAATGACAAAGGGCGTAATAATGTTAGATGTAGCAATGCACATGTCTGCAAAAGAAACTCAAACTAAACTTAAAAATTGGGAACCTGATCCCACTATTGTAGGCGAAGCTCTTGAAAAAATGAGAGCAGACGTACACGATCGTGTAATTACTGCACGAGTAGGTTTGCTATTGCGTCATCCGTTCTTTGGCAATCTTGCTACTCGACTTAAAATTCAAAACTGCGACGACTGGTGCATGACTGCGGCAACAGACGGACGTAATCTTTATTATAACACTCAGTTCTTTAATGCAATGACAAATAAAGAAATTGAGTTTGTTATTGCGCACGAAATCTTGCACTGCGTATTTGATCACTTAACACGCCGCGAAGATCGCAATCCTATGCTTTATAACATTGCCGCAGATTATATTGTAAACAATTTGCTTGTCCGTGATCGTATTGGCGAAAAACCCAAAATTGTTGATTGTTTCCAAGACTTTAAATATAACGACTGGACATCAGAACAAGTATATGATGACTTATTCGAACAAGCTAAAAAGAACGGCGAAGAATTTATGGAGCAACTAGGCGAAATGCTTGACGAGCATTACGACTGGGAGTCCGGTGACGGCGGCGAAAACAGTGCTGATGACGCTGATAAAGAAGGTGAAGGTAAAGGCAAAGGTCGTCCTAAATACTCTAAAGAAGAACTACGTGAGATTCGAGACGAACTTAAAGAAGCTATGATTTCAGCTTCTCAAAGTGCAGGCGCAGGTAATGTACCAGGCGAAATCCAACGCATGATTAAAGAGCTTACAGAGCCTAAGATGAATTGGCGTGAGATTCTTCGTCAACAAATTCAGTCAACTATTAAGAACGATTACACATTTAGTCGTCCGTCACGCAAAGGCTGGCACACAGGTGCTATTTTGCCAGGCATGAACTTTGACGAAACAATTGACATTTGTATTGCACTAGACATGAGCGGTTCGATTGGCAACGATCAAGCACAAGATTTCTTAGGCGAAGTTAAAGGTATTATGGAAGAATACAAAGACTATCGAATTAAGATCTGGTGTTTTGATACTATCGTTTACAACGAACAAGACTATACTGCCGATGGTGGCGAAGATCTACTTGACTACGAAATCCACGGTGGTGGCGGTACTGACTTTATGGCAAACTGGACTTATATGAAAGAACAAGACATTCAGCCTAAGAAGTTTCTAATGTTTACAGACGGGTATGCTTGGGACTCATGGGGAGATCCAGATTACTGTGACACAGTGTTTGTGATACACTCTAATCACAATAAAGAGCTACAAGCACCATTTGGTCAGACTGCACATTATGAGGAAGCTGCGTGATAAAAAATAAAAAACCAAATCCTTTGGAATTTTTTAATCTGCGGAAGTCAGAGTACTTACCTCCACATTTTGAAGTTTTAAGTCAACCTATGATATATAATATACAAGACAGTATGTCTAATTGGATTGACGAACACTTAAAAGGAAGATACTACGTCGGTAAAAGCATTGACATAGATAGTGATAACAAAATTGTAAGTGTTATAAAAATTGGATTTGAAGATCCAAAAGAAGCTAGCTACTTTATGCTAGCTTGTCCACATTTAAAATATAAGTAAATAACATCGCATATATAATTATACAAAAGGAGTAAAATATGAGCGAGCAAACAACTGCACCAGAAACTGAAGCAACACAGGCTGCACCAGCAGAACTAACTGTACAGGATCTAAATGCACTAAAAGTAATTATTGATGTAGCAAGTCAGCGTGGCGCATTTAAGCCTAACGAAATGACTACTGTTGGTACAACGTACACAAAATTAGAAACATTTCTAAACGCTGTAGCGGCACAACAGAAAGCATCAGAAGAAGCAACTGCTGATGCACCAGAAGCTACAGCAGCCGAAGCTACTTCGCAATCAGTTGCGGAGCAAACAGTACTAGGAGATTAATATGCCCGATCTAAAGCATGTTGGTCGTTTAGCATCTAATAACCGTAAACTAATTGTAGCTTACAGGGTCGTCCCAGGCGATCCTGAAAGTTGCCTAGTTGTACATCCCGAAACATTAGATGCCGATCAACACGACACACTTATGAAACTTGTAGAATCAAATACAGGTCAAACTGCATACGAACTAGGCGAAGCAATGGCAAGAACAACATTGCCAGATGGCCGTAATATGTTGACACAATTCCATCGTACCGGAAAGATTGTAAAATATAAAAGTTCTGATGTTGACATGATTCCTAACTCTCAGAGTGCTATTAACCTAAAACAATTAAATGATTTGGTTGCAGAACAAAAAGGTGTTACCGTTGCAGATTTAGCTTTAAGTGCGAATTTAACAGCAACAGCTCAAACAACAGAAAATGCACCGAAGACTACAGAAAGTACAACACCTGCTGTAGAGCCCGTACAAACGGCGACAGACGGTGTTTTAACTGACGAAGACTTGGCAGCACAGTATCGTTCTCAAGCAGATGCTTTGTTCAAAGAAGCAAAAAGACTTAGAGAACAAGCAGAAGAGCTAGTTCCGACTAAAAAGAGAACAGCCAAATCAAAGACCCAAGAGAGTGTCAAAGAATAGACTTCCTAAAGACATTATAGACAAATGGCCTGAAGTACTAAATGATGTTGACGTAAATGTTGTTCCGATAGAATATCTTCGACAAATCGAAGTTACTTTTGAGGATGACAAAACTTGGGTGATTGATGTTAATTTAGCTGATACAGAAAATACAGAAGAGATTCTTGATGACTTAGAAGAATCTCTTGACGACTTGTTTAGTGAGTACGAAGATGTAATTTCTGGAGTTAGTTTTGTGCTAGATGTTGAGAAGGTAAAAAGAGATATTACTGAACAAACTCGTATTTTTCTTAAAAAGAAGAAGTAGCATCAAAGGATAAATACTAATAATAAATAACAATTCTAGGAGTTATAAGAATGGCTTTACGTCTAAGACGAGGAACTGATGCAGAGCGAATCCAGCTTACGTTCGAAGAAGGCGAACTAGTCTATACAACCGATACAAAGCAAGTATTCGTCGGTGACGGTTCGACACAGGGTGGTGTAAATTTTACATCAACAATTGGTAGTATACCAGTAAATTCTGTTGGTGAGAGTGAGTTAAATGTCCCAGCAGGTGATGCAGGTCAATTATTAGGATCTGATGGAGCAGGAAATTTACTTTACACTAAAGTACAACTAGCAAACATAGGCTATGTTGGACCTGACCCAACAACAAACCAAATCTTATTTTATGACGGTACTAACCTTCAATGGACTGATCAAGCAGCGTTAACAATACCAGCTGATAGTGTTGGTGTTGCAGAACTTGACGTTGTACAAGGTTTAGCAGGACAAGTATTAGCACAAGGCGTTGGCGGAACCCTAGAATTTATCGACGCCGATCTTGCAAATGATGACAATCCTACCTTAAGTGCAGATCTACAATTAAACGGATTTAATATAGTCGGTGGTACTTCAACTGCTAGTTTTGCAAATGTAGTAAGTACAACAATGACAGGTGATGTTACAGGTAGTGTAACAGGTGATATATATGCATCAGACGGTACTACTATTGTAGTTGAAGTTAAAGATGGCATTCTTGCTCCTGTATATAGAGGTGATGTTATCGGTGGAGTTACTGGTAATGTAACTGGTAATGTTATAGCAGCAGATGCAGCTACTATAATTGATTCTACTACTAAAGCAATCACAGCAAATTCTGTAACTACAGACAGTCTACAAACATTAAATCAAAATGTTACTATTACTTCTCCGACTCCAGGAAGTGTATACGGAACTGTAGAAAGTACAGATAATCTATCTGTATTCCAAAGTATAAGAGCTTCAACTGCTGATATAAGTGGTAGTAATCTAACTTATGGTAGATTGCAATTTTCAAGAAAAGATATCAACGGTATTGTAACTACTAGCCTTATACAAGGTAATAGAGATTTTATAGCTCTATTTAACGATCCAGATGCTAACACAGCAGATATAACCAAATTCCTAGCGTGGACCAATGGTAGTCTATCTGTTGGTGCAGGACTTACGCCACAAGCAACATTAGACGTTGGTGGTGCTATTAAACCTGGTGTTTACGCTGATGTAGCCGCTAGAGATGCAGCCATTGCTTCTCCAGTAGCAGGAATGATGGTGTTCTTAACCGATGACGGCACAGGTGCTGCTAGATTCCAAGGTTATGACGGAGCATCTTGGGTTAATTTAAATACTTAATAAAATAAATTCTTGACATTACTCTCGAGTAATAGTATAATATAAATATAGTTAAACTATGATGGAGTAATAATGACCTACGAGTTACTAATAGCAATATTTTTAGGCATTGTATGGAGTGAGATTATTTCTCACTTCGGTGCAAGTATTCTGTTACACAGATATTATTGTCATAAACAATTTAAGGTTCCTGTTTGGTTTGAATGGGTAGGATTGTTTATGCTAAGTGTTGCGTATATTAGAACTCCAATTGGATGGATAGCAAGTCATCGAATGCATCATCATCACAGTGATAGTGAAAAAGATCCACATAGTGCCAAACACGTAGGTTTTTGGAAGGTATTGCTTACTACATGGGATATTCCTAGTATTCCGCCTAAGTATGCTAAAGACTTGTTTGCAAACCCTAGATTAGTGTTTTTCCATAGACACCATGTAAAAATCTTATTTGCTCATAATATTATCAGTTTTTTGATTAGTCCTTATTTCTGGTTAGCATATGCTGCTATACCATTTGTATTTGCTAAAATAGGATTTGGTTTGTTAAACACAATCGGGCATCGTACAGACGGCGGAGCAAATGTACCTTGGCTTAACTTTTTTATAGCAGGCGAAGGATATCATAGAGAGCATCATAAAGATTCAAAGCGTGTTCGTTTGCACAAATGGGATACTGGCGGATGGCTTGCTGAAAAATTATTTGTAAGAGGTAATTAAAAATGAAGATTCAAATGGGGTCTTTTAGTATTCCGAGAAGTCTTCCTTATATTCCGTATAGCTCTGCTCTATTAGAATCATATATTAAAAATAGCGATAATGCTCCTGAATGCGAGTTTATTGATCCAATTTACAAGTACGAGGACATTCCAGATTCAACAGTAGACATTTTAGGTCTTACTGTATATGTATGGAGTCAGGATCACGTAGACAAAATTGCAGAAGAGCACAAACGAAACAATCCCGATTGTGTTATTATCTATGGTGGACCAAATATTCCAGTAACTCCAACTGAATGGTTAGAATACGAAGGTGAGCGTCCTTGGGTAGATGTATTCGTTGCGGGCAGTGGTGAAGAAATTTTCCTGCAATTACTTAAAGAGTATCCCAACTTTACACAAAAATGGTATAAGCTACAAAAGGATGGTAAGTATCGTTACGGAACACCTATTCCGTATCTTGACGGAACACTAGATAAGTTTCTAAATAGCACAGACGAAAAATTTGTAGGTGTACTAGAAACAAACAGAGGCTGTCCTTTTAAGTGTGCTTATTGCGACTGGGGCGATGCTACAGGTAGTGTTGTTAGCAAATATGACAACGATGTAAACTATCAGACTATAGATAAACTTTTAAAAAGCGAGTCAATTACTGGTGTTAAAATTATAGATGCAAATTGGGGAATGTATGAGCGTGATCTAGACATGACAAAGTATATGCGTGATCACAAGCGTGATGATGTGTTTATTAGTCTATGCGGCACTGCTAAAAATAGTGTTAAGTATGTACCTGAAATTAGTAAAATATTTTTTAAAGATAATTTTGCAGCAGAAAGCGGACATTGGACACCATTAAAATTAGGTATTCAAAGTTGGAGTAAGAAAACTCTTGCATATAATGACCGTAGTAATATTAAAACAGAACAACTAGAATATCTTCTCAACTATTATAAAGAAAATAACATTCCTTATCACAGTGAACTTATTCTCGGTCTTCCGGGAGAAACACCTGAAAGTTGGTTATACACACTAGACAAAGATTTCGGACATGGTGTTGAGACACAGGCGTTCCATGCATTAGAAGCAGTTCCTAATATGCCGCTTTTGTTAAACCATAGAGAAGATTACGAACTACAAGTACATCATGCATATGCATACAGAGATAATATCTATCAAACATCAAATAAATTCTATCACCGAAACAGAGATTTAATATTTGAAGATTTTGATACTAAACAAGATAAAACAAATATTGTAAGAAAAGATCTTATAAACAGTTGTTTTAGTTTTAGCACAGAAGATCTGTTAACAATGTACGATTATACTTGGTGGATGAATACATTTAATAACACAAAATTGTTAACTGATATTTTAAAACCAAGTGCCGAAATACTTGAGTTTTTTGACAACTTAGACAAAATGCCATTTTGGAAGGCTCGTGTGGAAGAACATCGAACACACTGGCGAGAAGCAATGGTCGAGGGTAAAATACGTAGCACAGGAGCAATACGTTACTGGTTCCATACAATGTTTAGGGCAGACGAACTAATGTATGTTGCAGAAAATTTTGAGCAAGCACAAGACGAACTAGGACGTAAATTAACACCGTTTAGAAAATCACTAAGAGCATACGATTATGAATATACCCTTTCTGAAAAAGCCTAGCGTTAAATTTTATAGCGAAGCAACTGCTATTACAGACGAGTACCCTATTTACCCGGCTCGCGATTATAAGCGTAAATGGGTCAAACAGTGTGCTACAGCGTTTCAAAAATACAAGAAGGTCACAGACGGCAGAGCAAGTACTATTAGTGTAGCAAAGTGTCCAGGTGTGCGTAATGTAATGGAATCTGGTTACATAGCTACTACTTGGCATGACTTTACAATAGAAACAGACGGAGATAAATTTGAAATATTTTATCCAACTAATCTAAAAGAGTTTCTCGATACTATAGATTTTAAACACCCGTTAATTACTACATTTGATACAAATAAAGGTCCAATGAAGATACCTACAGGAAATTATCATAATCATATTTTTAAAGTGTTTATACCTTATAGTTTTGATATTCCTAAAGGATATGAATTACAAATCCTTCCTGTCTACTATGATGACGATCCAAAATTTACAGCATGTCCTGGCAAATGCGAAGGATTTCAAAGTGACTTTAATATACATATGTTTTGGCACACAACAAAAGGTCGTGTAACTATTCCTGCAGGAACTCCTCTGTGTCAATTAGTACCAGTGCGTAAAGAAAAAATTCCGTTAGAACTAAAAGTAGCAGACGAAAATATTTTACTGAAAGCAAGAAAAAGACTATTCCAAAAATCAAACAAGTTTACATTATGAGATTCAAACCTTTAAAACTATACGAAAAGCTAGATGGTAATTCTAATACCTTTACAACAGAAGTTCCTTCTGAAGAAATTATTTACATTTTTAAAGAAGTAGCAAAGTCTGATCAGTTAAGATCTCCTAACTATGTTATAGACGAAAACTTAAAAAATAATACACTTTGTTATACCGTGACAACAGTTGACGAAGAACCAGTGCTTGCATCTTTAGCTTGGACACGACCTATGTATAACGGTATTATACGTTTGTGTACTCGATACTGCATTGTACCTAAGTATAAAATGAAAAATTTTGGTAAGGGCACTGATGGCATGCGTTTAGATACAATAGATCATATTACACAACAGATAGATTTTTGTAATAACTTAGGATATACCGATTTCTTTATCGGTAGAGAAGAAACGAAAACATCCGGAAGAAGGACTCGACAATTAGCCGAGATGATAACTAATTATACTAACGAAGAATGGAAAGTATCAGACGAACCGTGCTTAGTAGCACCTAACCCACCAGATCCGGAATGCTGGCAGTACATAATATACAATAACCGAAGGGACTTTAACTATGAAAATATCTTACCCACATAATTATGCTGTCTATATCGACGATGTAGACTTTGAGAATATGACCGACGACCAATGGTTAGAAATTGGTAAGATACATATGGATAACTTAGTTACAATTATTCGTAATTGTAACGTTTCTCCAAAAGATGTAACTAAGTATATCACAAAATGGGGACCTTTACGCTATAGTGGTATGCTTAATATTTGCAGTCACTATCCTGGAGTTCCGGCTAAAGAAGTAATTAGTAAAGCAATTAAAAACGATCCTAGTATTAAACCCGAACATATTAATGTAATTAAACAGAGGTTTAAAACTAAAGGTCCTTCGGGGACGCAGCGTGTAACAAACATTCGTGATAAGCGTGGAGATTATACAGGTATTTTTCCAGACGGCGAGCTAAAGTGGCACAGTAACGAGGCGGGCAATCATATTTTTGCACCCGGTGTTGCACTATTAGGACAAGAAAATATGATTGGTTCTAGTACAGGATTTTTACAAACTGCTACTTACTATGAAGATATTTCCGAAAGTTTCCGCAGCGAACTAGATGATATGATTGTCATCCATCGGCATAAGCCAGGTATGCTACACGTTAAAGACCTAGGCGATCAAGACGAAATGATGCGTATCAATATGAATCCTGAGCTAGAAAGTTATTTGCCTATGGTTATACAAAGCCCAGGCGGCATTAAAGGTCTACACTATAGTATTAATACAGTAGACGGCATTGTAGGCATGAGTCAAGAAGAAAGCAATGCACTATTTGATCGTCTAAACAAAGAACTTATGACTGAACGTTATATGTGGGATCATTGGTATGAAAACAATAACGATTGGTTGTTCTTTGATAATAGTATTACTAACCATCGACGTTTAGGTGATGTAGAAGGACGTTTGGCATACCGTGTACAACATGGCTATGAAAACATTCAAGTATCTAACTATAATCCTTATTTCCAAAAAGAACATGCAGACATTTATTCTAACAAACTCAACGAGCTAAATAATTTTATGAAAGAGAATTTTAATGACAATTAAAGCATTCCATCGAACTTGGTTGTTAGCCGGAGTACAGCGTTTATGCTGGTTAAGTGCTCCTTTTTTAATTCTACAGCCACAGTACTTTGAATTATGGCCATTTATTATTGGGACATTTTTAGTATCAATGATGGGCAGTAGTGCAGGAATGCATCGATACTTCGGTCATAAAAGCTTCAATACAGGAAAATTGCGTCATTGGTTTTTAGCATTTACTGCTACATTAAGTACACAAGGTAGCATTGCATGGTGGGTAGATATACACAGAATACATCATGCATACGCCGACACCGAACACGATCCTATCGCACCAAGTGCTATCGGAATATTTAGAAGTTTCTTTTGTTTACAAGACAAAGAACATTTTCAGCGTATTCGACCACGAGCAGTAGTTAAAGAATTAAGAAATCCAGCAGTTAAATTTATGCATGACTGGTATTGGTTTGTTATTTTAGGATATTGTGTAGCATGGTATATTATAGGCGGATGGACATTTGTATTAAATGCGTACTTAATTCCGGTATTTTTAATTCGCTTTAACTTCGGAGTTAATAATATATTCGGTCACGGAGTATTTCCTAATATAGGATACCGAAACTATGATTCTAACGATGACACACGTAATGGTCTTCTTATTAATGCATTAACTGGTTTTGGATTACTTGGAGAAGCATTACATAACAATCATCATGGAAATCCTAGTGCGTACTATTACAAGGTACGACCATACGAACTTGATCCTACTGGATGGATCATAAAACATGCATTTGTAAAATAATGGTATATTAATGCGTATTTTTATAACCGGACACACAAGTGGTATAGGTAAAGCAATTTACGAACTTGCTAAAGAAAAAGGATATACTGTTACTGGCGGAAGTAAAAGTACTGGATTTGATATTAGTAATCCTGATGTTTATTCGCAAGTTTTAGAATACGATGTACTCGTTAACAATGCGTATCATTATACTGGACAGTTAGAACTCTTAAAGTACGCACACAAAAACTGGACTAATACTTCAAAAAAAGTTATTAATGTTGGGACATGGCATAAAGACGTCCTTAAAGGTCGACCTCTATCGAGATTAAATTATAATGTTGCTAAAAAATCTCTCGAAACATATAGCTTTTGGATAAGCGATAACGAAACTTTATTTAAGAGCATGATGTATAATCCAGGGTATGTTGATACTTTACTAGCTCGACAAGGAATAGACGAATGGCCAGTTGCTGATCAGCAACGTGTACTAGCACAATTAATGGATCCGAAAGAATGTGCTAAAACAATTATGTTTATGATAGAATCAAAACATAAATTTAAAGAAATAACACACACATATTAACCAATAGATAAATACACATAGAAAGAGTAGAGGTTACTAAACATGCTTAAAAGACAACACTTACCATTAATGGCAAAACTTAATTTTAAGGTAGATATCGATCGCTTGCGTAAAGAATTTTTTGAATTGGGTTACGACAATTGGGATATGTATAACGGATTAAGTTACGGCAATAATACTGAAGATGGACTTGTAGTTCGAAGAGTGCTTCTTGAATATTTTCTTACAGACGAAGAAAAAGCTGAAAGAGAAGGAAAACTTGTTGCGGACGGCGGCGAAGCATATAAAATGTTGTGTTTAACCGAATTTAATGGTAATCCAGATGATCACAATAAAGATCTTGCTAAAAAACTAGAGGAAACAGGAATGGATCCTCGCAAATTTGCAAGACGTATGGAAAAGATTTCAGACCCAAGCCATCCTGATTACACCCCTATTGCAGACGAAAAATTGTATGATAAACGTAACGAGTTTTGTAAAGGTTATGTAGCAGAAGTTCTTGACATGATTGAAGAACACGTAGGCCATGTTGCACGTACAAGATATGCTGTGCTTAAAGCAGGAGAAGAAATTAAACCACATCTTGACATAAACACAGATAAAGCAGTTCGTATACATATACCGTTAATTACGCACGAAGACGTTGTTGTAGGCACCAAAGGAAAAAAACGTACTGTAGAGAAGCATATGCCAGCTGACGGCAGTGTGTGGTTCTTAAATCAAGCGTACGAGCACTGGGTTAAGAATGACAGCGACATCGACCGTGTACATCTAGTAGTAGTTGTAACAGGTCAAGGTGGAATTTTAGAAGCAGACGAACAATACTGGGACAAAGAAGAAGAACTAGTAGCTGCTTAGTTTAGAGTGCTTACAGCACTCTAAATACCTTTTCTATATCCGGTCTCGGATAAATTACACCAACATGATCTGGAGTATAAGGAATACTCTTATTTTGATTTACTCTCGGATCGTAGTATTCGTGCCTTGTTGCACTATCTTTTCCGTATCCTACACCCATTATAAATCTTAATTTCCTACCAGGTTCTAAACCAAATATTTCTCCTCCTCTAAGAGGATTATTCAATATATTCTGGCAATAGCCTGTTTGTATGCCTCTACTAGCAAAGGCATATGCAAAGAACATAGCACACATTCCAATTTCCATTTGCTCACTGTCTCTTTGTATAGGTCTTTCTCGATAAGAACTTCTTTCGTATCTTTTTTCTAAATCCTGTGTATATCTTCCAGTAAATCCGATTAACCAAGGTGCTAACACTTGTGGATTTCCTCGATCTGTTTCAACAGGCATATCTTTGTTACGATGACATATTGTCATTATCTCTTTTCGAATTTCGTCATCATCGTTTCTATATGCTATTGCTTCGTATGGATACATTAAGTTTTTTGTAGGAACATGTAAATATGCTTCTTCAAATACTTCTTCTATTACACTTCTACTCGGAACTTTTGAATCGTCCCATGCAAATGTTGTATGTCTTTTATTAATTAATTCTTGCCAATCCATAAGATATCCTATAATGTGGTAAAAATAGATATTCCTATTTTTCTCGATACATTTTTATTTATAAAGTCAGATGACGAATGTAAAGCTAAACTATCAAAACACAAAACATCGCCTATTTTCCAATCAAGCATGGCATTAATACTTAACCCTTTAAGCCAATTATCTTTTAAATGTGTTAAGTAATTATTTTTAATGTTTTCAGGTATTCCATTTTCGTTTACACCATATACATCATTATAATCAGTTATTGGTGTATTGTAATAAACTTGGCCGTCTTTTTTAGTTTCTCCGTTGAAAAACTTGGCAGGTCCGCCATAATAATATTGATCATAAACTACTAACTTTATATCATCACTGTCGCCATAAATTTCTAAAGGAATAGTAAATGCTTTATAGCAGTTAGGGTATTCAAAAGTATCGTCGTTGTGTATAATATGAGGATGTGTAACATCAAAATAATGTATGTATCTTACCTCAAACTCACCAACACTTCTTTTAATATTATAAATTAAATTAGAGAATAGCAACTCGTTCGGGTCAACTTCTAAAATTTTAGGACCTGTATTTTTCTGTATTATTTTATTACTATTATCTTTATAATAATTTTTAAGAGGTTCTACATCAACAATATTTTTTATGGAAATAGGATTTCCGTGTGTTGATTGTATTCTATCTATTTGTTCTTTGGTTCTCATTACAAGTGACGTAATACACTCATCAACTTCATTACATTTTCCCATGTTTTAGGAATGTTTAAAATCAAATGTGTGCTATTTCTTTCCCAGCTGTGTGTTCTGTGTACTTTTCTAGTATCTACATAATATGCACTGTTTGAACAAATTACTTGACGTTCGTCGCCTAAAAACCACTCGTACGAACTCATACCCACTTCTCTACCAATAAACATAATGACCCGAAAAGTATCTCTTTTTAAATGCGGCTGATCTCTATGCGGAGGGAACCATCCGCCTTCGTGTGTTCGAATCAACATAGTTCTACCAAGATCTGTCCAGTAATCTAGTATAGGATGCAGGCTAGTTAAATCTTTATATGCTTGTGTAGGATACGTAAAATCAGTTTCGTTTAAATTTCTTCCTGCTCGCTTAATTGCTTCAGGGCGACTCAAACTATCACTAGGAGTATCTCCTTCTAGACCTACTAGCAAAAGTCCTTCTCTGTCATTAGACACTCCTTCTCTTCTAAGATATGGCACCCATTTATCGTTGTAAGCTTCTATTTCTTTGTGGAATAAATTGCTATCTAAATCAAAATTCAATTCTTCAAAATTTCCTAGTGCTGTTAATTGAAGTTCGCACAATACTTGCTCTTCTGTCGGCATTGTAAGAGCAGGATCTTTTAACCAATACTCGTAATATTTTCCTCTTAAATGTCGTAAATCTCGTTCTGTAAGATTAAGAGGATTGCCGTTTTTGTCAAACTTTTTTAAATCCATTTTAATTGAACCTTTCTTTTCGTTTCGGAATTTTGCTATCTGCTGAGCTTACACAACTGTCTGTTATACAAGGCATAGGTTTGTCAAATAATTTAAAACCTGTTTCAATATTACCAAGAGGCACATCATGACAACTGTAACTACGTTTAATACTGCCGTCGGGTTCACGTATGATAATTCCTTGGTAGCCAGCGTTACAATTCCAGCCTTTAAATTTATTAAAATTAAAAGCATTAAATCTTTCTGCTTGATCCATAAACCATTTCTTACCATCTTTATCTTCAAATTCTACTTGCATATGCCACGGAACACTAGCGTCTAACTTACCGTTTACTCCTGTAGGTATTTGATACGTTGGTTTAGGACGTCCTTGCCATTTACGTTTGCTTTCGGTGTATGCACGTTGTGGCATTCCATTCCACAAACGCTTTAGGTCTTCTTCTCGGTATCCTTCAACGATTCTCGATGCCGTAGGGTCGGACTGCGGCTTAAGGGTGACATTGATACCTTGCTCATGGAAGAACAAAGCATTTTCCCAATCACGTTCAAACCAGTCTGGCACCATAACCATATTGATTGTAACTTGTACATCATGTTCTTGACACAGGATCAACTTGTCTGCAAAGTCCTGCATCTTCTCCTTTGTGTTTAAATGTTCTGTGTGCAGACTTGCTGTAATACTTGCTCTGTGGAATGGTTTTGCAAGTTCAACATACTGTTCGAACCAGCTCATAGGACGACTGCAATTGCTAGTCATGTGTATGCTTGTATAGTTTGTGTTTGGCACATCATTTGCCAAATGCTTTAGTATATCGAGGTATCCAGGATGGAAAGTAGGCTCTCCTCCTGACAAGGAGAAGTGGAAAGAATTGAAGCCGTTGTCTCGGGCTTGACGTTTAATTTCATCCACTGTAAGCAAGCAGAGCTCGGTAGGACGGTGGTCTTTACGATCGCTTCTGGCGTAGGGCCAGCAGTAGGAGCAACGATAGTTACAGAAACGGCCAAGTAACCATGATACTGTAAATATATCACGATACAAAAGAGTACGTTGGCCGACACTGACAAGATCGTCAAAAGGTATTTTAGTAAAATCGTAATTGCTCCATTTTAAATCTTCAGTCATTATTTGAAACGAGTCTCTCTTCTCTAAATTGCATCTTGTTAATAATATCTTCTGACTTAAAAGCTCGAGTGTTGGTATTAGTTCGTCCTTCAGTACCAATAGCTAAAAATATCATAGGCATAAAATCACACTGTCCATTGCGTTTAGTAAGGTGTTCTGATTGAACTTCGTCAGTAGTTAATCCTAATATTTCTTTAGCAGTGTCTCGTTTCCATCCTGTAACTTGACAAAAGGACGTTTTATATCCTAAGCTTTCAGCAGTTAAACAAGTGTGCCATACGCTTAGTCCAATATTAATTAAATTTGGATCTCTATCTGTCATATCTCCACAAAACTGATAGTGACTGTCATTTTCTGGATTATAACGTAAACACCAACATAACAAGGTAGGTGCTTTTAATTGATCGTTTTGGTCTCTTGCATATAAAGTATTACCAGACTCTTCGGCTGCATCTGACCATTGTATAAGATCTGTAAACAATTCTTCTTTTAAATAATCAGGAACTTCGTCTACTCGATAATTATATTCATTTGACAAAGCTGGTGTCATACCTGCTGCTGCTTCTAATATTAACTCTAAATGCTCCGGTGTCGGTTTGTCTCCGGTTAACGGTTTCCAGTTATGTCTGTTTTTAGCTAAGTTATGTATTTTATTAGTAAGTTCAGGATCACTTTCGTTCCCTACTTTAAATTTAGGTTTATTACTTAACCCATTTGTTAATTCTCTAAAGAAGGATATAGCAAATCTTTCTAAAGTAGGATGTCTCAATTTTATAAGTTCAGAAGTATGAGCGTATGTATGTACTTCTACTTCTGGTTCTACCAACTGCATTACACCCTTATGCCAAAACTTAGCAGCTATATCGTGTGCATAATTTATATCTATATATTCAACAGTATTAACAAATGCATCATATATGTATCCTAAATCTCGCACACACTTTTCTGGTTCGTTTGTTCTATTTGGGTATACATCTTTAACCCATTCTGCTACTGTAGAAACAATAAATTCTTTATCTTGTTTCAATTGCTCCAGTTCTTGTTGAGTAGCTGGCATCGTTTTTCTCCTAGTTACATATATGATAACACATCTTTACAAAATGTCAAGTGCCTTTGCTAAAGAAAGATTATAATCTTTTAAATTTATACCTGTAATTTTATCCATTCGAACAGTATATTCTTTCAATTCTTTGAGGTACTTCTCGTTACATTTTATAGAATTTAAATATCTATAAACACCGTGGTCTTTGGTATCTTTGTATTTATTGGCTAGTTCGTCTACATAAGTTAAAGGAAGAGCATCAAGTCTCAAATATCTCGGACTGTTTATAATATTATACTGTAATTCTATATTATTACTTTCTGCAAACTCTCTCATTTCAGTTACTTGATGTACATTGTAGGCATTTATAACACTTGCAAATTTTAAAGAATTTTTGTCATGTCTATTTTTATAAAATTCTTTCCACTGTGCTATAACATCAAGAACAGTTTGCCAATCACTTTTGTATCTAATATAATCGTTTATTCTGTTAACTCCATCTAAGCTCATTGCAATAGATAGTGTCTTTGCTTTAGTAAGATATTTTACTAGCTTTTTAGGAAAAAATGTAACATTAGTATTAGTCATAATATTAACATTTGGTAATATTCCGTTATTGTCTAATAACTCTAAAAATTTTTTAGTTTCGGGAACAATAAAGGGCTCTCCTCCTAATATTTTTACAGAATTAATATGTGTAAAATCTATATCATTAAACACTTTTTCAACATCGGCTGTAAAAGTAAATTTTTGAGGTTTAATAAATCCTTCTAATGTTTCGGTATTTTCGAGAGCAATTTTATTCCATGTACTACTAGCCCACGGTCCGCACATTTTACAAGCAAGATTACATTCGTCACTTAAACTTATTTCTATATATTCTACTTGATCTTTAACACCAGAAAGCTTTTCTCCAAATATAAGTCTAGTGCTAGATGTGCCTGTTTGTTCTGCGATTTCGCAACCCTTGCAGCCTTCGTGCCAGCCTGTCTTTTGTGCTGCCTTTATTTCTTGATAAAATTTACTACTACGGTATTCTTGAAAAGAGTAGTCTTCTACTCTCATTCTTTCATTCCACGGTTGCACATCTTCGTTAAACCGGCAACAAGGACGCCATGCTCCGTTAACAGTAATACACATATGATTTTCTAGCATATTACATTCTGGCATTAAATAAGTCTCCCAAATGCCCATAATCTTTCTTTGCACCACCAGCACGTTTCACAGTGTACAGAATAATTTTTTGTAGAATTATGGTCTCCTTCACAAGAATATGTGATAGGAAAAAGTGTATCTAGTAAGTTTTCTAACTTATAAATTTCTGCAATAAACTTTTTATCAACTAAGTCAAAAGGACGAGTATCTCTTTTTTGTCTATTTTTTACATCTCTGTCTTTGATTCTATAATCATATAAAAAATCATTTTCGATCATTACTTCCTTGCTAGGATTTGATGTTACACCGTAATAAAATTTACAACTTTTGTACCCTTGATTTTTAGTAAAATCAACAAGTTTTTTATGTAAATCTTTTACGTGTTCTCGTTCTTCTGCAACAGTCATCATCCTTTGAATCTGCGGATATTCTACATGCAAGTCTAGAAAAACATTTGTTTCTAAAATTTCAACTATTTTTTGTATTACATCTTTAGCTCTTGTAACGTTCCAGTTTCTTGGTGCTTCTTCAGGCCAAGGTCTGTATCTTGTAAAAGGCAAAATTTTAGTTTTAGAATTAGACTCAACTATATCTTTAGCTATAAGAAATGCTAATAGCGCACTATCTGCACCGCCACTAAGTGACAATGCTATAACATCAACATCTAAGTCAGGTAACTCAATCGACTCGGAATTATAAGAATATATCTTACCCATTATAATTTGTCTATTTTCCTTTGTATATTAAATCGTATGCCACCTTTAAGTCTTGTTTTGCTCCAATCTTTATTACCAGTTACATGTGGCTGATACGGATCAAACAAAATGATACTCTTAGGAGAATAAGGAACAATTGTTTCTAATTGCATTCCGTAATAAGTTTCTTTAGGTAACTGCTTTAAATGGTCATCGTAAATTTCAGCAGTACTATCATGCATTTTAGATGTGTCAATATCTATAGGGTTTCCGTTAACGTCTACCCAAGGCAAATTGTCATACGAAGTAACATTTTTTTGATAAGTCATTTTAACATCGTTGCTACCTCCGTTACTAAAATTACACTCCCATCCTAGCAATCTATTCTTAAACAACACAAAACTTGCATCTCTTTCTTGTGCTGATGCAGGTTGGCATACAAAAAGAGGAATGATAAAACTTTTTATAGCTAACTGATCGTAATCAAAATATGCAACAGGGTTACAACTATCCATGTGTAATGCATAGTTTGTAGCAGTTATGTATCCGTTGCCTGTTAGTATGTCATCTTCTCTTAGCCAGTCAAACCGTTCTTTTAATCTTGGATAGACTAATTTCCAAATAGGATATTCGTCAAATTTTTCAAGTTTAAAAGTGCCGCCGCCATAGTGTCTGTGTTTTGTAAAACTATGGAACAACTGAAAAAGACACATATCTAATTCTTCTTGTGTAAAGAAGTTAGGAATTGCTTCAGCCTCGCTAAAGTATTTAGGCATTACAGAATCTAATTCTTGTGGCCATCTGTCTCTAGGTTGTAACGGCATTGCATCATCGGTCATATCATATTCCTTTCTTCGATCTCTTGTAATAATAATTTAGCCACATTAACTAATCCATCCCTTGATAAGTGACGTCCGTTGTCGATTATATAACTTTCAAAAATTGGGTCGGATAACCTTTTTCTTATATCAAAATCGATAAAGTTAAAAGTAATCCATTCGTCTTCTGAAAGATCGTGTGCTATTATCAAGTGCGGTATATCTTTTAATAATTTTTTTATGTAGGAAAAATATGCATTAAATTTAGTTTTATCTATAACATTCTTACCTACTAGTTTATAATATAGTAAAGCAAATTCCTGTACAGTCTTAGCATTTGTAAAACCTCTTCGCATGTTGTTTTTTAAACTCATTGATCCAGCATTTATAAATCCTAAGTCTTTGTTGTCTTTAATATCAAACTTATAATAGTTTTTACTATGCTTTTTAATTTCAAAAATATTAGATTCAGTGTTTGTGATATATGTAAAACGATGCGGTGTTGTTACTTGAAATAAAACTATATCAGGCGTTTTTATTTTTAGAAAATTTTCGAGTACATGTAAAGAATAGTCTACACTAGTTCCTGATTTTGCACAATTATAAATTTCAAAGTTGTCGTTTAGCATAGCAAGTTCAGCTGGCCAATTATAATCTGATCCTGTTATACCTTCAGTATAACTACACCCAAACGTTGCTATAGATGTCATTCTAACAGTTCCTGAAAAAACTCTTTTGTAATAGGGTCAACTACATTACGAACGTCAAGCTGTCTAATAGAGTTATGTTTTTCAAATTCTTGCTTCAGTATATGTTGATGCTTTTTATAAAGATTTTTATCTAATGCTTCATCTATTTTCTTATAAACAAAATTAATTTGGTAATCAGTATCGTCTGTAAAATCCCAATTTTTTGTTTCTTCTTCTAAGTAATGTTTTATTCTCTTTAGATGCTCAGGATTCATTAGAAAAATACCAGCTTCGTTATTATCTGGATTCAAATTAGGATCTATAATAATATAAGAAAGATTAGTGTATTTGCTTTGCAATTCTTTAAACCAATTTCTTATTTTAGGAATTTGCTCTAAACTCATATTAGTAATTAATGTATTAACATTAAATGATACATTTGGCAAACTACTCATGTTGTTTTCTATTCGTTTTTGGAATTGACTCCATTTACTCGGAAAACGTAAATAGTCGTATACATCTTCAACTGCATCAATACTAAACTTTATACTAGTCTTCTTCATTTTTTCTAGTATAGGGTAAAAATCTTTTGTTATAACTGTTCCGTTTGTTGTAATTTTAATTTCTACTTCAGGTTTTATCTCGCTAACCATTGTAAGTATTTCAAGTACTTCTTTTGATAAAAATGGCTCGCCGCCTGTAAATTTAAGTAATTCTAAATCTTCTATATTATCTTTTATATATTCAACAACAGAACTGTCAAACGTTCCTAATTTGTTTAACCGTTTTATATTTTCTAAAGATCCCTTCCATCTTATAGGCTGATCAGCTTCGTCAAGATTTTCAGTAATTTTTATTATTTTGTCACTACTACTTGCAGTACAAAATAAACAAGCTAGGTTACAATGATTGCTCGGTTTTAAATCAAAATATTTTGGCTTTGGATTATCGTAGTCGATTGTTTTCCAACTCCAATAATCTATATGCTGCATACGAGGACTTGGAATTCCTAAATCGTCCTTTTTCCAACAATGGTCGCACATTTTATTTCTAGTACCATCAATCATGTCTTGCCGAAGTTGTACCATATCATCACTGTAAAACCATTCTTCGGCCGTTAGTTGAGAAACATGTTTGCTATCAGGAAAAAATGACCCGTTACAGCATGCACTATAATATCCTCTTACATCAAAGAAAGGATGTACAAAGGGTAAAGGACATAATACTTTATTTTTGCCACTGTCCAAGATCATCATCTCCAACTATTTCTTTAAGTTCAGGTATAGCATCTAATGTATCAAACCCTGTAGAATGTTTTACATATTCTAAATACTTACGAAAATCATCAACTGTTTTTTCGTCAGGCTTAATATCCTTTTCAATAGCTTCTAATAAACGGTCAATTTCAGGATGTTTATAATTTTTACTTCTAATGTTAGATACAATTTGTCTGCGAGTTGCTAACGGAATATTATACAAGGTCATATGGTCTGGCCATTTAACCAAAGTAAATCCCATTCTAGCATACTTCCTAGTCGGAGTATACACATTCATAATCCAGTCTGCAAACTCTTCTAACCCATAAGTGTTGATTGCACTAAAAGTAGGCACTAGTCTAGTTACCCAATGCTCGTGTAGTTCAGTAGCAAACTTCATCATATTTTTTTCAATAAGTTCCCAGCTGCTACGATACCTTTGTGCTTCTACCCAACGTCCTACACCGTCGATACTACAGTGTAACCTTCCGGTTTTAAATTCGTTTAGTTTTGCTATAATTTCGTCATCACAAAAACTAACATTAGTAATAAATTTTAATTCTAAATCTCTAGGCAATCTATCAATAACATCAAACAATTGTTTTTTATTATAAAAAGGTTCTCCGCCGGCTAAACTAATACACTTTAGATTTTTACAACTTGCAATAAAATCCATAATACGCTGATACTGCACAGGATCTTTAGCCCAGCTAATATAAGGATTTTCTTTTTTGTTTGCTTTACCCCATAAGTGGCTATCTCTGTCACCGCACATTAAACACATATAATTACATATATTACCCATTCGTAAATCAATGTATTCTATATGTTCAGGATTTGCAGCTGGAGAAATATCGTTTTTTATAGGATATCGTCTGTTTAAATCTAATCGCTGACTGCTAAAGAATTTTTCATTATCAAAACATTGAGTCTGGCATACTGGCAGTATTTCTCCAGATATCATTCTATTGCGTCCATCTACCAAATCGGGATCATTTAATTCTTTACCGATAGGATCTCTACTCATACAGCAATAACTAAACTGACCATCGTTTTTAATTTGGACAGTTGTCCACGGAGCACTACAATACATTATACAAGATCCTTTAGTATTGGAAATACTTTAGGAAATCTTTCAGTCCATCCTCGTTGCTTGTTTACAAGTTGTAACCATTCTTTTGTTTCAGGAAGTCTTTCACTCCAGTCTTCGCTATTCATAAAATTAATAATTCCTTTATAACGCTTTAGACCGTAAGGTGCATTTAAGAATTGCTCTTTAGTTATACCGGCTTCTTTAACACCTGTAAAGTTTTGCCAATTTTCTTCTACCCAAGGATAAAACTCGTTTTCGTACTTGTCTGTAATTTGTTGTTTAATATCTTGAGGTAAAACTTTTACATTTAACTGCGGTGGCCAGTATGCAAAATGCATATTAATACCTCCTGCTCCTAAAGGCCATTTGTTTATTTTTTTAAATCCAGCGTTTACCTTCCACTTAATAAAGTCAGGAATGTATGCAGCATTTAACGCCATAATTGTTGTTGCAGTTGTTACTTCAACTTGAGATGGTGTATTATCTAATTTCCAAAATACCTCTTCTTGGTGCTCCCATTGGCTTGGATATCGTATGTAATCATTTTGTTCTCCGAGTGCATCAATTGAGTAATGGAATCTTACACGTTTAAACTCTGCCCACAAAGAAGCCAATCCAGGGCGCCATTCAACAGCATTACTATTATACCTTAGTTCTATATTTTTTGCATGTCCACGTTTAATACATTCTTCAAGCAAATCATAATGTTCGTCAATAATAAGACTCTCGCCACCTGCAAAGTATAACTGATACATGTGCGGAATCTGATCCATAAGATCGTTCCAAAAACGAGGATTGTTCTTATGCCAGTTATAACTGCTACCGTAGCTGAGACCTTTATTATCCCATTGCGAACTACTCTTTAGTCTTTCGTTTTCTATTTGAGGATGTATTTGTTGCCACTCTTTAATCCAGCCGCTACTATCGTGTGGACTACACATAACACATGCAAGTTGACACTTTGACCCCATTCGTAGATCAATATAGCGTATCTTAGGAGGTATAGTGCCATCTTCGGCTGTTTCGTCTACTAGTTCTTGAAGATTATATCTGTTGCCCCAGTATTCTGTTTCCCAGTTTCTTTTACTTAAATGGCCTGCTGCTTCTTCTTTATAACACTTTATACAACTAGCAGGCTGTTCTCCACGTAACATCATATTACGTACATTTCGCATATAAGAACTATTCCACGCTTCTTCTAAAGATGTGTTATTAAAATTTACACTTTCGCCTTTGTCATTTTTGATAACGCCAACTTCTCCGCCTCCGCTTTTTATCATACTATTAGGGTCTTGTACACTACTAGCATTACTAGTACAGCAGGTGCGCATTTTACCGTCTGGCCTACTTGATAAGTGTAGCCACGGAAGCGCACAAAATGTGGGAGAAATTTTATCGTATTTGTTCATTAAAAAGTCCTATGTTTACAATATTATATATTGATTTTAACTAGATGTCAAGACTTTATTGAGTTATACAATTCAGGTAGAGATTCTTTCCAATTAGTTCCACGAACATTATCAACCTTTTCTAAATAATTTATAGTAAGATCAGTGGAAACAGTTGGTGCTTGTCTTAAAAGAGATACTATTGCAGGTCTTTCATCTCTTCCAAAACTTTGTTGATATTTTATATCTTTTAATCTTCTTATAAGATCGTCTTTGATATTTTTAGGAAGATTATTAGCTGCTAATTGACTCGGAAATCTTAAAATTCCATTTAGTGTTAATCCTAACTCGTGCTTATAACACCAATCTATTAGATCTTCCATGTAAAAAACATTTGTTATTTGCAAAGTAGGACATATAGTAAGTCTAAATGTATCTCCATATTCTTCTTTGAATCTTAAAATATTTTGCTCTATAACGTTCCATTTGCTCGGATATCGTATATATTCTCCTGGAACTCCAATAGCATCTAAACTAACCATAGCATGCCCTTGAAATCCTTCTAATGCTCCGAACCATTTTGGATTATACTGTTGAAAATTAGAATTGAACTCGATAATTACTTTATCTTGAAGTCCTTTTGCCTTTACATTTTCTAAAATTTCATAAGGTTGCTTCATTATGGTAGGTTCGCCGCCGTGGAATGTAATTCTAGATTTTATTTTATGGTTAGTGTCAATGGTGTTAACTAATTCGTCTACATCATTTATTCCCCATTCTGGATTAAACGGATTATGCACTTTAACTGTTTCGTCTTTTACATTTGGTAATACTGGTGTAGATCTTACCTGTTGATTACGAAAGTCAATATTTTCAAAAAAGTGCTGGGAATTTTGTCTTTGTTCACGTAAAAGGAAAGAACTGTTTCCTGTATTGCACATAATACAACCTAAGTTACATTTATTATTTAATGCTAAGTTTAAATAAAAATGTTTTTCTTCTGCTAGCAAATCTTCTTTAGTAAGAGTATCTTTTCCTATATGTCCGATATAGTTTTCACTTTCTTGTATACGACGAGAATGTCCGGTTGCCTCTTCTTGCTTTTTACATCCATGACATCCTCCAGGCCAGAATCCTTGCAAGAACTGTTCTTTTATTTTTTTTAATTGATCACTGTTTTTGTATTCTTCAATGTTTGTTCCTTCAAATGCTTGAAACGCATCAAAGTCACAGCACGGTGCCATTTTTCCGGTAGGTCTATAATTAACAGCAGTCCAAGGAAGAGCACATATATTGTTAGGTAAATTTTTAACTTTCATATGTATATTTACTCGAATTGAGCTCCGAAAGGATCAAATTCAACTCCGCACTTCATCGAGCATACTTTTAATTTTCCGTTTGAGCAACCTTTTACGCTCCAGCTATCTTCAATATTATCAAATATTCCTGTTTCAAATACTGCACGTAATCCGTGTTTTTTAGCATTAATGGCATCTTTGCCGCCTACAGCATCAATAAAGTCCCATACCTGTTCTACCTTAGGATCTTTGTGCCACCATTTGTACATACGCCCAGCAGTCCAACAGCAAGGCATAGCAAGTCCTTCTGCTGTAATAAACAAATTTCCTTCGTCTTTGACTTTACAGTTGATAGGTACTACATCATAGTATGCATCCATGCTGCCGTACTTTTCTAAAAGAGAATCTTGTTTACTTAATGCTTTGTTAAGGTATTTTTCGTCCGGCTTTTTGAGTTCTGTAGTTTCTTTGCCTTTGCGATTTACAGCCTGATGAGATTCTTTCTTTTTACTGTCTGCTGTAATAAACCTACCTGTCTTTTTAGGTATAAATCTTTCACAACCCCATTCCCATGCTAGTGCCTCAGCTTCTTTTACTTGATGTTGATTGTGTTCAAATATTAAAAAGTCCCAACGTGCTCTGCCGCCAGCGTCAATAAACGCCTGCATATTACGTTCTACATTGTCCCAGACAACACCCTGCCTGTATAAATGATTAGTGTCACTAAGACCATCCACACTAAAAATAACAGCACCCATTCTACCAAAGACTTGGGCAAGTTCTTGCCACCATTCAACACTTTTTGCTCCTGCGTTTGTATTCATTGAAAGCCACATGTCTGCGTTATGCTCTCGGAAGTATTTGAAAATTTCTAATGTATCTCTTGCAACAATCGGATCACCTAAGTTACCGCACATATACATTGTTTTAAGCTGTGCAATAAACTCCGGTTCAAAAATACGTTTGCAATCTTCAAGTGTTAATTCGCTTAAATCAATATGCGGATTTAAATCTCCGCCATTTTGATTACGATCACACATAGGACAACTCGCCTGGCAGTTTTGTGTGTTTTCCAAATGGATCGTTCTTATGTCTTCATATTTGTACATCTGTAAAACCTTTGTATGTATAATAGCAGTAGTTTAAAGATTTGTCAATATTATTAAGTGTGTCTGCAGGAAAAAGTAAACTAAGATTATATATAATTTTTTTATTTTCAGCTTCAAGCTCTCTATATTTTCTTTGTATACACCTTCCAAGATGGAACCCGCAAAAGTAATATTCGCCCTCTTTATCTAAAACATCGACACTGCTTATAATTTGATCGCTGCTCGTATCAATTTCTTCCATAATAGTTCGATCACCTGGGCAGTGTACTATTTTATAATTATTTCTTAAATTTGAAAGACAAACATTAAGATATTGACCAAAGGACTTAGTTTCTTTTTCTAAAAAAGGAAACATTAAAACATCCTTTTCAAGACAATTTTTCCATGCATCTACTACTATTATAGTTTTCATACTTGTCCCCAAAAAGATTTTAAAAGATGATGTCCTTTGTGTTTTAGGAAAAATTTAAGATGTTCTGGTGCTAGTTGTAAAATAGTATGTTCTATGTTAACAGTGCTTTCAATACACAGTTTGTCAAAAATTTCTTTGTTGTATAGTGCGTCTTGCACCATACTGTCATAGTTTTCAATATTAATTATTCTTTCTACTTCATTACAAAACAATTTAAATCGATTAGGCAAATCGTCATCAAACTCATAGTTAACATCTTTAGATAATATAAATCCGTAACTTTTTAATCTTTTATACATTCCAGGATAACCGAATACTAAAAAAGGTTTTCCAAATTTTATAGGTCTCCAAGTTTTTTCACTTATTACTGTATACATATAAGACTCGTCCCTATATCCTCCTGTTTCGATACCGAACTCCCAAATAGCAGAATGATATTCTGATGGTAAATGAGATTGGCTCCACGTTGTAGTTTCTATGTTAGAATTACCTGAAAAGTTATAATAACCAAACTCTTTATATTTTAACAAGTTGTTTGCAAGAGCTTCTCGTGTTTTAGTACGAAGAATCATCATTGAAACAAATTTTTTTTCTTTATGTTCCTTTTGAAGATCTATTGTATAACTGTTTACTTTTTTCGGCCAGATAAAAGGATGACGTTCAACATTATAATCTTTAACCTCTTCGCTATTACAAGTTATTATTTTTTTGTTTTTGATATATTTTTGATCTAAGTTTACTCTGTCTATTAATGTTTCAATGGGCTCACCTGGTATGCACCAAGTATCGTTAATTTCACTTAAAGAATCAAGCAATTTATATTCTTCCTTTTCTTTAAGTAAAGTCAAAATATCAATATGATTAAGCACACCCATATTATTCTAATACCAGCTTTACATCTTTACCTGGACCTGTTTTACTAGGTAAACCACCGTACTGTTCTACATACCATTCAATTACAGCCTTGTACCAATTTTGACTATTATGGTGAGCACGTTTGTTAAATTGATGTATGTTATTGTTCGTTGCTTGCATAGTACTTAGTGCTCTAGCACTTTCAGTTTGCAACTCTCTCATACTTAGATCATTTATATCCAATTTTCATAAACCTCGAATACTTTTCTAAAACTAACTCACCTAGATAAAGACAATTGCTCATAGGTGCTGAGATGCTAAATTCTTCTGCATCTCTAGAACAATTTACATGCTCGTCTACATCGAAAAAATTATTACTTTGCAAAATTACTAATTTACCGTCTGGTATTTTAGCATACCAATCTGCAAAATTTTCAATATGTTCGCAACTCGTATTAATAATAGTATCAGGACTATCGCTAAGTTCTGCGGTAGAGCCGTTACTGCGAGTCACTGTATATGTATGATTTGTATAATTGATATTGCAAATGTCTTCAACACTTGCTTGAAACTGCCAATTTTTCATTACCCAAGGTTTATTGAAGGTTTTAGCAATTTCGATACAACTTTCGTCAATATCAAAACTACGGATTTTATCTACAGCAATATCGCTTTCAAACAACATAGTAGCCAATGTAGCATACCAGCCAGCACACAAATATACTGTACCTAATTCTACCTTTTGTTTTTCAAGTTCTTCAACTAACCACAACTTGCTTTTAAGTTGGCCTCTACTGAAGCAATCATCCCATATTTCAGTGTCATTAACAAAGAAACTTTTAAATGCTGCAACAAATTGTGTATCAACATACCTATTCAGCACTGGCCATAATTTCCATGTATTATCTTCTAGCACAAGTTTTCGCAAATCTTCGTCATTGATTAATCTAAATATGCTGTGCATATTTTTTTCAATGACTGCTTTACGAAGATCTTCTGTGTCGTATTCTTCAATAACTCTAAAAATACTATGTAAGTTTTCTTCCAATATTGCTTTACGTAGTTCGTCGTCGGTATCAGTTAATCTAAATAAACTACTCAGATCCATATCAATAAATGTACGTCTTAGATCTGCTAACTTAGAATTATCAGAATAAAGTAGTTCAAATCTATCAAGCAACTCAAATGTCTGTAGCATCAAACTGCTCCTTTAACCAGTCAAAGTCGTTAATCATTTTTAAGGCTTTAACATCGTCTTTGTTTCTTGCACCATATGCTGCACCAGCCTTTGCTCCTTCTATAGAATACTTACCGTAAAGCTCATCTTCTCCTGCTGTACACCATATGTTTAAACGCTCGTTTGTTTCGTCGTCTTTTTGACGATCAATAATCTTAGAACTTAACTTACAACATTCTCTAAATGCACTTTTCCAAGTGTTAAACGGATCTGTGTTAAATGCTGTAATGTTACTAACATCTTTAACTGCTTTAAACTTTTCGCTAATACTTGTAGTCATGTCGGGTTTATTTACGTTCATGTCTATTGTTAGTTGTGTAGGAAATAGTTTAATGCCGCCATAGCCGTATACTAATTTATTAATAGGATTCTGACTTCGCCAAACGTGTACTGTAGTTCTCTCCCATGCAGGAACCTGATAATCAAAATTAAATCCGTCGACTATTTTTGCATCGCCGTCAACAATCCATACCATTTCAGTATCACAAATTTTTGCTGCTTCAATGTGAGCTTGGTGTATTCCTTTTATACCGTGTACACGATGTATTACTCTATCAGGGAATTGATCCATTAACTGGTCAAAGTTTTCGTTTGCGTTTGGTTCGTTATAGCTAATAAACACTATGTCATAGGGCTTTGGCTGACTAGCAACTATATCTACTTCTTTCTTTTGCACTATAAATCCGAAATAAAACTCTCTTTTACTAATCTTACAAGTTGTGCTACATAAAATTATACCATCAAAGTATTCACCGTTTTTATAGACATGATTTATATTAAGATCATATTCGTTTTCTTTGTCGTGCATATTTTTGTATGTAAAAACTTTATTAAAAATTTCTTCATTTATATCTTTAATTCGACTAGGAATTGCCCAGAACATTTCTGTTGAAGTATTTTCTAATGCTTTCAAATAATCATCATAGGTGTCTACAATAAATTGATCGTACAATTTTGTTTTACTAGCAACAACGTCCCATTCTTTTGCATTTACAATAAATCTATATTCAATTTCTCTCTTAGAAACCGGCTGTGTTTTTGATAACAACCAAACACTGTTTCTTAACATTTCGCCTTGTTCGTTGTGCAAAAAGGCGTGATTAGTTTCTCTATCATAAGTGTTTTCAAAACTAAAATAAATGTCAAAGTCAAACTCAGATGTATCAATTGACGGCTTTAATGCCCAAAACATTTCAGTTGTACTATTGTTAACTGCTTCTAGATAATCGTCATAAGTTTCAATTGTAAAAACATCATATTTTTTAGGACCGCTACCAACAATATCCCATTCTTTACGATCGACAGGAAATCGATATTCGACTTCTCGTTTTGAAAGTTTTCGGTCTTTTGTACACAGAAACAGTCCGTTATACGTTTCGCCGTCTTTTGTAAGATGCTTAAATGCATGATTTTGAGTACGATCAATTTTTTCATGATGCGATATATAAAAATTTTCTATTAGCTCTTTGCTAGGTTCTATATTTCTACTGCCCATCCAAAACATTTGTGTTTTGCTATTTTCAAGTGCGTACTCGTAATCTTCGTAAGAATCAATTTCGAAGTAATCAAAAGGTAAAGGTACACTTGCTAGAATGTCAACTTCTTTTTTATGTACAAAGAATCTATGATCTAGTTCTCGCTGGGACGGATTAGCATCTCTAGGAGATAAAAACAATCCATCAAAATGCTTGTCATTTTTAAAAACGTGTATTACGTCTTGACTGTAGTCGTCAGGAACATAATCAAAATTAAAATTATCTGCTATTTCTAAATCAGAAGATACTGCCCAAAAGAATTTAGTAAATGCTTTTTTCTTAGCTGACAAAAATGTGTCAGCACGTTTTGCAGTAATATACTTTGATTTAATTTTTTTCCATTGTGAGTCTGCAGGACCTATAAAAACGATATCATACATGCTTGTATTATAACACCTTTTATTTAATATGTCTAGTGTTTCCGTAATAAATTACTTCACTAGCATTTGAAATAAACTTCCTCCAAGGATCAACTACTACGCTTCCCATCGGTATTACACAGTATATTTCATCATTGTTTTTGTTTCCTGTGTATTCGTAAGTTGTGCTTGCGGAATGTGCCATTAAAAATACACCCGGAATATCTGGCTGGAAATCATTTCCTGTATACGGATCAATATAAGTTGGTGCAAATCCATAGTGTTCACAGTAATGTCCTATTAACAAACTGTAACTACCATCGCAGTACGGAACTTTAGGCTTGTATGCTTTGCCGTGTATGTATATAGGCATGTTTCTTTCGTTTGCAATATCAACTAAAAACTTAGCAAGATTTTCAGCTTGTATTTCTCGTGCAGTCATAATACTATCAAACAAGTCGTAACCTAAATCTAGTTCTTTTGCCATGTAACGTAATGCAATATTATCTCTAGGATGGCATGCGCCACCGTCACCCATACCTGCTTTCATATACTGTGGGCCCATAATACGCATCGTAGACTGCGCTAGAGCGTCTGTAACAACGTCTACGTTAATGTTGCCCTGTTGCATAGCAACGTCCTGTATCATGTTTACAAGACCTATTTTAGCACTTATAAAGGTGTTATAAAATACTTTGATACATTCACATTCGTCCCAGGTACCTATCACATATCTAGGATCATTCTCCATAATAGTTTTATAAAAGTCTACCAGTTCCTTTGCATCACCATTTGTTGTGCCATCTTCTGTACCTATCATTACCATTTCTGGATTGACCATGTCCCATGCTACACTTCCCATAGCAATAAGATAAGGATTGTAAACAAATCGAGATTCAGTTACAAGAGGCTCAAGCTCACGACGAACTGTGCCCGGAAGAACTGTACTAATTAATACTAATAATTGATGCGGGTGCATATACTTGTTTGCTTCAGCTAATACTTCTTTTACAATATCATAACTAAAGTCTTTTGGCTCTAAGTGAGAAGTAGGTGCATTGCCGTCATAAAGAGGGTCATGAGGTGTTGGAACTGCAACAAATACAATGTCACAATTTGTAACACATCCTTCTATTGTAGGAAACATAGTTACAGACTTGCTAGACTGTTTTACTATGTCATATCCTTTAACAGTATGTCCTTTGGCAGCAATTGCTTCTGCACAAGGCATACCTAATTTTCCTGTTCCGATAAATCCAATATTCATACAATTACTTAACCTATCAAAGTAAAATTTGTACTATATTTGGATTAACTTATTGTTGCTTTACCAAAGTTTCTGCGTCTTCTAAAATAAATGTTTTCAAGAAAGGTTTCTTGCTTCATAGTTTTATCTTCAGGAAAGTCTAAAATATAAGTTGCTGGCTTATCAATGTCTAAACCTAGGAAATCATAATTAAAACTTATTGTCATAGGATAGCTGTTAACGTTATCGTAATCAATAAAGTAGTTGCGTTGAAGTTTAAATAATTCTTCAAAGAGATTTTTATCATCAAACAAATCATAGCAATAAGAATAAATCAGTTTATAAAGATGACCTGTCATCTTTTCAGAATGCATACTTAAAATAGTTCGATGTATTAAATTCCAACCATGTATTTCAACACCAGCAATCTTAGGATGGTTAATTGCTCCTTCAGTCATCCATTTATTATAATAGTATCTTGTTTCTTGCATCTGCGTGTTAAACCATTCGTCAAGTTTTAAAATCTCGTATAGTCCCTCATAAAACTCTTTATAAGATTTAATATTGTTTTTATTCAAGTATCTACTTATATAGTTTGTCAATCCATTGACATGGAACGTATTTAAATACCAACTAAACACTTGTGCGTCTAGCATTTCTTCAAAACTTAAAGTACTTGTAGATGTAACTACTTTAACGCCTTCTTTAACAGGATCTTCATCATAGCTACCGCTCATATAATCATATACTGTTTGGTATGTCATAGAGAAACTTTCTGTTTGGGCTAAATTCATTTCTGCATTTTCTAACAATTGTGCTTGAAATATATTCAAGCCAGTATGTGCGCCAGCGTTAAATAATTCCCAAAAGTTGTTTTTCCAAGAGTCAAGTGTTTCGCCAGGTAGTCCTAGTATAACTTCTGTATATGTTGGTATTCTACGACTTTCGCATATATCAAATATTTCTTCAATTTTATGCTGGTTTAAATTTTTACGTTTAATGTTTTCTAAAACTTTTAAATCCATGCTTTGTACACTAACTGTTAGTCCTTGATTAAACTTAGGACTATCTGTTAATTTTTTAACAATATCTATAACACCATCTTTTTGATTTTTAGCCCACGTTACACTGAACGTATACGGATAACCATATTCTTCTTGTACTTCAAGAAGCTTATCTGCAATTAAACTGTCTCTCTCTAAAAATATTCCAAAGTTAGCATCAGTAACACTTACAAATCCACATTTGTTTTGCGCTATCCATTCTAATTCTGCATACACTCTTTCTAGTTTGAATTTTTTAACTTTACTATAAGTTAAACTCCCCCAATCGCAAAAAGTGCAAGCATACGGACACCCTCTATTTGTTTCTAGTGTTGCATTCCATTCAACATCTGGATTACCAGCTACAAGATTATCAAATACTCCTGCCAAGTAAGGACTAGGTATGCTATCTAAATCGTCTATTCGCTTGGCCGCTCCGGTGTCAAAAACTTTTCCGTTTCTGTTTATTAGTAACCCTTCTGTATGTTCAGCACATTCAAAACATTCTAATAAACTTTGGAAAACATGCTCGCCTTCTGTTTTTACTACATAATCCATAAATGGATATTTTTCAAATAGGTCTTTGTTTTCGATTTCAATTTCAGGTCCGCCAAACACTGTAATGCACTTAGGATTTCGTTCTTTGATTAGTGATGCTAATTTGTAGATATAATTTTTGTTCCAAACATATGTACTAAAAGCAACAACGTCTGCATTATCAAATCGAGAAATGATATCTTCTATCAAGTCACGTTTCCATATAATGTCTATAAGATTATAGTTCTTTTTTACATAAGCAGATTGCGTGGCGTATGCCCATAGAACTCCTACTGAGTAAGGCAAATAGTAAGCGTTTAATTCTTTAGGTCCTTGCCTAAAGTTCGGTTGTACTAAAATAATATTCTTCATTCAAAAATACTTATCAGAGATTGCTTTGTAGTTTTTAGACATGGTTGTGATAAAAACTGCTGTCGGTTATGTTCTAGTTTTTCATTTATAATTTTTTCTTTGCCTTCTGCACGATCTTTAAACGACTCTAAATTTTGTAGCATTGTATTAATCTTTGCACTGTCGTCTTGTAAATCGTACGATTCGTCAAATAGCTCTGGATATGTTTCGTACCCGCATTCTTTTAAATAGGTTAAATGGTTAGGATGACTATAAACCATAAAAGGATGTTTGAACAGCATAGGTTTAAAAGTCTTTTCCGATACTAACATTATGTTTTCTTGATAGCCTGTCTCTAATACAAAACTAAACTTAGTTTCTTTTAACCAGTTTAGTTGCATAAAATTTTGGTTACCTTGTCCTCGGAGATTCTTTGATGTGCTGTCTAGTGTCTTTTGTACCAAAGAATAGTTATATATTTCTTGCGGATCTATAGTTAACTGTGTATGCTTAATAAATGTTTTAATATCTTCAAGTACAGGCCGTCTATCTCCAATAACCCAACTGTTAATAGAATTTTTTAAAAAATCCTTTTCGTTTAAAAGATATCTTATAACACACCGATGCTCTCTTGGAACTGCATTTAAAAACAAAAAATCAATATCTTTATCAAGCGAAAACGGCACAGAATAAACATTGTGATATTGTGACCATCTGTTGTACACGAACTCCATTGTATCTAGTCCTATTACTTTGTACAAAGGACTTTCGACTGCAAAGGATTTTTCAATATATCGATCACCGCTTAAAAAAGTAACCTGTCTTAGATCTATCCCTGCTGTTTGAATTTTTTCTATTAAGGTATTCCAAATAGTACGGTAGAATGGATTAGAATATTTGTGTGTGCGTTCGTGACAATGATTTATTACTAATTTAGCATTGCCAGAATTTATTTTGTTTTTTATCTCTCTGTCTAAAAATCCTGTAGGACTTAGCTTTTCTACAAAGCCTAAAAAATTTAAAACATTTACAACAAATACTTTAGAGCTAGTAATTTCACTTGTAGTTTTTGCTACATTTAAAAATTTGCACATATACTCAAAAGAAAAAACTTCTTTTTTATCAGTAAGTGTTTCAAGTAAGTCTTTATTTAAGTGATCATAAATATTCTCATATATCATTGTATCTTTCCGTCGTCTACGAATATCCGATCAATGCTATTGTTTTTTCCGCACATCAAAGAACAAAATACAGGTTTTCCGTCTGAGAATTTTTCTTTACTCCATTGTTTAATAAAGAGTCTATCTAATATTCTACTCTCTAATATTTTTTCTAACGACTGTTTATTTAAATCAAGCTCATCTTTATGATTGTCTATTATGTTTCTTACTTGTAATTCTTGTTCTTCTCCAAACGAACCTGTAATTGCTGAGCCCATATAACAACAAGGTATAACTAATCCATTTGCATTAATGTATAGCTCAGTAAAACTATTTTGTTTATCTCTATGTAAGAATTTACAATCAATTTCTTTGTCTATGTGTATTTTATATTTTTCGTCAAGATTGTCTGTAGTTAAATTATTTCTAAAATTTAAATACCATTCCGGATTAACTTTTTCAGTTAAGTTATGCTTTACTTTCTTGCTACCAGAATTAACATACTCTTCATCGTTTGGTGGCGATAGGTAATATTCAAAATCTCCGTTTTTATCGTAAACTGGACTAGGCTTATAAGACCCGTCAACATTTGACGAAAATCCTAATGCTCTTTTAGAAAAGAATTTTTCAAATCCTAAATCTATGCTCATCTTTTTTGCAGTGTCTATTTGATGTTCATTGTGTTCAAAAATCAAATAATCCCAGTATGCTGTGCCTCCTGCATTAATAAAACTTTTTACATTGTTAATTAAAGTATTCCAGCGTACTCTACGTCTATATAAATGATTCGTATCTTCAAGGCCGTCAATACTAAAAGTTACAGCATGCATTTTATCCGACATTAATTTACCGAGCTCGTTCCAGAATTCCGGATTGCGTAAACCGCCATTAGTATTAACTGAAATATACATTTTTGGATTGCACGAATACAAGTATTCAACTATAGGAATAACATCTTTTGCTGTCATGGGATCACCGTGTGTTCCACAAAATGTTACCCTGTGTATGTTTTCTAACAGTGTTCTAGGAAAATAAGTTTTAAAATCTTCAAAACTCATTTGATTAAGAGACAAAGACGGATCTATTATTTCTGTATGATAGATATATCTAGGACACATTGGACAAGCAGCATTACAAAAGTTACTTAATTCAATATGCAGATATCCTACATTTTCTAAATTCCATGTTTTCATTTTTTTATAAACTCTGCTAATTCGGGAAACACATCACTAAACTTTTCTTGTCTTAGATCATCTAACTGTTTAGTAATATTTAAAAAGGCATCCCAATAATCTTCCTTACTAGTTTTTAGATTCATATATTCTGCTGCTTTCTTAAGCCACATTTCTATGTTAGGCATTCCCTTATATCTATTATACTTATATGTGAGATGATCTTTAATGTCTTGATGTAGGTTTACAACAGAATATCTCGACGGATCATGTAAAAAATTAAGATAATATTCCATATTAATATTTTCAAAATATTCCATTGTTTCTTGTAAATAGAATACATTGTAATTGTTAACAGTAATACATACTGCAAGATTCCAGTCATACTTATTTGCTAGATACTGATACCTTTTTATATTGTCACTTACTTCATCCCATTTTGCAGGATGTCTTTGATATTCAAATTTGTCTTTAATACCGTCTATACTAAAACTAATGTGTACATGTTTAAATTCTCTAAGTATGTTTACTTTGTCCATATCAAAAACAGTACCGTTTGTATTAAAATTTAAACTTTGTTTTTTACTGTATCCTTGATCAATAGCATACTTTAGCATTTCCCACTGCTTCTTTACTAGAAAGGGTTCACCTCCATACATTTCTATTCTCTTTAAAGAAGGAAGCTGGGCTTTAAATTCTTCCCAAAATTGGCTGTCGTCGTCATAACTATGGTTAAGGTCATGTAGCCATTTTTTATACGAGTCTTTATCACTTCCCCATTGGCCTATTTGTAAAAATTCTTTATTCCATTGGCTACTGCTCCAAGGGCCGCAAATTCTACACTTCAAATTACATGTGGTTCCTAAATTTAATTCTGCTAGTACTAAACTAGTATCATTACTAGGTACGTATTTAAATGTGTCGTTGTCTCGCAAACGTTTGCTGTATAATCCAGCATCTTCTTCTTTCCAACAACGTTCACAATTAGGGTGTTTTTCTCCCCGTGCTAACGCATCTAGTATTTCTTTAGATTTCTTTCCGTTTCTAATATCATTAATTGGGGTATTTTTAACAGACGCAATGTTGCCGTCTTTGTCTGTTAATTTTTCTGTACTCATACAGCATAGCATAACTGATCCATCGTTATAAGCTCTGATTCCATTTTTTGCATTTATACATTTAATCATAGCTCAATAATCTCCATTGCTACTCCACTTGCTAAAACATCGTACAATTTAGAAAGCGGCTGTGATGATTCAATAACTTTCCCTAATTGCACTAAAGAATAATCTTTTATACTTTCAGTTCCTAACCAATTTTTAAATTCTTCACTTTCTAAAATATCAAAAACTGTATCGTCTGTGTAAATATCAATCCTTCCAAACATTCCTCGCTGTCCATGCACATCGGGATGGAAAGGTACATCGTCATCTATAAATGCTTGCAAATAATTTTTTCCGTGTACTTCCATAGCAATACACACATTGTATTCTTTGTCGGCACTGTGTACAGTATTATGAGGTAAATTTATCCAATTAGTTGGTGAGAAATCGATATACAACTTTTTAATTTTATTTTTATACTTTTGTATTCTTGGAGTAATTGTATAGCTTTCAAGTTCGTGTATAGAAAAATTTATTTCTTCTAACAAGTCTGAAAATCTTTTTTGCTTTTCTACAGGAATTTCGTCAAATCTATAATCGTGATCTATTTGCCATCTATTATAAAACATCGTTGACTGTGCAAAATATCTATGATATCTATTCATTATTTGCTGATCAAAATTAAATACATCTGGAACTTCTTCAGGCCATTTAATATTAAATTCCGTTTCTATAGTGTTTATGTTTTCTTTAATTTTATTCCAAACACCAGAAGTATAATCTTGATTGTTAACTGGATCTATATAATGAGGATCGCTTACAGAACGTATTGACATATCATTTTGTTGACGTATATTATTAAGCCACAAGGATGATATATCGTTATTTTTTAATTCAATAACAATATAATCTTCGTTAATTAGAAGTTTTACTTTTTTCAATTACTTCTCCTAACCACGGAAATGTTTCGCTAGTATTTCTATTATACATCTTGTCAAACTTTTCTACTCTATCAATAAATTGTTCAAATGTAAAGGTTGACTGCCCGTTTACAAATCCAGGTAGACCTTGTATACCTGAAGCTAAGTATGAGAACTTGTCACACAAACGCTTATATAACTCGCTTTCTTCGTCAGCCTTTAACTTTTCTATTAATTCTGCTTTAGCAAAATCTGGTAAACAAGCAGGTGATTCGGTATCACCAAATACATATAGCATTTCTAAAGAATGTAATCTGTCAATATATCCTTTGTCATCTAAGAATTTAAAGAAGTCATACAAATAATATATGTTATATATACTAACAACAAATGTTATAGATAATTTGAAATGTGTGCTAACTAGTCTATCAAAATTTTTCCAAAGTCGATCACTGTTAACATTTTGACGGATATGTTCTAGTTTATCTCCGTAGTGATCGATACTACACATTAACCATACATTTTCAAAATCTTTCCACATTTCAACAAAGTCTGTTTGCTTATAATGTAGGTTTGACAAGTTAGTGCTATAACGTAATTCTTTGTCAAACCATTTGTTATCATGCACATACTTTAAAACTTCGTGGTGCTCTTTTTGCATTAATGGTTCGCCACCTGCAAAATAAAAACATTTTGTGTCTTTAAGATACTGTTTTAGATCGTCTGTAAAAAGTTTATTCTTATTAGAGTAAGCAACAATATTACCTTTGCCCATTACTCCTTTTTCTTCTAGTTCAGCTTGGCGCTTGATTGGAAAATTTCGTCCTAGCGTACTAGCAATACTGCTACTAAGCTCACTGCCACACGTTCTACATTCAAGATTACACAAATTACTAAATCTAAAATCCACATAAAGCAATTTTGGATCAATTGTACCGTCTTCAGCTGTGTTTTCTACAATGCCTTCTATTTCATCAGCAAACTGTGCATTAAACCCTTCTCGCCAACTATATCCTTTACCTGCTTCAGCTTCGTAACAATTTTTACAGTTTGGTATTTTTTCGCCAGCTAGCATCTTCTTTCGAATGGATTTCATTTTGTCGCCATTCATTACTTCAGCTATTGATTGTGTTGACAGATCGCCTACCTCGTTTTCTTCTCGTCCTGTTCCTCCGATACAGCAAAGATATGCTTCTCCAGCAGGCCAAGCATGTAAGTGTAGCCAAGGCATTACGCAAAATGATTTATTATCTTTCATGTTTTGTTTTCCATCCAATCGGTTCTTTAAAATTTCTACACTTTTCTTTTAGCTCGTAAAAATTTAGATCAGTTTCTATTTTTCCTAGTTTAGGCCTAAACGTATACAATTCAGCTTCAGACAAATTCTTTTTACCGTGATCGTAACACCATTTGCGCAAAATATGCGTTGTTAGTTTGCTCTTTTTTTCAAAGACATCAAACATTTGTCTAAACTCTGAATAGATGTATTTCTGAGGAGTTATTAAATGTAAATTTTCAACATCACGAGTATTATATATTTCTAGTAAATCTTTACCAATAGTAGCATAACCTAAAAGCAAATCACCGTTTTCAGCTTCCTCATTAAAATACTTCTTATACCATGATGCAGGTATTTCCATTCCGTGAGAAAATCTTGTTGGATTTATCATAATTTGATAAGAAGGACTTCCGTTTGAATATGATTCAAGTCTATGTATTCCTCCATTAAGAACTTGTAATCTATTTAACGAGTCCTTGTCAGTTAAATTATACTCTTCAATCCTGTCTTGGTAATAATGATAAACCATGTGCAGTTTATTCAAAATATCTTGATTTATATTATCGTTTTTGTCGACTAAAAGTTCAGCATTTATTTCTCTATCTTTTTCTAAAAACTTTGGATACAATCTATAATATGCATTTGCTATTTCAATTGCAGTTCTTTTAAAATCAATAGTTTCTAAATTATAAAATCCATAATTCATACGTGGAGGTTGACTTTGTAAACAATGTAACCAAGCATCAACTAACTCATTATCTCTTAATTTATAAGTTAATGTGTCAGTTTCATTTTTCCAAGTCTTATATTCAATTATAAATTTCATTGCACTCCAATTCTTTTATACTCTGGCAAGGACATATTAAAGTCCTCGTCTCTTAAAGAATCAAGTCTTTTTGTAACTGTTATAAATTCTTCTAATAAACTATTAGAGTTTTCAACTGTTTGATTTAAATATTGCCGTAAATTACTAAACTTGTCAACTGTTTCTTTTGGTGCATCGATACTAATTAACCACTTCTTGTGTAATTGAAATTTTTCTGTAATATCGTTTTTAATTTCAGTAGGTAATATTCTCATATCATAATGTAATGGATATAACAGCAAATTAAAATTAATAGAGTTAATATTAGGAATTAAATTGTTTTCGTATATGTATCTATGCATGTCTGTAATATGTGCAATATTTAATAATCCTACAGTCGGACTATAATAAAAATCAAATGTAGGACATTCGTTTTTAAATTCCATTAATCTTTTTAGATTAGATTCAATGGTCTTCCAAGGAACACCATTTCTAATATATTCAGCTCTTGAACCTACAGCATCTATACTTGCACCAATTACTACACTCTTAAATTCTTTCCATAAGCCTACTAGATCATTTTTATTATAGTCTAATTTTGTTAGATTACTATTATAAATTATCTGTATATCTTTTGCTCTACCTCTACTTATTAACTCTTTGAGCGTCTTGTAATGCTCGGGCATAATTAAAGGTTCGCCGCCTGCAAAGTATAACTTTTCAACATGATCGTACTGTTGTTCTAATGGATCTGTACCTTTTTCGATTGCATTAAGTTTTACATAATCTTCTTCTGTTTTTTCTTGAGCCCATGTAGTACTAAACAACGGACCACAGGTGCGACATTTAAGATTACACAAATTACTAAACCGTATATCCCAACTTTTGATTTTCGGTTCTACATATCCATCAGTGGCTGTGCTATCAACAATACTCATATCTTTTTCGTGATCTAAGTTATATCCTTGTCTAGCACTTCTAAAGCCACCGTTCTCGCGATCGTAACAATTAGAACATACATCTGGACGTTCGACGCCGGCTAGCATGTCTAATCTCAACTGCTTCATAAAATCATTATTAAACAGTTCTTCTAAACTATTGTCTTTGAGCCAACCAACACGAGATTTTCTTTCAGGACTCCAACTAATACAACAAGGAAATACATCTCCTTCGGTATTAAGGTGTGTATGTATCCACGGCAATATACAAAATGTTTTATTGTTTTTTATCATGTTGCATATTTCTCTACGCTGTCTGGTATAACAAACATATCTAAATTTAAATTAGTAGTCTGTACTCCAGGAGTTTTTAAAATACTCATTATATAATCATAAAAAATTCTATTATTTTCTTCTGACATGTGGCAGTGTCTTAGATCGTATCCTTTTTTGCTACTTTTTTTAATGTCTGTATTTAAATCTTCATATTCAGTTACGCAACTAAGCGAGATACCTTTTAGATCCTTACATACTTTTTTACTTGCTTCGAACGCTGGCACTAGTATTAAGTTACGTCTGCTATTAGTTATAATTCTTCTAACTTTTTCGATCATTAATTTATTAGATTCGATTAGTTGATTATAAACTGCGCTATCTTGTAATGCATAAAAATGATAATCTTTGATAGATTTTATAATGTCTTTTTGCTCTCTTGTAAATTTTTCAGTTTTAAGAACATGTTCCATCATAGGATAACTAGCCAATTTACGGAATGACGTAATTGCTCTCTCAGGAGAAGTAATTACAAAAATAATAGTGTCAAAATGATGATAATTCTCTAATATATTAGAATATGTTCCGTAAATATTATCCGCCATTTGACCGTTGGCTGTAACATCGAGACCAGGTGTTTTTTCTAAAAGCGAAACCCAGCTTTCTCCTATTTCAGAGATTCCATGTTTACCGTGAGTAGCAAAACTATCACCAAATATTCCTACTCTCATAGATCGCCCTTACACATTAAATAAAAGTTTTCCATTTCAGGAAATGCAGAATGCCAGTCAGTCTTGCGTCGACGATCGTGTTCGTCTATAAATTTTGCAAAATCTCTTCTATTAGTTTTTAGTTCGTCGCCTTGATACCTATTGTTTTCGACCCATTCGACAACACGTTTAAATTTCATATATTCAGTAGTATTAAATTTGTTAATATCTTTATTATCAACTAATGTTTCCATATAGTCTAAATGACTACGTAGTTTAGCAACAGTTTCGTCGTCAGCAATACGTGCTGTTAAATGCGGAGGTTCTAGCATATACGGAGTATCAAAATTAATACGCTGAAACATACTATCCGGATCGTTGTACTTTTGACGGAATTCCAATATTTTATCTAGTAATAAATTAAAGTTCGGAATACTAAGCAAACAAAACGTAATCATAAAACTAAAACTAGAATTGTAAACATTATTCATAAAATAATGTAAGTTATCTTCGTACTTTTCAATGTCTAGTCCATTACGAATCCATTCAGCTTGTGTGCCCCATGTGTCTACACTTGTAAAAATATTTGCTTGACGTATTTTATTAGAACGCAATAGGTCATCAACTTGCTTGCAAAACTTGTCTAAGTTACGTTTTGGAATACACATATTGCTATTAATAGCAAACTCTAAGTCATCTCTAGGATTTTCTCTAATATAGTCAATAACTTTAAATACGTTTGAACTTAATAAAGGCTCTCCGCCTGTAAATCTAAGTGTTTCTAGATTAGGATAAGCATTTGGAAACCATTTCCAAAATGCTTCTATATATGGGTTTTCAGATTCTTTTTTGTATAACGCACCAGGCTCCAACAATCCTCTAATATTATATTGCCCGCGGTTTGCATTACCTTCTAAGGGCCAATCACCATGTTTTTTAGTTTCATTAAACCAACTAGAACTTGCCATTGGCGCACAATAGCTGCATTTTAATTGACACTCATGACCAAAATTTACTTCTAAATAAGTTGGATACACATTAGCGTCCCAAGGAGTGTCTATAGCTTGTTGCATCTTAGGCAATGCCCAATGCTCACTTGATCTTAAATGTCTATCTGATATGTTATCGCCTGGAAGGTCTTCAATGTCCCAGCAATAGCTACATTCTGGAGGACGTCCTCCTTCTAACATAGTTTTACGTTGTTGCTTTTTCCACTTTGTGTTGTGTAATGCATTTACATCATCTTTAATTTCTTCTAAAGGAATCTTGTGTACATGTGGATGATAACAACTGTGGTTTTGCCCTGTGTGCAAATGCATACTTACATGGTACCATTTTGCCAAGCAAAATCCTTTGCCAACTTTATCTAAGTCAACTTTTACTTTGTTTACTAATTTATGATAGTCATTATTATAGTCAGCCATATTATCTCGGGAAAAACTCTCTTAGTGTGTCTATTTCTTTTTCTTTATAGTCACTATCAGCCCAAGAGTAATCCCAAACGTGTTTAGCAACTTCGGTATCGTCGATATAAGCAGCAAGTGCATGTATATTTAATTTATCAAGCACAGCTGCCTTGAGTTCGTGGCTAGTATCGTACGGATTAACAACTTTTGCTACCGGAACATATCCTATTCCTTGTTTGTTTCCTTGACTGTCAACATAATAATTAAATTCCGGACCTTCCTCTACAATAAGATTACGTTCGTTTAAATAACCTCTTACTTGATCTTTAAAATACAAAACATCTTTTTCAGACATAGGGTCTCCCCACCAAATGTTATATTCGCCGGACACGTATCTTAGTGCATTAATATTGTTATCAAACACGTCATCATCATTGTCTGAATACGCTTCTACAGGAGTTTTACCTGTTTGTGAGTAGTGCAAGTAAACTTCTCCAAACTCTCGTGTATGGCTAAAGTAATCAAAGTAATGATCTTCAAACAATTCTCGTTCTACATTAAGATAACTTGCAATAGTATGTGGTTGACAGTATTCTATTGGACATCCGACAGCAACTTGTCTGCTTTGTAATTCGTGTACCAGATTATTCAACTGTCGTATTTGATACTTTGTATTGTCATCTGCTGTAATCATGTAATGACTTACGTCCCACACTTGACCCATTAGTATTTCGAAGTGATGGTGTAATTTATTTAAAGCATCGTGGCTACCTATATCGTCCCAATCTTCTTCTATTCGATATCCGTTCCACTCGTTACTAGTTTTAGCAAATGTGTTAATTTGGTTAACACATTCTTGTAGTTCGTTCTTTAAGTAATCTACGTTACGTCCTGGATCGGGCCAGCCTACCCAACAAAAGTTTTTCTCTAAATGTAACTTAGTATCTAAGCATTTACATACGTGACTAAACCAATGCTCGGAAATATCAGTATCGTTTACGTCAATTCTCAAGTCAAGTGTATCAGCTTTGTCTTGCGGGTCTGATATAGTTAAAATTAAATGTCTCTTCATGGTATACCTTTTCTTAATTATACAACTTTTATACTAGTTTGTCAAGAAGTTCAGTAAATCTATTTGCAATTAGTTGGTGCCCTTTTTCGGACGGATGATGGCCTTCTAATATATAGTCATTGTTTTCAAACCCGTTGCCTGCAATAATAACCATAGCAGTAATTGCATCATTTGGATCGAACGATAAAAACTTAGGAAGGTTTGCATTTTTAGCTGTTTCAATTAATTCTGTTTCCATTAAACTAAACCCTTGACAAAATTCAACATTGTTGTATGTTAGTAATGCATTAACTGAATTTAGATAGTTAAATGATTTAACTAAATCATATCCTTCGTGCATAAAAAGTTTAGAATAAATTTTATGGAATTTAGGAAACAGTTGTAGTTTTTCTTCCCATAAAGGAGAATAGTTTAGATATTTGTTTATGTCTGATCTAAAAAATTCTCTACGAAGTATGCCTGTCCAAAAAACCATTACAAAGCAGTCATCAAGATCAACAGGATAATTTCCTTGTAAAAATTTGTTTATCCTTCTAAAAATTGTATCATTGCTGCATCCAGGTATTGATAAGTTTAATATACGCATATTATTCTTTTCAGCAATGACTCCTGAAAAACTATGTCTAATATGATAGGGCCAGTTATCAATATCTTTTGGATCGTAAACAACACTTTTGAAGTCTGGTTGTCTATGAGGCACATCTTTTAATTCTGCTCCCCAAACATTACTATCGCCAAAAACAACTAAAGTATTTTTATTAAATGTATTCACTAACCCAGCCTTTAACTTCGTCTATGTTTTTAATTGCTAGAGATTTATCTTTGTAAAGTTTTTTTATGTCCACACTTATACCATAACAATCGTTTGCTATTTGTACTAACATAATGTTTTCATCAACTGTGTCGTTATAGTATAACGAATGATAATTTACTTTTTCCATAAAAGGAATGTTAGCAGAATTATTATAAAACCATCCGCCGGGATTGTCTTTTGAAAAAAACCATTTAACAAAATCCTTGTCCATAATTTTATCTTTTACTGGCTCATGAGTTTCGTTCTTTGTAACATGGAAAACATCTGTGATAGAGGAAATAAAACTACTACATACCATTCCTACTGGATCTGTTCTGTTGACGTGATATATTTCTTTGAATCCCAACTCCATTACTTCATCAAAATTATCTTTTAAATCGTAAAAGCTGGCTTTAACTATAGCAGGACTAGGAAAATCTCTCAATTGATTATGTATATTATAACCGTATCTGTGAGAATTAAAATATTCTCCTATATAAGGAATGTTATGTATTTTACTTAACACTGCACACGCTAATGTGCCGCCGCTGCGAGGCTGTGCAACTACAAGGATGTTACTATGCATTTGCCCCATCCTTTTCTTCTTCTAAAATAGAAACTATCGTAATACTCATTTTCTGTGTTTACTCGCTGTGTAATTTTAAATCTGTACTTATATGTATGATCAATATTGTTAATTATGCTCCATACTGGAGTATTAAAAGTTTTTGTTCTGTCTTTTTGATTTCCATAGTCGGTAACAAAGTATTCTGTAAATGTAAAAACATCTTCAGGTACACTATAATTTTTTAAAGCAAACTCTTTTACAAAACGTAATGTTTTGTTTCTGCTTTGGTGTAATTTTTTTTGAAATTCGGCAATGTAATAGTGCATGCCTTTTTCTTGTATAAGACCTGATTCAAAAGCCTTGTGTATATTAATTTTAACTTCGTAATAAAAACTTGTATCTTTTACTGCTTCAAATAGTTTATCATAAAACTCTCTGTAAGATATTCCTTGTGTATTGTGCAACCATCTACTAATTATTTGCGTCCAGCCAAAACTATGATAGTTAGTAATCATCCAACTATACATATAACAATCTAATAATTCTTTATAAGTTAGCGTATTAGTGCTTTTTATTATTTCAATGCCTTCTAAGTCTTCAGTATCACCACTTATATAATTTTTAATATTTGCTGTTTCAATGCCGTGTTCCTTTTTGCTTTCAGTGCTGCTTAATTCAGCGTTTACTAGCATTTGACATAACCACACTTCTATATTATTATGTTGGCCTGTTGTTAAAAGTTTATCTATTCCGCTTACCCAAGATTCGTATGTTTCTCCAGGAAGTCCTAAAATCAATTCTGTATAGGTCTGTATATTTTTAACATTACATTCTTGTAATATTTTTTCGTAGTTACTAACTTCCATATTTTTACGTTTGATGTTTTCTAATACATTTTCAGACATACTTTGAACACTTAATGTCATACCTCTTGCACTATTATTATTTGTAAGATACTTTACCATTTCTAGTGTTTTTTCTGTACTATTTTTCTGCCAATTAAAACTATAAGTTTCGGGATACTTATATTTTTTCTTGTATCGAATCATATGGCGTAAAATTTCAAAATCTCTCTCTTTAAATATTCCAAAATTTGCATCAGCAACATCAACAAACTTAATACCGTTTTTGCTAATCCACTCTATTTCTTTTTTTACAATTTCAGTATCAAACTTTTTAACTTTGCTGTAAGTTAAACTACCCCAATCACAAAACGTACACGCATAAGGACAACCCCTATTTGTTTCAAGTGTCACACTAAAGTTTTTATTTGGATGCTTTTCGACGATGCTATCCATTACACCATCTAAAAACGGACTAACAATAGTATCTAAATCTTCTATGCGATTTCCTCTGATATCTTTATCGGTATTATTTCCTAATAAGAAGTCTGCAAAATTGTACTCAGACTCTCCGTGGAATAAATGATCTATAAAGGGATGTTCTATTATGTAATTTTTACTGTTGTCTGGAACTTGCGGACCGCCGAATACAATTTTACATTTTGGAAACTTTTCCTTAATCTTCTTTGCAACTGCTAAGTTATAATTTTCGTTCCATATATAAGAGCTAAAAGCCGCAACGTCAACATTTTCTAAATTGTCAACAAAGCTTTCAATCGGCAGTCTTTCAAAAATAAAATCTTTTGCAATATAGTTTTTTTCAATTTCAGGATGTGTTTTAGCGTAACTCCACAATCGTGCTACTGCATAAGGAAGCCAATGAGTTTGAAAATGTCCAAACCCAATCGGAAAGTTTACTTGAAAAAATATAATGCTTTTCATAGAAACTTTTTAATACCTTCTTCTAAACTAGTAGTAGGATAAACTCTAAGTTTTTGTTGTAGAGTTGGATCACAGTAACGGTGCATTACACCAACTGGCTTATGTACTAATTTTTTAATATTTTTTGGCTTTCGGCCGTGTATAATTGTATGTGCAGTATTGATTAAATCTATAAAACTAGTTTGTATACCAGTACCTATATTTAATGTTTTATATTTTTGATTATCGGCCATACACCATGTTAAAGTTTTAACTACATCATCAATATATACAAAATCTCTTGTTTGTTCTCCTGTACCCCAAACTTCTATATTATCAGGATTGTTTTTGATAATGTTAATAAGATTAGGAACAGGATAGTCTGTACTTTGTGTAGGCCCGTATCCACTAAACGGACGAACAACAGATATTTTAGTATCACAGTGTTTGTTTATTTCCCATAGCATTCTTTCTGCTGTTAGTTTTGTCCAGCCGTACAAATGATCGCTAACTCCTATTTTATTAGTTGCAAAATCAATTATATCTTCAGATAGCGGAATATTATCTGTTCCTTGATTAATTATAGGATAGACTGCACTACTACTAGGATATATAAACTTTTTTATGTTGTTACGCTGAACAAATCCAAAAAGATTTCGATCTAACTCTATGTTTTCTGCAACTCTAAGATAATCGTTTTCGATGCCTTCTCTGCCTCCTACAAATGCAGCAAAATGGAAAATCACATCATACGTTTCGTTTAAGTTTTCTACCGAATCTCTAATATTAGTATACTGGCCAGGAACCATGTCTAATCCGTCAACATCTAAATAACCGAGATTAGACAATCTTTTGCAGAGAGCGTTTCCTAAAAAACCACTACTTCCTGTTACTAATATTCTTCCCATCCGTTAAACATCTCCAAATATCTATCTTTACGGTCTTTGCTTCTCAATTGTAAATTTTTAAAATTTTTACTTCTAGTACTACTAGTATTCTTATTCAATTGAACTATTGGAATTTTGCAAATATCTTCAACCCTGTTGACAAACGCATAAAATTTTTCTTGTAAGTTTGAAACACTATCGATGCTGTCGTCAGCAACGTATCCAATTTTATTTAACTCCTTAGCTATTCCTGCATTATAAAAATAAAGAGGTATGCAATAATTGTCAAAAGCATTAAACGTTTTTTCTGAAAATTTGATGCAGTCTTGTTCTCCATATGTATTTTCAGAAATAATAGCATAAACACTATCTTTATAAAAATCACTTATACTATTTAAATCGCAACTTTGTGATGTAAAATCTCTTCCGTCAACTTCGTACGGCAACGTTGAAATAAATTCGTCCCACCTTGAATCGTCCAAATTAAATAACTTTAGATTTTCTTTATTAAAACTAACATCTAGTGGTATGCTAGGATCAGGCATACTAACATATCCATATTTTAACAAGCCTCGACACCAAAGTTCGTATACTAAACACTGTCTATAAGGATTAGGTTGTCTGTTTAGACAAATGTAATGCTTACTACAATTAGTAATACTTCCTGTATTGTACTTGTTTTCGAATATAAAAACAGAATGTATTCTTATTTGCTTGTTAATATTATTAGACAAACACCATTCTTTGTAAAACTGTTCAAGAACTGCGTTCATTGTAATATATAAAACATTTTCAGGTAATAAATTATACCTTTCTATTTGTCTATGCAATGCATCAAAAAAATTATATTCTACATTAGAGTATCCTTCATTCATATCGTTTATAACAAACAAACACATTCCTTGTTGCTGTTTAGTAATTGCTAATTTACTAACATTATCAAATGCTCTGTCTGCCCACTGATAAGGTTTCAGTAGAGGTGTTATCTCGTATATAAATTTTCCTTTGCATTCGGATATGTGTTTACGAGTAAAGACATTACCTATTACAGATTCTAATTTAGAATACGTAAAAAGATGTCTATAACTTTCTAAATTGTAAGGATGTATATTACTAATAGAATAGTACGACTTTTCGTAAGAACGAGGATTGCTGTAGAAATCTAAATTTTGTCCGTTTGGCCATATTCCTTCTGGCCCAACCCAATCATGTGCCAGTACTAACATTTTTTGAATTTCTTTTTTCTACTTCTTGCTTTGCTTCGTAGCACTTCATATAAAAGTCTTCCATTTCAGGAAATACTTCTAAAAAGTCTGTTCCGTCTCTTTTGTCCTTTGCATTAATAAAATCAAAAAATTCTGCTCGAGGGTGCGTAATTTTTTTAAAATAATCTTCAGTGCCTGGATGCACAGAATATGTTACACTCATTTTGTGATCTGTAATTTGTTTTAATTTATACATTTCGTTTAATTCAAAACTCATATGCATAACCCATTTGTTGTCTACAGTATTACGTGCCATATATTCCATAGCAGGAATCATATATTCTTGTGTAAGTTCGTCGGTGCAGATTTGTGCATCCAAAAACGGAGGATGTCTTAGATAGGGAATGTCTAAACCTAGTGGCAAAATATGAGACGGTGATCTCTTTTTAAGTTCTGCATTAGAAAGTCCTTCTCTAAACTTGTAAGGTGTATTTTCTTCCCACCAAAGAACTGCACTATTGTAATTGTATTTTTTCTTCATTTCAAGTTGCCATTCGAGCAAGTCTTTAAAACTTGTAATACTTAAAACATTGTATGCAGCCATAATTACAACTTTAACATTACCTAACTGTGCAAGTTGCTCATAACGTTTTTTAAATACTTCAAAATCTAAACCTCTACGCAGATACTCTGCACGTTTACCCCATGCTTCAACACTTGTAAATACAGTTACTCCTTTAACTGTATTATCTTTAATCTTAACAAGCTTTTCAATAAACGTATCCCAAAGTTTATCCGGTACACTTAGATTTGTGTTGATACTAAAATCAAGTTTTAGATTAGGATTTTCAGCAAGCCAATCCATGCTTCGAAAAGTTTCTTTACTCATTAAAGGCTCGCCGCCTGTAATGCGGTAAGTTTCAAGATTAGGATAAACTTCTGGGAACCATTTCCAAAATGCTTCTATGTAAGGATTGTGTTCTCTATTAGGTATATTTAATGTATCAAGGTCCTGCCATCCTTGTACCCATCTTTCGTGGTCTGTTCCTTCTAAAACTTTTATTGGACCTTTTTGTTTTAAATCTTCTACCCATTTAGAACTAAATTCTGGACCGCAATACAAACAACTCATATTACAAACATTAGAAAAACTTACTTCTAAATAACTAGGAGCAATATTTTCATTGCCTGTATATTCTACAATATCGTCATACTTTTCAAGAGCCCACATCTTGCTACTCTTGAAACTCCTATCACTTAAATTACCGTCTGCTTCAACACGCCAGCAATAATCGCACTCAGGAGGTTTTTCGTTGTTTAGCATTTGCTTTCTTGCATATTTTAAATGCTGTGTATTAAACAATGCTCTATGATCGTTTTGTATCTCGTCAAGAGAGATTTTATGCATCCTTGGATGGTGGCAACTATGTATATGTCCTGTACCAAGATGCATAGTAACTTGTGTAAATTTTGCAAGACAAAATCCACAACCTTTCGAATTAAGTAGTTTGTTAACGTTTTCAACGTTAACCGGATCACTAGTTAATTCGCCATTTTTATCTCTGATCCATTTTATATCATTTAGTTTCATTCAGGAGCAACCACAAATTGCTGTTTAGGATTACGGCTAGGATTTTGGTACACTGTTTTAAAGAATGCACTCTGATCTGCATTTAACGGATCTACTGCAATAGGAATACCTAACTCGTGTATAAGTTTATCACCAAGTTCGTCTGTTTCGCTATCCATATCCACTTCGTCTAAGTTTTTACTATCCCAATAAGTATTCAACCATTCAAAGTCACGCACATTTACAAAGTCCCAGTCTGTACACATTGTTTTGTACAAGCCTTCACGAGCACCGTAGATAGCCCAACGTCCGTTTTCTACATCAGCACCTACCATTAGCCAGATCCATAGTCTATGCAAGTTTTTCCAATGTCCTGCTAGAAACTCTTCTTTGCTAGGTTTAATGCCGCGATCTAGCGCCATCTTAACACCTTCGCGGAATCCGGCACGCCAAGCTTGATGCGGAGTATAATTATTCATAATCTCACTATAACAAGTATTCATTTGTATGTATTGTAAATCCCAACAAAAATCAACTTGTGCATGTACGTTGTCGGGATCAGCATTTTCGTGTGTCTTCATGTTAAGCACTTTATCTTTAGGCCAACATTTAATGCCACCGTTGCCGTACATTAATCCGTTAATAGTATTACGGGCAGTCCAACTTACTACGCACTGATCAAAGTCAACTTCTCTATTCCAATGTACGTCTTCGTGATTGTTAAGATCATATTCTTGATGCAAGAACTTAGCGTTTACAATATTGTCGCCGTCGATCGTAATAAATCGTTCTGTTTCTGATAATTCGGCACATGCTTTGTGTGCAGCATCTGATCCTTCTACACCGTGTACACGTTTAGCCCACGGTACTTTACTACACAGATCTGCATAGTTTTTTTCTGCGTTTGGCTCGTCGTAACTTAGATAAATGATATCATAATCTAAAATTTTAAATTTGTCGCTCATTTTTTAACCTCGTAAGAGTAAGTTTGAAAACGTTGTATTGTATACAAACTTACCGGCTCTGCATTAAATTCTCTTTCTTGTTTAAAGTCTATAATAATGTAAAACTTCTGCATAAGCTCTTTCAAAGAAAACTTTAATGTTCGGTAAAGAATATTAGGGTTATTTTCTTCAGTTACACTTAGACTTACATCTATATTAACATTAACTGCATCGTTTGTCAACTTTGTTCTAAGGTCATCGCTCATAAAAATTTTCCAACAAGTATTTTCAATGTCTTGTATTACTTGTATTTCAGCCTCAGATTCTTCCTCAATTGGGATCTTATAAATTAGTTCTGAAACAGTATATACAGGTTGTTCTATGTTGTTTCGTACTAATTGATATTGCTTTGTTTTAATATCATATGCCACTTTACATGACTTTAATGTTTCTTTACCTTCGATGATATCTCTAACATCTTCAAATGTTGTCTCTAGATAAGAAACATCTTTAGGAATATCCCTGTTCTTTTTAATAGCAGTAACTAAAAAATTATCTGGATTAAAAATTACAGCATAATTTGTATCTACTTTTACTATAGGTGGAAATTCTACTCTCATTTAAATTCCTATATAATCTTTATATCTATTTAAAATATCATCTGTTACAAAATCTTTTTCTGTGTAATGGAAGATACCTTTTTGTTGGTGGTTACCTATTACTAATTTTAAGTCTTTTGTAAGATACGTCCCAACACGTTCTTGCCATTTGTCCGGAACATGTTTCCATTCTTGAATAGCAGGCTTCATATGTGTAAAACTTGGATACTTAGCAATTGAATTAGTAACTTCTGTGTCACAGTCAAGAATTTTAGCTACAATAGCTGCACTAACATCAACACTTGGGCGTTTAGGATAATGATGCTTAACATATGTTCCGTAAAACAATTCCCAGTTATTCATTACTAGTTCAAGCATTTTATAAAACTGATGAGCCTTTTCTCCTTTTTTAAAGTAATGGAATCCCACATACAAATTTGGAAGATTGTTTGCTATAAAGGCTTTGCGATATGTTGTATCGTTTATTTCTTTGTCTCTATAAGAGTAGACTTTGCTTGTAAAATACAAATCGTAGTTAGAAAGAAATTTCCACCAACTACTAATATCTTGTAATACAAGAACATCAGTATCTAAAACTATAGTTTCATCATACGGACTAGCATGATAAATTTTCCATCTATTTTCAACTTTCCAATCAGACTCAGATGCTTGATCAGTCCAAGGTATTTCAATAATTTTGTCAAACAAAGAAATATACTCTTTAGGAACATCATCATTTGTTATTAAAGAAATTTTACAGTCTGTATTTGTAGCATGCAAACTCATTGCTGCTAAACATGCTTGTTCTACATAGTTGTATTCAGAATTTTGAGCCAACATTACAAAGCCTTTAGACATCTGCTAACTCCTTATCTATTATTCTATTCAAACTAAATTTATTCATTACATGCACTGTGTTTCGTTTAAACTTAACAGCAGTGTATTCTCCTAAATGATTTTCTTTCTCTATAAGAAACATAAAGTTTTTGTCATTAAGTTCAACTAGTTCGTCTTTATCTAGTGTATAGAAAAGCTTTCCTGGCATTTTCCCTGCAAAATCTCCGCTTTGATAACCATTCATAATGTGTATTGCTACACTAAAAGCATGATCATTTCTATATACAGAAGAGTTTATTTGAAAAATACTGTTATAGTGTTGCCAATTTTCTTGTATATGCTGAACTAAGTCAAAGAATATCTTATTTTCGTCTGTTTTTCTAAAAAATATACAAGTTGCCCAATAAAAGTCTACACTTGTATCTGAAATATAACAAAACTCGCTATAATCTCTATATTGTGCTAAATCATAAGCATCTTTATATATTAAAAAATCTTTATTTTGTTCAAAACATTCTAAAAAGTTTGTGTCTGCAATAACAACATCAGTATCTAATAAAAGAGTTTCGTCGTAAGGCGATAGATCATATGCTAAAGGCCTAGTATCGTTTTTAAATTCTAAACGTTTTTGAGCCAATGTTCCGTCATGATACCTTTTTAATGTAAAATTAGTAGTGTACTCGCGAGCAACTACACTATCAAATACATCATTGTAATCAGGATACGCTGATTCTAGATATCCAACATCGTCTGTTACTAAAGTTGTGGGCAAGTTTAAATACTTGCTTACTCGTTTAGCAAGCCAATATGCTTGCTTTACATAATCAACTTGACTGTTGTTTCTAGCAAATAATAGTACGCCTTTAGTCATCACTTAAAATGCCCTCAACGCTTCTATTTTTACGGATTTTGTCATATTCTGAAAAATAAGAGTTTGAAGCATTTGCATACAAATGTAAAATATCAGTTGTAAAAGATTCCAAGTCTTCTACAAAAATAGGTTGTTTGTTGTCATCAACTAGAACTGTGTCTTCTTGCTCTAATGCACAAAGACTTTGACAAAAACTTATTAATTGCTGAGTTACACTAAACTGTCCACCATTATAATAATGCACTAAGTCTTGCAAATATTGTTCGTGTATCAATCTTTTTTGGTTATTAAGTGTAACCATATAGTTAGAAAAATCTAAAGCCTTTTCTAATTTTGTGTCCATAAAAATACTCCTATAGTTACTACTATTATATAACCATAGGAGTGTATTGTCAATTAAAGATTTGAATTATTTGCAGCAGTTGGTGCTGGAACTACAACGGCTGTATATGTATATGAGCCAATTGTAAGGTTGTCGCCGTCGGGTCTTAGCATTCCAACGTTGCTAGTAGTTGATCCTGTAACGTTTTCGTCAACACCGCCTACAATACCGCCGCTTGGTGGTGGAGAAATTGGTTCGTCACCTGTGTCATCGTCATTGAATGTGATTTCAAATTGTAAAGAATCTGTGCTAGGAGCTCGAGCTCTAATAGTGTAGTCGTTTTCAGCATAGTTACCGGTACCTGTCTTAGTATAAACAGTTTGGTAAGATGTTGTCATATCAAAATTACCCAAGTTACTACCTGTACCTGATCCAGTTGATGATCCTGTTGTTCCTGCACCAAAAGTAATAGTTCCCATGTTTGATAACATTACAGACCAATCATAGTCCTTTGTGCCAGACGTTCCTGATGTGCCGCCTGTTAAACTAGCATCAAACTGGATTTCTCCTCCAGCATTAAAGAAATATCTTCTATGGTCTGCACCAGTAACTGCTTCTGAGCTGCTATCAATAGGATTAGTAGTCGAATATCCGCCAAATGTAATAGTTACTACATGAGAAATTGTATTGTTCCAAGATGCGTTAGTAAGGGCACTTGACGTTAAGCTTTCTATACTCATTTGTGTCGAATCTGCTAATTGTGCGCCTGCGGAAATGTTACTTTGCGCACTTTCGTAATCAACATATCCTTCACCTAAATCAGTTGTTGCATCGGCACTTGACTCTCCTGGATTAGCACCCACTGCACCAGCAAACTCACCAATAATATCACCAGTAGTTGGAACAGCTAATCCATCTGAGTTTGTCCAAGTTGGTGGATTACCTGTTTGGTGTGTCCTAGCTCTTACTAAATCAACATATAGTCTATACATGTCAACGTGATCAACAATGTCGTTGTCGGCTTTTGCAGTAGTAACAACGTATTGTCCATATCCGTCTGAACCTGTGTTATTTGTTCCTAATACCGTTCGTAGAGTATTTCTTATTGCATTGTATCTAGCTGCTGTAATTGTATCACCGACTGCCATGTTTTATCATCCTATGTTTAATATACGTACTTTATGTTATTTATATATTTATACTTTTAACACGCATTCAACTAATTTTTCCGATTCGTCGTTGTTAGTTTCTAACGCAACTCCAACTAAACCATTTGAAGCTATAGTTGATGCTATACCGTCCTGCCAAGCATACACTGCTTGACCCTTAGACACAGGACCTGTAACTCTAACCGGAACACGACCTTTTAAGCCGATGTATTGCCCTTCCGCTTCTGAGTTCATCATATATGCTGGTGCGTCTGAAATAACTCCAATAGCAAAGTCACTTACTTTTGCAGCTCTTGCTTCAGCTTCACCACCAACTGCCATTACTGTTCCTACAGGATACTCTTGATCTGTTGCATACTTTTCTGCTAAGTCTGCAAATTTTGCTCTCGAAGCAGTACCTTGGAATTCGTTTGCAGCAATATTACCGGTAGCATCTCTAACAACAATAGTGTTATTTACATTACTTGCACTAGCAACTCTATATGTTGAACCAACTAAAAGGCTATCTGCTTTTGATGCTGTGCCTTCAAAGTTTGAAGCATACACTGTTGACCAACGTAATGTTGTTGAACCGATGTTATAAGAATTATCAGCACCGGGAATTAAACTAGTTTCGTTAATTTTTACCGGAGTAACAATTTGTTGGTTAGCATCTGCTACGCTCAACCAAAGTTGTGAGTTAGTTGTTGCACCGTTTTCAATAATACCATTGTTTTGTGCATCTAAATAAATTTTAAATAATTTATCAGGACCAATTGTAACACCTTCGCTTGGGAAGTTTGCTGGTACATTTCCTGACGAAAGATCAAGTTCGCCGCCAGTTATAAAGTCATCAGCTGTGTATACGTTTCCTGTTCCGTCTAGCAACCCTGATGCTGTTGCAGCAGTGCCCCAATATCTGTGATCTGTAGTAGTAATACCTTCACTAGTTGTATTTTTTAGTGTTAGTCCTTGTCTAATATACGAGAAACCATCAATTGCATTTTCAGGATCTGAAGAATCAATTGTAAATGTTACAGGGGAAATAATATAAACTACTTCTTCTTCAATTACTGCGGCAATAATAGTTCTCTCATTTTGAGAAGTATCTAATACTGTACGGCTTTGCATTTGCGTTAGGCCAGTTCCTGCATTTTGCGGACCAACTAATATAAACTCTGTTCCGTCCCACGCATATAACTGATCGTTGGCGCTGTCCCACCAAAAATCTCCTTCAGTAAGCCCGCTTGGTGCAGTAGCACTAACTGCTGCACCGCCAGTGGTTCTCCAATATGTTCCGTCATAAAACTTCAACTTGTTTTGGCTAGTGTCAAACCATATTTGACCTGCTATTTTTCTAGGTGGAGGATTTGCTCCAGCAAAGTTTTCTAGCAAAAACAAAAAGTTTTCATTTTGTATTTCGCCGTAACCGGCATAGTTTTTACCGATAAATTTTAGATCAGTTGTTTGATCTATTGTTCCGTCCTCAACTAACGTTAAGAAATCTTTATTATACTTGTCTATTTGATAAGCCATCTCGTAGTATTCCCCTAAAATGCTTTAATGTATTTATCTGTTACGGCTTTAATTGCCATACGCCACTTGCAATCTCAAAAATTCTCACATCACGCTGTACTGTTGGATCAAATGTTGCTGACAAATTATTAGGTAAACCAACACTTTGAAGAACTGTTACTGCTGTTCCTGAAGGAAAACTCATTACAGAAGTAGTAGGTGTTGTAGTATTTCCTGCAACATCTATACCTGAAACAGTTTGTGTATTGTACCAAAAAATTGGAATTCGAGCTTCTTTTCCGTTACCAAAAGTACTAGGCGGATAAGTTGTGTTTAAAATATTAATTAGTTCTGCGTTTACAATGTCTGGATTAGTCCATCCTGTTACGTCCATACTAAACACTATTGGTTCAGTTTGTATAGTTTGATCTACATAAACTTTATTTGCGCCTTCAGCATCTGCTGTCGGTGTATCAACATTTTGTAAACGTGCATTATTGAAATCTACAGTAGGCGATAGTCCTGCATCAATACTAATGCCCGAACCGTTAATTCTAGTAATTGCATTGTTGTTTATCTGAATATTATCTACTGTAAGTTCAGTTAAAGTTCCTACTCTTGTTAATCCTAGTGCTTGCGTTACGCTTGATCCGAGTTCGCTAGCAGAAAGAACAGTAGTTCCGTTTATTTTATAATCTTTACCGGCTGCTAGATCAATATGCTCTGAGCTTGTCCAACTACCTGTAGTATTGAGCCAGTTAAATGTTTTATCTGTAACTGTAGACTTTAATGTAATGCCGCCGCCGCTTGCTCCTGCATCGTCAAAAACTATTCCGTCTTGATTACGACCTAGTTCAATGTTTTTATCTTCTACGTGCAAAGTAGAAACATCAACGCTTACAGTATCGCCTTCAACAAATAAATTTCCTGATATTCTAGTGTCACCTGCAACATCTAATGTATACTGAGGATTGCTTTGGAATAAACCAATTCTTTGACTTGCACTTTTTAAAGTAAATGCTTCTGTTTCAGACAACTGGCTTGCGCTAGAGTTAATTTTAATTCGGAAATCTTCGTCTTGTCTTGTATTCTGTAAAACTGTTCCGTTGTCTATTAATAATTTTAAGTTTTGACTTGCACCAATAGTTAAACCTGCACTATTACGAATAGCAAGACTTCCTGTCATTGTTTCATTAACGCCGTCTTTTCTTACAAGATCGTTAACTGTTATTTCTTCGCCTGTTGACGATTCTAATGCAAGTGCTTGAGATGCTGTTCCTCTGTAAACAAATTCTGTTGGCTCATATAAATTAAAGCCTTTGTAAACTCTACCAGTTGGATTGCCGGCAGTTACTAATCCTTGTACTTTACTTCTTTCGTTAATGTTTGGAGTAAACTCCAACGAAGAAACTATACCAACTGTAGTTCCGCCGATAACTATTCTCATTATAGTTCTAGCACGGTTAGTTTCATCAAGGACACTATCTGTTAAAAATCCTGTTCTTCTTTGTAGCAAAGTATATTCAGGACCAATAAGCGTCCATCCTGATGATGCTTCTTCAGTAAACGCATCATCTAAATTTCCTGTATAAACATAATACTGCTGAGTACTTAATTTTAACCATGTATCGCCTATACTAGGGTTTGTAGGAAATTCATCTGTAACATAAGAACCTGCTGCTGTTTCAAATAACTCGCCATTGAAGACTTTTAATTTTGCAGTACTAGTATCATACCAAAGTTGTCCTCTCAAAGGACTTACTGGGCTGTTTGGATTAGCAAAATTTTCTAAAAGTTTAATAAAGTTCTCATTAAACGATTCACCATATCCTGTATAATTTTTACCAACAAGAGTTAGATCTGTACTATCTGTATCTATGACCCCGTCTATTAAGTCTATTAGTAGTGTGCCGTCTGTCTTGTTTAATCTATAACTCATTTTATCCCCCAGTGTATATGATAAAGTTAACTGTTAAGAATGGGTTTACAACATCTAAGCGGCTTCCTAGCTCGTCTCCTGTGTTAGGATCTATTCTCCAGTCATTATTTCCAGTTACGCCGCCGTTACGTACTCCGCCACTTGTCGGAATACCACTAGTATTTGCAGCGCCTGTTGATATGTTAAGTGCTTTTACCTCACCAGCACTTGTTTGTGTTTGGTTACTATCAGTAATTGCATAGTACTGTACACTTTGTGAGTCTTTTAAATCGTGTTCGTGGTTTGGTAGGTTTTCAGCAGCAATATCAACATCTTGTTTACCTCCCGAAATACCTATATCTTGCACAGACGGTCCATAAACTCTATCATCATCCGATAATGTTGCTCCATTGTTTGTACCTAATGCAAAGCGTCCTCGTGTATCAGGTAATGCAAAGTGTGTTGCACTCGAGTTTACTAGCAACGACGGATCTTTAAAACTATGTCCAATTGCGTCCCATAAGTCAGGAAACTCACTCTTAAGAACTTCAGCACCGTCACAGAACAACCAATTTTCAGGTGCACTTGATCCGCCATACATTGTAATAGCACCTGCTGGAATTCTTGGAACTCCTAATAGCAAGTCCTCTACTAGTACCTTTTTAAGTCCTATATCTCCAGAAGTTTTATTTAACAGTAATTCATCTTCAGCTTTTGGACTTCTTTCTAATTGTTTTGTAGAAATAAATGAGTTACTAATTGCTGTTGTAAAGGTTTTTGTTAAGCCGCCGCTTTGGCCGTCAAACGTAAAACTATTAGCTGTAACATCTCCTGCTAAGTTAAATGTTGTTGCACTAGTTAACTTGTTTGCACTTGTTGCGCGGCCTTCGATTGTTCCGCTAACACTTCCTTCTAAGTTACCTACAAACTTTGTTGCATAAACTCTATTCCATGGTATGTCCGATGTTCCTAATTCTCTGCCTGTAGTATCAGGAGTAATATCTCCAATAGTTAATTCGCCACCAACTGACAAGTTTTGTCCAACTATAAGACTTTTTGCAATTGCTGCTCCGCCAGCAGCAATAATGCTTCCCTCGTCTAAGTCGGTTGATTCTTCTGTGCTGTTAACAAATATTTTACCTGTGGTTTTTATATTTCCTACTACATCTAAGGCTTCGTCTGGTAATAATTTATTAATACCAACTGTCGGAGCATCATTTGCATTACTTTTAACTCTGATTGCAGTTACAGGATTGTCACTTTGTATTACTTTTAGATCTAGTCCGCTACCGCTTACATTATTTTTAAGTACAGATTGTTGCGCACTACTTTCTAGTACAGTTTGTGCATTTGAACCTATTTGTACGCCGCCGTTATTTTTAATTCTAATTGGAAAGCTTGTTGTACTAACTGCATTTCCTCTTAAGAAGTTTGATGCAGCAACAGGTTCAGCTTCTCCAGGTACTATTAATGCTTCAGCTTTTTCAGCTACACCATTATACTTTAGAGAGTTGCCGCCAAAAGACAAACTACTTAAATTTATTCCACTTTTTATAGTGCTAAATCCGCTAATAGATGATTTTGGAGTAAAGCTCGAATGGCTAATAATAACTGTAGGGACAGCATCGATATCAATAATTACAACTTTATAGTTTACATCATCTTGACCTGTTATTGTAGTGTTGCGAGGACCAGTTGACAATCCTTCGCTAAATGTTGGACCGACTAAAATCCATCCCGATCCTGAGTTTAAATAAAGCTGTTGATTGTCTGTATCTACCCAAAGATCTCCTTCAACACTAGTTGAAACGTCAGGAGCTTCGGTGGATTTCTTTAAACCACCGCTTGCAACCCAAACAGTACCGTTATAAACTTTTAGCTGATTTTCTATACCATTAGATGTATCATACCAAAGCTGTCCTTCTACTGGATTATCCGGAGGTGTAACACTTGCAAAGTTCTCTAATATGTGTAAGAAGTTTTCAGCAATTACTTCACCGTAACTGGTAGTATTTCTTCCTGGTAGCTTAACACTAGTTTCTTCGTTTATTGTTCGATCTTGAACAATAATTTTACCTTTATTAACACTGTCTGTAAAATCAACTTCATATGGCATTAGTTGTTACCTCCTGAGAGACTTTGAACACGCACAGTATAATCAATTTGTATCAATCTGTTTAACGATTTTTGTACAGGATGGAAAATAACATGTGTAAGTAATCTTCCTGAACCATCGGAAGAATAACTACGTAATCCTAATTCGTCAAATACATAAAGTGCATCGTCATCGGTTGCAGTATCAAAAGCATCTTGACCTTCGGGCTCTCCGTAATCAAGTAAGCATGTTACTAGTATATCTGTATAATTTGTTCCACTTACGTGTCTAGTTTCTATTTTATTTCTACTAGGATCTAAATTACTAATACTTCTATCATCTACAACTTTTGAAAACGTTTGATTATAAAGGCTAGCATTTGTTCCAGTTGAGTTAGGTGTTAAGTATGTGATAACACCTGTTGGATCAATGTTTGTGCCTCCGTTACCAAAGCTCATTTCGTAAATAAAACCTTGACCGGCATTACCAAGGCTTTCTGCCAAGCTAATACTCATGTTCTCGTAATGGATTGCGTTCTTTTTGTTTATAAGAACCTCACCAGTTGTAGGATCATGTATTTTTATATGTCCTTGTACAAATACGCCATTTTGTTCATTTATCATGTTATTTTCCATTTCTACTAGTGTATTTATTTAGGTAAGTTTGTTTGCCCTTGACGTAAGAATTTTGCAATGGTTCCATTGTCTACTCTTATGGAAACACCAGGTTGTTTCCAAGTTCTGCCAAGTTTTCTAATTACCATAACCTTTTGTCCTTCTAAAATATTATTTGAAACTGAAGTGTCTAAAACCAAATCATTTCCGTTTATTGTAAATTCTGCAGGAATAGTTACATCTGCTGCTGGACTATCTTGATCTATAGTTAAATCAAAACGGCTTATAGCATTTTTACGAAGTCTAGTTCCTGCAACAAATACTTCAAACTCGTTTACGCTAGAAGGTGTAAAGTCTAATGTAAACGTGTCTTGTTCTGCTGTTGCAGTGTAAACTTGTGTTAACAACTCGTCTTTATACGGTACGTTATTATCCGAACCTTGGTCGTAAACAACTGTTCCTGATGCAATACTTGTTTTAACACCTGTACCTAATGTACCTCTGCGAATTTGTCTTAGTAAGTTACCATCTTTAATAAAGTACTCTATGCGCTCGCCTTCAATCCAAATAATACCTGGACGGTTAGCACTCTTTTCTGGCTCTGGTAGAACACTAGCATCTTCTACTTCAATCCTTACATCAAATGCATTTAAATCTTTTGCAAGTCTTGTTGTACGATCTATGCGCTTGTAATGTGTTCTGTTTAGAATATCTTTAAATTGTCTCCAAGCAAATCTTCCTGTATCTCTTACATCACTAAAGTGTATTACTTCTATAACATCTCCGGCTGCCGGATTATTTACAAGCTCTACTATTGACATTGTTTTATCTAATCCGTAATCAACGTTAGGTGTTAGTAGTACACCATTTTTAGCTATCCATACATACTGAGTTTCTTTTGCAGGTGCTACTAAACTAATTTTACCACCCGTTAACAAATTGAACCTAGTAGCTTCGTCACTTCCGACTGTAAGACTTGTTCTATTAACAATATCCCATGTTCTACGCTCTAATCCAATAGCATCGTGGTTACTAAACTGTGTAATTTCGATATCAACACCGTTTGCAGGAGTTTGTTTTAGTTCTACTACATTATCACTAATAGTATAATCACCATCAGTAATTACATACACTTCAAGTATGTCACCAGTTTGTCCTACTGCTTCTCTTAATAGTACGCTGCTATTTCCGATGTTTAATGTCCATTGTGTAATATTTTCTAATTTAGTACCGTTTAAATAAACTTCTACATCTTCAACTTGCAATGTGCCAACCGGATATTGGAATTTATCTAGTTCGTATTCTCTTAGATCGCTCACTGTAAACTGTCTGTTATATCCTGCTGATAAAATTTTATCATCAACCCTTACTACTGTATAATGATGAGTTGGTGATTTATATATCGGCGATGTTGAAAGTTCAAACTCAGTAGTATTGCCGTCGCCAACAAAACTATCACTCTGTACTAAGCTAAATTGCTGTATGCTATTATCTACATATACACCATAACTTACTGCTGTGCCAACAATAATTTTGTTTGCTTCTTCTAATACAATCGAAACTAATCCATTTGCATCTTCTTCAAGTTCTGCTGTTGCAATTGTTTCGCCGTCCAATGATATAAAGAATGATAATGATTCTTGCCATTGTACTCTTGTTTCAACAACTAACGTTTCTTCTGTAGAAATATAAGAATTTATATCTAAAACGTCTTGTCCGCTAGCACCGATACTTAAAATGTTTATTTGATCGTAAATAGTAGGAGTATTAACTAAAGTTAGTTCAGAATTTTTATAATCTATTGTAAACTCATCATCTTCTAAAGTCAATCCAGCAATTTTAACAATAACGCTGTCGTCAGTAGCAGGAATAATTCCCAAAGGATATGTTGTTCTTGATCCATCTGAAATATAATTTTGGTTATAGATATTTCCTTGACCATCACCGGCACGTTCAAACACTTTAATATCCACAGTGTCAAGAACTTGCCCAGGAATTAATTCTTCTGGACCGCCGCTGGTTGTTGGAGTAACAAAGCCGTCACCATCTACAATCATGTCTTCTGGGGCTGTACCTTTAGCATTTGAATAATCAAGAGCACCACCTGAAAGTAAAGTATCGTATGTTGACGGATCTGGTAGGAAACTTCCATCAGATGTAATTTTACGAACAATTATTACATCGTCTTCTCCTGCTATTACTCCGTAGTCACCTAAGTTTACTACAGCAGTTGTGCCGTCGCCTGTTAGACTTGGCATTTCAGCATTTGGATTTGTTACAGGATCTTGAGTTCCGAAATTAGGATCGTCAATTCTTACACCATTTTTGTAAACATTATAAACAATACCATCTTCGAGTGGTGTTGATAATTCTAATGATACCGAAGTTCCGTCTAAGTAAAATACTTCGTCTTCGTAAGTATTGTCGTATGTATCCCAAGTTGTAGAATACCAACCGTCTGTATCCCAACCGCTCGGTCCATCAAAATCAAAACTGCGTACTTCAACTCCGCCGTAATCAACACCTTCCATTAGTATGCCAGTGCTGTTTCCTAACATTCCGTCAGTAGGCTTGTAGAAATGGTATAGTCTATCACTTGCATTAAGTAGTGATAAATCTTTGTAGTATTGTACTTCAATAGTTGCATTTAATGCTGGAGGATCAGTAAATGTAACAGTACCTTGTTTTTGGCTGTATCCTGTTTTTATAAGTTCTATTCCCGGACCTGAAGCAACATTTTCTCCGCCATAATTCCAGTTCGTATCTTCATAAGAATTAGTAATTGTGTCTTTAACAGTATTAGTATAACTATACTGGCTTCTCAACATTTCAATTCCGTCAACTAAAACTTTTATTTTGTTCGATCTTAGATCCATTGGCCATTTAAGTTTAAATTCAGAATTTACAGCAGTTCCAGTAAATGATTCTGTTTCTGGCAAACTTGTATAAGTGTAATCACCAGTTACTCTATCAAACTTAACTGCAACATGCATACTTCTTATAACAGTCTCGCCTAGTTCGGCACTAAGTTTTGCTTCAACTCCAGTATCTGATACATTACTTAATAGTCTTATTGTAGGAGCAGTGATATATCCGCTACCAGGATTTGTAACAATAACTTTAGTTACTGTACCTTTACCTATATAAGCTTGTGCAGTTGCGCCAGAGCCGCCTCCTCCAGTAATTTCAACCTTAGGCGGAGTTAAATAACCTTTGCCTGGATCATTAACATGGATGCCTACTACTTTAAATCCAACATTTTCTAACCAGTTTCTATCAGGATAATCTTCAAATAATCCTTCTTCTCCTATTATTTCGCTGTTTACAACACGCAATTTTTTTGGAAGGATTGCTTGTTTAACTTCATCATAAGTTGCTGGTAAGTCAAAATCTGAAACAACACTATTAGTGTTATCTAGGTTCTCATACGAACTTAAATATTCTCTAATTTTAGTTTTAAACGGTTTCACTTCATTTATATAATCGTTGTAACTGTTTAAATTATCATTTTGGTATGTTGTTTTTTGTTCTAAGTTTCCTACATTGTGTTTTGCTTTGATAAAGCTAGTTTTAAATGCCCAATCAACATTTGGTTGTTCAGTAAACACGTATCGTAAACTTGCAAAGAATAATTCATTATAATCTTTAGCAAGATCGTCAACAAAGATATCGTCTTTTAGTGCAGACAAAATTCTTCGTGTTTCGATAGTAGGTTCGTTATCATAAAATCTTCCATCGTATATAAAGCTGTCAAATCCTGTTTCACTAAAGACATAATCATATAGAGTAGACTTAATCTTAATAGTTCCGTTTTCTCTACCAATTGTTTCATAATCAACAGTATAATCTCTAGATCCTGTATTGTTAACTTTTCTTAATAACAACCAGCCGCCAGTGCCTACACTACTAATTTTAACTACATCTCCAATTTCGTCATTTAATCCGTATAACTGGTAGCTGTAATCTATTAGATAGTCTACCGATGTAAATTGGTTATATCCTTCTGCATACCAGTCGATATAATCCCAGTAATTTGTTACATCATAGTCTTGAGTAACTGTTCTTTCCCACTTTTCGTCAGCTGCGTTCCATTGATAGATTGCCCAACGTCCTTGAATAGAGTTGTCAACTTCTACTAAAGTGCTTAACTTTCTTACAACAATAGTTGTGTTGTCGTTGTATCCGCTTCCTTCGTTAAGAACGGTTACGTTAATTACTTTTCCTAAGTTATCAATTTCTAATTCAATTTCAGCATCAGTACCAGTACCAATAATAGTCACTTTCGGTCCAAGTCGTTTTGTTGACTCGCCAGCTACATAAGTCGGATCTTTGTATCCTCTTCCTGGATTCTCGATACTTACATCAATAATTCTACCTTCTGATACAATTGCACGTAATTCCGCAGTAACTGATCGGCTTGTACCTACAAATTGTAGTTGATCGTCTGTATCGATTTTAACATCATAACGTCTTTCAGTTGCTAAAGGTAACGGATCTTTTTCATTTAATTTTTCTAAGCTATATTCATCTACTACAATTTTCTTAGTTAAACTAATATTAGCACGTTCTATAACTTGTTTTAATGCTTCAAATCTGTTAATAAACCAGCCTTGTCTAGGTTGATACAAATTACCATATCTGTTTCTTGGAGACAATTCCATATCTGGAACTTGACGTCCTTGTAAGTCATAACCTACTAAACTGTCAATCCATTTTGTTTCTAGTTCAGCTTTTGGCAAACTAGTTTCCAATCCTTCGGATAGTATTTGATATTCTATATGGCTGTTTTGTTCTTGATTATCTTGAGTATAGTAACCAACAGTTAACGCAATGTCTTTGTCATTAATTAAATCGTCACAATTATGTATAACAAATCTGTTATCTGACATAAGAGCAACAAATTTATAATTTAATGCAGATGGGTTTTGAATTAAACTTGCAACATCACTTGCACTAATACGTCTGTTTTCTGACTGTGGAATTGTTCTTTTATTTTTAACCCAGAAATAGAACTTAGTTGTAAAGTTTTTACCTACATCATCATACACCATTCTTTGAGAAAATACCGAATTGCCATATTTAGTCTGGCCGCTTATTCCTCTGCGTGTTCCTTCATCAGTATCAGCAATACTATCCCAGTCGTCTGGTGTTATATCGCTTTCGACCCATTCATAAACGTCTATGCTTTTTCCAGGAATTAAACTATTCCAGTTATTCGATTGCCAAATTGCATTACCTTGATAGGCATCTGTAAACTTAACAGTGCTAAGATCCCACCATAAACGTCCAACTTGTTCTTGTCCCCAATTGTTTGTATCACTAAACATTCCTACAATTCTAGTATTGTTATAAAGTGCAGGATCTAAGAACATTTTATAGTAAAGCTCTTGTTCTGCCGGGCCTGCAATTTTACCTTGTACAGGGTCAATGTAATCAAGATATGTTACTAGCTTGCCTGTTTTTGTATTATATAAGAATGCATTTTTAATTTTGTTTACATCAACAATAGACAATTCTTTTCTAAAATTATTCCAAGACTTAGAATCTTTATTACTTCTAAATTCAACAATTTGTCCGTTTGTGTTTTCTTTAAATCTTGGCATTCCTACATAAACGTGATTTTTGTTAGCAAGAATTGTTTCTCCAAAATTGCTAGCAAAAGAATTAGGATATTTTAAGTTATTTGCATATATAAACTTGTCTTCATAATTTTCAAAAATATTAACTGCGCCAGTATCAATTTTTTTATTCTTAAATGTTGTAAAACCGTTGTCAAATGTAGTTTTATTTTCATTTACGTTTGACAGCGGATTTATTATATATTTTGCATATACAGGATTACCTTCATCGTCTGTTGATATTTGTGGCTGATTTCCTAACAAAGTACTGTAAACATTAAAGGTGGTAGGCGTTACCATATTTCCATTGTAGCTGCTGACATACAAACTATTATTAGTCAATGTTACATTTTCGCCAAAGCGTTCAACTTCGTCGGCAACTGGTGAGTCTAATACTTGATCTAAAACAAACTCGTTGTTAGAAAGTTTGTATATGTATACTCTACCGTTATCTTTTGTAACGGTATCATTTTTACTATCACCTATAGCAAGTATTGTACCATCTTCATTAATGCTTATTGATTCTCCAAATTCTGTACCAGAAGCAAAACTTTCAATAACTTGACTTAGTTTGTAATTGTTTCCTGTTAGTCTGTAAACTAATACTCTGTTGTCAATGTCTCCGTTTTGAGCAGTATCAACACTTACTGTAAGAACTGAGCCGTCATTTGTTGTATCAAAATCATAAGCAAATTGTATAGTATCAACTGTTGTGTTATTTTGATTGTACTCTGCATAGTAATCGTCTGCACCGTAGAAAATATCACTGTTAGCGTTTAGCGGAAGAGGTATACTTCCTGTATAATTTATGCCGCTGTCGATTTGAGTCCATAATGCTGAATTAAAGGCGCCTGCTGCAAGATTAGTAGTTGACTTATACATTGCATTATTGTATATAACATATTCGCCTTCTTTATAAAAAACTGTATTAACAAACTCTCCTCTATAATTAGGATCAATTGCTAGATCCCAATCGTACACACCACCATTTTCGTCAGTGCCATTTAAAACAAAATGTATTTTTTGTTCGCCGCTTGGCTTATTTTCTACAACATATAATCTGTATAGATCTTTATCTTTAGCAAACTTTAATTTTTCGCCAACATAAGAATTTTCTCCGGATGACGGAATTATATATTCTTTAACAAATTGCCATTTTTGATCTTGTCTTTGGTATATAGAAAACTTACCTTGGTTGTTTGGACCAATCTCAGTTCCAGTTTCGTCAACTGCAATACTTCCTACTCTTGTCCATTCTGAATTACTTGAGCTAGGATAGCTAGCAGGACGTGATGCGCCTGGTATATCTAAAGATTGCTGATAAATCCAATATTCTACATTTGGCGCAATAAATTGTTCGAAATAAATTCCGTCAAACTCTTCATCTATGGCAAAATCTGAACTATTTTCAAATACTGCTAATTTACCCACTTTATCACTATACAAACTAGATTTTACAATATTACCCATTACACGATTTGGTATAGTAATTCCGTCTCCTTTACGTACAACAGTTGCACCAGTAGCATATACTTCAGGATTTGGATCAATCATTTTTAGATACATTCTAGCATTATTTAGGCCGTCTTTTTGATAGAATACAACTTCAGCATCAACACCCGAAAGACTAACAAATATTGTATCACCTATTTGTGGTTCAAATGGGTCGCCAATTCCGTCACCGTCTTCATCAACTGTTTGGAAATTGTCGTATCTAACATCAATGTATCCGTCCCAAATATCTGTAATTGTTTGTGTAGTGTTTGTAACACTGTACGGAATATTAACTGTTTCTATATCAAAACCTTCAGAACTATTATTAACCCATAATTCAAAAGTATCGTTAATTGTATATGTGTTTGAAACAGGCATCCTTGCAACCCACTTGTTACTAGGATAGTTTCCTAAAATATCGTTAGGATCACCTCTGTATGATAGAGCTGCAATAAATGATGTTTCTAAACTTCCATATCCGTCAGCAGCATTTTGAGCAATGTCATCTTGAATATTATAGAAATATTTTACTGCACTTACATCGCCTGCAACTTTAAAATCTCTAAATACTAAACCGTATCCTGGTTCATTCCAGTATGGCTGATTAAATATATCAACTGCGTTGTTGGTAATAGTTACACCTAGATTAATTTTCCACCAGCCGCCTAGTAACCCTGTGCTTGGTTGATGGGGTTGAGTATATGTTCCGATTAGTGTATTATCTACATAAACATCGTCAGTTTCAAGTAAAGTACCGTTTGTTCCAACTTCAGTTTTATAGTTATCAGTACCTTGAGTATACATTACCAAATAACTATCGTCTTTATATACGTCAAGTAGTTTAGCCTGTCCAGTCGAAGTTACAATAGTTTGACCAACTACCGGAACAATTGAATAGTTTTGTACTACCAATATATTATCAATCTTTTCTTGTATTACATGAGTATTGCTTATAAAAGTATCCTTAATATCAGCAAAGTAATCATCAAAAGGTTGAATATTAGTTGTAGGAGTTGTAAACTCAGAAGCATCTTCGTTAACATTTAAGTTAGTATATGTATTCCATTCTAAAACTACACTGTCTGTTGATTTTGAACCGTCGTACTGATCAATAGGTGCTCTTACTAATAAATGACTTGTAAGCTGCTCAACATAAGGATTGCCCATTAGCAACAAAGTTATATCTAAATTAGCATCTTGATCTTTAACAAATGCATAGCTATTGAATGTATCAACTTCGATAGCAAAATCAACAGGTTGAATAACTCCTCTAGCACGCCAATAGTTTTCTTGATATCTTACAATATCTCCTGTGATATAGCCTTCAGATTCTGAAAAGATTCCTTTTAGTCTTGTTGGTATTTCGCTAGCGTTAGGCGAACCAATAGCAAGATATTTTCCATCGTTACTTATTGCTATTCCTTTACCAAAGCTATCGTTTCTGTCAGTTACATATATAGTAGAAGACGGTTGTATTGTTCCGTCTGGGTTTGTTTCTGGTATTCCGGAAGCAACTCTAGTAAAAAATTCTGCTTCAAATGCAGTGCCATCAACATTATTAAGTTCTATTGTTGTACTGTCAATAACAGTTACTTCAAATCCTTTTGCTCGTCTTAAAATTGATACAGCTGAAAGATCGTCCCATGGTGTAACTGCACCATTATCAATCGTTTCTGATAGATATCTAAAATAAATTCTCTGTCCTGTAGTTAAGTTATGCTCGCTTGTTGTTGTTATTTGTAGAGGATTTGTTTGAGAAAATCCATTTACAAAATAATTTGAAGCACTACTTAATGTTGGCTCTGCAACAAAAACAGAACCTTCTGATGCTCGTCTATAAGTGTAAACTTTGTCTGCATTATAATCACTAGTTGCTAGTAATAAATTTCTGCTATCGACTGCAAAAACATTACCAAATGTTTGTTCCTGATCTTCCGGAACGTCAGTTGGATTATTAATTAATTCTTGGTTTACAGAAAATATAGATTTATAATCAATAACTTGCCATTTATTATTAGTATCGTTATCTAACCAAATCTTTTGATCTTCATAAACTTTACTACCTAATAGTTTATTATAATCATCAGCAGTTTTAGCTCTAACAGATCTAAATCTTGTAACAAATCCTAAAGTATCAGTTTCGTCTTCTAAGATAAGATCATTTGGCACAATTAATGTTGCACTATTGTTATTAACTTTTTCTACTACATAAAATGCATTATTACTAGGAAGAATTCCGTTTATACCAATTATCTCACCTTCTTCAAAATCTACAGTAGTATCAAATCTTACCTGCACACCAGGAGTAGGACCATTTAAGATACTGTCTATTTCTGCGTTAAATGTTTCAAATGATCTAACTTGGTAATCTGATGGAACATGTTGTAGTATATCCCATTTTGCTTCTTCGCCAGCAATCCATAAGTATGTGTTTAGAGGAATAGCGTTAATATCCGCTGTGAGAATATCGGTATTGTTAATAACTCTAAAGTTAATATCATCTTCATTAATGTATCCTGGAGATCTTAAAAACTTTGATGATTCTGATTTAACCGGAAACGGCTTATGGTTATAGTTTTTAGGTTTAGAATATATATCACTCTCGAGCTTTCTATAGATTAAATCTGTAGAGTCTAATGGTATTTCGTCAACTAGTTCAATCGGTTGCGGACTTAGTCTAAATTTATTTTCGTCAAGTAAAAATTCTACCTCGTCATAATTATCAATTGATCCATAATGTCCAACTTTTATTGCCCATTCTTCATAAAATTCTAAGCTGTCTTTGTCTGCACTACTCAAAGCATCAAACAGTTTTGTAAGTACATTTTTTGTACCCTTGTCTGCAATCATTCCTTGATAGAATTTATATTGGCTTACATCATCATTTATAATATTACTTAGATATTGTCTTTTTTGGTAGCCAATTAGATGTTGAGCAAGACGCTGCTGTTCAGAATCAAAATTATCACTGTCTAAATCATAGTAATCAGCAAACTGATTAATTTTATATTCAAAGTTTGGCATTAATCTAGATTCAGGACGACTATCTAGTCTTTCCCAATCAGATGATACAAAAGTATTAGATCCTGCAATATCTATTTTTGCAATGTAATAAAATTCTTTATATTTTACAATCGAACCAACGCTATAATCTTGGTATGTTTCCCATTCAGTTACTACTGCATCGTCGTATATAAATCCAGGAATATCTAAGCTACCATTCCAGTCGTCACTTCTGTATCCAGTAACTTTTATTCTTTCTTGTCTATACCCACTTGTAGGTTGATAAATTACATCATTAAACACTGTTTGGTTGTCTAATAAAACTACATGTTCTTTTTGTATTAAAGGTAAAGATACACTGTATATTCCTACATCAGTATTAACTACTTCTAATTCTAATTTATTTCCAGAAGAACGGTTAATCTTAATATTATTCTTGGCTAATTCTTTTCCATTAGCATCTATAAGACTATATTTGTAGAAATTATCAAACACATTGTCTGATATCATATAATCTCTTTCAAATTTTATACTCTTAGCTAGAGGACTTAAACTAATAATAGTTCCTGCTGCCCAGTTCTGTGTAGTCCAGAAAAGAAATTCTTTTGAACTTAAATAGAAGTTTTCGATAGAATTTAAAGAACTATTATAGTTTTCAAAAATAAAACCTTGCGTTTCTAAATATTTTTGGTATCCTAATAGAAAATCTACAACTTCTTGCACAGTTTTAAGTAGAGTACCATACGGTAATTCTAAAACTTTATCACTAAATCCTCTTCTAAATACTGCATCTCTTCCTCCTATTTGAGGTAAGAAAGGTAACTTAGCAAACTTAGTAGTATCAAGAGTAGAACCACTTACATGGCTTTCAGAACATCTATAAAAACTATTGCTGTAACGAACATTTTGTCCCTTTACGTACTGTTGTCCATTGTCCCAATCTACAAAGGTTTCTGAAACTCCTCCTACATTAATTACAGGATCAGTTGATTGTATTATCGATTCGTAATACTTAAAAATAGGAAAAGTATCATTATATCCTCTAATAATAAATCCATACGATTGCTTTTCTACAATTACTCCTGAGTAATTAACAGTTTCAATTGGAGAAGTAGAGTTTAAAAATACTTGATAGTTTTCTTCAGGTACAAAAACATTTCCTTCGTTTAGAGGTGTGCGACTATCTAATATTAATTTAAATTTAGACTTTTCTGTAAATCCACCTACTTTTAATGATAGTTTATTTTGAACAGATTTTAAGCTTTCTTGATAAGCTTCATAACTAGTAGTAACATCATTTGCCATATAGTTGTAGACAAAATTTACAAGGCCGCTTGATATTACTCTTTCTTCAGCTACATAGGTATTTGGAAATACTAATTCGTTTAAGTTAATTGATTTTTGAGTTTCATTATAAACTACATTGCCTGCGGCATTTCGAGAAATTCTACTAATATCAAACCCTAGTCCAAAAATCTTATTAGGTTGATTTAATATCCATGATAACATCAAAGCAAATGGATATTCAGAACTTCTTCTCCATGCTGTTTCAACTGGTGTTTGATCTCCGTAGATAAACGGTTCAGATGTATATCTTGCAATATAGTTTTTAGCATACTTACTAGCTAACGGACTAAGAAGTTTACCTTGACTATCGACTGGAAGGTGCTTTATAAGTCCCGGTCTTGCATATTGAGATTTAATGTAAGACTGCTTTCCAGGCTCTGCAATTTTTCCTTCTTCGATGTCTTTCCACATAACAATGTTGCCGCCTGTATAAGGTGCTGGTCCATATGCATCTTCCCACCAAGATGGTTTAATAGTAAATCCTAGCATCTCCCAAGGATGTGTGTGCGGACGATCAGTATCGTATGCTTCTTTGTATACGTTTCTCCAAAAACCTTTTAATGGAACATCGTTTACTGAAGACATGTTTGTATAGTTATATGTAAAGCTATTGCTCGGCTCATAAAAGTTATTTTCAGTATAAACAGGATCTCCAGCAATTTTTAACCATTCTGTAAAATCACTTATCATAGACTTGTCAAGACTGCTTTTAGAGAATTTTGTATTTCTAAAATCGCCACCGACTAGTTCGTGTATGTCTAAAATTTTAGTATTATAATTTTGTTTGATATTGTTAAATATTCTTTTTTCAAACTCAAGGATTATATCATCGCGATAATCATTATATGCCATCATAATACTACCGTCGTGGCCTTGTATTACAACTTTTGGATATTCAATTGTTACTGTTGTTTCTTCATCATTAAAGTCTGCAACTGAAACTGGCGTATTAAAGACTATCTTTCTTCCGTCGTCAGTAGTTTGAACTGTATAATTATTTTCTTGCTTAACTCCGTTTATTAAAACCGTAATTAATCTGTTTGGTACAAAAGAATGTATATTTCCTATGCCAAACACTGTTTTTTCTTTAGCTACTTTATAAGTGTCTACATTAGGAAGATAGGTTGTATCAATTTGTAGTTCTGGTCTCCATGCAGGATATAGTCCTAATTTAGTAGGAGTTGGAGGCACATAGCTTCCATCTGTTTTATCAAATTCAACAAGTTCAATAATATCGCCACGTTGTTTAGTTGCAGTAACATTAACAAATCCATCTGAATTAAATGTATAATCTTGTCCGTGTACGAGTTGTCTTCCGTTTAAATAAACATAAACTGCTTTAGAAGAAAGATTTTCTAGAGTAAATACTTCGCTTAGTGCATAAAAACTGTTATTTTCAGTATATACTTCATAACTTTGTACTTTAAATCCCTTGTAAGGAACCATATCTGAGAAATAGAATGGATATGATTCAGTTTTATTAAAGTTTATATCTGTTAGAATAGCATCTAAATGTTCTTTAATACTTTTACCATTATAGTTCAAAGACGCTGCTGTTTGTAATAACTGTCTTTTAAACTTTGCATATTCTAACTTTCCAAATTTTATAGCATTAATTATATTAGATTTTTTATCGGTAATATGATATAATGCTAAATTTAGAGGACCTGTATGCTGTACAAATCTTTTTCCATAACCGTCTACATCGCCTAAATCTCTAAGATTACTAAACCCTGGAAATTCTGTACCAACATAACCGTTAACATCTTCAACAATGCTTTCAACATGATCAACTACTTCACCAAATGTAAAGCTTCTTATATTCTGGTTAAGTGGGTTTCTTTCTAAATTATGCGCAATTTCATAATAACCATTATCATTTTTTGGAGTGTCGCTGCTGGTCTTAATTCTAATAATATCGTTAGCTACTGTATCGTTATAAAATCTAACGTATGCAACACCGCTAATACGAAGTAGCTCGTAATCATCTTTAAATATTTGTAATTTATTATTTTTATAAACAACAACTTTTAAATCATTTAAGTCGCCGCTGCGATCATAACAATCTATTGGAAAGAAGTTTATTCGACCATCGGCTTCAGAAACGTATTGTGTAATTACTTTTTGAGCACTATTATTGTTTGCTTTTTTCCAACTGTTTTGTACAGAGAAATCTGTCCTAGATGAGTACTTTCTTAAAAATCCTACATCTGTTGATTTTTGGTACAACTCATTGTTTAACTGATATGTAAAACTGTCGGTTAAAAGATCGAAGTTAAAAATAATATCTCCGATATTTTCAATTGTTCTATAATCTAAAGGAAATCCTAATTCAGCATCATCAGATTCTTCTGTTCCTTCTCTGTAAGAAAAGATTTTAGTTCCAGAAAAATTAGAAGCTTCATAGTATGTAGAGTCAACAAAACTGTATCCGTTATTATCATAAAGTTCAAACAAAGGAGGTTGATTGGTTGTTGTTTTTTCTTGACAGTATTTCCAATCAGTTCCTGTGTAATAATAAAGTTTTCCTGCATTTTTATTACCAGACTTAACTAAAACTACTTCATCTTCTAAAGGAAGAGTATCATCAGTTTCAATTAAACTAATTTGCGTATCATTTCCAATTTTTAAAAAGTTAACACGATAAATTTTACCGTTAACCATTTTATCCGGATCAGCAGTAAACAAAATACGCATGTCTTGTGCAAGATCTACGCCGTCTATATTGTATCCTAAACTACCTTCAATAGTACTAAACACGTCAGTAGTAAATGTATCAATAAGATCTACATCGCCCTTTGCATAAGATCCAAAATTAAATAATTTTAGGCCTGCTTCAAATTCTATAATAGGCCTTTTGGCTCTAGAAGTTTGATCAATGTCTGTAGCTGCTTCTCCATTATAAAAAGAAGATTTTTCAATTACATCTTTATGGAACCATTTATTATATCTTGTCCAAGGATTTTTATCAATACTTGCTCTATTAATTACAATGTAATCTTTTACACCTGCATAGCTATTTGCATTATTAAATGGAAGTCTGTCAAATGCATCTGAATCGTAAGGAACAAATACTTCATCAGTGTAAGACGAAAGTATGTCTAACTCTTCTTCAGGAATAAGTTTAATTTCAGTACCTACTCCTTCAACATACCATTCTCCAGTAGCATATTTTTCTGGAACTACTTCCCCGCCAAAATTTACTTTTAAACCGTTTGTAAGTTCTACAGAGTTACCACTCTTGTATGTTTTCTTACCTAATATTTCGTTTTCAACATCAATAAAGCTAGCTTCTTCAATATCATATATTCTAAATAATCCGCTAGTATCAATAGCATTTTTGCTTACATAATAAAGTGTATCAGGCGCAGTTAAAGGAATCTTAAATTCTATTACACCCTTTTCTATATAAACAGTATCTCCGGTAATAGTATTACCTTCTCCGTCGGTATATTCTATACCTTGCTCATAAACACTTGATATATTTTCATCTGCTTCAAAAGTTAGAGATAGCTCTTGTTCGATTACAGTAGGACCGCCGTAATCAAAAGCTTCGGCATCAAACAATTCAACATCAAATCGTCCAGTACTAGTTACTTCTTTATTTTCATAAACAACAACTGCATCGCCTGGTAAAAAGGTTCTATTAACTGCAAATGCAATTGGATGACCAGGACAATCAATTTCAAATCTATATGTCTGACCTCTATAAAGTTTTAAAGTAGGATTAGGAGTAAATCCTGGAGGGCTAAATTTATAAACAGTATTATCGTCTTGAACTTCAGTAGTTACTGAATATGTACTAACAATTTCTGTAGTTTGACCAAAAACGTTTACAGTTTGTGGACCATTTGGCAGCCAATAATACTCACGAAAATTTACAAACTTATCCCAATCAATTGCTGGATCCCAAGAATAGTATTCTTGACTGTTTAAAAGACTTTGATTACTAACAGTGCCATTAAAAGAACTTATTTGGTTTATTAAATCAGTATAATCTTTATGGAATAATACATTATCTAAATCATCAACTACTACAGCCGCAGGTTCTAATTGTCTATTTTGACGCTGTATAGTAACATCTTCTACATAAGAATCTGACGGTTTATAACTTTTTGCAGTTTTTCTTCCGTAAAACGCATTGATCTTTTCTGCAACACCAGGTTGTATCAATTGGTCTATTGTGCTTGAAAGAAATTTTTCATTAGTTTTTGTCCTAAAGTATTTAGGTAAAAAGACAGAACTTTTTCTTTTGCCGGTGTTGTCTCCTGCTGGAAGAGGAAAATCGTTTTGATCGTCGTTGTAAGCCATTAGTAACTAAAGCCTCCACTGCTGCTTAAATTTGTGTTGGATGGTGAGCTTTGCAATCCTGTTGTATTTGTAATTGAACTTTGTGTTACAACATTTCCGCTAGCCTGTATTTTTGAAGCTGTTATTTCGTCAATTATCTCAACATCAGTAACTGTTGCTCCATTAATAAAAATCTCATCTGCTTCTGATTTAATTTCAAATAAACTACCGAAGCTTTGAGAAACTTGATTAGGAACAATAATAAAACTTACTATATCCGGTGATGCGTAGTTAATTACATATGTTGCCATTTCCTGGAAGTAAAATGTATCACCAAATTCCCAATTTTCTAAAGCAAAAAATTGATTTATAGCTTCAATTACCCTAGTTTTAATATCGTTATTATTTAAAACAACTTCGCTGTTTTTAACAACTTTAAAAGTTGCTTGTAAATCTTCGTTTGCTTTTGGACCAAATAACACTTTATATTTAACTGGATGATATATTACATCATCGCTAAGTGATTTGATTTTATTAATTTCTTGTCCATATGATCTAAATATTTCATCTGAGCTAGGAGGTAATGGTTTGCTGTTTAGCGTTCCTTTAAGCCAATTTCTATAATTTAAATCATAATTTTTACTTAAAATATAAGTATCGATAATATTACTTGCACTAGGATCTATACGGCTGTTGTCGTCAGCAGCATGTACGTAATGGAACTTTAACTTGTCTCTTCCGATCCTTGCTTTATAGCCATTTTCTGATTCTAAACTGTTAGTAGTTTTATTATATTTTAAGAAATAATCATCGCCATAAAAATAAAAAATTGCACCATCGTTGTAAGAGCTTTGTGGCATCGGTAATGGTAATTCGTTATAAATGTATATGTCTAATTTAGATTTGTCAACATATCTATAATCCTCAGTACCTGCTTGTGTTTTATATTTTTCTAAGAAAATATATTTCTCATTAACTGGTATATTATTCTCAGCTACGATGTCAAAGAAAATTTCAGGATTGTCAACTACTCCATCTGAATCGTTATCGTAAAAACCTACTTGAATTTTTGTACTATCGACATAGTTGTCAGGATCTCTGTATTCTTCAAGTATTTCCCAATCATAATCCAACGACAGCGCACCTGTATTTGCAGATCCAGGGATTGTGTTAATATTTAAAACTGTAATTCTATCTTTAACAATTTTTCCTGTTCTATTATCATAAATTTTATCACCACTATCGAAATAAAATTTAATTTCTTCGTCACTTTCAAAAATGTAACGCATGCTTCTTCGAGTTATAGTATAAGTTTCGCCATTAGTTTCAAACAGTAATAGCCAACTAGAGTCTAGATTTTGACCGCTAGTATCACCTGAAAATCCTAAACTAAACTCATTTTTTGACAAGTTGACGTTTGTAATAACTTTCCATTGTCTATCATTTACGTCATATCTTAGTCCAAACTCGTTATAAGCAAAAGCTTGATCTATCATTTGAATTTTTACATCGTCAGTTACTGCCTTTACGATTGGTGGAATAATTTGTACTAAAGTAGCATATACATCATCATTTAATGCTTGTGGTATCTTATCACTTAAAATAATTCCGCCAGCGCCGCTAAGAGCCTGTGTGTCGTTGCCAGTGCCGACTACTTGTATTACTTTCGTCCAAATATAAGTTTTTCCTCCTTGAGGCAAACTTCCTGTGTACTGAACTAAATTGTTATTTTCATCAAAGTAGTATCCTGAGGGTGGTTGAAATTTAAGAAGAGCATCAGCTTCAATAAATCTAAGATTATTTGCAGTAAATGATCCTACACTGTATGCTTCGCCGTCTGGGTCTGTCACATATCCTTTGAAATTGTTTGTATCTTCTTGTGATACTATCCATTTTGGTAAAAGGTCAACAGTGCTAATTTCAGGATATTTTTCATAATAGTAATTTTTAACAGATGCATTACCTAGAAGAGACTGAACTTCGTTGACAATAACTCCTTCAATGTCTGTTTGTGTACTAAAACTAAATGATGTTTTCTTTGTAAAAAATTCTTTATAAATTACACCGTCATTACCATATAGATTGGTTGTAGAATACTTTCCTGTTGCATCTCTAAGATCAAAATATCTGCTTATTCCGCTTGATATTCTATTAACACTTTTTGTCTTGATTACATCTTGACTTACGCCTAAAGGACCAAGATTATAATCTTCTCCTGTAACTAATCGATTCTGTGTATAATACGTGCTCGGAGCGTTGCTCTTAATACTATTATTAGTTTCGCTTGTAGCACTATTTGAAACAGTGTACTGAAGACCTAGTGTAAATGTTATAGTTTGTACTTGTCCACTTTTTGAAAGATAAGGAACATCAATAGTAATGTTTTGCATTGATCTAGGAGAAATTATCATTGCTCTATTAGCACTAGTTCTAAAGTATGCTCTATAATTTCCGCTAGGTAAATTTCCAAAAACACCATCACTAAAAATAAGATTTATTCTATCGTCTGCACGAGTTTGCACAGCATAAACTGTTCTAATACCTTTATTAATACTGTTGTATATAATGTTATTGCCTTCAACAGCATCAACTTTTGTCCATAATTCGTTTTCGTTTCCGTTTGAATCTAATTCAAACAACCAAACATCTGAATTGTTAATATTTGGAGTGTCAATTGCAACTGTTTGATTTGGTGTTGGATTGGTTACGTTAAAGTTACCATTTTCTAAAACACCTTGTCTAAAATGCATAAAGAATCCAGTATTAGAACTACTTGCACCTTGTCCGTCATCTCTATATAAAAAGCTAAAATTATTTCCAGGAACAGGAGGTTCTTCAACTATATTTCCATCTTCGATTGTTGAACTAACTACTTGGAATCGTGTATTTCTGCCTTCAATCGGTTTTTGAAAGTTGTATGCTGGAACATCTGTATTAATTCCGTTAACACGATATTGTGATGTTGGAACACCTGAAATATTTTCAAGTTTCACCGGACGTCCAAAAACATTAATAGCAGGAAGACTAGTATTAACAATTCTAATAGTTTGTTCTAGCCAGTTACTATTAGCTGCATCATTCCAAACTACGGTTTGTCCTCTAAGGTTAACACCGTTGCTGTCAATAACATCTTCTGTAGTTTTGACACTTAGCACTTTTAGCAAGCCGTTTGCTGTTTGATTACGTTTAGGGTTATAGGAAAGCAATCTTGCTAAACGTAATATACTTTCTCGGCGTTCTGCTAATTCGAGATAATTTTCTCTTGAATTAAGGTCAATCCTGTAACTTAAATTCTGACCTAAGAAAGAAATTAAATCAATTAATGCTAGGTATTCTGAACTTTCAATATAATCGTTAAAATCTTCAGGATAATTTTCTCGAAGATATGCAATCATAGTTCTTCTTAAATTATCAAAATCGTAACTTTGAAATTCTGCGTTTCTAAATGATTGGTAAATGCGTTTCCAATCTTCAGCTACTAGCAGTCTGTTTTGTCTATCTGTAATCGACATCCGGCTTTCCTTGTATTATATTATATTTATGAGTTTTGATAATATGCGTATTTAACTAAGAAGGCCGATACTTTTGTCAAACTGCAATCTCATTTGTTCTGCTATACTATAATCTAAATATATTAATGTACACTCAATTTGTAGTCCGTTTTCATACTCGTCAACAACTACTTGGTTTGCAGTTACCCTTGGATCGTAGTTAATAATATCTTGTACATTTTTTACAATAATTTGTTTTAAATTTTCAGTTAACGGCTCATATAAAACGTCCCAAATAATTGTTCCAAATTCAGGATTTTCAAGTTTTTCGCCTTGTCTTATATGGAAATGATTTATAATATCTTGCTTAATTATAGCAAAATCGTACAAGCGAAAATCTGTATTTTCTGGATTAACTGTACTAATTCCTCTATAGTTTGCACTAGCAACAGGCTTAGGACTTCTAGAGTTACTAGGAACTGTTACCCTCTTATATAAATTTTTCTCTAATGTACTCATTATGCTCTCCTAATCGCTTCTCTACCCAAGTTATAATATTCGTCACCAGTAGTTCCGTATGCGTCTTGGCCGCCTTCACCTCTTGCCCAAGCCGATATCCCGCCTGCTCCTAACAAATGAGCTCCAAACAACAATCCTGCGATATGCTCTATATCATCGTTATCTGTAATAGCACCTCTTTGTCTTAAAACTCTCAAATTAAAGTTTGCGTTTTCAATAACAGCAATTTCTTGACAGTTACCTTCATTACGCAACCAAGATTGGAAATTACTTGCACTATTTTTACCAGTCCAAACACTTGCATCTTGTAAAGCTCTGTTTCCTCTGTTGTATGTTCCAGCATTACAATAACCTAAAGTTTCAAGTGCAGCAGCACCAAATTGGTATTTTCCAGCAAATCCGATAGAATTAATTAATTCATATCTATTAGTACTTTCTCTAAATCCTAATGCTCCTGTCCAAGCTCTAGTTTGCTCCATCGTAAATCCATTTATAGGCTGTGGTACATCTCCTTGATTTGGCTCTCCAATTGATCCTGTAAATTCTTGTGCAGTTGCAGCACTTACTCCTGATTGGCTAGGAGGCGCTAAACGGTCTGCTCCTCCGCCGCCTGTTGATGATGGTGGAACTGATTGTGCTTGTGGATTATATCTTGATCCCGAACTTGTGCTATATCCACTTTTTCTAAAAGTGTCTTGCATCGGTGCAACTAAAGTTTCTGGTAATTGACCAGTTGCTTCTCTGTCAGTTTCTAAAGGTTTATATGCAATAGGGTTTAAGTTTTCGTGCTGCACATAAGGCTCATGTGTTGGCATACGCTTAACTATACTTTCTATTGTAAATGTAGTTAATGTTCCTGGTTCAACAGCAGGTAAGTTATGTCTTGTAAGGGGAATAACATCTGACGCACTCGCTGCTTGTGTGCCTGCAGATGATAACCCACTATCTAAAAATATCTCACTAGCGTCAGCAGCAATAACACCAGATGCCTGCATTGATATGCTCGATCCTGATTGTTCGTAAATTCCGCTTCCTGCAACAGTATGAGAACTTGTGCTTGTAGTTAAGTAATGCGATCCTCCAGCTTTATGATGGCTATCAACATTTACTGTAACATACAAATCTCCTAATATGTGCTCATCACTTTGTCCTAGTACCGTTTTCTTAAAATTTTGTTCTACAAGTATATCTGTATCATACTTACTTTCAATATTAACACAGCCTGACAAGAATCCTCTAGAATCTGTTGGAGCATATTCGCTATATCTTGCACTTGCTCTAGCATTAATATTTCTTCCAGCTTCTAAATTAATATCTCTATTAGCAGTTATGTTTAAATCTGCATCAGAATGTATACTAATACTATCTCTTCCATAAACATCTATTTTTCCATCGCTAGACATTTCTATCCAAGAAGTTCCTCTGCTATTAGCAATATAAATTAAATCTTCCGAATTATGCATTAAGATTTGATGGCCTGTTCTAGTTCTTAATCTTATATGCTCATTGTGAGGAATTGTTTTGTCTCCGCCTGTAGAACCAGACTCTACATTTATGTATTTCGGAGGACCTTCGCTTGCATGTGTTTCTCTTAGGAACTTATCATCGCCGTCATCCATGACAAAACTGCTTCCGCCTAGGCGGTTTACAAATATGTTTGCTTTTTGATCGTGTTCTCCGTATAATCCCTTTGGAGCACCGTCTCTTTTATCAACCGGGCCTGGTGTACTCCAACCAAAAACCATACTTGGAACTTCTCGACGAGCACTAGTTGTTGTAGTTCCTCTAGTTTCGTCGCTTATTAAACCTTGTATTTCTAAACTTTGTGCAAAATCTTTATTATAAGGTTTTCTAAATTGTGTAGGATCTCTTCCTGCGCCAGGATCAATTTGTTTATTAAATTCACCTACTGGTAATTTTTTACCTTGTAATTCATTAGGAACCGCAGTTGTAAGTTCTGTACTTGCACGACCATCAGGAACCATAAAGTTCATATATCTATCTTGTATACAACCTATCCAAAATCCTTGAGAAATATCGCCTTCGGCAAATACAACTAAAACTCTAGTATTCGGATCAGGAGGAACTGCCCACATTCCATAACTTTTTTGAGTATATTCGTAACCGTCATTTGCACTTGCATTACTAAATGCTGTTACACCATAAAACGGACTGAGATATCTAACTTCAATTAATTGTCCAGTTCTTTCAGGTGCTGCACCACTTTTAGTTTTCTTTAAAAGTTCTACTTTTAATGCACCCATATATTGCGGATCAAGATGACTAACAACAATTGCTTCATAAGGACCTGGATCCATACGTCCGCTAGTACGGGCGCCACCTGTTAAGTGTGCTGCCTGAGCTGTTTGTGTTGCACCTTTTATCCTACTGGTATCTGGCATTAAAATCCTCTCCTAGGGTCGTTAAAGTCAGCACTATTCTGATCATTAATACTCTGCCTTAGTGCTGCTGTGCTTTGTGCATCATAAGTTGTACCTTGGTCTGCATTATCATTATTTACAATAACTTCTTGCGGTCCTGACGGAGTGTTGACTATTCTAGTTTCAGGTGCAGATATTGACTCGGCACCGCCGCCGGCTTGTCCTCCTGAGTTAGGAACATATGTTGATCCAGTACCAGATGTTGCAGCCTGAACTTTCAGTCCAGTAAGCTGTATGCGTAAATCATCTCCAGGTTCCATAGGATCATAAGGCCTAATAGTAGATGCTTGTGCAGCAGCTGGAGTTGCATATGGTGCTCCGCCTGTTGTATTAGTTACAGGTGTAGTTACAGGAGCAATACCATTTACACCTGATTCTGAAGGTGCTACATTTGATGCATTTGTTCTAGCTGCACGAGCATCATCAGAATGATCTGTACCGGTTTGTCCAACAGCTGGAGGTGCAGTTTGTTGCCCTCTTTGATCAGTTGCGCCAGGTCTTTGGTCAGGGCCTCTAGGATCTAATGTATCTACCATCTATTTTACCCCGATCTTCCTGGCGGTATTCTACCGTCTCTTGCACCTGTATATGTGCCGCCTTCGTTAGCACCTGCTGAGAAGTGCATCGCATCTTTAGAACTACGCCATGCACCGCCCCAACCTAAACCGTGTTTTGCTGCTAATGCTCTCATTAAACTTCCTGTACCGTTTGCTGGCATATCTGTAACAAGTGGACCTGGCTTCATGTGACCGTTTTGTGCAGGGTTAATATCAATAGCAAGTCCCATACTGTGCCAACTTCGTGTTCCTGTACCTGCAATATTTCTGTCTGATAGACCACCTATACTTCTAATTTCGTATCCTAATTCACCTTCAAGTTCGTCTACTAAACCTTGGAAATTTTCTGCATATAATTGAGCAACTGTTGCTGTTCTACCACCAGGAGTTCTAATTGTTGCTGTAGGACCTTCAGCTCCTGAATTACCAGGAACCGGAGTTGGAGCAGCAGTGCCTCCTGTTGAACCTAAACTCTGAGCACTTGAAGGGCCAGTTCCAGAACCACCTCCTGCACCGCCCCCTGGAACAGCAGCACCAGTTCCATTTGTAGCAGGGCCTCCAGGTGTTCCTGCTACACCAGCAGTACCTTCGTTGACTCTTCCTAATTCTGTTGTTGTTCCTTGTTGTGATATTAATCTCTCATTTGCAGCACCTTCGAGATTTTGATTTCGAACACGCAACATTTTTAATTCTTGTGTAAATCTTCCATTGTTAAATTTATGTAGGACTTCAAGTACTTGATACAATCCTCCAAAATTTTGTAAATCAGTAATTATATCTTCTTGAAAAACCATTAAACCTGTAGACTCATTATAATCAATAGGAGTTCTAAATTTTAATAATGCATGTACTTGACTATATTGATAATCAATGCCGCCATCAGCAGTAATATTAATACTAGGTCCTGCGGCAGCGGTGTAATTACCTACTCCAGTATCCGGAATGTAATAAGGATCTCCCCAAATTTCCATATCAACTTGCAGTAAGTCTACACCATCTAAAATAGTACCATGGAATTGTCGAGCAATTTGTTCTGCTACATTAGAATCATACGAGCCGCCTGCGCCCATTGACGCTCCACTTCCGAGGTATGCTTTTGCACCTTCTTGTGCTGCGCCTGCAGGTGTTCCCATCTGAGCAGGAACTTCTGTTATAGCACTAGTGTTATCAGAACCCCCTGTGTTAGTACCTCTGTTAGAGTTTCCTAAACCTGCATTTATCATATCGTAAAAAGCAGCCTTAAACTCAAAATCTAAACTAAGAATATCTCTATTAAGACCAGTATATACATAATTGTATTCTTTAACTACTTGTCTAGATAAGTTTGACGTGTTTGGTGTTGGATTATCTGGTGTACTAAATTTATCAGAACTTACCATATAAGGAACTACTTTGTAAACATAAATTCTAGGTTTACGTCCAAGAATTGATTCAGTAGCAGGTGCAGAAATTGGATAAACTTCTGATTCAACCTTAAACCAAGGTATGTTACCATCTTGGTTTATTAAAGTCATTGCTGTCCTACCATAATCGCTAATAAGTACCATCTCTTCTATGATTTCTTGTATTGTCATATTTTGAGGAAATTTAAAAGTTCTATTTGTATTCGATATAGTTAATTCGATTCCGTTTCTACTAAAAACACCTGTCTCTTCATTAAGTGTAAATCCAGCATGTCCGAACGGATTATCGCCCGAAGCATTAAAGTCAGTAATAATTTGAGAATTACCAATAGGATTTACATCAGATATTCCTTGTAAATTTAGACTATCAAACAGTTGAGATGCTTCTTGCGAAACACTTGCAGTTAAAGTAGAGCTGTCTAATCCTGCTGCTCTTGCAAGAGCCGGATCAACTTGTCCTCGACCATATCCTACTCCAGCAACTTGGTTAGTGATTCCAGCATACCAATCTGTAACTACACTTTGCAAGTTATTTCTGAATTCTTCTCCACGTCTTTCAGCAACTTGTTCAGCTGCTGATAATAATCCAGGATCTACCGTTGCAGACCCTCCTACTGAACTAGATGGTGTATCTTGTTGATTTTCTCTAGTTAGAGGAAATGTTATCAAATACAAATCAGCTCTGTCAATATTAGTCGATTCTTCAAATGATTGCTGTCTCTCGTTAATTGTAGATGCTAAACTTGCTGTTCCAAATCCTAACGATTCTGCAACAGTTGGTCCTGTAAAATTTGTTTCAAAAGGAATTCGTTGGACTTCGTCTGAAAACGCATGATCGTTTATCGGAACTGCCTCAACTGTATAAACCGATCCTGCACCGTCAACACTAAACTCTGCATTAATAAGTCTAAAAGGAATATTTTTAGTTGTGTCTTCAATGTTTTGCGGGTTTCCGTTATTTTCGTCAAACCCTACAAATTGTATAGTTAACAAATAATTTGCATCTGTATGGTTTGCATAACCGCAGGCCGTTGCTGCACCTTGCATAGATAATAACCATTGTCCAATACTGTAAGGTTCTATAATTTTAAAACTAATTTTTGTTCCGGTTGAAACACCTGATGATCTATTAGGACTTAATACACTTTTAAGTTCAACATCATCGATAAAATATTCTACTCTTCTTCCAGATGCTAACTCAAAATAATTTTGTACTCGTTTACCATTTATGCCACCGCCGCCAGATCTTAAAACTGTAACAGCCGGTCCGCCAGATCTATAAGAACTAGGAGAGACTACTTGATCATCTGACAAACAACCAATAGTAAAAATACAGTTATAAGAAGCATAATTTTCTAAAGGATTGCCTAGTCGTACATTTGGTCCTGGAGTATTAGATATTACACTTCCAGAACCTCCTGATGCTTGAAAAGAGTTACCTGTAATTCCTACAAGTTCAGAAAATGTACTTGCAACTGCACCTCCAAGTGCGCCAATGGGATTACTTGCAGCATTTCCAAGAAATGCACTGACCGAAGATACTGCTGAACTAACACTAAAGTTGGGCATAAATTCTCTAAGGTCTCCTGTTTGAAGTCCTTGTTGTACTTGTCCAAAAGAAGATTGTACTTGAGAAACTGTTGACTCTACATCTCCAGCAAACGAAGAAGCTTGGTCTTCAAGAACTCTAACATTATTAGATAAAAAACTTCCTGTATCTCTAAATAAAGAATTTCCAAAGTCTGATACACTATTAAACGAAGCACCTAAATCGTTAGTTAGAGTATTAATTTTGTTGCTTATAATATTACCTATGTTCATTATATGTTTAATACCTTTTTGACATTTTCGGGTCTTGGCAAATATATTGTTGTTCCTGCTACAAAATCAAAAATTGGATCTTTAATTGTATCCATATTTCTTTGTGCAAATATCCACCAAAGCTTTGAATTTTTGTAGTAGTCGTAGGCTAACAAATCTGGTCTATAAGTGTACTGAGTTTCTATTGTATACAACAAATCATCAGGAGAACTTGGAACTGGTCTAATACGCATTAGATCTAATGTTCCTTGTTTATTAAAAGGAGTTGTATGATAGGGACTTGTTGCTTTATATCTTGCCATTAGATAAATCCTTGTCCGTTAGTTACATATGATCCATTTACAAAGTTTGACAAACTAAAGGAACTAGTAGTATTTCTGCTGTAAGTAGGTCTTACAGTAACCGATATTAAACTTTGTGTAGGTGCCCATGCTGTTGAGCCACTAGTTCCGCCTTGTCCAGACATGTTTACAGCAACATAATCAACATCGCCTTGCATATCAACTGTAAAGTTTGTAATTACAACAGGAACATCTTTAAAGACATAATCACCATAACCGTTCAATCTTACAATCGGAGGAGGATTACCTAAATTTTCGCCGGAACCATAAAACATCTTAGTAATACTTCTTAGATAATGCACTGCACCTATCCAATATTTTCCTTCTTCTTGGGTTTGTACAGTAAATTCTCCAGTAATAACAATATCATCAACTTGACTGTTTTCGTAAACTTGAAATGGATAATTTGTGTGTACAGGATGTAAAGAATTATAGTTTGCACTATGTCCTAGTATAATAGTAGGCGTGTACGGCCAACAAAAACCGCCAGTTTCTTGCAATGGAGCAATTAAGTTCGAACTACTAAATGATCCTATTCCTGAAGGTAAACTTAATTTTACTCTCCAGTCGCCGCCAGCGCCTGTTGCTTTAAATTCTGCAGATACTGGAGTATTATCTAACCTTTCAGAATTTAACAACTGCTGAGAACGCACTGCGGATGCTAATCCATTAGGAGAACTGTTTGATCCGAAAAAACTTTCAATATTGTTTATAGAATTTCCTACAAAATTATTAGTTCCTTGATTAACTAAACTTGTTAGAGGATTGTTAGCACCTAAAACATTTTCAGCAGTAGATTGTAAAGAAGCAGAAGTTATGTTTGCAAAATCGCTTCCGATTTGCTGTATAGCTGATTGTTGTGCTTCTTGTAACCGGTTAGATGCAGAAGCAAAAAAGCTCTGTCCTGCATTCTGAACAGACCCGACTACGTTGTTGAATAAATTAAATGCCATAAAGGTTCTCCTATAACATTATTTAGTTGACAAAATTAACTACGTATATTATAATAAATACAATTATCCAGGAGATCATAGTGAGAAAAAGAAACTACCTTAATAACAAAGACTTACTTCTCGAAATACACAAATCAAAAAATACGTTTAATAGTTATACAGATCCAGACTTTGCAGATTATGACATAATTTTGCCAAGTATTGAGAAAATTAACATTAGAACTATAGCAGAAGCAAAGAGAAACAAAGCAAAAAAACTATCTACCGAAGCATACGAAACTCGTAAAATGGCAGGAGAGCGGGTAAAACAAGCAGAATGCGAGGTTGATTACAAATCTATTACAAAAGAAGAACTTATCTTTCGAATTATGTCATTTGACCATATACCTGAAGAACCAGGACGGAAGAAAAATCCAAAAACAGTAGCTGATACAAAAACAAAATTAAATTTTCCTCCTTTTCAGCACTATAAATTTGACGATGATGGAAACTTACAATGTGTAGGCAAGAGTCACTGGATCGGAGGAATGGAAAACGGACATTTTTCAAAAGATCACGGTCAAGCAACTAACAAACTTGCAATGATGTGGTTAAAATTAGTAGATCGCTATGCTACTCGTGGTAATGTACGAGGTTATACTTACAATGACGAGATGAAAGGTCAAGCAATTGTACAGTTAGCACAGATTGGTTTGCAATTTGACGAGTCAAAGTCTAACAATCCATTTGCATACTACACTGCCGCAGTTACAAACTCATTTGTCCGGGTTATTAATCTCGAAAAACGTAATCAAAATATTCGCGACGACATTTTAGAGATGAATGATTTAAATCCAAGCCATACACGATTGCACAATGCAGAATGGGAAGCAGCTATCAAACGAGAAGAAACTAATAATAATTAATCGGTTGACTTTCAGCATATAATGCTGTATGCTATACAAACGTAAAGCTAAGAGGTAATTTTCTTGTTTAAAAAAGCAGCAGTCTTTACAGACATACATTTTGGTCTTAAAGGCAATTCTAAAGTACACAATCAAGATTGTGAAGATTTTATAGATTGGTATATTGATACTGCAAAAGCTGCCGGTTGCGAAACTGGTATCTTCTGCGGTGACTGGCACCACAACCGTAATAGTCTAAATTTGACAACTATGGATGCAACAATTCGTAGTATGGAAAAACTAGGTCAAGCATTTGAAAAATTTTACTTTTTTGATGGCAATCACGACTTGTACTATAAAGATAAACGAGACGTAAACAGTACAGCCTTTGCAAAACACATTCCGGGTATTACATTTATTGATAAAATTTATGTAGAGGAAGATGTAGCACTTGTTCCGTGGTTAGTTGGCGACGAATGGAAGAAAATGGAAACTATCGAAGCAAAATATTTGTTTGGTCATTTTGAACTTCCTAGTTTTTATATGAATGCAATGGTACAAATGCCAGATCACGGAGATCTTAAAGTAGAACACTTTAAGAATCAAGACTATGTATTCTCAGGACACTTCCATAAACGTCAAAAGCAAGGAAAAGTGCATTATATCGGTAATGCTTTTCCACATAACTATGCAGATGCTTGGGATGACGACCGTGGTATGATGATACTCGACCGTGAGAACGATGCAGAGCCAGAGTATATCAACTGGCCAGGGTGTCCTAAGTATCGTACAGTTAAACTATCACAACTAATTGACGAAAAAGACACACTTATCAAGCCAAATATGTATTTGAGAGTAACACTTGACTTACCAATTAGTTATGAAGAAGCAAGTTTTATTAAAGAAACCTTTATTGATCAATACGGTTGTAGAGAAATTACATTAATTCCTCAAAAACATCTTGAAGAAATTAATTCAGAACTTGATATTAGTGCATTTGCTAGTGTTGATCAAATTGTTAGTGAAGAAATAGCATTACTAGATACTGACAACTTTAATAAAAAGACACTTTTAGACATTTATAACGGACTGTAATGATTGTAACTGGTAATAAAAACGAACACTTTGCAAAAAGTTTGTTTAAGCTATATCCTGAAGCAGTTTTTGTTAGCAGACAGTCAGGTTACGACTTAACAAAAAAAGACGATCAAACAAAATTTGCAAATGAGTGTCTAAATCACAAAACTATTATAATTATGAGCGCACTATGGCGATTTAATCAAACAGTTTTACTAGATTTAGTTTATAAAACGTGTGTAGAAAATAATCATCGTCCGCATATTGTAACAATAGGCAGTACAACTGATAGAGTTAAAAATGGAAAGCCATGGTTATACAATGCAGAGAAAAAAGCACTAAGAGATTACTCAAATACGCTTGCATTAGGCGGAGTTTGGGATTCAAAACCAAAAATTACGTATATTAGCTTCGGAACTCTATCTAATAATCAGCAAAAACATCCTGAAAGAAGATGTTTAGACATTGATAATGCAGCTACGTACATAAAATGGGTGTTGGAACAACCAAAAGATATCGCAATTAACGAAATTAGTATAGATCCTATTCAAAAGGTAGAAAATGATTAAAATTAAAGATCTTACAGTAAAAAACTTTATGAGTGTAGGTAATCAAACTCAAGCAGTTGACTTTGATCAACAAGATCTTACACTTGTACTTGGAGAAAATTTAGATCAAGGCGGAGACGACAGTGGATCACGCAATGGTACAGGTAAAACTACTATCATTAATGCTCTAAGTTATGCATTATATGGTCAAGCACTTACAAATATCAAAAGAAACAACTTGATTAACAAAACTAACAGCAAAGGCATGTTAGTTACTCTAACTTTTGAAAAAGATAATTTAAATTACAAAATTGAACGTGGACGTTCTCCGAATGTTCTTAAGTTTTTTATTAATAACGAAGAACAAGATTTAACTGACGAAAGCCAAGGCGACAGTCGTAAAACGCAAGAAGATATTAATGACTTGTTAGGCATGAGTCATGATATGTTTAAACATATTGTAGCACTGAATACATATTCAGAGCCTTTTTTGTCAATGCGGGCTAATGATCAACGTGCTATTATCGAGCAATTACTCGGAATTACTATTCTTACAGAAAAGTCTGAAGTACTTAAAGAGCAAATACGTCAAACTAAAGATTATATCACACAAGAAACTCTTAAGATTGATGCAATACAGGCATCTAATTCAAAAATTCAAACTACAATCGATAACTTAGCAAAAAATCAACGTGCTTGGAAGGCAAAACAAAAAACAGATGTCGAAAAACTACAGTTTGCTATTAGCGAACTAGAACATCTAGATATTGATGCAGAACTTGAGTCACATGATAAACTACAAAACTGGACTGAACTAAATGCTGCGATTACTGCTCTTAATAAAGAAAAGGGCACACTCGAAGCAGCACTGTTACGTGCAACAAAAAGTGTAGAAAAGGCAGAAAATGATATTTCTGGTCTAGACGAAGCTACATGTTATACCTGCGGTCAAGCACTACACGACGACAAAAAAGAAGAACTTGAAGCTCGAAAAGCTAAAGAACTTGAAGATGCATTATCATACCAGACCGAAGTTGCAAATAAACTTAATGAGGTTATGGCAGGACTTAACGATATCGGTGATATCAACGGACGTCCTAAAACGTTTTATGAAAATATGAAGGAAGCCTACGAACATCGAAACAACGTAGATAACTTAAAACAAACACTGATAAGTAAAGAACAAGAAGAAGATCCTTATCAGGCACAAATTGACGAACTAACCAATACTGCACTTCAAGAAATCAACTGGAATCCGGTAAACGAACTTAATAATTTAAAAGATCATCAAGAATTTTTGCTAAAACTTCTTACTAATAAAGATAGTTTTATTCGTAAGAAAATTATTGATCAAAATCTTGCGTACCTAAACAATAGACTTACATATTATTTGAACAAATTAGGTTTGCCTCATCAAGTTTCCTTTATGAATGACCTAAATGTTGAAATTACACAGTTAGGTCAAGATTTAGACTTTGATAATTTGAGCAGAGGCGAACGTAACAGGCTAATATTAGGATTAAGTTTTGCATTCCGCGACGTTTGGGAATCACTATACCAAAATATTAATCTTTTGTTTATAGACGAACTTATCGATAGCGGCATGGATAGTGCAGGAGTTGAAAATTCAATTGCTGTACTTAAAAAGATGACTAGAGAACGTCAAAAAAACATTTTCCTTATTAGTCACAAAGACGAACTAATGGGAAGAGTTAATAATGTTCTCAAAGTTGTTAAAGAAAACGGATTTACAAGTTACGCAAATGATTTAGAAATAGTAAACTAATATGGATGACATACACGACCAACTAGTACAGGCATATTTAGAATATTTTGCTGCTAACGAAGTGTGGGAGCGAAAAAAATCTGTTAGAACATACGACAAAGTACAACAATGTATTAGAAAAGTTAAAAAACTAGCAGATGCTAGAAACAAAGAAATTAGGCAAATACAAAAAGCTAAAAAAGAGGCAATGCAAAAAGCCAAAAAAGAGGCAATACAAAAAGGCAATCTATAAGTACACTCATGCAGTGGACTTATGAAGGGACGATTATAGACAAAATACCAGACGAATACGAAGGCTTTGTTTATCTCATCACAAATAAAACTACTGGGCAAAAATACATAGGCAAAAAACTAGCCAAATTTAAAACTACTAAACCACCACTCAAAGGCAAGAAAAATAAAAGACGTGGATACAAAGAGTCAGACTGGAAAGACTATTGGGGATCATCTGATAGACTCAACGCTGACGTCACTGCACTAGGCCCAGAAAATTTTACAAGAGAAATATTATATCTGTGTAAAAGCAGAGCAGAAATGTCCTATATCGAGGCAAGAGAGCAATTTGACCGCCGTGTATTAGAGAGCGATGAGTATTACAACGGAATTATAAATGTTAGAGTTGGCGGTTCAGATAAATTGCGCAAGGCATTGCTAGAGCATAGCATACAGGCAAAACAATCCAACACATAAGGTTAGCGGGCCAGTTTGCAAATACCGCTGTGGAAAAAGCATCCGTATAGGAGCACACGTAACACGTTGAGCAGCGTTCGGTAGTAGAACGTTTGATTGACGTAGACTGATTGTTGGCTGTCGAAAAACTGCACATTACACACAAAAACCCTTAGCACTAGGAACGAAGCGGGGGGTAATGTATTATACAGAAAGCATAAGAGCGTCTTATGCACTCTATATAGTACATGATGTCGACGTAGGTTGGGAAAGGTCAGAGCCCATTGTGTAGCAGTATAACAAACACCTACTTCCAAGTCTCGGCTGGTGGCGAACTCACATGAAGCTAATTTTTTGAGACGACGGGACCGTAACAGGTTCCGTCTGACTGAAACAATCTACATGAAACTTAAACATATACACTTCGTGTATATGTGTTTTCTCATAATAACTTATATCAAACAAACGAAGTGTATAGTTTGAGCGTTAGCGAAAACAAATATCTACGAAGTAGATATTAAGTAGATATTAAATAAATACAATACAATTAAGGATATCTCTAGATGAAAATTGATGAAGTTACAGAATTGGATGAAGCTCCTGTAAGTGCAATTAAACAAAAAGCACAATCTATTGGGTCTCGTGTTTTAAATAAAGTTGGTGCTAAGGGAACAGCAGCTAATTTAGCAGGTAAAGCAGACTATGGTGCAACTGCAAATAAGATATATCAGCAGTTTAATGCTTACCTTGGAACACAAGATAAAAATATTAAACAAGCTACAGGTATTGACTTAGATACATTTCTTAAAAGTAAAAAAATAAGAAGAAATGATATTCCTAACGGCGTGTTACAAAAAAATCAAATTAATGCTATTTTACAAGATGTTGCAAAACAAGCATTACAAAAGCAGCAAGGAGCAACTAGTAGTGCAACTCCTTCTGATACTAGTACAGATACTAAAGCAACAAAGCAAACATCAAAAGATACTCCAACTGGCGAAAAACCAAAAATGCCTGCAGATTTATTAAAAAAATTAACAGCACTTTCGCCTGAAGAGAAAAAACAATTAGCGAGTATACTATGAGATTACAAGAAGTAACATTATACGAAAACAAATCACATAGATTGTTACAAGAAGGTTGGCAAGATCTTACCGAAGCACAGCAAACTTATCAGTTGCGTTGGGAAAAAGAAGTTTGGCCTTTAGTTGAAGCATACAAAAATATTTTTGAACAAGAATTAACAGCAGTACAGATACAAAAAATCTTTACTAGTGCAGAACAAGTTATGACAGCAAGTGGTAAGAATCAAACTGCACTTGGAAAAGCTGGAAAACTTGCAGCTGACACTGTAAAACAAATCAACGATAAAATTAATGAGCTCGGCCGTATGGCACAAAAATCTGGACCTGTTCAAAATGCTGATGCTAAATTTGAAAAACTAAAAGCAGATATTAAAGCAAAAAATTCTGATTCAAAAATTGTAAAAGGAATTGAAAATGTTAGTAACTGGGCAAAAGAGAATCCTGGTAAAGCAAGTCTTGCAATAGGTATTCTAACAACTATTGCAGCATTTGCCGGCGGACCAGCAGGCGGCGCAGCAGCAGGTATGATTCTGCGCTCAACAAAAGAATTGTTACAAGGCGAAAAATTATCAACAGCAGTTGGTAAGTCAGCTAAGACAGGCGCATTAGGTGCTCTTATTGGTCTAGGTATTCGAGGATTAGGCGATGCTATCGAAGGTGTTGCTAATATGGCAAAGGATACATTAAATCCGGCATACATGCGAGCATCATGGGATTATATGGAAGATAATGTCGGTATACCTGACGATTGGGCAAATGCTACTCTTGTAGGGTATCCTGAAGATATTAAACCTGTTAGAGATGCATGGAATACTGCAATCTCTGCACTAAAAGATAATGATTACGATGCATTTACTAAAGAATGGAGCACAATTGAAGCAGCAGTTGATAAATTTAATAGTCCTGAATACCAAGCAGCATTAGAAGGAACTAGAGCAGCAAGAGCCGAATGGGCCGATGGTATTGACGCATTTAGTAAAATGGCAGACGGAGTTGCTGCCGCAGCACAAGGTGCAGCACAAGCATCTGGTGATAAAAAAGAATCTTTAAATCTTAATGCAGAATACGAAAAATATTTGCAAGAAGCAGGTGTTGCTGATGTAATCAAAAAAGGCGGAGCAGCATTAGGAAAAGCTGCCGCTTCTGGTGTTGGAAAAGTAAAGCAAGGTGCAAAAGCAGTTGGTAAAGAATTAGGCAACAAAGTTACTTCTCGTAAATTAAACAGTTTATGGAAAAAAGCAGGTAAACCAACTGACATGGCAAGCATTGTAAATATTTTAAGCCAAGCAGGAATTAGTGATCAACAAATCGGAACAGTTGGTAAGCAAGCACGTATACCTTTAGAAAAAAGCACAATTGATAACACAATAGACCCTAAATTAAAAGCATTAGCTGACGAAATTAGAATGTTAGATTTAGTTGATTATTTGAAACCAAAACTAGCTGACGGTTAAAAGAATGGCAGTCCGCTTTTCTTAGTAGTTTCGATATTTTCTTTGATAATATTGGCAATCATTTCTCGGTCTTCGCTACTTAACGCATAAGCATCGTCGATTGTGATTGAACCACGCATATACCAACAAAGTTTGAGAGTTTCAAACTTGTACTGTTTAGCTTCTTGTTCCATGTTATGCGTAATTCCTAGGATCTCATCTACACTAAGAGACAAGATCCTCATGCGAAAAAATTTGATTGATCAAACGTTACTGGAATTTCGTATGTTTCTGGCACACCTTTTTCTATTTCTTCTGGTGTTGCATCTAATACTAAAGGTTTAATTTTAAATTTTTCTCTTTGTTCTTCTAAATGATCTGTTAGTGCAGAAAACAAAGTTTTTTCAGAGTTAGCAACAAACTCACTAATAAAAGCTGGGTTGTCAACAAACTCACCGTCTACTTCAATTTTCCATATACTTCTTTCAAGAGTACCAACAGTTATGTCAGTTAGCTTTTTAAAACTTTCGTTAAATTTAGCAAGTTTTTCGTTCTCTGGAATATTATTATCATTAACTAGAGAAAAAATTCTTTGTTCTTCAAAAGTTTTTAAACTTGTATCAGTAAATTCTCTATAAGTTAACGGACGAATGTGTATAATCATGTTATCCATTTCAAATTTACTATTAAAGTTTTTATTAATTAACCCATCTAGCATGACTCTTAAATCTACACTGTATGTTTTTTCTTCGCCGGTAACTGGCGTTTTAATATCTAAATCCATTTTTTCGCCATAGGTTGCAATTCTAATTGCAATAAGTATTGCATCAAGATCTAGACTAGGAATTCTCCAAGCGTCTTTGATGTTTGGAACACAACTTTGAATAACATCAACTGTTGCTTGGCCGTTTAAAAGTGCATCAGGAGTTTTCATAACAAGTTCGTCTCTAGCAGTCATTGGAAAAACAGGGTATTCGTTATTTTCTGTTTTTTCTAACGTACCGTCTGGCCAAAACTCTCCTTTACTTGGTAGTTGTAAATAGATTTTTGGTTGTCTAAAATATTTTTTAAGCGGGTTATTACCTGCAGGTTGAATTTCTGGCATTTTTATCTCCTGATAAATACATTGTGTAAATATATACCATATGTATTTATATGCGCATATAACTAGGATGATACATTAGTGGCAGACGAAATTGAAATTGTAAACGTCGGTGGCGAAGGTGGGGTTGCAAGCGAAGTTACCCTTGAACGTCTCGTCAAGGCCGTTGAAAAGATGTCTAAATCGGAAGGTTTAGACCCTAAAAAGACAACCAAAGCATTAAAAGATCTTAACAAAGAAGTCGAAAATGGCATTGATGTTATCACTGAAAACCGAGATGCATTAGAAGGTCATACTGATGCAGTAGAAGACACAACCTCAGCAATGTCTAATCTTAGTAGACATATGGGCAGTCTTGCATTAAACATTGCAGGATCTCTTGCAGGAAGTGTAGTTGGTTTTGCAAACGAATTAGTTCAAGGTGGCGGCAAACTAAGCGATTTCTCACAGCATATACCAATAGTTGGTTCTTATTTAGGAGAGTTTGCTAGTTTCCTAGATAATACATTTGATAGTTTTAGAGATTTAAGTTCCAGCGGAGCAAGTTTTAATAACAGTATGCAAGACTTGATGGTTTCTGCTGCTGGTGCTAGAATGCCAATTGACGAGTTTGCTTCCTTAGTTTCGAGAAATACCGAATTACTTGCAGCCTTTGGCGGAACTGCAACAAAAGGTGCTCAATCAATTGCTAGAATGCAAAACGGACTTGGAGGTATGAGAGAAGACCTCCTAAACATGGGTTTTACATTCGAAGAAATTAACGAAGGGCTAATTCAATATCAATACTTAAACAGAGCTGGTAGTAGAGCTGAACAAAGAGATCAAGCAGCACTTGCACAATCTGCAGGCGAATACTTAAAGAATCTTAGCAATCTTAGCAAACTTACTGGACAAAGTGTAGATTCAATTCAAGCTGAATTGCAACAACGCCAAACCAATACAGCCTTCCAAATGAGGCTTGCTACTATGGATCAACAAACACGAGATCGTATTAATAGTGGCATGGCTGATGCTCTTGCAATGGGAGGACAAGCGGCTGCTGACAGATATATGCAAATGGTATTAGGAATGGGTCCTCTTACCGAAGAAACAAGAATGCTAGCAGCAGGCTTACCTGGAGTTGAAGCAGCATTACAGTCAATGGCAGATGCTGCAACTAATGGAGCATTAACTACAGATCAATACGCAGAAGCTCAACGTGAGAACAGAGCTGCATTAGTTAGAGGTGCATTGCAAGGTGCAGAAAGTTTTGAAACTGTTATTGCTGCCGCAGCATCAGGAATAGATGGTCCTGCTAATACTCTATTAGGAGTGTTAGATGGAATGGGTATTGACTTTGCACGTTATGCAGGATTACAAGGACAAGCACTTGAAGATGCAATTATGGCCGATATGGCTGCTGCTGAACAAGAAAATAATGCTAGAGGTACTTTAACACAAAATATGGCAGCGTTTGACGAGTCATTGAGAGAAGTAAGAAGTGCATTTATGACAGCATTTGTTGAATCTGGACTGTTAGATCTAATTGCAGTAGGACTAGGACACTTTGCTGACTTTATTGCAGGGTTTGGCGAATCTCTTACTGATATGGTTGAACATATCGGTAACGGAGAATGGGTATCTGCAATAGTTGGCGTTATCGGAGATGCACTATCAGGCATTTGGGAAAATCCCGGTATATCAGCAGCAATTATAGGAGGCATTGCAGCACTATTTGCAGGACCAGCACTTTTAGGAGCAGTTAGTAATACATTAACAGGTGCAGTTTCTAGAATGTTTGGCGGAGGGAATGCTGGATCCGCACCGTCAGGCGGTGGTGGTACCAATCGAGGACGCGGCGGCAATGCTGGTGCTAATATGGGTCGCAATGTTGGCGGATTTGTTGGAGGAATTGCAGGCGGAGCAATGGAAGGTGCAGCTAAAGGACTTGCAGCATTTGCTAATCCAGCAATTTTGGTTGGTGCAACAAACTTAGGTCTTGCAATTACTGCTATCGGTGCAGGTATTGCAGGCGCAGCATGGTTGATGGGAAATGCATTACCTACATTCTCAGAAGGAATGAAATCCTTTGAAGATATAGACGGTTCAAAACTAATTAGTGCAGGCGCAGGTATGGCAGCAGTTGCAGGCGGCATGGCAGCGTTTGGTGCAGGTACAGCAGTAGCAGGATTAGGGTCATTAGTAGGTGGTGTAACTGAAGGCATTGGAAAACTGTTTGGCGCAGAAGATCCAATGGAGAAAGTTAAACGCTTTGCTGAATACGATATTGATGGCGCAAAAGTTAAAACAAACGCCGAAGCACTAGTAGCCTTTAGTCAAGCAATGGCAGTTGCCGGCGGTGGCGAAGTAGCAAGTGGATTAGGAAACGCAGTTGGTGCAATAGGTAATGCTATCTCAAGCTTCTTCGGCGGCGAGAACGGAATACCATACGACGACATTACTGCATTTGAAGCATACAATTTTGATGCTGCAAAAATTCAAGCAAACGCTGCTGCACTAATTGCATTTAATACAGCACTTACATCAAGTGCAGGCGCACAAGCAACTGCTGGTGTAAGTAGTGCAATTGGAGCAATAGGTAGTGCTATTGCTAGTTTCTTTGGCGGAGAAACTCCTTTTGAACAAGTTAAATCTTTCGGTGACTTAGACATTAATGCTGAAGGTGTTACTACTAACGCAATTGCTATGACTAGCATGGCTAACGCACTTTCAAGTTTTAATGGTACTGATGTTAGCGAAATTGACATTCCGAGAGCACTAGTAAGTAGATTTACTGAAATGGCAGCAATTACTGGGACAGGGTTATCGACTACTGCAACTGGATTACAAGCATTAGCAAATGTTACAGGCGTGCCAGCGTTAGTTACATCATTAAATTCTCTTGACACAGATAACTTAAACAACTATAATAGAGCTATGCAGAATCTAGTAGATACACTAGAAGAATTAAACGAAGTATTATCTGAAGATAATTCGGGAATGTTTGGAAGCGGTACTGGTGTTGCAGCAGCAAATGTAGTTGAGCAAATGGGAACCGCAGGCGGTGGTTCAGGAATGAGCGCAGAAAAATTAGATCAGTTAAATACTACAATGGACATCGTTTCTCAATTATTAACTGAAATTAGAGACTATTCAAGAAGAACAAGCAGAAATACGGATGCCATAGGGCAAGCATTTTAAAGGATAAGACATGAGTTGGAAAAAATATTTTACCCCTGTACCAACTGGAAATAACCCAAACGGAAGTTATTCTCCATTTGCGAACGGAATGAAGGGCGGAGGCCTCCCAGGCCCTGCTACACGTAATTACAACTCACATTTACCTGATGTATATGTAGGATCGCCTAATCGTATTGAACGTTATGGTCAATACAATACAATGGATAGTGATTCTGAAGTAAATGCTGCTCTTGATATTCTTGCTGAATTTTGTACTCAAAAAAATACTAAAAATAATACCAACTTTATTTTAGATTTTAATAAGACTGCAACTAATAACGAAACAACTATTTTACAACAATATTTGCAACAATGGTGCAAATTAAATAAATTTGAAACAAGAATGTTTAGAATTATCCGTAATGCATTCAAATACGGAGATCAGGTTTTTGTTAGAGATCCAGAAACTAAAAAGTTATTCCATGTCGATGCTGCAAATTTAACAAAAATTATTGTTAACGAATCAGAAGGTAAAACACCAGAACAATATGTAATTAAAGATTTTAATGTTAATTTTAAAGATTTAGTTGCAACAACTCCTAAACAAACAAATGGACAAGTTAATAACGGCGGAATGGGAAGTCAACGATCTCCTTCAAGTGGAACCGGTTATTTAACTACAAATAGTGCAGGGCAAGCAGGAACACGTTTTAGTACAGAAGAAAACGAGTTAACAGTAGATGCAGATCATATTTTGCATTTGAGTATGAGCGAAGGCTTAGACAACAACTATCCTTTTGGTAATTCTTTGCTTGAAACTATTTTTAAAGTATACAAACAAAAAGAGTTATTAGAAGATGCGATTATCATTTATAGGGTGCAGCGAGCTCCTGAAAGACGTGTTTTTTACGTTGATGTGGGTAATATGCCTAGCCACCTTGCTATGCAATTTGTAGAAAGAGTTAAAACAGAAATACACCAAAGACGTATTCCTAGTCAGACAGGCGGCGGATCAAATGTTATAGATAGTAGCTATAACCCGCTGTCAGTCAACGAAGACTACTTCTTCCCCCAAACTGCTGAAGGACGTGGATCAAAAGTTGAAACACTACCAGGCGGTACTAACCTCGGAGAAATTGATGACCTACGTTACTTTACTAATAAGCTTGTTCGCGGTTTACGAATTCCTTCCTCTTATCTTCCTACTGGCGCAGACGACTCGAGCGCACAGTATAACGATGGTAGAGTAGGAACAGCATATATACAAGAATTAAGATTTAACACATATTGCGAACGTTTACAAAATATGCTTGTAGAAGACTTTGATCAAGAATTCAAACGCTATCTACTTGAAAAAGGTGTAAACATTGATGTAGCAATGTTTAATCTTAAATTCCAACCGCCACAAAACTTTGCAAGCTACAGACAAAGTGAGATTGATAATGCTCGTGTACCAACATATACACAAATGGCTGCAATACCTTATATTTCAAATAGATTTGCGTTACAGCGTTTCTTAGGCTTATCAGAAGAAGAACTTGCCGAAAACGAAAGATTGTGGCGTGAAGAAAATGATGAGAATCTACAAGCACCTCCAACTGACGGCGATGGCGAAATGAGAAGTGCTGGCGTTAGTGGCGGCGGCATATCAGCAGATCTTAGTGGACTAGAAGATGAATCTACTGACGGTGAAGCACAAGACGGAGGTACTGGATCTCCGCCAACAACAAACACTGATACCGAATTAGGCGCTACATCTGCAAGTTCGGAACAAACTATATAAATACTATACTATGATATTAAGAGAAATATTTTATTTTAATCAAGAAACTGCTGAAGCAGAAGAAGATAAGCGTTACGATGCCGACGCCGATCAAACTCCTGTTGAAATAGAAGATACTAGAAAAACTAGATTAACTCTAAAACAAATCAACAGAGTTAGGCGTGCGTCTGATGCACACCAAGAAGAAAAAGCAAATGACTTGGATTTTGTGCGTCAAATGTATGGAATAGCTGCTAATTCTGAAGGCGCAGAACTATAAACTATCATATAATTTTCTCTTTTAGAAACTAAATATCTTTGAGTTATACTCAAAATGGCTTGTTTTGAGCCTATTTCTACGCACTTTTCTCCCGTTTTGTTAAATACATATGACAGCCTTACCATAGGTAAAACATTTATTAGGAGAAAACAAATGGCAGATTTAACCAAATTTGAAAAGATGCTAGAACTTCTTGTCAATGAAGATAAAGAAGCAGCAGAAGAATTATTCCACGAGATTGTAGTAGAAAAATCACGTGACATTTACGAATCACTACTAGAAGATGATGCAGATCTAGAAGAAGATACTGACGAAGAAGTTGAAGAAGCAACTGACGAAGAAGTAGACGAGTCAGACGACGAAGATCTAGACGAAGCAACTGACGAAGAAGTAGACGAGTCAGACGAAGAAGTTGACGAAGGTTTTGACCTAGACGAGTTTGAAGTTGAAGCAGATCCAATGGATGACATGATGGGTGACATCGAAGCAGGCGACGACGAAGACGAAGGCGACGACGAAGAAGACGGCGACGACGAAGAAGACGGCGACATCGAAGATCGTGTTATGGACCTTGAAGACGCACTAGAAGACCTAAAAGCAGAATTTGAAAAAATGATGGACGGTGACGAAGGCGACGACATGGACGACATGGATGCAGACGACGAAGAAGAAGCTGAAGAAGAAGCAATGGCTTTTGAATCAGACGACGAAGAAGTTGAAGAAGCAGCAGACGAAGAAGTTGAAGAAGCAGCAGACGAAGAAGTTGAAGAAACTCAAAAATCAGCTGGCGAAACAATGCGTGAGTATGTTGAAAAAGTTGCAGGCGGACACGGTGCAGAAACTAAAGGTACAGCTGAAAACGGTGCAAACACTAAATCAGCAGTAGCTGGTAAAAACGACATGGGCGGTACAACTGCTAACATCGCAAAAGCTGAAGTAGCTAACGATCCAGAAGCAGGCGCAGGTTCAACTGTAAAAGGCTCAGCACTAAGTGATACAAGTGCAAAAGAAGATTCGGCTGGTAACATCAATGTTCCAGGCGGTAAAGCAGCTAAAGCTGGTAAAGCAGAAGCTGGACATGGCGCTGAGAAAAAAGGCAAGCCAGAAACTGCTGATAACAAAACCCCAGTTGTGGGCAAGTAATTAGCAAGATTGGGGACTATTGAATGATAAACTTACGAGAGCATTTGACATTCGACCAAGCACAGATTGTTGTGGAGAATGCCAACGAAGGAAAAGACTTGTATATGAAGGGAATTTGTATACAAGGCGGAGTACGCAACGCTAACCAGCGTGTGTATCCTGTAAATGAAATTGGCAGGGCTGTCAAAACTCTCAATGATCAGATAGCAGGAGGATACAGTGTTCTCGGCGAAGTAGATCATCCAGAAGGCCTTAATATAAACTTAGACCGTGTAAGCCATATGATCCAAGAAACTTGGATGGATGGACCAAACGGTTATGGAAAACTTAAAATTTTACCAACACCGATGGGAAACCTAGTTCGCACTATGCTTGAAGCAGGTGTGAAACTAGGCGTCTCTTCGAGAGGTTCAGGTAACGTATCAGAAGACGGCAGTAACACCGTATCAGATTTTGAAATAATCACCGTGGACGTTGTGGCTCAGCCCAGTGCCCCTGGTGCATATCCCACACCAATCTATGAGCATCTAATGAACGCTCGTGGCGGATATAAGGCATACGAATTAGCAGAGGCAACAAAACACGACAATAAGGCACAAAAATATTTAAAAGAGAGCTTATTAAACATAATAAGCGGGCTCCGATAAACGAGGAGAAACAGAAATGTTGGATGCACTAAAATCACTCTTCGAGAGCAGCGCAATTTCAGAAGAAGTAAAAGCAGAACTACAAGAAGCTTGGGACGAAAAAGTTCAAGAAAATCGTCGTAGTGTAACTGCCGAACTTCGTGAAGAATTTGCCCAGAAATATGAGCACGACAAGCAGACTATGGTCGAAGCTGTTGACGCAATGATTTCTGAGCGTTTAGCTGAAGAGATCGCCGAATTTGCAGACGATCGTAAGCAGCTAGCCGAAGCTAAAGCAAAGTATGCCATTGCACAGCGTGAAAACGCAGAACTATTAAAAGGGTTCGTAATGGAACAACTTACAAAAGAAGTTTCGGAACTACACGAAGACAAGCAAGCTCAACAAGCAAAAATTGAAATGCTTGAAGAGTTTATTGTAGAATCTCTTGCTAAAGAAATTGCAGAGTTTAACGAAGATAAAAAAGATTTAGCCGAAACAAAAGTACGTCTAGTACGTGAAGCTAAGTCACACCTAGCAAAAGTTAAAAATGACTTTATCGCTAGAGGTGCAAAAGCAGTATCAGAAACAGTTAGCAAATCTCTTAACAAAGAAATTAGTCAACTTAAAGAAGATATTGAAGATGCACGTAGAAACGACTTTGGTCGTAAGTTGTTTGAAGCATTCGCTAGCGAATATTCAAATAGCTATCTAAACGAAAATAGCGAAACAGCAAAGCTACTAAAAGTTCTTGACGCTAAAGACAAGCAACTTGCAGAAGCAAAAGAATTTGTTGTTAAAGCAAAAAATCTTGCAGAAGCACAGGAAAAGCAAAACAAGCGCATCCTTGCAGAAGCAAAGCGTAAAGATATTATGAATGATCTAGTTGGTTCGCTACCAAGCGAGCAAAGAGAAATCATGACAGACTTACTGGAAAGTGTTCAAACTGACAGACTTCAATCTGCGTTTGAAAAATATCTACCAGCAGTAATTGATGGTAAAGGTCCAGCAAAGCGTAAGGCAGTATTATCAGAGGCAAAAGAAATTACAGGCAACCGTGAACAATCACAAACTAACGTTAGTTCAAAGGCAGACGCAGATCACAATGTGATTGATATTAAGCGTCTAGCTGGATTATAATGAGGAGATAATAATGTCAGAACTACTAGAATCACGCTGGCAGGACACCAAAACAGCTCTTTTAGAAGGCCTACAAGGTAACAAAAAGTCTGTAATGGCTGCCACACTAGAAAACACACGCAAGTACTTGTCAGAGAGTGCAACAGCGGGTGCAACAAGCGCAGGTAACGTAGCTACACTTAACCGTGTAATTCTACCAGTTATCAGACGTGTAATGCCAACAGTTATTGCAAACGAGCTAGTTGGTGTACAACCAATGACTGGTCCAGTTGGACAAATCCATACTCTACGTGTTCGCTACAGCGACACAGACAATGGTGCAACAGCTGGTGAAGAAGCACTAAGCCCATTCAAAATTGCTGAGTCATACTCAGGTGCTCCAGGCACATCTGCTGCACCAAGTTCAACAGCATCACTAGAAGGTGAAGCTGGTAACAGAATGTCAATTCAAATCTTGAAACAAACTGTTGAAGCGAAAACACGTAAGCTATCAGCACGTTGGACATTCGAAGCAGCACAAGATGCTAATGCAATGCACGGTATCGATGTAGAAGCAGAAATCATGGCAGCTCTAGCACAAGAAATTACTGCTGAGATTGACCAAGAAGTTCTAGCTTCTCTAGGCTCACTAGCAGGTAACGCTGCTGAAACTTATGATCAAACAGCAGTTTCAGGTACAGCTACTTTCGTAGGTGACGAGCATGCAGCTCTTGCTGTTCAAATCAACAGAGTATCAAACTTAATTGCACAGCGTACACGCCGTGGTGCAGGTAACTGGGCAGTTGTTAGCCCATTCGCGCTAACAATCCTACAGTCTGCAACAACTTCAGCGTTTGCTCGTACAACAGAAGGTACATTCGAAGCACCAACTAACACTAAAATGGTTGGTACATTGAACAATGCAATGAAAGTATATGTAAACACATATGCAGCAGACAACGCACCAGTACTAATTGGTTATAAGGGTACTTCAGAGTCAGACGCAGCAGCGTTCTACTGCCCATATATCCCACTAATGAGTTCAGGTGTTGTCCTAGATCCAGGCACATTCGAGCCAACAGTATCGTTTATGACACGTTACGGTTATGTTGAGCTATCGAACACTGCTTCGTCTCTAGGTAACGCAGCTGACTACCTAGGTAAAGTTGATATTGCCGCAGGTGTAACATTCAGCTAAGTTTATAACTTAACTAAAAACAAAATAGGCCCTACGGGGCCTATTTTTTTGACATTTTTTTATAAAAAGTGGTTGACATTTGTTTGTAAGATGTTATATTAATAATATAACAAGACGTTGTTATATGGGTTGGCGCTAACAATTTCCACTCTAGAGGAGATAAGCGCACTTGGTTAGGGGTAGTGCCCGGCGTAGAGTTTGGAGACAAGCAGTACGCACACTGCGATACTAAGCAGAACTGAGGTTCTAAGCGATATGACAGAAAGGTATCTGGACGCTTAGTTAGAGGTAAACCCAAGTCCTCTACCCACCCTTAATTTAAAAGCCCGATGCTTAACTGTGTCGGGCTTTTTCTTTATTAGATAAATACTTGTGTCAGATAGTGTGCCGCAAGGCGGACTTATGCTGTCCCAACAGCGTAGCGGCTAGAACCCGCATCGGACTTCTATAAAGGAGAAAACAAATGGGAAGACCATTAAATAAAAGATATTTTGGCCCACCAACACCGGGCGGAAACGAAATTAAAGTACAGTTTTGGAACGGATCAGCTTCAGTTAACGGATGGATTGTAAAGCAAGTAGGATCAAAAAGATTCCTATGTTCAGACGGTTCAAACGAAGAAGTTTGTGTTCTAGTAGACAAAGCTTCAGCTGCTATTACAGCAGGAGAAATGACAATTACAGTTCTTGATGATACTGCAACAGCACGTCAAGTAACAAAAATTGCAGGACGCAAAGCTACACTTGATACAGGTGCAACAACTGCATGGACGTTTGATGATGCAAACAACGATGATAAAGTTGAAATGGAAGAAGCAGGCGACGATACTACTATTGATGCAGGCGGTACAGACGAAGACGACTTCGAAACAGACGATCCAGCATAAGTTGGATTTATTATATGGGGGAGAAATCCCCCATATTAACTAGGAATCTTTAAATGGCACTAACCGAAGACTATATAAAACTATTAACTGTATCAAATGGTGATTACAAAATAACCACACGAGAAGACGGAAATATTAAATTTGACGTTGGAAATAATGGCGAAGTAAGAATCACAGGAAATTTGTCAGTTGAAGGTGAACAAACTATTGTTAACACAACTGATCTTTCGATTGAAGACAAGATAATTGTTTTAAATAGAAACGAAACAGGACCAGGAATTAGTGGTAACGGTCTTTCTGGGATGGAAATTGCTAGAGGTAGTCTACCTCATGCAAGACTAGTATTTGACGAAAATACAAGATGGACTGATCCTGCTAATCCAGGAACTTCGGATGCAGGCGCTTGGAGTTTGCAAGATATTAACGGAAGAATCTTAGCAATAGAAACTGTAAGTATTGCAACTGACGGTGCTAATCTTAATTTAATAGGCGAAACAAACGCAGGATTTTCAAACGGTGTAGTATCTGTCTACGGTACAGCAGATTATGAAAATCAAGTAATCGACGACGATCATATTCCAAATAAAAAGTATGTAGATGATCTAGTTTCTACATACTTTTTAAGTAATTTTAGTAATAGAATAGACGACGGTTTTACTACTGTAAGTTTTATCGAAGTACAAGATTTTGAAAGAACAGGTTTAGATAGTAAAATCAGTATCGGAATTGACGGTAACGAAGTTATTGCTATAAACGCTACAGACACAACTATTGAAGATGTAAGAATCACAAATAATATTATTGAAACTGTTAACGAATTTGATGATCTAGTTTTACAAGCAAATGGTACTGGTAATGTAAAAATTAACGATGCACTATTACTAGATCCAACACCGCATCTTGCTTTTGGCGGCGCTGCTGATGTTGTAACTGATCCGTCAGCACCGACAACTGGTGTAAAATTATACAGTAAAACACAAGGTGAAGGTGCAACAAACGTTTACTACGTAAACGAGACAGGTAGAAGAGACGAATTGGTAAGTAAAAATAGAGCATTACTTTTTAGTATGCTGTTTTAAAAGGAAAAAAGATGGCAATTATTAATAAAAAATTAGAGGACCAAGATCCAGATCCAATAAACACAGATTATGAAGTTGAAATGCTTACTGTTCCGGCAGGTATGTCTTACGCAATTACAACTATAATGGTTTGTAATACACGAGATCCTAATCTTGCAAATCCGGAAGAATATACTTGTTCCTTTGATTTACATTTTATTCCTTCAGGCGAATCACTAGACGACGAAAAAACTGTTGTTGTTAGAAAATTAGAATTACCTGCAGGAGAAACATTTACATTTGATAGCGAAAAAATTGTGCTAGGAGACTCAGATAAAGTTACGATATATGCTGCTCCTAATTCGTTTACAAATTTAACTTTGGCAGCAACGGTTAGCTATTTGGAAGTATAATATGAGACTAATGAAGGCCCAAAATACAAATCTTAGAAATATCTACGGTAAAGGTATTAAGTATGATGTGAATGGTCAAGTAGTAATGGATTCAAATGATGCATTACTTGTACCAAAAGGATCAACAGCAGATTTAACAACATTACCGGTGAATGGACATATAAGATATAATACAGATCCTGCGGATCCATTAAATCCAACAGGGCCTCAAATTGGTTTTGAATTCTTTAATGACGGATCTTGGAGAAGAGTAAGTTTTAGAGAACCAAAGGATATTGTATATCAAACTTATACAGGCGACGATACAGAAACAGTATTTGGTCCTCTAGATAACCAAGATGTCGATAATCCAATTCCTGCATCTGGAAAAAATTTAATTGTATTGATTGAAAATGTTTTTCAATTATCTGAAACAAACTATGATCTTGCTGAATCAGCAAGCGGAGTATTAACAAGAGTTTCAGATAGTCAAGTTTTAACTGGTCCAAATGGCCCGTATGCTGACGGATACTACATTGTATTTGGTACTGCTGTACCAGATCAAAAACCTGTTACTATCATACATAATTTCGACAAGTAACTCCTTACAAGCACTTAATATTTTAAATCGATAAATACTGTTAATGCAGTGCAAGACCAATGTCTGCAGGGTCAAACTGTGGTCAACCAGCAAAGAGCCTAAGGGATGAGAATTTGGTTGGAGGGACAGGATCCCCGTGCGTGAGGAGAAGAGATGGCTGTTGGTCGAATTAGTGGTCCGCTCTTAAAGTCAAATCTACTTCGTGATGGTGTAGATTTAGCCTTTGAGACCGACCTTTTATATCTAGATGTTAGTAATGGGCGCATCGGTATCAAAAATGCCGCTCCAGGTTATGAGTTAGACGTAACAGGAACTGTTAACTCAACAGTAACACGCACAGGACAAGCACTAATTGATAACCTTGATATTGACGGTAATACTATTGCTGCAATTTCTGGCGATGTAAACATTAATCCTGCACAGCCGACTGATAGAGTTAACATTGGTGCTGCAACTATTCCAAATATTTACGGCGATGTATTAGTAGACGGTCAAATTACTGCTACTGGTAATATTATTGCCAATGGTAACATTGTACTAGGTGATGCAGATACTGATAGTGTACAATTTATTGCTGATGTTGATTCAAATATTATTCCTGCTACTGACGACACTTATACAATAGGTAGTGCTGCACAAAAGTGGTTAGAAGGGCATTTTACAGATTTATTTGTAGGCGGCATATCTATTTCAACCGGAAACGGCGGATCGGTAGCTCTTTTAGCAGACGAAGTAAACAAAATTTATGTACATTTAGGCGGTAGCGATGTAAACGGCGACGGCGAAAATGTTTCTACAGCATATAGAACAGTTAAACATGCTTTAAGTCAAGCAGTGTCTGGCGATGCTATTGTTATTAGTCCGGGCGTTTTTGAAGAAGAATTTCCATTAACAGTTCCAGCAGGTGTTAGTGTAAACGGTTCAGGCATACGTGCTACAACTATTAAACCAACTGTAGCAACACAAAGCGAAGACGGATTTTTACTAAACGGTGATACTACTGTTCAAAATCTTAGTGTTATGGATATGCTATATGACGGCGGCAACGGAACTGGATATGCTTTTCAGTATGCATCAGGAGCAACTATTACTAGACGTTCTCCGTACATTAAAGAAGTTAGTGTCTTAAACAGAGGAAGTGTTACATCTGCAAGTGATCCTTTTGGTTTTGCTCAAGGCGATGCAGGACGTGGTATTAAAGTGGATGGCTCTGTACTAAATGCAGCTTCTCTAGAAGCTGCAATGCTGTTTAATGCTGTTACACTTATTGTTCCTAACAGTGTAGGCTTAGAACTTACAAACGGTGCAAGAGTCGAATGGCTAAACTCATTTGTTTATTTTGCAGATGTAGGTATAGATGCATACGAAGGTATTAACGGTAAGTTTTCAGCAGGTAAAACTTATTTAGAACTTAGTGGTGTTACAGGAACAATTGCTGTAAACGATACTGCAACATTTGTTTCAACTGATGCACAAACAACAATTAACATTAATGTTGATGGTATTGACGGCGATACTCTTATATTTGATGGGAGAGCTGACGACTTTGAAGGCTTTGAAACAACTCCCGGAAGTATTACATTTGCACCAAGCGGCGCAAGTGCTACTAGTATTGTACGCTATGATAGAAAAGATTTTGGTGCTGAAATGCGTTCAATCGCTTCAGCAAACGTATACGGCGATAGAGGTGTAAGAGCTAACGGTGCTGATGTACGCCTAAGACTAAGCTCTCATGATTTTGGTTATATAGGTGCAGGCGGCGATTTTAGTAACAACGATAATCTAGTTAACACTGCAAACCAAGTTATTGAATTAAACGAAGGTAGAGTATTTTATAGTGCTACAGACCAATACGGCGATTATAGAATAGGTGATTTATTCCTAGTTGATCAAGACACTGGTGCAGTTACATTCAGTGGCGGACAATTTGATGTTACAAGTTTAACAGGTATTAATTTTACAGATGGAAACAACACTACTATTGTTGATCCTACCAAAGTTGAAACTGGAAACATTAGAATTAGTGGCAATACTATTGAAAGTTTGTCTGGTAACATTATTATCGATCCTTTTGACGAAATTGTTGACATTGATGCAACTGGTGCATTAAAAATACCAGTAGGTACAACTGGAGAACAACCTGGCACACCTGTACAAGGACAGATACGTTTTAATACTACTGATACTGCATTTGAAGGTTATGACGGCGCAGCATGGAGTAGCTTAGGTGGTGTCAAAGACACAGATCAAGACACTTACATTGAAGCTGAAGAAACAGTAGACGACGATACTTTAAGATTTTATACTGTTGCAACTAATCGATTAGAAATTGACAGTAATGGACAAATTACAGCCGCAGCAGGATATACTCCTATTGCAGATCAAGATTTAGTAACTAAAACATATGCAGATACCGCAGGTACACCAACTGACGGAACTTGGAGTGACGGAGCATACTTAGGATTTACAGATGCAGATAGAATTGCAGACGTACTAGACGAACTAAATGAATCTTTAGAAAATGTAAGAAGAAACACATTTGTAAGAAGTGTAACGTTTACAGGCTCTCCAACATCAGGAGGCGAAGGCACAACAGTTACTCTTAATTTAAATGTTGTTGGTAATGCAAATAGATATGACATTGATTGGGGTGATGGCAACAATACTAACGGAACTACAGACAGTACTCCAAGCCATACTTACACAGACAATACTAATAGTCCGTACACTGTTACAGTTCGTGCATACAATAATGGTGCAATATCAGGAAGTGCAGGTAGCGAAGCAAGTGCAACTAATGTAGATTATATTATTATCTATACAGCAGATCCAGTAGCAGCATTTAGTTTGTATGATGTTGCCACAGGCGGCGCAGCACTTACTGGCAACAACTTATACGTAATTGAAGGTAACAGTTTATATTTAGAAAACACAACTTCTAACACGCTAATGGCAGATGTTACATACGAAGTAAACTGGGGAGATGGTAGCACAAATGATACTGTTGCTGACGATACAGCAGCAGGCGGCGTTAGCGGAGCAAGATTACAACATACATGGCAAGCAGGCACAAACACTGGTACAAGTGTAGATACTGTAACACTAACACTTGACAGTCATACAACAGCTAATCCGGCAGTAATTCCAGATTCAACAACACTAAATTTAAAAGTTTATGATCCAAATATTGCTGCACCAAACGGACTAAGCACTAAAACTATTAATCCACCAGCAGGCACAGGAACGTCACCTAGAATTGCAGCAAACTTTACTGATAATGCAGGAGTTGCTGGATATGTTGCAGGTGATTCTATTCCAAGAATTGATTCAACAGTAGGAACAGTTGATTCGAGTACAATTACTACTTTTGCATACGATGCAGACAACGGTACATTATCTGCAGAAATTAATGGTAGTGCAGATGGCATAGTAACATTTGATAATACAGATAATTCTGGAACATACACAAGTTTAGTAGTAACAGAAGAATCAGATTATAACTTATTAAATGCATCAGGTAGTTCTGTTAGTTTTAATTCAAGCATATACCATCCAGGACTTTACAAAGGATTTAAAGCCAGAGTTTCTGCACTAGCAAATACGTTACAAGCTGGTGTACACGAGTATAAATTAACACATAGCACAACAGGATCTACTAACGGAGTAGTTTTTGTAAAAGATGACCTTACTACAGTTGCTACTGCAAGTGGAGGTTCTTTATCAGAAGCTACATCAGGAACATATAGATATGTAAGTGGTATACCTCACTATAATACATCAGGACAATTAACACTATCAGGCGCAACAGCACAAAACCTAATAGGGCAAACTTATGCAGATGTTACAGATATTATTGAAGTAACAAGCGGCGCCGATTCTGAAGGTAGCGGCAGCGGAATAATAGAACAGAATTATAATTATACTTCTATCGACGGTACAGTATCAATGCTATCTGGAGGAATTCCGCTAGCAAATACAGGCATTCCTACAGCATATACATTTGGCGATTTAACTGTTGATATTAATGCAAGTAATGCAAGAGTGTCTGAGCAGTTACGTTATAGAGTACAAAACGTTGAAGGATGGAGTAACATTGTTACACTTCCTGAAATTGTACAAATACACAGTGCAGCACAAAGTGGTATTAGTGAAATAGCAATCGATGTTAGCAACAGTTTAGGTTCAACATTTACAGATGACGGGCTAAGAATATTTGATCTTAATGCAGCAACTACAGATACTCCAGTGTTTAGTGGTGCTACAAACTATTATACAAATAATGTTTACAGCGAAATAGCAGATCCTGGAGTTGCAGGAACACAAGAAGCAACTATTAGATATGGCGTATTAGAGCATAATGTTGATGATTATAGCACAGGATACCTGCCAATAGGACCTGATCGCAGTGCAGATACAGGAACACAATATTTTACATTTGCATTCCGCCGAACTGTTGTTAGTAACTTTACAATTAACATAACAAGTTCAACAGGAGTTGCAGGAGTGTTTATTGCTGCACCAGGTACTGCTATCGACAGTGCAAGTACAATTAACGGTTGGTTAGATTGTTCAGCACAATATGCAGGTTCGGGTGTACCAGGAGCGGATATCGGAAATGGCGGTAACGGATCAAATGGTTGTGCAAGCACAGGTGGTGATATAATTAATTCCGGTGTATCATTAAGTGGTGGATATACAATGACATTAGGTACAGAAAACTTAACAAATGCTACAGGTAATGTTGCATTAGTAAGAATAGCATTAACAACAGGGCAGCAAGTAACATCGCTGAGTATTACATAAGGGGTAGATATGGCAATTAATGACACACAAAAACTTGATTACCTCTGGAAAAAGTTAGGTTACGGCGTAACTAAAACAGATATTAATAGTGTTAAGGCTGCTACTAACGAAAGTATAGCAAGTCCGTTACTATTGCGTGGCGATAAACTTTGGGCAGACTCTAATTTAATACCTTCTACTATACCTAATGCAAGCACAGCAGTAGTAGAAATTTATGACGATAGCGGAAACGGAAGTGCAACTATAGAGTGTAGTGCTGATTTAACATCAACACCAAATAGAACGTGGACTACAGGTATAACAGACTGGATACCACCAGAATTTGGTTCAACATATCAAGTTAAAGTTTACATTGATAGTGCAAGTGTAGCAGCACCTCAAAGTACTGGTACACAGATATTTGCAGCTGGCAGTGGCAACGACGACGAATGGTTTTTTGACTACCAATCAGGTGTATTACATTTTATAGGTACAAATCTACCTAGTGGTATTAGCGGAAATGTAATATACATAGTCGGTGCTAGATATATTGGTCCGTTTGGTAGTAATAGTTCTAGCGTTAGTACAGATAACATTGTTGCAAATACAGCAGAAATTGGTAGTTTAAAAGTTACTGATTTAACAAACAATAGAATAGTAATTGTAGGTGTTGACGGCGAAGTTGAAGATGATGCTAACTTTACATTTGACGGTACAACATTTAATATAGGTGCCGCAGCAGAATTTACTGTTGATGTTGCTACTGGTAATACCGATGTTGAAGGAACTTTAGGCGTAACTGGAGAGTCGACGTTAGCAAGTGCAACAGTTAGTGACTTAACAGCAGGTCGTGTTGTTCTTGCAGGAACAAGCGGTGCTATTGAAGATAGTGCTAACTTAACATTTGACGGTACGCTACTTACAGTAACTGGTAATGCTGAAATTACCGGTAACTTAACACTAGGCGGCAACATTACTATAGGCGATGCAGATACAGATTCAATTACTGTTACTGCTGATTTTGAAAGTAGCTTAATTCCGGATGTTGATATCACTTATGACTTAGGAAGTCAATCTCAAAGATGGAACAACATTTACGGTAATAGTTTAAGCACTGTAGAATTACAAGGCGGAAACATTAAAGTTAGTGGAGACACTATTGAAAATGTTGTCACTGATACTGGAATAACAATAAGCCCTAACGGTACAGGAACGCTAACAATTGATACAGCATCAGCTGTAAAATTACCGGTCGGTGATGATAGTACAAGACCAAGTGTTGCAGAAGAAGGACAAATTCGATACAACACTACAAGTACAAGAGTTGAAAATTTTAATGCAGATGGAGCCTGGGTGTCATTAGCAACTGAAGATGACGCAATAGCATTTGCAATAGCACTAGGATAATACGATGGCAAATACATTTAATAATAACGCAATTACATCAGTAGGAGCAACACCAACAGAATTATATAGCACTGGTGCTGGAAAAAAAGCTACTGTAATTGGAATTAACATCGCAAATATAACACAAGAAACAGTTACTTGTGATATTATATTTGAAGACGATCTTTCGCAAGCATTTTTTGTTGTAAAGGAAGCAGTTATACCTTCAGGAAATTCGTTAGCTGCAATAGGTGGAGATCAAAAACTAGCATTAAATGCTAACAATAGAATTTTAATCAATGCAAATACTGCCAATGCAATTGATGGAATAATAAGTGTACTGGAGATAACATAAAATGAGTAGCGGATATATTGGAAGAGGACCACTAGGATCAATTGAAGAAATCTTTCGCGATGTTCTATTAACAACCCCGATCAAATATAAAGGGTATTGGACACCTAATACAATTTATAACGAAAACGATTTGATTCAAAATGATTCAGGTGCTGCTTATATTGTTAGTACGACACACACTTCTGGTACAGACTTTAATGATAATTTAGACAAAGTTACATTATTAGCTGGCAGTATTACAATTGGCGGTGTTTATGATAATGCTGAAACTTACTTAGATGGTCAAATAATTGAATATCAAGGTGGTTTGTATCTTGCTGAAACAACAACTACAGGCAATCTCCCAACTGATACAAACTTTTGGAAACTTATTACTTCAGACTTAGGTAGACAACCGGCTGACTCAGTAAACATTACAGGCGGTGATATTACTGTTGATAATTTTGGTACAACTAATGTTACATCGAGTCTTATTCCAGATACAGATGTAACATACGACTTAGGTAGTGCGACATTTAAATGGAACGATCTGTACTTAGCAGGTAATTCGATTTTCTTAGGCGATGCAACTATTAGTTCAGATGGAACTAGTGTTACGATCACTACGGCAGACGGAAATAACTTTGTTCTAACAGGCGACGGTATTGCATCTAGTGCAGAAATACAATTTGTAACAAACCAAATTACAACTACTACAGCTGATACCGACTTAAGAGTTAGTACAGTAGGTACAGGTGAAATTGATTTAGAAGCAACAACAAATATTACTGGAGACTTAACTGTAAGTTCAGGAAATATTACATCTGCTTCTTCTACATCGAACTTAATGACTACTACTGATGATGTTAATATTGGTAGTAATACACAAACTGTTCCTGGAACATTTGACGGCACAACAACCATACGCAATAACTTAACAATCGACGGTTTAACAACAGTTAAAAGTCACGTTCTACCTGATGTTACTGAAACATATGATTTAGGTAGTCCAACAAACAGATTTAATACATTATATCTAAGTGGTGCAACCATCGACTTAGGCGATGGTCAAATTAGTTTTAACCAAGGTAACTTCCAGTTTGTAGGTGGATTTGGCGACCAAACAGAAATTACAACAGACAAAGCAACATTTAATCTTGTTGACGATACTGCAACAACAATTAATTTTGGTGGTGCAGCAACTAACGTTCAGATTGGTTCAGCAGCAGGAACTACATTTATTAACAATAGTTTAGATGTTGCTGGAGATCTTGATGTAACTGGCGCAACAACACTATCAACTGCAAGTGTTACAGATTTAACAAACGGAAGAATTGTGCTTGCTGGAGCAAGTGGTGAATTACAAGATGATGCAAACTTTACATTTGACGGTACAACGTTCTCAGTTACTGGAGGCACAGTACTTACTGGACAAGTACAAATTGTAAGTACTACGGCATTAACTGTTCCTGTCGGTAGCGAACTTGATAAATCTAACTTTAGTGCAGAAACTGGACAAATTAGATTTAATACAGCAAGCGGATCGTTTGAAGGTTATCAAGGTACTGTTTGGAGTAGTTTAGGTGGTGTAAAAAGTGTAGACGGCTTAACATATATTAGTGCAGAACTAAATCCAGGCGACAGTGACGATACGCTACGTTTCTATACTGACAACACACTACAGATGTTATTAACTACTTCTGCACTTGATATAGAAAGTACTGTTACTTCTGTTAATGTTAAAAGTACAACAGGTTCTACTAGCTCTTCAACTGGTGCTCTAATTGTATCAGGCGGAGTTGGCATAGGAGAAAACTTATATGTTGGCGGTGAGCTTAACATTACTGGAAATACTAGTTTAGGTGCTGATTTAGTTGTTACCGGAGACTTAACAGTTAACGGAACAACTACAACTGTAAATTCAACCGCAGTAAGTGTTGATGATATTAATATAATATTAGGCGACACTGCAAGTCCGAGTAATGTTACAGCCGACGGCGGCGGCATTACACTTAAAGGCACTACAGATAAAACACTAGCATGGAGTACAACTACAACTAGTTGGACTTCGAGCGAAAACTTTGATCTAGCAAATTCAAAAACATATAAAATTGCTGGAGTAGATGTTTTAACTGCATCAGCATTACTTGGAAGTGCTACAAACGCTACAGTAGCAGGCGCAGCAGACACACTAGTTGTTGGTGCAGATAATTCAGGTACGCTAAGTTTAAGAAATGCTACTGTAGATATTGAAAATAATGCTACAATTGGTGGAACATTAGATGTTACTGGAAATTTTGCAGTTAATACAGATAAATTTACAGTTGATGCTGCAACAGGAAATACTGTAGTTGCAGGAACACTAACAGTTAATGGTACTACTGTATATGACGGTGAAAATAGTGTAACAGGATTGTTTACAGCTGAAGGAGGATTGTTAGTTGAAGGCGACGGAACTGGAACGCAATTCTTAACAGTTAATGACGGAACAACAACAGTATTCCAAGTTGATAGCTCTAACGGTAATACAACAGTAGAAGGTACACTTGATGTAACTGGTGCCGTTACACTTGGATCATTAGAGACAACAACTGGATCATTTAGCGGACAGATTACTTCAACGGTTTCAACAGGTACTGCTCCGCTTGTAATTGCATCAACTACACTTGTTGATAATTTAAATGCTGATCAAGTTGACGGCTTTGATGCAGGAACTGCAAATACTGCAAGTACAATTGTTGTAAGAGACGCTAATAATAATATTAATCTTACTAGTTTAACAGTAAGCGGATCGAGCTCAGGAACTACAATAGTTCAAGCTGAAAATAATGCAAGTGGAACACTAACACTTCCTAGCGTAACTGATACACTTGTAGGTAAAACTACTACTGATTCGTTCAGCAATAAAACTATTAATCTAGCAAATAATACTCTAACAGGAACTATTGCACAATTTAATACTGCACTAAGTGATGCAGATTTTGCAACAATAGCAGGCACAGAAACATTATCTAACAAAACTTTTAATCTTACAGATAATACACTAACTGGTACAACTGCACAATTTAATACTGCACTAAGTGACGGTGATTTTGCTACACTTGCTGGTACCGAAGACCTTACAAACAAAACTATTACTAATCCTACAATCAATGCAGGAACAGGTGTTATTGTATTACCTAACACAGCAGTTCCAGGACAAACAAGTAATGGTAGTGTTGTTTGGGACAATGACAACTTCTTACTAACAATTGGTACAGGATCAGGACGTAAAACACTAGTTGATTTAGATAGCACACAAACACTAACAAACAAAACACTAACAAGTCCAACAATTACAGGCGTTAGCCCAACTATTACACTTGGTGGTGATTTAAGTGGTAGTGTAACACTTACTGACTTAGGTAGCGGAACTTTAAGTGCAACAATACAACCTAATAGTGTTGCACTGGGTACTGACACAACTGGTAATTATATTGCTACTATTACTGGTACTGCAAACCAAATTAGTGTAACAGGAAGTGGATCTGAAACAGCAGCAGTTACACTTGCATTACCGCAAGATATTGCACTAACATCTAGTCCTACATTTGGTAGTGCTACACTTAACCAAATACAAGTAGGTATAACAGCAGTAAACGAAATAGATACAACTGCTGGTAATCTTGTACTTGACAGTGCAGGCGGAACTGTTGAGATTGATGACAACTTAACTGTTGCAGGCGATCTTACAGTCAATGGTACAACAACATATGTAAACTCAACTGTTACCGAAATACTTGATCCTATAATGACATTAGGTGGCGAAGCAGATGGTGGTGCAGCAAGTACAGATGATAACAAAGACAGAGGTATTGCATTTAAATGGAACGATGGCATTGAATCTTTAAACGGTTTCTTTGGTTTTGATGATTCAACTGGATACTTTACATTTGTTCCTGATGCAACAATTACAGGAGAAGTTATAAGCGGAACAGCAGGCGATATGCAAGCAACTAACTTCCGTGGTAACTTAATTTCTGATACTGCAACAATTGCTAGTGGACTTACTGCACTAGGCGATGTTCAAATTACTCCTGCTACAGGTAAAACACTAGAAATTACCCCTGTTGATACAGGTACTATGGATAATGTTGACATTGGTTCTACAACAAGAGGCAGTGGTGCATTTACAACACTTACATCAAACGGTGCAACTACATTTACTGCTGGCACATCAAGCACAGATAGTACAACAGGTACAGTGGTTGTAACAGGCGGTGTTGGTATTAGTGAAAACTTAAATGTTGGAACAAATGCAGATATCACTGGAACACTTACTGTAGACGGTGATGTTACATTTAATACAACACTAACTGTTCCAAATGGAGGTACAGGAATAACAACTGCTACTGCAAATGGAATAGTATATGGAAACGGAACTAGTGCGTTTGGTGTTACTGCCGCAGCAGGAACAAGTGATGCATCAACATCAAACGAAATTTTAACTGTAGATGGCAGCGGCGTGCCGGTTTGGACCGATGTTATAGATGGCGGCACATTTTAAAATAAATATATAAAATTACTTAGGAAGCAATAAATGTCAACAAAAATTGTACACAAAAGAAGTTCAGTAGCTAACAGACAACCACAAGCAGCGGATCTTGTAGCAGGTGAATTAGCAATTAATACTAACGATGGTAAAATATTCCTTAAAAAGGATGATAATACTGTTGTCGATACTACTAAACAAATATTTGATCAGGATACTAGTGTTGTAACTTCGGATACAGGCACAGGAACTATTACTGCAAATGTTGACGGAACACAAAAACTGCAAATTAGTGCAGACGGTGTAACAGTAGACGGTCCAATTACTGTTAACAGCAAAGAAACACTGTTCTTTAACGATGCTGACAATGACAAATATGTTGCCTTCCAAGCTCCTGACACAGTAGACTATAGTTATGTTGTAAAACTTCCTAGTAACCAGCCACCTAATCCAGGTGTACTAAGTTTAGATGGCAAAGGTAATGCTGAATGGAGTCGTACAGACCTGTTCGGCGGTAACAGAATTTATGTTTCAGACGAGTACGGTAATGACGTAAATGACGGTAGAACACTTCCTGTTAAAACAATCAAACGTGCTGCACAACTTGCAGCAAGTTTAGGACACAAGCCTGATGTTGACCCGGGTGTTGCTGCTTACAATGCTCAACGTTTGTTAGAAGATAATAGAACTTATATCCAAAAAGAAACTATTGGATTTATTGAACGTAACTTTGTTGATTTTGATAGTTACTATGACAGTGCAAAATGTGAAAGAGACATTGGCTATATTGTTGATGCAGCAAGTTATGACCTTGCACTAGGTACAAACTATAATGCAGTTTATAACGGTATCGCTTATACAAGAGCAAACTCTAACTATCTACAAGCATACCAAAATATCCAAACAGTAGGTGCAATTACATTTGCAAAAGGTGAAGCAAACACTGCACTAGCAGGAAGTGTACCAGCACAAACAGCAAGTGATGCAGCATTTGACGAAGTACTTGATATCCTACAAAATGGAACTACAAGTGTAGCAGATCCAGGCGACGGTGTTGCAGATGCACTAACTTTTCCAGCAGCAACAACTACTAGTACTGACGAAGAAAATGCTAAAGACCAGTTACAAGCGAACAGAGATTTCTTAAAAGCAGAAGTTATTGCTTATATCGCTGCTAACTATCCTGATTTAACTTACGATAGTGTGAAATGCGCTAGAGACGTAGGATATATTGTAGATGCATTATGTTACGACATTATGTATGGCGGTAACAGCGCAAGTGTACGTGTAGCTGAATCATACTTTGTTGGTGCAGCAAGCCAGTTAGGTGCCGGACAAGCAACTGCTACAGCAGCAGCATATGACTATCTTGCAACTATTGTTGGTTATGTAATTACAGAAAACACAAGCTGGACACCGCTAAACTCTACAGAAACACAAGACGTTACTGGTACTGCTGCAACTGCTACAGAAGCTACTACTGCTGACGGTCTTGTACAAATTATTGAAGATGTAATCACTGCTGGAGATTTAACAGGCCTTCCAAGTGTAACAAATCCTGTTGTATCAGGCGAAACACTAGCAAGTAGTTTTACAGCATTGCAAACAGCAAAATCAACTATCCAGTCAGATACTACAACTTATATTACTAACACTTACAACGGATTTACATACAACAGTGCAACTTGTGAGCGTGATGTTGGATTAATTATTGATGCTGTTGTCTACAACTTAATACTAGGCGGCAACAATAAAGCAGTTGCCGCAGGGGAAAGTTATCTAAGCGTAACTGAAGTAATCAACAACCAAAAAGAAGAAACACTTTATGCTATTGCATTTGCTAGAGATCTTGCACTAGCACTTATACAAAATGACACACTTGCTGCACAATATCAAAATTTAATTGATCCTGTAGCTTGGCCACAAGCAACCGGCGCTGGCGCAGTAACTACAGTTACAAACTTGTTTAATACAGTATATGATATTCTTGACACTGGAACTAGTCCGACAGTAGTAGAAGCAGCATTTTATACTATTCCAATTACTATTATTGTATCCGGCGGCGACTTTTATGTTGATAACCCAATTATTATTCCAGACAAAGTAAGTATTGTAGGCGATGGTATCCGTGCTGTTGTTATTCGTCCACTAAATGCTAACAAAGATATGTTCCGTGTACGTAATGGTGCATATATGGCAGGTATTACATTCCGTGACGGATTAGATGCAAGCGATGTTCCTAGTTACACATTTAACTGGGCTGTTGCATTTGATGATCCGACAGATACAAGTGTTGATCGTATTGGTTATTTTGGTATTAGCAACGATAAACCAACTATTACACTATCCCCGTATGTACAAAACTGTTCGATTATTTCGTTCTTAGGTGGTAACGGTGTTCTAGTTGATGGTTCTAAAGTTGTAACTCCTAACACACCGGTTAACTCAATTGAAGCAGAAAACCCTGTAGTCGGAGACATACCAGAGCAAGGTAAATCAATGATTGCCAACGCATTTACAATGATCAGTTTTGGAGGCACAGGATGGGTTGTAAGTAATGACGGTTATGCACAGATTGTTAGCTGTTTCCAAATTTTCTGTCTAAACGGATCTTGGACTCAATCAGGCGGTTATCTATCTATTACAAACTCAGCAACAAACTTTGGTATATATGCTCTAAGATCGAGCGGGTATAGCGCAGGCAGTTTTGAATTTGACCGAGGTATTGTTGCTGCGACAGGTACTAGTGACGGTATACAAACATTTACTACTATCGGTACTAGACGTGAACCAATATCACAATATGTAATACAATTACACGACGAAGCAACCGACGCTAACATTACACCAAACTTTAAACAAGCAACATCGGAAGTAAGTTTTGATGCATCAACTGATTTAAACACGTCAACAGAACAATTTTTAATTGCAGGACACGGTTTTTCAAACGGAGAAAAAGTTACATATGATGCAAACGGTAACACACCTATACTAGGGTTAATTGATCAAGCAACCTATTATGTACAAGTTGTGTCAACTAGTGCATTCTTGCTATTTAATGATGACGGATTACAGTATCCTGTAGACATTATTGCAGCAGGAACTGGAACACACAAGTTCTTTGCAAATGTTGAAGAATTCTTTGTTGAAAATATTTTAGAAACACATGATGATTATCAAACAGTAATATTGCCTGCAGGGTCTTACACAATCAACCCAGGTGATCAAATACTTGCAGATACAAGTGGATTTGAAAGTACAGCATATGTATTCAGTTATGATTCAAACACTCAAACGTTAATTATATCAAACGAATTTAGTACAATCAACGAGCAGCCACAAAAAATTCTACTTGACGCTACCAGTGTAATACAGTCTATTGCAGGAAATGCTGTAAACATCAGCGTTACTTCTGCTACTGCTGTAGCAGCTAACACGTACTTTACAACTTCGTTTAGATTACTATCAACAGTAACAAACAATACACTACAAAGTGCTAATAATGCACTTGGTGAAAGAATTAAACTACACAGACCTAGTATTGTTAACTCATCTGCACATACCTGGGAATTTGCAGGTGCAGGTACAGACTATAACGCACTACCACAGAACGGCGGCTTAGGAAGAGGCGGCGTATACGAGCAATATTCAGAACTACCAGGTCGTGTTTACAGTTCAGGTACTAACGAACTAGGTGACTTTAAAGTTGGTGACTTTATTACTGCTGAAAACAAAACTGGTAACATTTTGTTTAGAACGCAGGTGTCGGTAGGCGAACTTACAGTTCTAAAACTTAGTTTGTCAGATATTGAAGTTACAGAATTCTCAACTGACACAGGTTTAGGCGACAACGAACCTGGTGGCGCATCTAACGCAAGGGTATCAACTCAACGTGCAGTAAGAACATTTATTGCAAACAGACTTGGTAACGTACTTGACAAACAAGCAAGTTCAAATGCTGTACCTGGTGCGCTTGTACAACTTAACTCATCGGGTCAGATCAACCAAGACTTGCTACCACCTGCACGTGGTGTTACAACATACAATGTTGAAGGATACGGAGAAAGATTAAATCTTGCTACACAAATTCCTCCAATTAACGTAATTTCAGGTGATAACGCATCTGAAAGTTATGAAGAAACACAACTTGAGCTTACAGGAAACGTAACTGTTGTAGCAGGTGAAACTATTACACAGGCAACTAGTGGTGCAACAGGTGTAGTTAAAGAAAGCCAAACAGAAAATGTTATTAAATTAATTGAGCCATTAACTGGCACATTTGATACAACTAATGAACTAACTGGATCAACTAGTGGCGCACTAGGTGCTAACAGTGTTCCAACAACTGTAAGCACAAACACTATTGTTGACAACTACTATCTAAAAACTGATACAACTAGTCAGTTCTTAGTATTATCATACGGTACAACATATGACTTCTCAGGAGTTACATCAATCACAGGTGCTAACTCAGGAGCACAAGGTACTATTGCAAGCGGTCCAGTATACGGTGTTGCATACAGTTTAGACGCAACTACATTAGACGGTGGTACAGGTTATACTCCAGCAGGTGCAGAATTAACTTACAATGATGTTGCACTAACAGGTGGTACAGGAACAGGTGCAAGAGCAAACATTACTGTAAACAGCGGAAGCGTAACAAACGTTGAACTTATTGCAGGTGGCTCAGGATATCTAGTAGGAGATGTTTTAAGTGCAGCCGAAGCAGACATCGGAGGAACAGTAACTACCGCGTTTGATATAGAAGTATTACGTGCAGACACACGTTTGTTTGTAAACTTAACCGGTAACTTTATTAAGTTTGCTGCTACTGCAACATCTCCAGAATATATTGAAGATGCAAATGCAACTAGCGTAAGTATTGCTGATCAAGCAGCAACTACAACTTTTGCCTTTGACGGTCAAGACCAGTCATTAGGAGGCGATGTTGATTATACCAATAGCACATTCAACATTGCTGCACACGGATTTACAGACGGTGAAGCAGTAGAATACGACAACAACGGTAACTTGAATATCGGTAACCTTGTAAACCAAAAAACATATTGGGTCAAAGTTATCGACTCAGACAATTTTGAAATCTACAACAACTATGCATTTACAAGTGGTTCAAAAGTATTGTTAGGTAGTTCGCAAACTGGAACACACAATTTTATTAGGTATGCTGTAAACGTTAATACTGGTACTTTCTATGTTGCAGCACACGGATTTGCAACTGGCGAAGTTATTCGTTATGCAGCAACTACTCCACCAGATGGACTAGAGGATAACGGTTACTACTATGTAGGTAGTATTACTACTAACTCATTTACACTACACAACAACAGAACAGATGCTGTTGCTAGTGTTAGTGGTACAACTGTTGGAGCAATTAGTTTCGGTACAACAGGTACTGGCAGTGCAACACTTAATATTCAAAACGTAAGTATTGTAGACACAACTAACACTTCTTCTACAGTTGAAAACAACTGGGGTAGAATTGCACAAGCAACATTTGATGCTTCAAACATTGTTAGTGGTGTAATGAGTCCAAGTAGACTTGCTGCCACAGGCAGTGCAAGTGACAAAACTTTCCTAAGAGGAGACAGTGCTTGGGCAGAAGCAGTACAAAATATTAGACCAGCAAGTGCAAGCTCGCCTATTACAGTAGCAGGAGATTTCTATACAGATTCAAGTGTAGATTACTACTACAACAGTTTAACAATTGATGTTGATCCTGTAGAAGGAGATCTAGGAACACCTAGTTATACAAACAGAGGTACAGCAGCATTTGACAAAACATACTTTGATGTTGCAGACGACGGATCAGGTCAAGTAACTATTATAGCAGGCTCAATTGACGCAGGCACAATTGACGGCTTAGACAGTGCATACTTTACTGATCCTGCCAACTTAGTAGGTACACTAGGTGTTACCAAAGGTGGTACTGGCTTAACAACATATACACAAGGTGATTTGATAATCAGTGGTAGCAACAACAGTTTAACACAATTAAATATTGGTGCTGCTAACAGTGTATTAACAAGCAATGGTACAGTTCCAGCGTGGAGCACAAGTTTAACACTAGGCGGAACACTAACAGTATCAGGCGCAACAAGCGTAAATGATACTACTGCTTCAACTAGCACTACAACAGGTGCTCTAAAAGTTGCAGGCGGCCTAGGTGTTGCAGGCGCAATATTTGCAGGAAGCATCGACGGAACAGCAATTGGCGCAAACACAGCAAGTACAGGTGCATTTACAACACTTACTGCTAGCGGTGCAGTAACATTTAATGGTACAAGCACAACTGTACAAATTAGCCCAACCGGAACTGGTACAGTAACTATTGCACCGGGTGGTACACTAACACTTGGCGCAGCTACTAAGTCAACTGTATTAGCAGGTAATGTAAGTGCTACAGGCACACAAACTATTAATCTAAGTCCGACAAGTACTGGTACAGTGACAATTAATCCTGCTACAGCAGGTGCAATTGACAATATGGCAATTGGTGCTACTACAAGAAGCACAGGTGCATTTACTACACTAACTGCAAACGATGTTGTAACAATTACAGATACTACTGCAAGTACTGATGCAGATACAGGTGCTCTAACAGTAGACGGTGGTGTAGGAATTAATGGTGCTCTTAATGTAGCAAGTGCTGCAAGTATTGGCACAGGTGCAGGAGGTGATGTATTACTAGTAGGCGCCGCAGGCACTAGACTAAAGGTAAATGCTAGCGGAGGCAATGCAACATTAACATCTGAAGGAGGGGAACTTCGTTTACGTTCTAACAATAGTGCTACAGGTGGCATTACTATTAATACTGATGGTACTACAACCTTTAATGATGCAATAGACGGTACAACTGCTACCTTTACTGGAAATGTTGAACACACTGGTCTAACAATGACCAGTGGTACAGACATTGACCAGTTAACTACAACAACTGTTAACTTAACATTGTCACAGACTTGGCAGGATACTGGCATTAATGGTGCTGATCTAGCAACAGGTAGCTACTATGTACAAGTTTATGCTAACGATGTTGGTGTAGGCGGCGGACATACTGATGTTTATTACAGTGGTGTAATGAGTTGGTACGCAAGCACAACTAGTGAAACAACATACGATGAAATCGTACTAAACAGAGCAGGAAGCTCTGTAGGCAATGGCGCACTTTATGTAAGACTATTACGTACATCAAGTAACCCAGATAACCTAAAACTTCAACTAGCAGGAAATACGATAAATACTGGAGCAGCGGACTATGTGTTCAAATTTAGACGCATAATTTAAATATGAGCATGTGGTTTGCTCCTCTGAGTTAAGAATGGGACGAGGAACAAATGACATTTAAGGTTAAAGAAGGTATCCGCGTTAACGGACAAGGATTCGTTAACGACACACTTGATGTAACAGGTAATACATTAGAAATTACCGGGGGTGTAGGCTCCACTAATACTACAACAGGATCGATAATTGTTGACGGGGGCGTCGGCATAAGTGAAAACTTAAACATCGGTGGAACATTTAGTGTAGGTAGTGGATTTTCAGTTAACGGTATTAGCGGTGACTTAACAGTTAACGGTAATTTAACAGTTAATGGTACAACTACTACAATTAATTCAACTGAAATGACAGTTGATGATATTAATATTGTATTAGGTGCAGCAGCATCGCCTACAGATGCTAGTGCTAATTTAGGTGGTATTACTCTTAAAGGTACAACAGATAAAACTTTAGTATGGGTTGATGCTACAGACAGCTGGACTAGCTCCGAGCATTTAGATTTAGCAAATACAAAAGTATATAAAGTTGCTACTAACGAAGTATTATCAGCAGATACACTGTTTAGCGGTCAAACAACAGTTTCTTTAGCCCCAACAGGTTCCTCAATTACAGTTGGTGTAGACAATTCAGGTACACTAAATTTAAGAAATGCTACAGTTGATGTAAACTACGATTTAGACGTAGGCGGTATAACAAATCTTACTGGAAATTTAAACGTTAACACAGATAAGTTTAATGTTGTAGGTTCAAGTGGTAATACTACTATTGCAGGAACGTTAGATGTTACTAGCACAGTTACAGGTAGTATATTAATATCAGATGTTGCTGACGGTACAGCACCTTTAACTGTAACTTCGACAACTGTTGTTTCAAATCTTAACGCAGACTTGTTAGATGGTTTCCAAGCAAACGTTGACAATTCTACAGACACTGTTGTTGTTCGTGATGCAACTGGCGATATCTTTTTTGCAAATGCTGCATTCCACGGATCAACAAGCGGATCAACCACTGTACAAGCTCAGGCATCAGCAAGCGGAACACTGACACTTCCTAGTGCTACAGATACGCTTGTAGGTAGAGCAACAACTGATACCTTAACTAATAAAACATTTGATCTTGCAAACAATACACTAACAGGTACAGCAGCACAATTTAACGCAGCAGTTAGTGACGGCGCATTTAGTACTACAAATGGTGTAGAGACCCTAACAAATAAAACTATTACAGATCCAACTATTAATGCTGGCGGTGGCGTAATTATATTACCAAATACTGCTTCTCCTGCACAAGCAGACGAAGGTAGTATTGTATGGGATAATGATGATGACTTACTTACTGTAGGTACAGGTACCGGTCGTAAAACAATGGTTGACTTAGATAGTACACAAACACTATCTAACAAAACATTTAACAATCCACAATTTAGCGGATTTACTCAATCAGTTGAGTTAACTGGGGATGTAACTGGAACAGGCACTATTAGTAACTTTGGAAATCTCAGTTTAGCGGCAACTATTGCTGCAAATAGTGTTGCACTTGGAACAGATACAACTGGCAATTATATTGCTACTATTACCGGAACTGCTAATAGAATTACTGTTACCGGAAGTGGCTCAGAAAGTGCAGCGGTAACTTTAAACTTACCACAAGACATACACACAGGCGCAACTCCTACATTTGCAGGAGCAAACTTAGATAACATAAGAGTTGGTGTTACAGCAGTAAACGAAATCGATACAAGTTCAGGTAACCTAATACTTGATAGTACAGGTGGCACTGTTGAAGTTGATGATAACCTTACTGTTGCTGGAAACTTAACAGTAAATGGCACAACAACTACAGTAAACTCAACAACAGTTACCGTAGACGATAAAAATATTGAATTAGGTAGTGTTGCTACTCCAACTGATACTACAGCAAGCGGCGGTGGTATTACACTCAAGGGCGCCTCGGATAAAACAATTATTTGGACTAGTGCTTCGAATGCGTGGACATCGAGCGAAGACCTTAATGTTGCTTCAGGAAAAGTTTACAAGGTTAACGGCACCGAAGTATTAAACGGTACTACACTAGGAAGCGGCGTAACAAGTTCTAGTTTAACAACAGTTGGAACTATTGGCACAGGCGTATGGCAAGGTACAGTTATATCTCCAACATACGGCGGCACTGGTGTAAACAACGGAACAAAAACTCTTACACTAGGTGGCAATTTTACACACACTGGATCACATACACTTGGATTAACAACAACAGGAAATACTAGTGTTACATTGCCAACAAGCGGAACTTTAGCAACAACAGGAAATTTAAGTCAGTTTGCTGCAACTACAAGTTCTCAACTAGCAGGAATTATATCAGATGAAACAGGCAGCGGTGCGTTAGTATTTTCTAATTCTCCGTCATTAACTACGCCTACTGTTGCAGTAATAAATGGTAGTACACTTTTAGACGGAACACTTACACTAAGAGGTACATCAAACGCAAACAAAAACACAGCAAGTGTAAGAATGGACGAAAATGTTACGTCAACTAGTTCAACTACAGGTACATTAATTGTTACAGGCGGTGTAGGTATTAGTGAAAACTTAAATGTCGCAGGTACAATTAAGTTAGATAGCACAGGCGTTGCAGATGTATTAGATTTAAATAACAATAATATTGTTGGCGTTAATAATATTAAGATTGCTGATCCTGGACCAAGTGAAGGTATACAATGGGAAGGCGGCAACAGTTGGGCTATTTACGAGTCACCGGATGATTTAACAACTAATGGAGGCGGCAACTTACAAATTGTTCAAAATGGAACAAGAAGAGCTACATTTAAGACTAACGGTATACTAGAACTTCCAGTTTCAACTGGTACTGCACCTCTTGAAGTTGCATCAACTACACTAGTTACTAACTTAAACGCAGACTTACTAGACGGACAACAGGGTAGTTACTACTTAAATTGGACAAACGTAACAAACAAACCAGATCCTACTATTACACTAGCAGGAGATGCAACAGGTAGTGTTACACTAACAGATTTAGGCAGCGGTACATTAACTGTTACTATTGCTGACGACAGTCACAATCATACTACCGGTAATATTGATAATTTCCAAGAAGAAGTTGAAGATATTGTCGGAGCAATGGTTAGCGGTAACACTGAATCGGGTATTAGTGTAACTTATGACGATGCAGCTACTCCAGGAAAATTAAACTTCAACGTTAATGATCCTACTATCTCACTAACAGGAGATGTTACAGGTAGTGCAACAATGACTAACTTAGGTAATGTTAGTATTGCAGCAACTATTGCTGCAAATAGTGTTGCACTTGGAACAGATACAACAGGAGATTATGTTGCAAGCGTTGCTACAGGAACAGGGTTAACAGGAGGTGCAGCAGGTTCTGAAGGTGCAGCATTAACATTAAGTTTAAGCCATTTAGGAATAGAAAGCTTAACTGATCCTAATGCTGATAGAATTCTTTTCTGGGACGACAGTGCAGGAGCAACTGCATGGCTTACAGCAGGCACTGGATTTAGTCTTACAGGAACTACACTTGTTAACTCAGATAGAGGTAGCTCGCAAAACATCTTTAAAACTATTAGAGTACAAAATTCTGGATCAACAGATATTGCATCAATTGCTGCTGATTCAAATGCTGATACTGTAATTGTAAGAGAAGGTGGCGGCATAGATTTGAGTGCTTCGAGCGCAGCATCTGATTTGTTAGTTATTGCTCACTCAAATACAAGTTCGCAATCAAGTGTTGATAACTCAAACGGAACAGTAATACAAGATATAACTCTTGATACATACGGTCATATAACCGGATTAAACAGTGTAGACTTAGATTTACGCTACTTACAAGCAGAAAGCGATACTCTTGCTACAGTTACAGGAAGAGGTGCTACAACTGCAACAGCAATTAGCATTACTAATACTACTGCAAGTACAACAAACGATACAGGTGCGCTAACTGTAGACGGCGGTGTAGGCATTAACGGTGCTCTTAATATCGGTGGCAATGCTGACTTTGACGGTAACTTAGTTATTGGCGGGAACTTAACAGTAAACGGTACAACTACAACAGTCAATACAGAAACTATTAATTTAGCTGACAACATTATCGTACTTAACAGTAACGAAACAGGTACTCCAACACAAGATGGTGGTATAGAAGTTGAACGTGGAACGCAAACAAACGCACAATTGTTCTGGGACGAAAGTGAAGATCGTTGGGTAGTTGCAGGCGCAACAAGCGGAACGCTGGCTTATACTTCAGAGATTCCAAGTGTTGGTAATGGTACAATTACTATTACTGCTGGCAGTGGACTATCAACAGGCGGGTCATTTACAGTTAACCAAAGCGGTAACACAGAGGTTACAATAGATCACGCAGATACCTCAAGTGTTGCTAACCTAAGTAGTAACAATAGTGGTTCAACATTTATTCAAGATATTAGTTTTACATTTGACGGTTTTGGACACGTAACTGCTGCATCAGTTGGTACAGCAAACGCACTAACAAGTCAATCAAATGATTTTGGTACTGTTACAGTAACAGATACTGACAGCGGTTACACCTGGAGCGAAACAGGTAGTGCTGTTGCAGAAAGTGTTAGCGATACACTTACAATTGTAAGCGGCGGCGCAATTGACGTTGATGTATCAGCAACTAGTGATGCAATTAGAATTGCACACTCGGATACATCAAGTGCTGGCAACCTAAGCAGCGACAATGCCAACGGTACTGTAATCCAAGACATCAGCTTTACATACGATACATATGGACACGTTACAGCGTCAAGTGTTGCAACAGTTAATTTAGATGGTCGCTACTATACAGAAACAGAATCAGATAGTCTATTTGTTAGTCTAGCTGGTGACACAATGACCGGTAACTTAACAATATCCAAAACAGGACCATTACTAAGGTTAGTTGACACTAACACAACAACATCAGAGTTTCCTGGTATAGAATTTGACACCAACAACAATCAAGGTATTAAACTATATCACGACGAATTTGATTCTAACTTACCAGTTGCTGGCTATGGATTAGTAGTTGGGCCAAGTGCAGCTAACGCACAATTCGGAGTTACTGGTACATTATCATTTAACGTGTTAGGCGAAATGTACGCAGGAGGTACCGGGTTAAGTGGTTTGAATAAAGTTTATCACGCAGGTAACGTAAGCCAAGGTACTGGCATGGCAGTTACTGCTAACAACACTGGATTAACTATTGCTCACGCAGATACATCAAGTGTTAATAACCTAAGCAGCAATAACAGCGGCAACACATTTATTCAAGACATTAGTTTAACCTTTGATACCTTCGGTCACGTTACTGGTGCATCAGTAGCAACAGGAACACCAAGTGGTTTCTCAACAACTGCATTTAGTACACTAACTGTAACAGACACCGACAGTGGGTACAGTTGGAGTGAAACAGGAAGCGCAGTTGCAGATTCAACTGCTGATACTGCAACATTTGTAAGCGGTGCTGGTATTGATATAGACGTTGACGCAACAAACGATGCTATTAGAATAAGAAATACAGATTTAGGTAGTAGTCAGAATATCTTTAAAAACTTTGCTGTTTCTGGACAGAGTACTGTTACTGCTGATAGTAACAATGATACACTAACACTGATTGCTGGCGCAAACGTTACTATTACTACTAACGCTACAAATGACAGCATCACTATTGCTGCAACACCTGATGGTGGTAACACTACACCAACATTACAACAGGTCACTACAGAAGGCAACAGTACAGCAGATGCTATTATTATTACTAATACAACAGCGTCAACTAGCACTACTACTGGTGCGTTACGTGTGTCAGGCGGTGTTGGTATTCAAGGTGCATTAAACGCTACAACTAAAAGCTTTGATATTGATCACCCAACTAAACTGGGCAAGCGTCTACGTTACGGATCGCTTGAAGGACCGGAATTTGGTGTTTATGTAAGAGGTCGTTTAACTGCTGACACTAGAATTGAATTACCTGATTATTGGACAGAACTTGTACATGAGGATAGTATTACCGTTACTTTAACTCCAGTTGGATCATATCAAGCTCTATACGTAGAATCAACAAATATCTCAGAAATAAATATTGCTGTAGATAATAAACCAAACTCCGATATCGATTGTTTCTACACAGTATGGGCAGAACGTAAAGATATTGATAAACTAGAAGTTGAAGGTGACGAGTAACTAATGGCGCTGAATTATAATCCAAGCATAGTAAACGATGGACTTATTCAATACTTAGATCCTGCAATCAGTGCCTCTCAGTTTGAAGATAACATCACAGTATGTGCTACAGCAAATGAAAATCAGACACTAAGCATAACTGCACCAGACGGTTATGTTTTTAGCAGTGTTGATTTTGCTAGTTATGGTAATCCAACAGGAGAATGTGAATTATTTGCACAAGGTGCATGTCATGCAGCAAATAGCCAAAGTATAGTAGAAGGATATTTGTTAGGAAATACCGGAACAATTACGATACCAGCAACAAATGCAGTATTTGGCGATCCATGTGTTGGAACTTTTAAAAGATTGTATGTTGAAGCTACTATTACAGGCCTTGCTAGTAATACTATTAGTAATGTTGTTGGCGGAAACAGCATCTGGACACTAAATCAATTAGGTGTTGGCACAACTGCAGGTACTCCTACTTTTGAAAGTAATGTACAAAGCAACGGCAGCGGAACAAGTTTTATTACAGCTGGCAGAGATTCTAGATTAGAAACAGGATCGTTAACATTCCAAATTTGGTTCAACCTAAAAGGAATTCCCTTAAATGTAGGATCAAACAATAACTGGAGAGGTATGCTACCTAGTGCAGCTGATCCGCTAAGGATTGTACTAGAACAAAGTTATGTATTAAACTTTAGTACTAGACATACTGATAATGTTTATAGACGTAGACTTAATAATAGTTTTGCACCACTAGGAGTTGACGCCGATGGATGGCAAATGGTTACATTTACATATGACCAAGCCACTGGCGAAGCTGCCTGTTACAAAAATGCAGAATTAGTAAGAAGCGGACCTATGACAGTTACTAGTTCTGGCGGAACTCCGACAACAGCAGGTTTAGGATTAAGATACAATAACTATGTAACAAATGGCTTTAAAATTTACGGCGAAGGAAATACTAGCTCTAACCCTGCAGGTAGAGGACATTGTCCGGGCGAGTTTGGTAATATTTTAATATATAATGTAGCACTAACACAAGAGCAAGTAAGACAAAATTACTTAGCATTAAGAGGAAGATACAGGTAATGACTATAGCTTCGGGACCATCGATTAAAACACAAGGACTAGTACTAAACTTAGATAGTTTTAGAACAGATTCTTGGGATATTGGACAAGGAATATGGTATGATATTAGTACAAGACTAAATCATGCTAATATAGTAAGTAATGTATTTTTTGATCAAACAGATGGCCACTTTGAATTTAGTAACGGTTCTGCACATTGGGTAGAATCGAATTCTACTGCTGGAGATTTTAATTTCGGCACTGGCGATTTTACTATGGAGATTTGGATTTATCCAAATAACTTTACTAGTAATACACATATGATGTCCTTAGGTGGACAAAACTATTTTGCATTACAAGCTAATACTAGTGGAAATATTTTTGTAGAAGCATCGGGATTTAGTTCTGCTTCGTCAATAACAGGATGGACTCTAACTGCAAATCAATGGAACTGTATTGCTGTAAAACGCTCAGGAAATACTCTTTACGGTTATAAAAATGGTGAGTTAATAGGTTCAGCATCTGGATATACAACAAACATACCAGACGGACAATTTATACAACTTAGATACGGTAGTGTAGCAGAATATTCTAGTTGTAATATTAGAACCGCTCGTGTCTATAATAGAGCATTAACAGACGAAGAAGTTTTTCTAAATTACAGAGCATTTATTATTAGAGAATATGTTCCTCCTGTAGTAGAAACTGCACTAACTGCGACTACTGTTATTAATACAGTTCAAACACAAATTAATCAAGACATTAATCTCACACCTGTTATTGGGCAAGGCGGGTATCGTAATATAACATATAGCATAAGTCCATCTTTGCCTGCAGGTTTTGTATTAAATACTGCAACTGGTCAAATAACTGGATCTCACGGTGCAGTAGTAGATCAAAACCATACTGTTACAGTAACTGACTCTTTAGGTAACACTGCGTCTGATACCTTTAGACTGTTATTAGAAACTGTTCCGATCACACTTTCGAGACCCTCGTTAAATGTAAAAGTATCAGCAAACAATCCATTTGATGTTATTCCAATAAGTGCCGTTGGCGGCGTTGGATCATTAACATATTCAATAAGTCCTACTCTCCCCGACGGTATTATATCAGATACACGTACATGGGACGTTATTGTATCAGGAACTACTGAATATCAATTTAGTGGAACTAGTAGCGGAACAAATCCGACAATTGTTGCACCTATTGGGTCAACTTTAGAATTTAATGTTAGCCAAGCAGCAAATGCTGTAATTGGTCAAGAAGAGTATACTACACCTGGATCATACACATTTACTGTTCCAGTTGGTGTTACAGAAGTAAGTGCTGTGTGTATCGGAGCCGGCGGAGGCGGCGCTGGCGGCATTGACGGTGCCAACGGCGGAGGCGGTGGCGGTGGCGGTGGCCTCGCATATGGGCTATTTGCAACTACGCCAGGTGAAAATTTAACTGTACAAGTTGGCACAGGCGGCACAAGAGGAACTAGTGCATTTCAAAATGGTGGTGCAGGCGGCGACAGCTATATTAGACGCGGCGGCACTACACTACTACAAGGTTCAGGCGGTTCAGGAGGATCATCGTCGGGCGGTGGCAACAATCCTGGCGGATCTGGCGGCGGACGTAGCGGAGCAGCATTACAAGGTGGCGGCAACGGCGGCACAGGCGGTACTGGACAACCATTTGGTGGCGGTGGCGGTGCCGGCGCTGGTGGATACTCAGGAAATGGCGGAAGTCAAGGCGCAGGCTACACATCAAATGGAAACCCAGGAGCCGGCGGTGGCGGCGGCTCTGGCGCAAATACAAACAGTATCACTGCTGGTGGTGGTGGCGGTGTTGGCATTCTTGGAGAAGGATCATCAGGATCAGGCGGTTCGTATGAAGGCGGCGGCGGAGGTGGTGGTTCCGGTGGTGCTAACGGAACATCAGGTTTAGGTGCTAATTCAGGTGGCCAAGGCGGCGCATACGGCGGCGGCGGTGGTGGTGCCTATGATGGAACAAATGCTGACGGAGCAATCGGTGCAGGTGGCGCAGTAAGAATTATATATGGACCTGATAGATCGTACCCAAGCACCAATGTAGCTGACGGACAGGAATCAGGAAAAGCAGTAGGTACTAATCCATTCTGGATTAAAACAGCACCTGTAGCAGGAGCAAGTAGTACAGTAACAGATGTTACAGGGCAAGGTTCTACAGAAGGTACTGTTACATGGGATACTAGTAATCAGACACCTGGAGTTTACTATTATGTTTCCGCAAACACAGAAGCAATGAGCGGTCCGATTGTTTTATTAGAATCAGGTGGCATTGTTTTTGACAGTGCTGATGGTAGCATTTCTGGACTTTCTAGACAAACCTATCCCCTAACACAATATACAATAACAGTTACAGATCAGGCAACGCCTACTCCGCAAAGTGCAAGTGAGGTATTTAACTTTGAAGTTGAATCAGGTCCGCTTGTTGCAACACAATTATTAAGTGAAGTTGCACTAGACTTAAACGAAAATGCAAACTTTTTACCTGTAACTGGTGCAGGCGGAGTAGGTTTGCTGTCATATAATATTAGTCCTGCATTGCCAACTACTAATTTCTTTGGTCAAACAGTTGTAGTTAATGTAGGACAAGGTGCTAGCGGATATGAATTATCAGGTGATCTTGTAAACGGAGTCAACGAAACTATTAGAGTACAGCCAGGTGCAACACTTCAATTTGCTGTAGACGCAGACGGTGTAACATCTGGACAACAAGATTATACTACGCCCGGCTCATACACATTTACTATTCCTGCAGGCGTCACTGAAATTAGTGCTGTTGCAGTTGGTGCAGGCGGTTACGGCGGCGACCAAGGTAGTGGTAACGGTCCTGGCGGTGGCGGAGGCGGTGGCGGCGCCTTAGCATACAAAAATGCTTGGAAAGTTGTTCCGGGCGATAGTATGACTGTTGAAGTTGGTGCCGGAGGTACTGGTCCATCAAACCCAGGCGGCGATAGTACGTTATCATACGAAGGACTAACATTAACAGCTGGCGGAGGAAGCTCAGGCGGTAACGGCTCTCAAAACTCTAACGGCGGGCTTGGTGGCTCAGGCGGACAGCCTAGTGGCTATTTTGACGGCGGAGGAAATGGCGGTAATGGCGGCGACGGCGGTCCTAACGACGGTGATGACGGAAACCCTGGATCAGGAGGAGGCGCTGGCGGATACTCTGGTAACGGTGGCGCTGGCATAAATGCTCCAAGTCCTAGTGCAAACTATACTGCTAACCCAGGCACAGGCGGTGGTGGTGGTTCAGGCGGACCTAGTTCTGGTTCGTTTGAATGGGCAGCTGGTGGCGGTGGAGTTGGCATACTAGGCGAAGGCGCTAATGGTACTGCTGGAGAAAACATAGGTAATGGTACTCCAACTGCTGGCGGAGGCGGTTCAGGCGGCGCAGCAGGCGGATCTGGATCAGGTAACGGCGATAACTTTGGCGGCGCATATGGCGGCGGCGCTGGCGGAGGCGGCGGCACTGGAGGAACTAATACCGGTGGATCAGGAGCTGTAAGAATTATTTATGGAATCGATAGAAGCTATCCTTCTACTAATACAACAAATCAATCTACTACATCACCTGCACAACCGTTTTGGATCAAAACTGCGGCAACTACAGGAACTGGAGATGCTGTATCAGGTGTTACTAACAATGGTACTGATAACGGAATAGTTGAGTGGGATACAACAGCAGTAGCACCTGGAACATACTATTATCAATCACAAGCTGACGCAGCATTTGGCGGAATTATCGAAATTGTTGATCCAGCAAACGAGCCTACACCGTTAACATTTAATACTAGTACAGGACAAATTACTGGTATTGCTTATGTAGAAAGCCCACAAACAACGTATACTGTTACAATTACAGACCAAGATACTCCCGTTGCGTCAACAGCACAAGAACAATTTACATTGTCGGTTGGTTCAGGTTCAGGCGGCACAGTAATTTACGACTTTAGTGAATTTACATTTACACCAGGTACTGCTATAGGTCGAACAGGTCCTGATTTAGCTAACTTGTTGAACAGTTATGATACAGCAACTAATTCTTGGTTAACTAACGAGTCATACTTTAACATGACTACTCAAGGTATTCAAGAATGGACAATACCTGCAACAGGTACTTACACTATTAGAGCAGCTGGCGCATCAGGTACAAACACTAATGGTAACGTTGGTGCTGGTGCTATAATGGAGGCTGAATTTAGCTTAACTGCTGGAGATAAATTACAAATTCTTGCAGGACAACAATCTTATTATAACGGTAGTCAAGCTTGGCAAGGAGGTGGCGGCGGAAGCTTTGTTGTAACAGAAGCTGACGAACCATTGGTAATTGCAGGCGGCGGCGGTACTAACCGTTCGAATACTACATTTAACAGTAATATGAATGGTAACACCGGAACTTCAGGAAATAACGGTGCTGGTACCAACGGCGGTACTAACGGCGGACCTGGTGCATTCGGCGGTCACAACCTTAACGCAGGTGGCGGTGCTGGCGGTTTTGTAACAGCAGGTCAACCACACGGTGATAGACGTAACCTAGTATCAGGCGATCCTGATCCGTTCCCAGTAGCACAAAATTGGGCAGGCGGTTCAACAGGCGGTTGGTTCGATACTGCTTACGACAGCGGACAAGGTTCTCCTAGATCAGGCTTACATGGTGGATTTGGCGGAGGTGGCTCCGGCGGCTGGGGCGGCTCTGGAGGCGGCGGTGGCTACTCGGGTGGCGGTAACTGTTCTAATGGTAACTACTCAGGTGGCGGCGGCGGCTTTATATCTGACACAGCTGAAGCAGGCACTGCTAAAACAAGTGACGGATCATTTACTATAACAGGCACCGAACCACACACTGCATATACAGGAACTGTTGAAAATCTAAGTGCGTACAACAGTAATGCTGACGGTTATGTTACAATCACCCAAACTTCAATTACTGGTGGCGGTGGAGGCGGTGGTACACCAGCACTATATGCATTTAATAGTTTTGAATTTACTTCTCCTATTAACGGTCCGTCTGGTCCAACATTAACTGAATTAACAAACAGTTATGATACTGCTAGCAATCCTTGGTTACTTGACACTAACTACTTTAATGTAGTAACACAAGGTGTTCAGCAATGGACTGTTCCAGCAACAGGAACATATAGATTTACTGCATTAGGTGCAACAGGTGGCATCCATGGTGGATCTTTTAACCCTGCATTCCCTGGAGCAGGTGCTACTGTTGTATCTGAGATTCCTTTAACTTCAGGACAAGTTCTAAATATTGTAGTCGGACAAAAACCAAGCTCTATTACATCTAGCAGCGGTAATGGCGCTGGTGGTGGCGGAGGTACTTGGGTATACGAAGGTACTATAGGAGGAACAGGATTAATACTAGTAGCCGGAGGTGGTGGCGGAACAGGCCACGGAAGTAACAGCTCAACAGGCGGCAACGGCAAAGGCGGTAGTGATCAAGCTACAAGTAACGAAGCAACAGCAGGCGAAACATTTGGAGTAAACACTAGAGCAGCTAACAGATCATGCGGTAATAACGGCTTAGGACAAGGTGGTAAGTCTACTTCAACAGGTGGTAACACACAACAATATAACGGTTCAGGTGGTGGTGCAGGCTGGTTCTCAGATGGAGACAGCCACCCAAGCAACGGCCAAGGTGGAACACGTTGGGTAGGTGGATCATCAGAAGACGGAGTTGCAATGGCAGGCGGCTTTGGCGGTGGCGGCGGCGCTGGTGGTAACGGTAACGCAGCTGGTGGCGGTGGCGGATACACTGGTGGTGGCGCTGGCGACGGCTATACAAACCCTGGAACAGGTACTTCTTGGGGTGCAGGCGCAGGCGGCGGATCAATAGTACAAGCTACTGGCGCTCAAAATACTACAATAACAGTAGGTGCAAGTGGTATTAACTATGCAGATACACGAAATGGATCTCTACTTATAGAGAAATTATAAATAAATTAAAAGGGTTATAAATGGCAGCATATAATGGACCAAAACTAAAGATAACAGGTTTATTAGTTAACTTAGACATTATGAAAAATGATTCTTGGAATATCGGACGCCAAGAATGGTATGACCTAAGTGGCAGAGAAAATACTGGTTATTTGTTAGGTACTCCTACAATTAGTAATGTTGACGGTGATATTTCTTTTGCAAATGGACAAGCTGAAAGTGTTAATGTTCCGGGAATTTATGATACTAATACTGGACCCGATGCTGGATTTTTAACTAGCGATTTTACTGTAGAAATTTGGGTTTATCCTACTAGTTTTAGTACTACATTACATATGACTAGTTTTCCTGATTCAAGCACACTTGATTTACGTGCTAATACAAGTGGCGAAATATCAGTAAATGCCGGATCATTTAATACAGCAGCAGACATTACAAATTGGGATTTAACATTAAATCAATGGAATTGTATTGCGTTTAAACGATTAAATAGTGTGTTCTATGCATATAAAGATGGATTATTAGTAGGAACAAAAACCGGCTTTACAAACAATTTTATTGGTGATGATGTATTAAACATACGCAACGGAGGTAGTGGTAATTATGCTCCGTGTAAAATTAGAGCTGTAAGAGTTTATGATAATGCTCTAAGCGACGAAGAAATAAGATCAAACTATATAGCATTTAGACAGCGAACATATACTCCTGTAGTTGCTAGAACACTAACTGCTATTTTAAACAATACATTTGTCGAAGGAATTGTAGGCAGAAATATTACAGCAACTCCAGTTAGTGGATCAGGAGGCAATGGAGAGTATTTTTACAGCTTTACATCAGCCCCGCCCGGCGTCACAATAAACGATGCTACAGGAGAAATAACAGGTATTGTAAATTCTATAGGATCTAACAATTATACTATTGAAGTAAGAGATCAGTTAAATCAATTAGCTTCGGCTAGCTTTACTCTAAATATTAGTGCAGAACCGTTAGTGGCGAGCGTTAATATACCCAACTTTACAGGACCGATAAATTCTCCATTTAGCGGAATACCAGTAGCCGGCTCCGGCGGATTTGGAACTATATCTTATTCTATTAGTCCTGCATTGCCAACAAACTCTCAACCAAACGACACGTTTTCTTATTCTGTAATCGACGATAACGATCAACGTTATATATTTTCGGGTCCTACTAGTGGAAATAATATTAATATTTCGGTTATACAAGGAACTACATTAGAATTTAATGTAGATGCTCAAGGTCTCCAAAGTGGTCAACAAGTTTATAACACCGCAGGATCTTATCAATGGACTGCTCCTGTCGGTGTAACTGAGGTAAGTGTTGTATGTGTAGGCGCTGGAGGAGCAGGTGCAGCATATTTCGGACAAGCAGGGGCAGGCGGTGGCTTAGCTTATAAAAACGCAATATCAGTTACACCAGGACAAAGTTATAACGTAACTGTTGGCGCAGGCGGCGTAGGAACAGGTTATACAACAAATAGTGCAAATACTGCTGCACCCGGCACTATTGCAAGTTGTAATGGCGGAGACTCGTCTTTTAGTAACGGAACAATAACTGTTACTGCTACTGGCGGACAACACGGCGGCGGATTAAGTTATAGCGGTGGATTCCAAAACCAACAAGGTGGTTCCCCAGCAGGCACATTTGATGGCGGCGGAAATGGCGGACCTTGTGTAGGTAACTATTCTAGTGGTGGCCAACCTTATCTATCGTCAGGCGGCGGTGGTGCTGGCGGTTATTCGGGCAATGGAGGCACTGGAGCAGGATCAACTGGCGGATTTAATACAATTGTCAATGCTACAGCAGGCGCAGGCGGTGCCGGCGGCGGCGCAGGCGGCCGTGGTGTAACAACAGGTAACTCTTATGGTGGCGCCGGTGGCGGCGGCACCGGATTATTAGGCGAAGGTAGTAATGGTGTTGCTGGTACTAATGACACTAGTACAGGAACTACAACGCAGGTTAGCACAAACGTTGCTGGAGGCGGCGGTTCAGGCGGAAGCCGTGGTAACTTAGCACAAGAATCTACAACTGGGCGCGGCGGCGTAGGAGGCTGGCCTGGCGGTGGCGGCGGATCTGGCCACGATACTAGTAGTGGCTCATTCGGCGGAAACGGTGCTGATGGCGGCGTCCGTATTATCTGGGGAGCAGGAAGAAGCTTTCCTTCGACTAATACTCAAGATATAACATCTTCAGCTCAAGGACATCCGTTTTGGATTAAGACTGTACGAGTAGACGGAACTGGTAACGCTGTAACTACTGGAATAACAAACAATGGTACAGATTTTGGAACAATAACATGGGATACTTCTAGTGTTACTCCAGGAACTTATTATTATATTTCGGAATTTGAACCAGATATGTCAGGTATAATTTCGGTGCAAGCAGTACCGGATAGTCTTACATTTAACACTAGTACAGGACAAATTACAGGAACACCGAATATTCCATATGGTCCTGTAGAACATACTGTAACAGTTACAGATCAATTGTCACCAACTAATCAAGTAGAAACAGGACAATTTGCACTAGAAGTTAGTATTCAGCCCTTAGGTGCAGTTACATCTGAGCCTTCGATTGATGTAGAGCCTAACACTGCTATTAATATTAAACCAGTAACTCGTACAGGCGGCTTCGGCGGCGTTACTTATAGTATTTCTCCTAGCTTACCTGCAGGATTTAGTTTTGATACAAGCACCGGCTTTATAACTGGTTCGTCTGCGGTTGAAGTAGCAATAGCGCAATATACTGTAACTATAACTGATATTACAAATGCAACTGCAAGTAATACGTTTACTCTAAGTGTAACTCAACAAGGTTCGCCGTTAGATTTTACACTTGAAGCACAATCAAAAGGACAAAACGCAGGTACATTTGCTGTTACAGATGTATATACTAGTTCAAATTATGTAGCAGACCATGATTTTACTGGGTATTATAAAATAACAGTACCTGCTACTGCATTATACGAAATAACTGTTAGAGGTTGTAGTGGAGGACACGATAACGGTAATAACTTTACTCCGGAAAATTTTGGAGCAGAAATTGTAGCAGAATTAGAACTTGCACAAGGAACTGATTTAATATTACTAGCAGGACAATCTGTTGACACTGTAACTAGCGACAGCAATGGTGCCGGCGGCGGAGGCGGAACATTTGTAGCTACAGGTTCTAGCGTAGCTACAGCTCAACCACTAGTAATTGCAGGTGGCGGCGGCGGATCGTGTCAAAACCGCAACGGACAAGACAACGCTAGAGGATATGCAAACCTTAACCAACCTGGTAGAGCAGGCGATAGATCTGGTTACAACGCAGATCCAGGTTGGCCTGTAGGATTTGGTGGAATTGCTAACCCTAACGACGGGGTTAATATTGCTGCATGGAACGGCGGTGGCTTCTTTGGTGATGGTCAGTTTGGTACTACTATTCGTTCAGGAGGATCAAACGGCTTAGGATTTGTAAACGGCGCAACTGGAGGACTTAATCAAGGCGGCACTGGTACCGGAGGCTTTGGCGGCGGTGGCGGTGGTGCCAACAACTGCGGATACGGCGGAGGCGCTGGTGGATACTCAGGCGGCGGAACTGGCGGATATACAAATGGTTGCGGAGGTCACGGAGGTGGCGGAGGCAGTTATGTTGATGCTAACGCAACTGTAACCTTATCGCAGAACATTAGTAACGATTTCGGCTATATTAGAATACGTAACATATAAATGATAAATAGATGTATATAATAGGAAATCATAATGGCTAATTCTGATAAAAATATTGTTATCACACCTAACGTAGGTAGTTCAACTGACGACCCTAAAATTGTTTTTAGCGGAGCAGATTCAGCTACTACTGCCCGAGATGTAAGTCTTAGTGCATATCCTTTTGAATCGGGTACTGTAAGCTTTGAAGCATCGTCAGGGCAATTGTTAAGTGTAACTAACGATACATCGAATACAATTTTTACAGTAAACGATATTGCAGGTATTCCAAAATTAGAAGTTGATGCAGACGGCAATGTTAGAATTGTAGAATACGGTGGTAGAGCTATCATGGGAGCCGGAGTTGATAATGAATCAAGTACGCTACAGGTTAACGGTAATGTTGCTGCAATAAGCCAAGTATCAGGAACACTTGTAGTAAGAGGCGGCGTAGGTATCTCAGGTGATGTTTATGCTGGCGATCTATACTCAAACGGAGAGCTAGTTGCAGGCGCAGGCGGCGCAACAAATGCAGCTATAGTATTTGCAGTTGCATTTGGAGCGTAAGGAATTATAAATGGCAAAGAAACAGATATTTAAGTACACATTTACACCAGGAGTAAATCAAGATTATAATGCATATCCAAATGCTGTAGAATTATTACTCCAAAACAAAGAATATATTCGAAAAAACATAGTAGGTTATATAGCAAACCAAGTTGCAAATAACATTGCACCATTCCAGAACTATACATATAATTCAAACAAGTGTGAAAGAGATGCTGGTTATGTTTTAGATGCATTAATTGACGATGTAAGATATGGCGGAAATCCAAATATTAGACAGATTTCTAGTTTTTATTGGGTAGGAAACGTACCGCAAGTTGACGGCGATAGAGCGCCTGAAGTAGCAGTTTATAACTATGTTACTAGTCTTATAAACAATTATATTTTTACTAATACTACAGTTACTCCGGTTTATCAAACTGAAATCGCACAAGTTAAAATTGTAGGATTTGCAGCAGAAGCTGGCGCTGATTCTCGTATTACTGCACTGTTAACAAACTTAACTGATGTTATCGACGGCGGGTTAACAGCACTTCCAGCAGAAGTTGCGCCACAAGGTTATAAAGGTAAACTTGAAGTTACTGGTAACTATGATGCTAAAAAGCTTTTGGTTATTACAAACCAAACACGTGGTGAGATTTTATATACATTTGCTGATACATCTAAAACTATTAAAGTTATCTATCAGCAGCAGCCAGTAGACAAAACTACAATTAAGTTAGATTACGATACAACCAGAATGAACCCGACTGACAAGATTCAAATATTCTGGGAAGATGATAACATTTACGTACAACCGCATCCAACTTATCAGGATCCAGTTGAAAAAATGCGTGTATCGCAACCACAAGCACTTATTGATACTGACTTTGAATACTCGTTACAAGGTACTAAATGGGAAACTGTAGAACTTATTAACAACATTCCAAGTGTGTATTCTAAAGCAAACGAACCTGCATTTACAGCAGACGAAATTAGTAACATTACTCCAGTTAGTGGAGGACAAGCTACAGGTAGTATTAGCACACTCACATATAACCCAAATGGTACAAGTGGTCTAACACTAGATAGAGATTTTAATAGTAACTCAGATGACTCTAACTATATTGTTAACTTGCCGTTTAATATTGAATTCTTAGGACAGTTTTATTCTAGTGTATATGTAGGTACAAACGGTTATCTTACATTTGGAGGCGGATCAAGTACGTATTCTAGTTTAGACGGTAACAACCCGCCGTTCCCGCACATTAACTTTTTACCAGGCGACAGAATGTTGAGAAGATTGTATACTGGTACAGTAGGAAACATTTTTATTATACGTTGGGAAGGTAGTACATATGCAAACAGAACTATCACAGAACATATTGTAGAAGCACACTTTAGATCTAACAGTAATATTATCGACATACACTATGTACAAGTAACAGGTACTGTTAGTGGAAGTAGCGCACCTGTACTAGGTGACGGTACAAACAATGCATATGTTGCTTCAGAAGGATCTAATCCCCAGACGGGAGAAGCATTTAGAGTTATTACTTCAACTGGTGCGTCAAGAGACATTAGAATTGCTGTTAGCTCAACTCCGCTTGTACCATTTTATGTTGGACAACCTGTTGTTATTAGAGAAAGCTTTAACTCAATCGTTGATGGTTCTTTCCTTGTAAAAACAGTAGAAGACGTGCAAACTGTTATTGTTACTGCAAGTCAAGAAGTACAAACAGGACAATCGTATAATACGCAGTATACAACAATATATACAGGCGGATTCTTTACAGGCGCGGCTATTCCGATCAACTCTATTCAGTCAGTAAATGGAACAACTAATGCTGTAATTAACTTTACAAGTCCACACAGTTTCTTCCCAGGACAAAGACTTTATGTAGTTGATGACAACCAAAGCGGACAAGATCACATCGGTTCTTTTGAGGTTGTTGCTATTCAATCAGAAACAGCAGTTGAGTACAGAACAACTGCCGATACATTGTATACATCAACTACTACATTGAGTACAGCTACAACAAACGTTTTTGTTCGTTCAGAAGCAGTTGGTCTACATAGATATGTAGACGGTGGTGTTCAAATTAGGCCAGGTACAACAGCGCCTAACACACAAATTATTAGACAGACACGTAAATACTTCCGTTATCAGTCAGGTAAAGGTATCCAGTTCTCCACTGGTGTTCTGTTTAGTCCGACTTACGAAATCTTAAGTCTAAGTGTTACAACAAACGTGTATGACCCAGTAAACTATCCTTACTATGATCTAAACATAGTTTGTGAAACTGACCACGGCTTTGCACAACCGGATGAATATAGAGAAGGTGCCTTAATCGAAATTAGCGGATTATCTGCTGCATCAGGACCTGATTTATACAACGGTATTTACAGGGTAAAACAAGTAGTAGGTCCTAAAGGCTTTGCAATCCAAATAGATCCTACTATAACAGACTTTGCTCCAGGCGGCCTAGGAAAAGTAGGTGTAATTAATTATAGAGATGCTGTTGTTCGAGATGGTATGTTTGACGATCAAAACGGTATTTTTTATGAATATGACGGCACTACATTGTATGCAGTTAAACGTGCAAGTACACAGCAGCTAACAGGTACAATCAACGTAACACAAGACAGTTCGGCAGTTACTGGAACAAACACTAAGTTTTTAACACAAATTGCAGTTGGTAACTATATATCTATTAAAGGTTGTACGTATAAAGTCACAGCCATTAACAGTAATACTAGTATGACTGTACAACCGGACATTAGAACAGAAACTGAAACAAATATTAAATTTAACAAAGTTGAAGATACTATTACAGCAATTGACGACTTCTTAATCGATCCTATGGACGGCAGCGGCCCAAGCGGCTTTGTGTTTAACCCTAATAGAATGCAGATGATCTTTATTGATTACTCATGGTATGGTGCGGGTAAAATTCGTTGGGGTATGCGTGGATTAGATGGTACTATTATTTACTGTCACGAACTGCCAAACAACAACGTAAACACCGAAGCGTATATGCGTTCAGGTAACTTACCTGGTAGATTTGAAATTGCAACTACTCCTAAGCAAGGTCTTCTTACAGCAAACATGGGTAGCACAGCTACTACCTTTGAAATGACAAACGAAGATGCTGCAAAATTCCCAGCAAAGGGTCGAGTAATGATAAACTACGAAGTTATAAAATATACTAAAGGTATTCAATCAGGCGGCAATACAACATTTGATATCGACCAAAGAAACGAATACGGCAGAACTTCGAATGCAACAGCGGATGCTGGTGATACAGTGTTTAGTTTTAATAACAACTGTGGTCCGTCACTTAGCCACTGGGGTGTTTCGGTTATTATGGATGGTAGATTTGACGAAGACAAATCATACCTATTTACAGGTTCAAATAACTCATCGTTAACTGTTTCGCAGTCAGGAAGTGCGCCTCTAGTTAGTATTAGACTTGCACCATCAGTGGACAACGGTATTGGACGTCCGTTCGGTGTACGTAATCTAATTAACAGATCAGCGATTATCTTGAAAGAAATCGGGGTTGTTACAACTGGTATTTTTGAAATTACAGTTAAAATTAACTCAGAAACGACTCTTTTTAATAGCGACGCTAACTGGGAACCAGTAGGTAACGGTAGTATTAGTCAATATCTAGATCACTCAATTGTTGGTACATCACCAGCACCGGATGCAGGTGATACTGTGCTTACATTCTATACTGAACAGGGTGATAGTAAATTCTCCGTTACAGAGAAAAACATTACCCAGATTCGAGAACTAGGTAATAGTATTTTAGGTGGCGGAAACGTTTATCCAGATGGACCAGACATCCTAACTATTAATGCACGTAACCTAGGTACTAGAAACGAACAAGTTCTTGCACGTATTAGCTGGACAGAAAGTCAGGGTTAAGGAAAATATTATGGCAATATGGTACAAAACAAAAGAATTTTACACTATGGTAGACGATTTTATGACAAAAGCAGACGAACTTGGGTCAGAAGAAATGTGGACACATATTAGTAATTTAAGGCAGTACGCAGCTGAATATCACAACTTGTCTTTAAAAGCAGCTAGAAGAGAAGAACGTGGTATTGATTTAACTGAAATACAAGAAAATTTTGTTGAAACTAAAGCTGCTATAGAAGCAATTATTTCTGAAAATAGCTAATCGTTAATAATTGCTTCAGCGGTTTCGATGTTAGCTAAATTTAAATATTCCCAACGTTGCCTTATTAGGTTGTAAGCTATTACTGTGTTGGGAATATTTTCTTCTTCAATATCCATCTCAGGAGTTAGATCTTTACTACGAGTGTATATACACTCTCTTTTAATATCACCCTTAAATATAATTTTTACAATTTCTTCTTCTAAACTACTGTCTAGATTATTTCCTAACATTACTAAGTCATCCATTATAATAAATCCATAATTTCGAATACTGTATTAAGTTTATTTCTAATTGATCGATTACCAAAACTACTACGCAACCCTTGATGCAAAGGTTTAGGACAATTTTCTATAACACACCATGCCCAACCTTTATGTTCTTTACTTAATTTTGGAATAAACTCTTCTTCAATAACACAAAGATATGTGTAAAAGTTAAACTTATGATCATTACTTACAAAACTTTCTAAAGGAAGTGTTTTTATAATTGTTGGCAAAAATCCTATTTCTTCTTTAATTTCTCTTTGTAACCCCTGCCAAGGAGTTTCGCCGTTTTCAGTAGTTCCGCCAACAAGACCCCAAGTATTTTTGTGTTTTCCTTCTGCTTTCTGAATTAACAAAATTCTATTAGATTTTCTAGAATAGAATAAAGCACCACTACATACTATTACATCTTCCATACTAATAATTAGCTTTCGAGATATAGCATCCAAGCACCTTCTGAATACTCACCTTCGTAAGATTGTATCCAGAGAGAGCCAGTCCATTTGTATTGAACTCCTGTGTTAAGATTACTAACATATGTTACATCAGTAGTTTCTGATGCATCAAAAATAATATTCCAATTTGCTCCATCCCATTCGACTATATCATTTTCGTCTGCAACAAAGTCAGTACCGTCGTTATTTTTCCATGCATCTGGACCGTCTATATTAACAGTGTCGCCTATGCTTGTAATAAGAAGTAATCTAACACCTGCTGTTTTATCCTGTGATGGATCAAATCTAGTAGTATCAATGATATAATCAATGCTACCGTTATTTCTTATTGGACCTTGTATAATAGTGTCACTTGGTAGAGTGTCTTGATCCCAACTAACAAGGACTTTCGTGTTATCTAAAGAATTAACTGTAATATATCCTATAATATTACTATCAGGATCAGAACTGTTTTTAAGAACTATTTTACTTAATCCTGCTTGATATGTTCCTGGATAAGCCAGTATAACTCTGTCCCAGTCAACTTCGCCTACTTTACCGTCGTATATAATTTGCGCCTCGTTTCCTAACACATAAACACCGTAGTCTCGGAATGTAGTCGACAGGTTAGATTGATTTGCAAAAGTATAATCTATTGTGTTTTTAGTAACTATATCAATCTCTCCGTTTTCATTTACTTGTGTTTCTGTTTCAAAATCCATAGGTAATTGATTTTCGCTATATGCTAACATTTCTGGACCACTTAGACCTAAATTAATATCACCTGTGCGTTCGTCAAACACTCTAGTAATAATATTTGTAATTACGCCAAGTCTTTTTACTTTTACTGGAGGACTAATGTATATTGGAGTACTAAACTGAAGTTGTGCTACGTCTATTTCTGAATCAACACCTACTGGAATACTTCTAGTACTCCATGTAATCCCGTCAAGGTCAACTACACTTAAACTTGTCCAATCAATATAGTTATCAGTTGTTTGTATTTCAAGACTTGGATTAAACAATGTTAATATTTGTTCCACTATTTGAAGTTTTTGGTCAGTATTTGAAGCCCAAATATCTACATTCATTCTTAATATATAAGGACTAGGCATTAAACGCTCTACAGTGTAGTTCTTTCCTTCTTCGTTTAGATATTCTTGACCGTTAGCATCGTATGCACGTTCTCTAATGTGCATTTTGCTAACTAGTGTGCTGTCACCAGTCCTAGTTCTATCCATCTCAAGGCCTGTAATGTATACGCTCATTCTAGGAGCACTTGGAATTTTATTTTCAGAGTTATCTCGAATAATATTTGCAGCCTGTCTTGTAAGATCTCCATACATTACTGGAACAGTTTTAAGCCGACCTTGTCCGTCTTTATAACTAAAACCACTCATCATGCGAATCATTTGAGTGATATATCTTCTTATCTGTGCGTCATAAAAATGTTGCATTAATTATCCGCCTTTGGTCTAAGTGCTTTTGACAAGCTCTGACGTTCTTCCACAGTTTCGCCGCCGATTGTATTAGTATTAGTATTATTGATAAACGATGTTTTTTGCGTTTGTCTAGTATCAGTATTAGACATATTGTGTCTTACTGCGTCATGTACCTTCACCCATCTATTCCCATCAAATTTAAATAATCTATTCGGTAAAAAATCTGTTCTTAAAAAATAATCTCCTGGCATATTGTCCATAGGAAATTGTATTCCGCTGCCAAATAATTCTCCGTTTGGTGCATTATTATCACCAATTAAATAGCCATCGTAGCCGTGTCTATCCGGTCTTCCATATACGCCGTCGGCAAAATAAGTGCTTGCACTAGCATCTATTTCTGTCTCGTCTACTGTTTGTAATTCGACTTGACCGTCTTCGTCAACTGCTACAGTGTAAAAATGACTAACATCGTAACCTGACTTAGAAGCCGCAGCTTCTGCCTCAGATACAACTGCATTGTTTATTTGCATTTCTTTTTCGTATGTACTTAACAAATCTCTTAATGTGTTTTCTTCAAACGGTTTCCAAAAGTTAGTATCTGTAGGTAAATTACCAGTAGTTTCGTTAGTAACTTCGTACAGATCGCCTTTATATTTAACTACTTGGCCAACAGCATATGTTGTTGCAGGATCATAATCGCCTTCGAAATTATCTTCGTTCTCTGGTCTTTCTAAAATATCGGCAAATTCTTGACTATCAACAATTTGTTTAAGTTTTAATCTATACAAATGAGGATACCAAGTAGGACTAAAACCTTCTGCTGCACGATTTATATCCTCAACTACATAAAATCTTTTTAATGCACTTCCGAAATCATTTAATGCATACTCGTCTTTTAAATGAGGAAGTTCAATTACATCTCCTGACATAATTTTTCTTCCGATACTTTTTACACTGCTATTAATATGCACAGTAAGAAAAAGTGTGTCATTGCTTAAAAACAATCCAAATTGACTTAGATCAAAATCAATGTCTTGTACATTATACACACCTCGTATTGTATAAATGTCAGGATCGTATTTTCTGTCTCTATTTTCAAGAAACATTAGATCTTGAATTTGTGTCTCATCCTTGACGGTTGTTCCGTCGTCAGTACCGATGTACTTGTGGATGTATAAATCTGTTCCGCCAACAGAAAACATCTCATAGATTTGCTTATCTATAAAATCGTAATCGTTGCCTTTTTCTGGTCTGTATAAACTAAGTCTTGGCATATACATATTTATTCGATAAATACTATACGGAGAACTTCTATATGTCAGATATTGAACTACAAAAACAACAGCTAATAACTAAGAAACAAGAAGTCTATGATTATGTTAATGCATTTCTAGGCGGCGGCATGATAGATGTCGAACTTGACCCTGTACATTACGAAACTGCACTTAACAAAGCACTTTCAAAATATCGACAGAGATCAGATCACTCTGTTGAAGAAAGTTATTTGTTTTTATCTATGATAGAAGATCAAAACGAATATATACTTCCAAACGAAGTTATCGAAGTAAGAAAATTATACAGAAGATCAATTGGATCTCGTACTGGCAACGGCGGTGGCGGATCTCTTTTTGAACCATTCAATTTAGCATTTACTAATACATACCTTTTAGCAGGATCTACACAAATGGGCGGATTAGCAACATATGATATGTTTGCAGGATATCAAGAACTTGTAGGACGTATGTTTGGTAGCTTTATGGAATTTACCTGGAACAACACTAACAAAAAATTAACAATTTTGCAAAGACCTCGAGGCGACGAAGAAATTTTAATTTTTGCTTATAACTATCGTCCTACATTGCAGTTACTTGATGATTATCTTGCAAGCCAGTGGATTAAAGATTATACACTTGCAAGTTGTAAATATATGCTAGGCGAAGCACGTTCAAAGTTTGCTACTATTGCAGGCCCTCAAGGTGGTACTAGTTTAAATGGCGACACGTTAAAAGCTGAAGCACAATCTGAAATGGAAAAACTTGAGCAAGATGTTTCAATGGCAGTAGCAGGCGGTACAGGCTACGGATTCCTAATAGGTTAATGTTAACGCTATAAATTAACTATACTGTAAATACAATTACAAATTGCAGTATAGGAGGTTCACAGTGTGTAGCCCATTTGTACGTAAAGAAGCCAATCGGTTAAATTGGATTGTCAAAGGTAAACTTATTGATAAATCCTGGAGCGACAGAGATGTCGAAGCAACTTATAACTCATACATAAAAAGACTTTGGGGCAATAACGAAAACTATTTGCACGAGCAAGGTTTCGAACAAGCATGGAAAGTTAGAGAAGCTGAAATGTTTAACGAAGAAATAGAAAAAGTTGCTATTTTAGGCGGACATTACGATTAACGGTTGACAACAATACATTTTTCTCGTATAATATAAGAATATTTTACGGAGATTAATATATGTTACCAAAGTTACTTGTTGTTGGACACGGCCGTCACGGCAAAGATACTGTTTGCGAAATACTACAAGACTATGGTTACAAATTCCAATCTAGTTCTAAATTTTGTTCAGAGCTTTTTATCTTCGAAGAATTAAAAGACAAGTACGGTTATACTAACGAAGAAGAATGTTATAATGATCGTCATAATCATCGCACCGAATGGTACAATATGATACACGATTATTGCAAAGATGATTTAGCAAAATTAGGCCGTAACTTATTTGCCGAGCATGATATATATTGTGGGTTGCGAAATAAACGTGAGTTTTTTGCAATGCAAAACGAAGAAATCTTTGATTATGCTATTTGGGTAGATCGTTCAGATCATTTACCTACAGAAGATCCAAGCTCAATGAGTATTGAACAATGGATGTGTGATTACACTATTGATAATAATGCTGATTTAAACAGATTAAGAAGAAACGTAGACATTTTAATGCATACTATTTTTAGAAATTCAATGGCAAAAAGAAGTTTACATATCAGGAATTAAATTTCCTTGTCTCCATTTATAACCTTCTTTTTGTATTAATCTTTGACAATTAGCACAAATAGTTTTAAGATTGCTCGGACGACAATTATTTAAATCTCCGTCTACATGATAAACATCAAACTGTTCAAGATGTTTTGAATCAAATCCACACTTTTCGCAATGTGATTTTTTTGTGTAACCATACAAATGCCACTTAGGAGGCTGCTTTCCTTTGCCTCCGTATCTAGTGCAAGATTCGCATTTCTTTCGGTAATAAGGCTTGCCTTGTTTATAATAATTTATAGCAGCTGGTTTTTGTCTGCAATTTACACATAGTGGTCTCATAGTTATATTTAGCTGCCCTTTTCGGTCCCTTTTTATAGCTGTTTACCTATGCATTTTTATCTATATACGCTAAATACTACTAACAAAGACCAACTCGATAGGAGAAAGAAAACATGGCACTAGTATCACCAGGTGTTGAGGTTAATGTAATAGACGAATCGTTCTATACACCAGCGGCCCCAGGCACCGTACCAATGATTTTTGTTGCGTCTGCCGAAAATAAAACAAACGGTAGCGGAACAGGTACCGCAGCAGGTACAATAAAAGCTAATGCAGGTAAGCCATATCTACTTACCTCACAGCGTGATTTGGCAGACTTATTTGGCGATCCGGTATTTTATACTGATGCTAATAATAACCCAATTAACGCAGGCGAACTTAACGAATACGGACTTCAAGCAGCATACTCATTCTTAGGTGTAAGCAACCGAGCATGGGTTGTACGTGCTGATGTTGACCTAAGCAAGTTAAATCCACAATCAGAAGCTCCACAAGATGATCCAGCAAACGGAGCATACTGGTTAGATACACAAGTAACAAAATGGGGTGCATTTGAATGGAATGCAGCACCTGTAACAACTACAGGCGGACAAACATTTGGATTACAGGCCCCAATTGTAATTACAGACGAAACTAAAACAATTGGTTCTGCACCATATACACCAAAAGCAAGTGTAGGATCAGTAGGCGATTATGCAGTTGTTGCTGTTTCTAATGTAATTAGATTATACTACAAATCAGCAGGAAACGCAGCAGGTTTAACAGCAGGACAGTGGGTAGAAGTAGGTTCTGAAAACTGGAAAGCAAGTTGGCCAGCACACACAGGTTCAGGACCAGATGCATCATTTACTGCATCGGGCGAAGACTTTAGTGTTTCAATTGACGGTGGCGCAGCAGTACCAGTTGCAGAAGTAGTAGGAACAGCAGCTGATCAAGTTGCAGCATTTAACACATTATTAGCAGCAGACGGCGTAAGCGCAGCACTAGTTAATGGCATTGTTGAAATTTACTCAAACGGTGGTGTTGTAACTATCAATGAAGGCGGCGGCGATTTTGCAGCACGTTTAGGTATAGTACCAGGAACATATAATGCACCAAGTCTAGTAATTGCACCACATACAGCAGTTCCAGAGTTTGGTCCAGATGATTTAGATGCACCAACTGGCTCAATTTGGATCAAAACAACTACACCAAACTCAGGTGCTGATTATAGACTAAAGCAGTGGAATGATTCAACTAAACTTTGGAATACTAAAGAAATTAGTCTATACGAAAGCAATGTAAAAGCATTGTACAACTTAGATAGAGCAGGCGGCGGCGCAAACTTAACAACTAACTCAGTATATGTACAATGGAATACAGAAGGTAATAGTCCAGCAACAGCAGGATTTAGACTTTACAGCCGTGTTACTACAGGAGCAACTACTGTAACTAGTGCTAAAATTATACTAAACACAGCAACAGTCGGTAGTCATACAATTACAATATCTGAATCAGATAACGGCAGTGACACAATGAGCACACCAGTAAGTGTTACATTTACTACTGACTCAAGTGTTAATGATGCAGAAACAATTGCAGGAGCAATTGCAAGTGCAGGGCTACAAAATGTAACAGCAGATGTTGACAGCCAAAACAGAGTTGTTATTAGCCATAGCCAAGGCGGCGAAATCCAATTAGTAGATGACGGTGCAAGCACTATCTTAGCACAAATTGGTTTCCAAGCTTATGATCCAAACATTGCAGCTTCAACTGTAAACTTATATGCTCATCCAACAGCAGCAAATACATATGTTGCTACACTTTGGAAAGCACTAGAGTATACAGCAGCAGACGATGAGCCAGGTACACTAGCAGCACAAGGCGAACTATGGTACAACTCAATCGTTGACGAAGTAGACATGATGGTACATAACGGTACTGATTGGAAAGGCTATAGAGTAGTAAATCCTGATACAAACACAGCAGGACCAATGGTTGCAAGCGGTGCACCTACACAACAAACAGATGGAACACCACTTGTAGACGGTGACATTTGGATTGATACTTCAGATCTTGAAAACTATCCAACTGTATATGTTTATGAAAACGCAGGTACAGCAGCAGCTGGTTGGAAACTACGTGATGCAACTGATCAAACTACACCAAACGGGGTATTATTTGCAGATGCACGTTACAACACAGCAGGCGCAAATAGTGATGAAGCAGGTAGCATTGCTGAACTAGCTGAAAGCGATTACTTAGATCCAGATGCTCCAGATCCAGCACTATATCCAAAAGGTATGCTACTATGGAACCTACGTAGAAGCGGATTTAACGTTAAGCGTTTTGAGCGTAACTACATTGACGTAAATGGTGATAATATTCGTCAAAACGACGAAGCAATGGATGCATATTATCCACACCGTTGGGTTACTGACTCACCGAACCAGCCAGACGGTAAAGGCAGCTTTGGTAGACTAGCACAGCGTTCAGTTGTTGTTAAGCAACTTCAAGCAGCAGTTAATAACAATGACGAAATCCGCGATGATGAGTCAAGAGTGTTTAACTTAATGGCAACACCAGGTTATCCAGAACTAATTGGAGAAATGATTAGCTTGAACTACGATCGTAAGTTAAGTGCATTTGTTGTTGCAGATACACCTGCAAGACTAACACCTGATGCAACTAGCTTAAACGATTGGGCAACTAACGTCCGTGGAGCAGTAGAAGATAACGATGTTGGAGCAGTAAGCTTTGACGAATATGTAGGTATGTATTACCCATGGGGCTTTACAAGCGACAACGCAGGAAACAATGTTGTTGTTCCACCAAGTCATATGGCGCTACGTACTATTGCACTAAATGACCAAGTTGCTTACCCATGGTTTGCACCAGCAGGTACAAGACGTGGCGGTGTTACAAACGCAACTAGCTCAGGTTATGTAAATAACGAAGGCGAATTTGTTGCAGTAGCATTAAACGAAGGACAGCGTGATACACTGTACGAAAACAAAATTAACCCAATTACATTCCTAAACGGAGCAGGGCTAGTTGTATTTGGACAGAAAACTCGTGCTAGAAATGCAAGTGCTCTAGATCGTGTAAATGTTGCACGTTTGATTGTGTACATGCGTGGTAGATTGGATGCACTAGCTCGTCCATATCTATTTGAGCCAAATGATAAGATCACACGTGATCAAATCAAAACAGCAGCCGAAGCACTATGTTTAGAACTTGTTGGACAACGTGCTTTATACGATTTCTTAGTAGTATGTGACGAATCAAACAACACACCTGCTAGAATTGATCGTAACGAGTTGTATTTAGATATTGCGATTGAGCCAGTTAAGGCAATTGAATTTATCTACATACCACTACGTATTAAAAACACAGGAGAAATAGCTAGTTTATAATGTATTATAGTGTGGGTCTTTTCGAAGGCCCACACATTGATAAATACTAGTGAGCAGGAGAAAAATTAAATGTCAATCTCATCATTATCAAAAATCACAGTTCCACTAGCTAGCGATCAAAGTTCTTCTAGCCAGGGTCTGTTGATGCCAAAACTACAGTATCGCTTTAGAGTGACACTAGACGGTTTTGGAACAGGGGGCACTGAGCTTGTTGAATTAACTAAGCAGGTAGTGGATGTTACTAGACCTAATGTAACTTTTGAGCAAATTACATTAGATGTTTATAACTCAAGAAGTTACCTAGCAGGTAAACATACTTGGGAACCAATTACACTAACAATGCGCGACGATGTTAACAACAATGTGCAACGTAAAGTTGGCGAGCAGCTACAAAAGCAATTCGACTTTATGGAGCAAGCAAGTGCAGCATCAGGTGCAGACTATAAGTTTAGAACAATTATCGAAATGCTAGACGGCGGTAACGGAACAAATGCACCAACTGTACTTGAAGCATGGGAAGTTTACGGTTGCTACGTTGAAAATGCTAACTACAACAGTTTAGCATATGCAACTAATGATCCAGCAACAGTTACACTAAGCATTCGTTACGATAACGCCATCCAGTTTGGCAATGGCGGAATTGGTAACAACGAAGGCGTTGGTGATCCTAACGGAGTACAGTTAAGAGATACAGATCAGGTAACTGGTTAATAATCTTAATTTATAAGATACTAAAAAGGTCGCTCTGCGGCCTTTTTAATTATATACGCAGTTAATAGTAACAGATAAATATTAGTATGACTGTATTAAGAGATTTTCAACACGCTGCACGACTTTATATAGACAATGCATATGCATTGGCTCCTAAGAATAAATTTCTCTATTTTGTGAATTTTAATCTTTCAAATTCGGCAAGACAACTTGCTCCGGAATTAGCTAATAAGTATCAAGCAGAAATTAACATGCTATGTAAAACTGTAGATCTTCCGCAGTATAATGCAGAACTACAGGTTAAAAATCAATACAATCGAAAGAAAATTACACAAACAAAAATAACTTATACTCCAGTAAAAATATCAATGCACGATGATAATTTAGGAGTAACAACACTATTGTTAGAATCTTACTATAAATTTTATTTTAGAGACGGATTACATGCTGGAGATCCAACTGCTTTTAGAAAAGATAACGTTTATAAAGGCGATGACGGAAAAACTTATGGTTTAGAAAGTCCTATTAAAGAACCGTTTTTTGAAAATATAAAGTTATTTCAACTTTCTCGTCAACAGTTTACAGAATTTACATTAGTTAATCCTGTAATAGAAAGATGGGGACATGACACTATGGATCAGTCAGACGGGACTGGAATAGTTGAAAACAACTTAGAAATTAACTACGAAAGTGTATTCTATTCAAGAGGCACTATTGATGTAGATAATCCTGCAACATTTGCTACTAGAAGATATGACGTAGTTGATAGCCCACTAGGCGGCAACGAATATTCCGGATTTAGCGTATCAGAAGCATGGAATGTTATTGGTGCACCGGTAGATAATACTCCAACAGCATTTAATCCGAACTTAACCACTTCTCCGTCAGGAGCATTTACTCCTACAATAAACACACTAGTAACAACAGCAACAGCAGCAGGCGGACCACAACTGTCAACAGTACAGAATATAACACAAGCCGCAGCAGCGAATTTGCCAGAACTTGTACCAGGTGTTTCTCTATCAGAGCAAGATACAGACATAATTGCTACGGCAATTGCATCAGGAGCAAACGTACCTTCTGCTTTAGTTGATGCATTTGTTGCACAAACAGGAGTCAATGTATAATGGGAAACTTACCAAAATCAAATAGTTCTAATAACACTAGACAATTTTTTCAAAGTTATTACGACAAAAAACTAGAATTTACTTCTAATGAAGTAGATGCAGTCTTACAATTTTTTGAAAAAAGAGGTTTTGATTTAAGCGGATCAACTAGTGTAAGCACAATTATATTAGAACAAGCAAAACGAGACGGATTAAAGGTATTCGAAGTGTTGGATACTTTAGAAGGTTTAGACGAAATAAAATTAAGTGCATTAGTTACTGAAATACTTAATGTAAACAGAGAAAAAATTAGTGCAGTAGGATATAGAGTAGACGAAAGTCAAGCAGTCTACGAAGCACGGAATATTGCAGTTTAATGTCAAGATTTGCTAGTGGTAAATTTAATTTTAAAAATCCAGAAAAATATATAGGTAATAAAACACCGACTTATCGATCTAGTTGGGAATTTGCCTTTATGCGCTTTTGTGACGAGCATCCCAGTGTTAGTCAGTGGGCGTCAGAAGCAATACGAATACCATATAGAAATCCACTAAGCGGAAAGCAAACAATTTATGTTCCTGATTTTTTTATTGCATATAGTGATAAAAACGGAAAACAGAGAGTAGAACTTATAGAAGTTAAACCAACTAATCAAACAGTAAAAGAAAAACTAGGCCGAAGTAGAGCAAATCAAGCACACTGGGTTGTTAACCAAGCAAAATGGGAAGCAGCAAGAGCCTGGTGCAAACAAAAAGGAATATTCTTTCGTATCGTAACTGAAGGAGATATATTCCATCAAGGTAAACGTAGATAAATAATAGTAGCATATAATGGAAAGCTACTATGACTAAAAAATTAGAAGATTTATTAAACCTACCTGATTCTAAAGAAATTATAGAACAAGCCGAAGCACAAGAAGCTGAACAAGAAAAACATGATCTAGAACGTGCAGAAGCATTTCGAGATATTGCAGAGTTAGATAAAATTAATGCTGCACTTCCGCAAGTAAAAGGCTTAGGTGAATTAGCTGATAAAGAATTAAATGAGGTTGCCGATAAAGCTATGGCAGCATACGAAGATTTAATGGACCTCGGTATGAATGTTGAAAGTCGATATTCCGGGCGTGTGTTTGAAGTAGCTGGCAATATGCTAAAAACTAACTTAGATGCCAAAGTTGCTAAACTAGACAAAAAACTTAAAATGGTAGAACTGCAACTTAAAAAAGAAAAATTAGACAACGACAACGCTACATCTGATAATGGTATAGTAAACGGAGAAGGATACGTTGTTACTGACCGTAATAGCCTTTTAGAAAAACTTAAAGGTTTAAAAGGTGATGGCTCATAACATTCTTATTGCCGGCGATAGTTGGGGAAGAGGAGAGTGGAATAAAAAGCTAGAAGTTACACATTACGGCTTAGAACAATATTTAGACGATTCAGGAAGTAATGTAAAAAACATTTCAAAAGCAGGCGGATCTTTAGAAGAAATATTAGAGAATATAAAAAAAGAAAATTTAGATTTTTACGATTTTATTTTTGTATTTGTAACCTGTACTAATAGGTCTGTAACTAACAAATATACACAACAAGAAAATTTTTTTAACCTATCGCCTTTTTGTAAAGAAACCATTATACAAAGACACACCGATATTCTTAATAATTTTTTTACTAAACTTAATACACTTGATAAAAAAATATATCTATTAGGCGGCTTGTCAAACATTCCTGTAATTAATTATGATAATTTATGTGTTGCAATACCAAGTATTTTAAAATTACTACTTCCGGATATAGCAAAAGAGTACGAGTTTTTCTTCCATTTAGGAAATAAATATCCTTTAACTATAGACAAAGAAACAGTAAATTGGATGTGGGAACAAAACAAAATATGGGAATCTATACAAGCATCAGACTATTTTAAAGAAGACGGTTATCATCCTAACAGGGATGCACACCGTATAATATATAAATATTTGAAAGAAAACATTATTGATAAAGATAAATAGTATATAAGATCAGGATAATTGCGCAATGAAATCTTTAAAAGAATACATAACAGAATCAAAGAAAACCTACCCATTCAAAGTAGGTGTAGCAGGAGAATTACCAGAAAATTTTCAAGAGCATCTTAAAACATGCTTAGAAAAATATAAAGTGTCTAATATAACTGCTGGTAAAAAGACTCCTATACAAGAACGTCCGTTAGACTTTCCACAGTTACAAAATATGGAAGTAACATATTTTGAGTTTGAATTAAACTATCCAACAACAACTCAAGTATTACAAGAATATGTAGGTAAATGTTGTTTAGTTGATCAGTCACACATTATTGTAAGAAGTCCAAACGAACCACAAGAAGAATATCAAGAAGCTAAAGACGATCAACCATACGAAGCAATGCTAACTACTGAAGAGTTAAAAGATGAGAGTGCGCAAGAATCAGTAGCTGGTAACAGAGTTATGGAGCTTCTTAAAGAATTAGAAAAAGCTAGAAAAGAAAATGAGCACGATCCCGCTGCCGCAGCACCGACTGGTGAGAGCAAGGATATTGACGCTAGCGAAAACTCAAAAGCGGTAGTAGGAGGTTAATACTATGGAAATGAAGAAACTAATCGAATCAATGGACTACATTGAAGAGTGCGGAATGGATGAAGGTCCTATGGCTGCTCCGGCACCAATGGATCAAGGTAATCCTGTAACAGTAAATGTAAGCATGAACGCAAGTGGTAAAGAACACGTTGCAGATCTAATGCGTATGATGCAACAAGCAGGATTAGGAGATGCAAAACCTGCGTCTGCTGAGATGATGCCAATGCGTATGGACATGGAAAGACTACGTGATATTGTAGACGAGCCAGAAATGGAAGCAGACGAAGTATATGCCGATGCAGCCGAAGACGATCTTGAAGAATACGAAAACGAACCAGAAGAAGAATATTCAGATCATAAACTAATGACAAAAGATCTAAGTGGCGGCCTTAATAGAGAAAAGAAAGCATATGCAAAAGCACAAGATGGCGACAATGCAATGGCTGTAGAAGCTATCGCAAAAGAGCTTTATGCTGCACTAGCAGAAAAGAAAAAACCAGATGCAGACGGTGACGGTGTTCCAGACTGGGCAGACAAGAAGCCAGGCGAAGACGATCACGCAGGTAAGAAAAAAGGTAGCAAGCCTAAAAAAGGTGAAGTACCTCCACAGTTTAAAAAATAATACATCCCCCCAGATGATTCAATAGCGTCTTCGGACGCTATTTTTTTGAGTAAATACAATATGTCGAAATCATTAGATGGCGTATTAACTAAAAAAGCTAATACTAAAGAAACATATACAAATGCACAAATTGAAGAACTTGCTGCTTGCATGGATCCTAATGACGGCTATTTGTATTTTGCTAAAAACTTTGCATACATTCAACACCCAGTAAAAGGTAAATTACTTTTTGAACCTTACGAGTATCAGTTAGGTTTAATGGAAACATATCACAAATATCGATTTAATATTAATATGATGCCAAGACAGACAGGTAAAACTACTTGTGCTGCTATCTATCTTGCTTGGTATGCAATGTTTAATCCAGATCAGACTATTCTTGTTGCTGCACACAAATACACAGGTGCGCAAGAGATTATGGCACGTATTCGTTATGTATACGAAACTTGTCCAGACCATATTAGAGCAGGTGTTACAAGTTACAACAAGGGCAGCATTGAGTTTGAAAACGGTTCGCGTATTATAAGTCAAACAACAACAGGCAACACAGGACGTGGTTTGTCTATCTCGCTACTATACTGTGACGAGTTTGCATTTGTGCAGCCTAACATTGCGGAAGAGTTTTGGACTTCAATATCACCTACACTAGCAACAGGTGGTCAAGCAATTATTACTAGCACACCTAACTCAGACGAAGATACATTTGCTACTATTTGGAAACAAGCAGAACAACGTTTTGATGATCACGGAAACGAAAACGATCTAGGTGTCAATGGATTTAGATCGTTTGTATCAAAGTGGGACGAACATCCAGACCGTGATGAAGAATGGAAAGCAGCAGAGATTGGACGTATTGGTGAAGAAAAATTCCGTCGTGAATATGGATGCGAGTTCCTAGTATTCGACGAAACACTTATTAACAGTATCAAACTAGCAGCAATGGAAGGCGACTCACCTACATTAAATATGGGTCAAACACGTTGGTATAAAAAACCTACCAGCCAATACACATATGCTATTGCTTTAGATCCTAGTATGGGTACAGGCGGTGATTATGCTGCTATACAAGTATTTGAATTGCCTACATACGAACAAGTAGCAGAATGGCAACACAATCAAACTGCTATACCTGGACAGATACGTGTACTTGCAGATATATGCAAATATATAGAACAAGAAACACGTAATCCTACAGGCATATATTGGAGTGTAGAAAATAACGGCATAGGAGAAGCATGCTTAATCGTTATAAACGATTTTGGGGAAGAGAATATACCAGGACTATTTGTGTCTGAACCTATTCGAAAAGGACATGTGCGTAAGTTCCGTAAAGGATTTAATACAACGCATAGCACTAAAGTTACAGCATGCAGTCGATTAAAGACTATGGTAGAAAACGATAAAATGGTTATACACTCAAAACCTTTTATATCAGAATTAAAAGGATTTGTAGCAACTGGATCTAGTTATCAGGCAAAGCCTGGATTAACTGACGATTTAGTTAGTGCAACACTTTTAGCAATTAGAATGATGGATGTATTAAAGGACTGGGATCCTAGAGTTTATAATACATTTAATCAAGCAGAAGATTTAGAAGATTATGAGGCACCTATGCCTATCTTCGTTAGCAGCAACTATTGATAAATACATTATGATGGATCTAAATAACATAGCAGAAGAATTATTTTCAAAAATACGAGGAAGGTTTCCTGAAGTTACAATCGGCAACGAGCAAGGCAACGTAACTACAGAACCAACTGAAGCTCGTTTTTTTGAATTTCCTTATAAAGGCAAAGATGCTGACTTAGGAAAAATTAGTGTAAGTTTAGATGAAAAAAATGGTATTACAGTTATGTACTCCACCGACGTTGTTGAAGGAGAAACTGAATTATCAAAAAAAGATTGGTATAACTTCTTAAAAGAATTGCGTAAATTTAGTAAAAAACGTATGTTAAATTTTAATACAAGAAATATTAATAAATCAAATTTAGAAAAAAGAGATTATCAATACCTTGCAAAAAATACTTTTGGAGACGAACAAATGAACGAGTCGAAGCTATACGGAACAGGCCGTGTAAGTTATCAAGATATAGACAATGCACGTTTAATTATTAAGCACACAGAAAATATTAACCAAGAAAGTGCTACTGGACGTACACAAAAAGTAGGCGCTATTTACATCGAAAGTGCCGAAGGTGAACGTTTTAAATATCCGTTTAAACATTTAAGTGGTGCAAGAGCAATGGCTCGTCATGTAAGCGAAGGCGGAAATGCTTACGATGATTTTGGCAAACATATTGTAAGCATGTCAGAAGAAATGAGCAAACTACGTAAGTTTAAAACTTATATGGGTCGTTCTGCTGTAATGGCAGAAAGTCTAAGCGAATATATGGATGTAGTTAAAGAACGCATTAGCACTGTAAAGAAAACTATTGAAAGTCTCCAAAAGAAAAGTTTTTATGAAGATGCTATTGCAAATTTTGAATCTCCAGTATTTGAAGACGTACCACAAGACATACAAGATTCTTGGGTTGACCAACTTACAATTCGTCAGTTTAACGAAGAATTAAAAGATGTATTTCCATACATTTACAATCTAGTAGGCGAAGCAAATAAAGCAAAAGAACTAGGTCCAGAGGATTTAGTAGACGAAGGCGAACGTCACGGTAACGATAAAATGTATGACAAGTGCTGGGATGGATACAAAAAAGTTCCTGGTAAAAAGCGTGGCGAAAAAGGCTCATGTGTAAAAGAAGAAGATGATTTAGAAGAGCTATTTGATCAATCATTAGGACAGTTTGCTGAAGGCTCAATGAAAGATCAGCTTATCCAAGCAATGGAAAAGATTGCAGCTGATGACAGTGGAGAGCTTCTATCAGATGCATTAAGAGGCAAAATGGGTCCGGACATACAAAACTATCTACAAGATATGTATGATGATGTAGCCGTTGATAATGGATGGCATCCAGATGATGATCACGACGAAATCGAACAACGTATGCACGACCACATTATAGACGATTACGGCATGGGTGAAGGCAATGCATATGCACACGCAATACGCAAGGCTAAAATGGATGGCAAGAAAAAAGGCGACAAGGTACAAGGTCCAGACGGTGATGAAATTACACTAGAAAAGGATCAAAAGACTCCATTAGGCGAGTTTATACTAAGTTACTTTGATAGGCACACCGGACAATTCCCTAAGGGAGAAACAGCAGTTCTTACCATGGTAGAGAAAGATTATGGCGAAGAGTTTATAGAACCAGCTAAGGCGTTTATTGAACAAATTAATAACCTAGTCTCAGAAAAATTTGGTTATAAAGAACCAGAACAAGACTTTGAATACAACAGAATGAGAGAGTTAGCGGGTTTAAGATAATCCGCTAATTCTTTGAAAAAATTTATTAAAAAGTGGTTGACTTTTGATAAATACTATCGTATAGTATTAACTGTGCTATACGAATTAGGCACAAGCACATAGGCATAACATTTAGGAGGCACTAACTATGGCATCATTAGCAGAAATCCGAGCAAAGCTCAAAGAACAAGAAAATCGTACAAGCGGCAACAATAGCGGCGGTGGCGATAACGGAATTTACCCATTTTGGAATATGAAAGAAGGCGAAAGTGCAACACTTCGTTTCCTTCCTGACGGCAATCCAGACAATACTTTTTTCTGGACAGAGCGTCTTGTTATTAAACTTCCATTTGCTGGCATCAAAGGTGAAACTGACTCACGTCCAGTACAAGTACAAATTCCGTGTATGGAAATGTACGGCGAGACATGTAACATTCTTAACGAAGTACGTGGCTGGTTTAAAGATCCAAGTCTAGAAGATATGGGTCGTAAGTATTGGAAAAAGCGTTCGTATATCTTCCAAGGCTTTGTTGTGGATAATCCACTAGCAGAGGACACTACTCCGGAAAATCCAATCCGTAGATTTATTATTGGTCCTCAAATCTTCCAGATCATTAAACAGGCTCTTATGGATCCCGATATGGAAGAATTGCCAACAGATTACACAGCAGGTGTAGACTTCCGTCTTAATAAAACTTCAAAAGGCGGATATGCAGACTATTCAACATCTAACTGGGCACGTAGAGATCGTCCACTCGGTGATGCAGAGATGAATGCAGTCAACACACATGGATTGTTTAATCTAAATGACTTCCTACCTAAAAAGCCAGACGAAACGGCTGTTAAGGTGATGCAGGAAATGTTTGAAGCGTCAGTAGACGGCGAAGCATATGATGCAGATCGTTGGAGTAATTACTTCCGTCCAGCAGGTATGCAAGCACGTACAGGTGATCCAAACACAGCACCTAGCGCACAAGCAACTGCTACTAGCCAGAGCGCACCTGCGCAGGAAGTTGCGCAAGAACCTGCTCCAGTAGCAGCGCCTGCGCAAGAATCTGCACCAGCAGGTGATGCAGGCGGCGCACAAGACATTCTTGCAATGATCCGTGCTCGTCAAGGACAGTAATACTAAAAGGGTTGCAGTCTGAAGATTGCAACCCATTTTGCTTTTTAGATTAGGAGATTAATATGGCTAATAAAGCATTCGATCCTACTAAGTTTCGAACTTCTTTAACTAAATCTATTTCAGGTATGAGTGCAGGATTTAATGATCCCACTGATTGGATTAGTACAGGCAATTATGCACTCAACTATCTTATTTCAGGTGATTGGAATAAAGGTATTCCACTAGGTAAAGTTAGTGTGTTTGCTGGCGAATCAGGTGCAGGTAAATCATATATCTGTTCTGGTAACATTGTAAAGTCAGCACAAGACCAAGGTATCTTTGTAGTTCTTATTGACTCAGAGAACGCACTTGACGAAGCTTGGCTACAAGCACTTGATGTAGATACATCAGAAGATAAACTACTAAAACTTAATATGTCAATGATTGATGATGTTGCTAAGACTATTAGTACGTTTATGGCAGACTACAAAGTAATGGCGGAAGAAGATCGCCCTAAGGTACTGTTTGTAGTTGACTCACTAGGTATGTTACTAACACCTACAGACGTAGACCAGTTTAACAAGGGTGATATGAAAGGTGATATGGGTCGTAAGCCTAAAGCACTAACATCACTTGTTCGTAACACTGTTAATATGTTTGGTTCGCATAATGTAGGACTTGTAGCAACTAACCACACTTATGCATCGCAAGATATGTTTGACCCAGACGATAAGATTAGCGGCGGTCAAGGCTTTATCTATGCATCATCTATTGTAGTTGCAATGAAGAAGTTGAAACTAAAAGAAGATGAAGACGGTAACAAGATTAGTGAAGTACGTGGTATTCGTGCAGCCTGTAAGGTTATGAAAACACGTTATGCTAAACCGTTTGAAGGTGTACAAGTTAAGATTCCATATGAAACAGGTATGAATCCATATAGCGGCTTGCTCGAACTGTTTGAAGCAAAAGGCGTTATTGTTAAGCAAGGCAATCGTCTAAAGTATGAAACTGTAGAAGGCGAAGAACTACTTGAATACCGTAAAAATTGGAATGGTGATTTACTTGACAAGGTAATGTCAGATTACTTAATTAGAGAAGCTTCTGTGGTAAATACCCCTGAAGTTGACGAAGAAGCAACTGATACCTTTGTTGAGGAAGCACTAACTAATGAATGAAGAACAAATCCTGGATGTATGGAGTCTTTTTAAAGAATATTTAGATAAAAAGCAAATTGATATAATTACTGAAAAATATATTGATTTGCTTGCTGACTATGGTGTTGACGACGAAACATTTTTAAGTTTACTCGGTCACGATGCATTTTTAGATGTAGCAATTAATTATTATCTAGATGTTGGATCTTATATGGATGACGAAAGCGACGATGATTATAACGAATGGGATGAGTAATGGGCTGGTATAGCGAGATTTCTCGTGATGTTAGTAAAATACCACAAGCTGTTGCATATTACGAAACTGAACTTACACAAGCTAAAGCAGAATGCAAACTTGTGGGCAATGTTGAAAAAAGTGCAGCCGCTATGCCTGGTATTGTCGAACATCGATTTAATCAGCTTCAAGAAATTGAAGCAATCCTAAATTATCTAAATATCGAGCTACGTAGATTGCGTAGCTCGTATTTCAAAAAATATCTTGAAAATTATCAACGAGCTCTGTCAAGCCGTGACGTTGAAAAATATGTCGACGGTGAGGCAGACGTTGTTGACTATGAAAAGATTATCAACGAATTTGCACTAATGCGTAACAAATGGTTAGGTGTACTCAAAGCACTTGATCAAAAACAATGGCAAATTACTAACGTAGTTAAACTACGTGTAGCAGGAATGGAAGATGCAACTCTATAATGAAGGTAGTTTTAGTTACTGGTGGTTTTGATCCACTGCATAGTGGACATATAGAATATTTTAAATCAGCAAAAGAATTAGGCGATCATCTTGTGGTAGGTGTTAATTCAGACGAATGGCTTGCTCGTAAAAAAGGCAGGCCTTTTATGCCCTTTGAAGAACGTTGTGCAATTATAAAAGAACTTGCATGTGTAGACGAAGTTATTGGTTTTCGAGACGAAGATGATACTGCTAATAATGCAATATTTCAAGTACTATCTACAAAGGGCAGTCGGACAAAAGTTGTATTCGCAAATGGCGGTGATCGATCACGCTCTAATATACCGGAAATGAAATTTACAGATGTAGAGTTTGTGTTTGGCGTCGGCGGCGAAAATAAAAAGAATTCAAGCAGTTGGTTATTAGAAGACTGGAAAACTGACAAGACTGAAAGGCCGTGGGGATATTATCGAGTCTTGCATAGATCAGGAAAGGAAGTAAAAGTGAAAGAATTAACAGTAGAACCAGGACAACATCTATCAATGCAACGCCATCAAAAACGAAGCGAGCACTGGTTTGTTGATCAAGGAACTGCAACAGTTTATACTTTAAATACTGCAACTGATGTAGAACTTTACGGCGTTTACACAAAGCACCAAAATTTGCATATTCCTGCAAACACATGGCATCAGCTTGCTAACGAATCTTCTGAACCTTTAAAGTTAGTAGAAATTCAATATGGTACTGACTGCACTGAAGAAGATATAGAAAGATCTTGACTTTTTCTTAATCTTAAGTTATAATTAACTTATGAAAAATGATATTACTACAATTGAAGATCTCTTAGAATTAATTGCTGGATTGCATAGAAGCAACAATCTAAAACTTAATCAAAACGATGCAACTATTATGCAAAGCATAGCAAGGCAATCGTTTAGAGGCACAGCATTAACTGATAGACAACATGCGTTAATGCAATCAAAGCTTTTAGATTATCGCGATCAATTTATCGAAAACGGTTATGATTTTGATTCAGCAATCGATAATCTAAGACAGCCATTGCGAGAAATAGATCGTAGCAAATATATTAAAATTGTTAGTCATGCAGAAATGGTAGGTCCTAACAACGTATACGAATCATACAAGCAAAATTGGAAATGGATTAAAGTTCGTTTTCCGTTCTCGAAAAAGGATATATCTAAATTACAAATCATAGTGAATAAAGCAAGAATGGATAGGTCCTATCATCACGAAAAAGGATCTCATGAACATTTCTTTTTATTAAAAGAAAATAATCTTTATAATTTAGTTAAACTATTTTCTAATTCTAACTTTGTAATTTCTCAAGAAGTATTAGACATTTACAAAGAAATAGAAACTTTTAACGATAATAGAGATTCGTACATACCCGGAGTTTATAATTATAATTTATGTAACATTTCAGAAAATGCAAATAACACATTAAATTCTGAATTAGGAAAACCAGACGAAGATAATTTACTACTTTATAAAGACAGGAGTTTAATGTATGGACTTCGATATTTTGACGAAGACGCCTTAAACAAAAGTTCTAAAAAGTTTAGTGACCTTTCAGTTAGAATCGCAAATAGATCAACAGGTTCTGTGTTTGTTGATCGTAATTCTAGAAATTTACAATCAGTATTAGATTCGTTTTTTGAATTAGAACGGTTTCCTCTTTTAATAGTATGCGATGAGTATCAAGCAGAATCTCAATTATTAAACACTTACGAGATATTACGTAATAGACTAATGTCTCAAGAAATAAGCGTAATGTTTAGATTAGACGGCGAAACCGATTTTAATTATTATGTTAAAGACAAGCAATTAAACAATTATGTTGACAAAAATACTAAAGTAGTTTATACTAGTAAAAGTAAAATGTCAAAGCCTCTTTTAAAAGCAGACTGGAATTTTAAGTCTGTATTATTACTTTCGAGTTATAGAACTAGTTCGAAATTTGAATCTTGGCTAGAAGGAACTGACTTAGTTTTGATACACGACGAAAAAGAATCAAATTTTTCTTTTTTAAGAAAGCCATATTATTCAATGGATAAAATTGTATGAGTAGTTGCAAACTAATAATCGAAGATGAAGTAAACATCAAACTAGAAGGATTAGATGTAGATGTCAGACGAAAACTCTCCAATGCTCTTAAGTTTGAAGTGCCTTATGCTCGATACATGCCCCAGTATAAATTGGGAAGATGGGACGGTAAAGTTGCTTTCTTTGGTATTGGCGGCACAGGCTACGTTAATCATCTTGATGTCATTGTTGATGTTCTTGAAAAGAACAAAGTAAATATTGTAGACATTGAAGACAGACGACATCCTATTAAATTAGACTTTCAGCCTATTACAGAAAGCTATTGGGCTGACATGGATGTGCGTTGGCCCAAAGGACACCCGGCAGAGGGTGAACTGATCATGTTGCGTGACTATCAAGTTACAGCAATCAACAACTTTTTACAAAACCCACAGAGCTTGCAAGAGATTGCAACAGGTGCAGGTAAAACAATTACCACAGCCACACTGTCACACATAAGTGAGCCGTACGGACGTAGTCTTGTAATTGTGCCTAACAAGTCACTTGTTACACAAACAGAAGAAGACTACATCAATTGTGGGTTAGACGTAGGGGTGTACTTCGGAGACAGAAAAGAGTTAGGTAAGACTCACACTATCTGTACATGGCAGAGCTTGAACATTCTAGACAAGAAGTTCAAAGACGGCAGTGCAGTACTAAGTCTCGCAGAGTTCTTAGACGGTGTCAGCACTATTATTGTCGACGAAGTACACCAAGCAAAGGCAGAGGTGCTAAAGAATCTGCTTACACGCAACCTACGCAACGCTCCTATACGTTGGGGACTAACTGGCACAGTACCTAAAGAAAAGTTTGAATTTGAAAGTATACATGCTAGTTTAGGTCCTGTTATAGGACAGATTAGTGCTAAGGAATTACAAGACAAAGGTGTGTTATCTCAATGCCATGTTAATATTGTACAGTTAATGGATACAGTAGCACATACTAATTATCAAGAAGAATTAAAATATCTAGTTACAAATAAAGAACGAGTAGAATACTTAGGCAAAATATTAAACAATGTAAAAGAATCAGGCAATACTCTAATACTTGTAGACCGTATTAGTGCAGGCGAAATGCTACAAGAACTTATACCAGGATCGACCTTTGTCAAAGGCGATGTTAAATTAAAAGACAGGAAGGAAGCTTACGATGAAATTAATGAAGGGACTAATCATGTTGTTATCGCAACCTATGGAGTCGCAGCCGTTGGGATTAATATACCGCGTATCTTTAATCTTGTTCTTATTGAGCCTGGCAAGTCTTTTGTTAGGGTTATTCAAAGTATTGGTAGAGGCGTAAGAAAGGCAAAGGACAAAGACTTCGTTCAAATATGGGATCTTACAAGTACTTGTAAGTTTGCGAAGCGGCACCTTACCCAAAGAAAGAAATTTTACAAGGAAGCCCAATATCCCTTTACAATAGAAAAAGTGGATTGGAAATAAATGAGAATATTAACATTAGATAATGAGTGCTTTTTATTAGATAAATTGCCTGAAGAAATAGACGAAGATATACGATTTAGCGTATTAGACAATAGTGACCCAAAAGAACCAGATTTCTTTTTTATACCTTTAATTTTTTTAGAATCCTTTAGTGCTCCGGCAATGGTTTTAAGAATAGGTGGGCATGAGATTACAATGCCGGTTGATTGGAGTATTGCAGTAGGTTGTTCTGAAAGCGGAAACGACTTAGAAATACTTCCACTTACAAGTTTAAACAATAGAGGCTTCGAAGCATTTTTGTTTAATCCTTTGAGTAGTTATAAGACTGAATTTGCTGATATTGAGATTGTTAATTTTTACAATGATGTCAAATGGTATTTTCCTAAAATGAAAAACGGACAGTTGTTAAGTGTTCCTATTACAGAAGGTGAAAAACCGTTGTGTGCTTACTTTGTAAAAGATATCAGCAGACAATGCGAAGTTATAGAATATGATAAGTTGTTGTAAATGAATTTAAATTATACACTTGCCCAATGGGGACCGTTGCTGTTAAAAACAGAAATAACGGAAGATTTAAGATTGAATATATTAGAAAGATCTAAAGGTCTTAATCAACCGTTAGATCATAGATTATCAAATCTTGAAGAAGAGTATAATTTTGATGACGACAGTGTAAATTTTTTAAAAACTGCACTTCAGCCTTATTTTGATATGTATGTTAATGTATACGAAAGAAACTGGAGTTCTAATAATATCGGCAACAAAAAATTAACATTAGTTAATGCATGGATTAATATACAAAAACAAAACGAATGGAGACCGCCCCACTATCATAGTGATTGCGATGCTTCGTTTGTACTTTATCTTGACATTCCTGATCTATCTAAAGAAATTAATAATTTAAAAGATGTAGACATGCAATATTGTCCGGGAAATATTGTGTTTAGATATTTTAGTACAGACCAACACAAGGATATTTTTAAGTCAACAGATTATCTAGCATATTATCCGTCTAATAGAGATTTTATAATTTTTCCAGCTAATTTAGATCATTACACTAATCCATTCAAAACAGATACTACACGTTTGTCGGTATCAGGAAATTTAAAGGTAATCTAAATGAAACAGATGCAAGATAAACTTATTCCAGGCGAAGCATTAATATACGAACGTAGCGATGGTGTTGTTTATGCTCGTTATCGAGATCCTCCGCATAGTAGTAAACCAAGATGGATAATAGGCGGGGACCCGGCTAGTGTAGCAAGAGCACAAGGCGAATTACTCGATTACGGAGAGTGGAAGACATTATGCGAACTTGCACAAGTTAACTCTACTCTTAAAAAACAACTTGACAGATTAGTTCAAACATATTATATTATTAAAGATGACAGATAAAATTCCACTTAAAGATATATTAGCTGCTGTAGATATGGGAGCAAAGAGTGTTTGGAAAGAACTTAGTTCTGACCAAAAAAAGCAAGTCGGCTTTTGGTTACTAAATAGGTATGTTAGTAATGTTCAAGGATCGAGAGAAAAACAAGAACTTGCTGTTTTTAAAACTAACGAATATTACAATAAACATTTCAATACTATTGGTGTCGGCAAAGAAAACGGACATCAAGAACTGATGTGGCAACTTTTATGTATGAGTAGTAATACAGGTAAAATAGAATTCCACCCATATATAGGATTTAAGAAAAAAGGTGATTCTAATTCAAAAGCAATTAAGCTTTTACAAGAAGTTTATCCGAATATGAAACAAGACGAGGTAGAGTTACTTGCTAGATTATCTACAAAAAAAGAACTCAGAGAATTGGCTGAAGAACATGGCGTCGACGTCAAACTCTAATAAACCATATGTTTGCGAATACTGTGGTAGTGGTTATGTAAGAGAAAAAACTCTTGCTGCTCATATGTGTGAGAAAAAACGTAGAGCATTACAAAAAGACGAAAAACGTGTACGGCATGGCTTTTATGCATTCCAAAGATTTTACAAATTAAGTGCAGGCACTAAAAAGGAAAAGACCTACGAAGATTTTTGTAACAGTCAATATTATAATGCTTTTGTAAAGTTTGGTAGTTTTCTTAGCAATGTTAAACCTTTATACCCAGAAAAATATATCGACTATGTAGTTACTAGCGGAGTTAAACTAGACCACTGGTGCAAAGAAGAATTGTACGAAAAGTATGCATTAGAATTAATTCTTAAAGAAGATGTGCATACAGCATTAGAACGTAGTATTAATAATATGGTTAGTTGGGCAGAAGATAAAAGTGCTCCGTGGAATCATTACTTTCTTTATGTAAGTCTTAATCGAGCAGTATGGGATATTAAAGATGGAAAGATTAGTCCTTGGCTCATTCTTAATTGTAAGTCTGGTAAAGAAATGTTAGGCAAGTTTAACGACGAGCAGTTGAGTATGGTGTATCATGTTATTAATCCTCAACACTGGGCAATGCGTTTTAATAGACAAACGAGCGATGTGCAACTAGTTAAAGAAGTTGCAAAGGAATCTAAACTATGAGAATATTAATTTTTGGATTGCCAGGATCAGGAAAAACAACTCTTGCTAAACCGTTTGCAGAGTTACTTGGCGGAGTGCATCTTAATGCTGACAATATAAGAGAACAATATAACGATTGGGATTTTAGCCCGTCCGGGCGAATGCGTCAAGCAGAACGAATGCGGCATTTAGCCGACGGTGTTACTATGGCAGGCAAAATTGCCATAGCAGACTTTGTAGCACCAACGGACGAAATACGCAAAGTATTTGATGCTGATTTTGCTATCTGGATGGATACTGTTAACAAAAGCGAGTATGATGATACAAATAAAATATTTGAACGTCCTTATAAGGCATATGTTAATTATCATGTAGCACAGTGGTTTGATGATACACACCAGCAATTGTTTAAAGTTGTACAACGCTATATGGAATTTAAAGATGACGTTTAAAGATATATTTGATATATTATCAGAATGGCGAAGAGAACGTAAACGTCATAGTGACAAATCTTTTAAAGAATGGTTAAAACATGTTGGCAGTTTGTGGACAAGTAAAGAAGAATGGGCCAAACTAGGTAAGTGGGAAACTTGGAAACCTGCACCTAAAGAAGTTGGCAAAGAAGCAGGAAAAATGTTATTAACAAAAATAATAGTAGTATTAGTTATTTTGTTTTTATCATCATTAGGATTCGAATAATGGAAATAAAGTTTGATTCAAAAAAACCTACAGCACAAATGCTAGGACGGTGGCAACCGTGGCATGATGGCCACACTGCATTATTTAAAAAGGCACTTGCAGAAACTGGACAAGTATGTATAATGATACGTGACGTTCAGGGTGTTGACGCAGGCATGGGCAATAATGATAATCCGTTTGATGTATACGAAGTAAAGAAGAATATTAGAGTAGCACTGTTTAGAGAGGGATTTTTATATGGCGAGAAATATATTATTTTGGAAGTGCCTAACATTGTGGACATTAGTTATGGTAGGGGTGTCGGGTATACTTTTACTGAGCATGACCTAGGCGAAGATGTACACGACATTAGTGCAACTAAGATTAGAGCAAAAATGAGAGAAGAAGGTAAACTGTAATGCCTGATATTGATATAGATTTTGCAGATCGAGATATTCTTTTGTCAAAGTTACGGCATCGTGTAGCTAAACTCGAAACGGGCAAAAAACATAATACTGGAGTTTACACAACTGAAATACCTCATAACCCAATAGATAACCTATCTACTATTGATCACAAAACAGCAGAAGACAGAGGATATTTTAAATTAGATTTTCTTAATGTAAGTATCTATAAAGATGTTAAAGACGAAGCTCACCTACAACAACTAATGGAAAGGGAACCACAATGGGAACTATTGGAGCACGAAGACTTCAGCAACTTACTATTCCACGTCAGCGGACATGGAGACATATTGCGGAAGTTGCAGCCAAAGTCAGTGGAGCAGTTAGCAGCAGTACTGGCGATAATACGGCCTGCAAAGAGGCATCTTGTCAACGAAACTTGGCAAACGATAGAAAAAGAAGTTTGGTTAAAACCCGAAGGTGATGAGTACTACTTTAAAAAAGCACATGCTATGAGTTATGCTTTCGCAGTAGTAGTACATATAAACTTACTATGCGAACAGTTTAGTCCTTAGGCTTTCTTACAAGTTGTACATTTTTTCTTTTAACTCTCTTAATGTTAAGATTGTTTAAATTAACACACGGCCCTGCTTTTACAACTACGTTTTTTGAGTTCATTGTTGTAATTGCATAAACAAATTTTTCCATTTCTTCTTTAAGAAAAATATTAATAGGTAACATCCTATTTGACTCCCACCACCATACATCTCCTAGTTCTAAAAATTCGATCTTATCGATTTCGGATCTCAAATCTGTATAGATGTACATAGAAGTTACCCATTGGTCTTGATTAATTATAATCCCGACATACTCTGCGCCGCCGTAACTTATAACACTAATAAAAGGAAAGTTCTCTTGTATATCTTTTAATAACATTTTTTATTTAATAAATCCAATAAATACAATTACTATGTTAACTGCTAGATATTTAGTCTCAAACAGAACTGCCATCATTGCTAATGATGTTGGTTTCGCCGTGGAGTATAGACCTGTGTATAAAAGAACAATTTCCGTTTATAAAGGCATTGATAATGACCTTGAATTTCAAATATTAAATAGAGATCAAAAACCTGTAAGTCTTAGTGGATACGAAATTAAGTTTATTGCGTTCGACGAAGATAAAAATCTTATTTTAGAAAAGGACGCTGAAGTTCTTATTTCTAATAAAGGTCTTTGTAAAGTAATTGTTGGAGATAATGATTTACTAAATGTAAAACAACAGTATCTTAGTTATAACATTTATCTAGTTGACAGTAACAATGATAAAAAGTTAACATACACAGATGTACATTATGGAAATTCAGGATCGATATTTGTTAGCAGCGAAGCATTTCCTGGACCTAGAGATACATATCAAGTATCGCAATTTCAAAGAGAAACAATTAACGAACCTGAATTTATTTCAGAAACACTTGAAGCACAGCCCGGTATTAATGGAAACGAAGCACTACATACTGCTGCCATTTATTCTAGTGGTTACGCAGGAACGGTTACAGTACAAGCAACGTTACAAAATCAAATAACAGGAAATAATACAGACATTTGGACTGACATTAGTACTGTAACATTTACTGGTGCAGAAACCGAACCAGTTGCTGTAAACTTTAATGGTGTTTTTAGTTACTTGAGATTTAGAACAAGCGTAACTCCTGTTAACACAATTGAGAAAATTTTAGTTAGAAACTGATTGACATTTTAAACTAACCACGCTATAATAATAGTATGAGTGTAGTTAATGATACAGTTCTGACATACTTGCCTGCTAAAAGGAAACAAACTCCTAGTGGCTGGCTATCCTTTAACGCACCGTGTTGTCATCACAATGGACACACAGCAGACACTCGCGGACGTGGTGGCTTAATAAGCAACCCAGACGGAGGCGTTAGTTATCATTGCTTTAACTGCGGCTTCAAAGCATCGTGGCAACCGGGCAGAAATTTCTCTCATAAACTGCGTAAGCTCTTACAATGGACCGGAGCACCTGACGATATAATCAACAAGGTAGCACTAGAAGTAATGAGAGAAAACGAAGGTGTTGAGGCTAAAACTCGCATAGCAGAGTTGCCTACCTTCAATACTGTCCCGTTGCCAGATGATGCTGTTAAGATTACAGATATCACTGATTTTAATAAATTTAGTATGTCTGTTTTAGAGTATATGGCGTCACGTAATCTAAACGTAGATGATACAGATTACTACTGGTCACCTAGTTTAGGTTATCGTGATCGCCTTATTATTCCGTTCTACTTTGAAGGACGTATAGTAGGCTGGACTGCTCGAAGTGTAGTACCTGACAAAAAGCCTAAGTACTTAACAGAAGTACAGCCCGGCTTTGTATACGGATTAGACGAACAAAGTTATAACAAAGTATTTGCTATTGTGTGCGAAGGACAGATTGATGCTATACACGTAGAAGGTTGTGCATTAGGTGGATCAGAAATCAGTGATCAACAAGCAATGCTGTTAAATCGTCTACAGAAACAAATTATAGTTGTACCAGATAGAGACAAAGCTGGTAGCAAACTTGTTGAACGTGCAATTGAATTAGGATTTAGTGTTAGTATGCCTAATTGGACGGATGATATAAATGACATAGGCGATGCAGTAGATAAGTACGGTAGACTATACACATTGCATAGTATTGCAACAAGTGCTGAAGAGTCACCTCTTAAAATTAGACTAGGAGCAAAAAAATGGTTTGGTTAAAAACAATCTGGTCTTGGATACGCTGGCCATATGATAAAATTAAAGAAGAAATTAAAATAAGAAAACGTTTAAAAGAACTTAGAGAAAAGGACCCTTTTATTTACAAATGAGTATCGATCCTATTAGCCCAATTAACGTAATAAGTGCTTATACTAGAGTTCAAACATCTGGACCTGTTGAAACTGTAACGCACGTTCAACATACACAACAAGACGGCGGCTCGTCAAAAATATCCGAAGTAGTTTATACA